>Ga0207433_10002183_pt1 | contig 40382 bp, 39 predicted proteins | sample YelNatPaOPGAMG01_FD_187559 | JGI IMG/M metagenome (GOLD analysis project Ga0207433, IMG submission 187559) | Hot spring thermophilic microbial communities from Obsidian Pool, Yellowstone National Park, USA - OP-RAMG-01 (SPAdes) (version 3) | ecosystem: Environmental > Aquatic > Thermal springs...
GCCCATGCCTTAAAGAGAGGCATGGGATGGGGGAGATGTGAGCCCCCTGAACCAGCAGATGAGGAGATAGGCGCAAAGCCTACTCTAAACGCTGGAAGCTCCCGACTTTAGTCGTGGAGTAGCTCACAAGGCTTGAGAAATACTCCAAAGAACAGCTTGTAGACATTGCGAACGACAGGGTTGAATTAGCCTTCAAACCCTTAACAGTTCCAGAAGAAACCATCGATCTCATCGCTGAACTTGCCAGCATTGAGGGCGGAAACGCCCGTTTCGCTATAGAACTCCTGTGGCGGGCTGGAAAATATGCAGATGCCGAAGACTTGGGCGTTGTATTGCCGGAATGCGTTAGAAAAGCCGTTTCAAGCATATTTGCCCTTGTGAAGAAAAGCGATTTAGCAACATTGAGCCTCCACGAGAAGCTCTTTCTCCTTGGCATAGCGAGGTTCTTCAAGGAAAACATGGACAGAGCCTACGCGTCTCTAACGGAGGCTGAAAAGGCGTACGCTATAATATGCGAAGAATTTAACGTTCAGCCCCACACACATACCCAGTTGTGGAAATACCTTCAAAACCTTTCAACTTTAAGCATCGTCAAAAAAGCGTTTCAACAGCAGGTCAACGTGGAAGAACAACACTTATTTACCTGTCGGGAGCGTCTGCCCACGAACTGGAAAGAGAACTCTCCTCAATTCTTGAAAAAGAAGGGGCTAACTCAAACTGTGCAGTACAATAAAGCACATATGCATCTTTTCCATCACATACTTCAGTGGAGGCAAAAGTTGGCTAACTGTCCCCTATGCAGCTTAGACTTGCAAAATGAGAAAATCTTCTATCAAGACGACTCCTTCATTGTTTTAAGGACAAAGAACCCTAAAGGCCACAGAGAGCGCATCATGATAGTTTACAAGCGACACCAGCACACCATACCCTACAAGGCTTATGAACATGCCTTGACGATTCTGTCCCAAATAGGCAGGGAAGTGTTCAATTACGCTCCAAAATTTGTGATTTTAGACGCCACTTTCGCCTCGATAAATGATCATTGGCACCTGGTGGCTTCGGATCTAGACCCCAAAAGCGACGATTTCGACCAGATTCTGGCGACAAGGTGGATCAAAGTCGTAGACAACATGTACGCGGACCAAACTTAAAATAGGCTGTGCAGCCAACATCAAAACCATGGAAATTGGAGAGGTTCTTGGAAACCGGTTTCGGCTCAAAATTTTGAAAGTTTTAACCAACTGAGGGAGTTAAACGTTTCCGAAATTGCCAGAAGAACCAGGGCAAACCATAAAACTGTCATGGAGCATCTGAAAATTTTGGAGAGGGAAGGACTTCTCCAACACAAGAGGTTTGGAAGAATCCACTTATATAGGCTTGATGAAGGCTCTGCGAAGGCTAGGGCTGTGAAAGCGCTTTTGGATGCTTGGGGAAAAATCGAAAAACACTAACCATTTTACATAGAACCTTAAATAGCCAGTTTACGCTCTAAACTACGGTTTGAAGGGATTCTTGATGGCGATGGTGGACATAACTGGAAAGCCGAAAATTTTTCGTGAAGCCACAGCCACCGGTAAGATTAGGCTTAAACCCGAAACCGTCCGCTTGATTCGCGATGGAAAAATTGAAAAAGGAGACCCTATTTATACGGCGAAGATTGCTGGAACCCTAGCTGCAAAAGAAACTAGCATTCTCATACCGTTTTGTCATCCGCTGCCGTTAACAAACGTGAAGGTGGATATTGAAATAGTGGACGACACCACCGTTAAAGTTTCATCCACCGTTAAAACTGAGGCGCAGACTGGCGTCGAAATGGAAGCCTTGGTGGCGACGGCCGTGAGCCTCTTAACAATTTGGGACATGGTTAAGCAGTATGAAAAGGACGCGGAGGGGCAATATCCGTCCACGGTTATTCAGGAAATCCGTGTTGTGAGAAAGGTTAAGGAAGAAAAGCCAAAATGAGCGAAAGCACGCTTAGGCATAAGGCTGAAGCACCCAAAAAACTGGGTTTCGGCATTGTTGTCTGCAGCACATCCCGCTACAACCAGCTGAAGTATGGCGAAAAAATTACGGACGAATCCGGCGATTTGATAGAGAAGCTGGTTAAGGAGCATGGCCATTCGGTTGTTTTCCGCAAAATCATACCAGACGATAGAGAGGCAATAGCGAAAGAAGTCAAAAACGTCCTAGACTCGCCAAGCGTGGATGTCGCCGTTTTCTGCGGTGGAACCGGCATAACCGCTACAGACATAACAATCGAAACAGTTTCACCCTTCATGGAGAAAACCCTGCCCGGCTTTGGAGAACTCTTCAGACTTTTAAGCTACGAGAGAATAGGGTCGGCTGCAATTTTGTCCCGCGCCTTCGCTGGAGTAGCCAAAGGCAAAGCATTCTTCTGCATTCCAGGTTCCATGGACGCTGTTAAGCTTTGCCTTGAAAAACTTATATTGCCGGAAGCCGCACATATCGTTAAGCACGCACGGGAATAACGATGACGTTGGTTGACAGCTACGGACGCCCACTGTTAAACCTTCGAATAGCCTTAACAAAGCCTTGCAATCTGCACTGCAGTTTCTGCCACGCTGAAGGCGAAGACAAAAACGTTGAAAACTCCGTGGAGATGACCGCTGAAGAAGTTGTACGCATAGCTAGAATCGCCGTCAACCTTGGCGTTTCGAAGATTAAACTTACCGGCGGAGAGCCTCTGCTCCGCAAGGATATAGTGCAAATCGTCAAGGGCATAGCTGCTTTACCGGGTCTAGAGGAGCTTTCCATGACGACTAATGGGACGCTTCTTGAACCACTGGCTAGAGAACTGCGGATGAGCGGCTTAAAACGGGTAAACATAAACCTTCCAACCCTCGACGGCGAAACCTACTGCAAATTGACTGGTGGCAGATTGGAAAACGTTTTGGAAGGCGTTAAGGCAGCTGTTGAAGCTGGATTAAACCCTGTGAAACTTAACATGCTCGTCTTGAAGGGTGTGAACGATTCTCACGTGCCGGAAATGATGGACTTTGCAAGAAAAATTGGCGCCGTACTCCAACTCATTGAGCTTGAACCAGTGAATGTAAGCAGCGAATACTATAGGGAGTTTCACAAGCCTTTAGACGAGTATGAGGAGATGTTGAGGCAGAAAGCCGTAAAAATCGAAACCAGAAAACACATGCAAGACAGACACGTCTACCACCTGCCAGACTTGAAGGTGGAGGTTGTACACCCCATCGAAAACACTGAGTTCTGTATGCACTGCACCCGTCTAAGAGTTACAAGCGACGGAAAACTCAAACCATGCTTAATGAGAAACGACAACCTCGTGGACATTTTGACACTAATGCGAAACGGAGCCACAGACAATGAACTGACAAGGCTTTTCAAACTAGCCAACCAAAGAAGGCAGCCCTACAGCAAAAGCAAGTAAAACCTTTTAGGTTTTTAAGCGGTTTAATGCTTCTTCTAAAGCTTTCACTGCGTCTTCGATTTTGCTCTGCAGCTTGCCAAGTCTTTCTTGAAGCTCAGCTTTTTCTTTTCGCTCCTTCTCCAATTCAAGCTTAAGCTTTTCAACTTCCTCCCTTGATGGAGCCTCAGCTTCCCTGACCATGAAGGATAGGACTTTCTCACCGCGTACAAGCATTTCGTAGGTTTCTCTCACCAGCCGTCCAGCCTCGGTTTTCCCAGTCAAATGTGAACGTATGGCCTGTTCGCCCCTTCCAAGCTCGTCGGCTATTCGGGGAACGCTCATGCCTGCCTTTTCCCTTGCAAGGGCTCCAGCCGCCACAGCCAAAGAATCTATCCAGGTTATTCGGTCTTTCGGGTCTGCACTTCGCATTTTCTCGATAACATCCTTCCTCGAAACAGTTCCAAGTAAAAGGACTGCCTCAAGCTTTTGGATATCTTCCCTGCCCAACGGTCTCAAGGAAACTTCAATTTCGCTCATGAGCTTTCACCTCCCCCTTCCAAAAAGCCTCTTGGAGTTATCCTTATAGTTTTGTCCGGATAAACTATTATGCCTTTGCTTGTTATGTCGAAAGGGTGCCTTCTCATGGAGTGGCTTGTGCCCCGCATTTTCCAAATAATTATTGAACGTTTAAGCTCGCCCTGAAACTCGTCCAAATCAAGCCTTATAATGCCGTCAGCTGCATGCTCAACGCCTGGACCGCCAAAGCCACGATCCGTAACGCTCACCTGGGAAACTAGAAAACCTGTGCAGCCCAAACCAGCAAGAACCTTTTTAATCAACATTATGGTGGACCTTGCCAGCATCGGCTTAGTCATGTAAAGCGTTGAAACAGAATCTATAACAACCCGTTGAGCATTCAAGTCGGTAATCGCTTGCCGAATAACATCCAAAAAGCTTGGAACATCGTCTGGATCCTTGACAACATAGCGTTCCCTTTTTGCGGCTTCGCCAATCCCCGAAGTGAAAGCATCCACAATAGCGAATTTACCCTCCTGCTCAAAACGTCTAGGCTCCCAGCCAAAACGGTCCATGTTAATCCTAACTTGAACCGGATGCTCCTCTAGGGTTACTAAAACACCTGGCTCACCCACCCTAAACCCGGCATATAGAAACTGTTGACCAAAGATGGATTTGCCTGTGCCAGGACCCCCAGACAGTAGGACAACGTTTCTTCTAGGTAAGCCGCCATTCAATATCTCGTTCATTCCGGGAATTCCAACATCAACACGGTCACTCATCTAGAAACCTCCAGGAGGCTACCTAGATAGTTTACAAGGACAAAGCACTTTTGAATTGCAGTTCTATAAAAACTTTTCTAGACCGCTCACACTCGCATACCTTACAAACCTATAGTAAAGGCTTTTAAAACCCATGTTTCTATCTTTTGGCATGGCGATGAGGATTCCTCCTCTCTTCGCCGACAAGTGATGACGAGGGGGCATACTCCCGAGCCTTAGAGGGGCCGGTAGTTCAGCTGGTATGAACGCCCGACTCGCACTCGGGAGGTCGCGGGTTCAAATCCCGCCCGGTCCACCACCCACCTAAAGTTAGGTGTTGAGAATGCGGGGAATCTATTACGGTCTATGCGTGAATTGTGAAGGTTCAATTTCGGATGAGAGGCTTCTTCAACTTGGGGTCTGTGAAAAATGTGTGGGAAAAGCCGAAGCTGTAAAAAGCTGGGGGCAGCTTTTAAAAATTTTGAGGGAGAAAGGTAAACTCTATTTCGCTGAAGAAGTTTTCGCATTCCACCAAAAGCTTGGAGAGTTCTCGCTTTTCTTCAGGAAGGCTGTAGGGCAAAGGATGTGGTCCCTTCAGGAGACTTGGGCTAGGAGAATCCTTTTAAACAACAGCTTTTCCATAGTGGCGCCAACAGGTGTTGGAAAAACAGTTTTGGGAACGGTTTCAGCTCTGTACTTTGCGGTTAACGGTAAAAGAAGCTACATTATTGTGCCGACAGCGCTTCTTGTCCAACAGGTTGTGGAAAGGCTTAACGTTTTTTCAGAAAGGCTTAGCGTCAAGTCTAGAACGCTTTGCTATCATGCTGGCATGAGTGACTCGGAGAGGAGGGAAGTCCTAGAAAAGGTGGCGAGGGGCGAGTTTGAAATCTTAGTTACAACTGAGAGGTTTTTGATTAACCGCTTCGACGTTTTTGAAGCTAAAGCCTTCGATTTCGTTTTTGTGGATGATGTGGACTCCTTCCTTAAATCTCCTAAAAACATAGACAAAGTCATGAAGCTTTTGGGTTTCAGCGACGAGATAATAACCGCAGCCTTTCGAATAATAGAGTTGCAGAGGGAGGCAAGCCGTCTAAAAAGAATGGGAAAACCATCCGAACAAGTCTTAAGGGAGATAGAGAGGCTCCGACACCAGATCGAAGGGTATAAACTTCAAAACAAGATAGGCTTGCTTGTGGTTTCGGGGGCGACGGTTAAGGCCAGGAGAACTAAACGGATAAAGCTTTTCGAGGAACTTCTAAACTTTCAGATAGGCTTTAAACCCGAATTCCTAAGAAACATCAAAGACTACTATTTGCCAGCTGAAGACAGCCCAGAACAACATGTTCTATCGCTCATCCAAAGGTTTGGTGGCGGCTGCCTCGTCTTTGTTCCGTCTGTTTTCGGAAGGGATTATGTGGCCAAACTCAGCGCTTTCTTGAACTTCAACGGAGTTAAAGCCTATGCCTACATGAAAATGGATGAGGAAATGCTGGAAAAGTTCCAGAACGGCGAATACGATGCCCTTATAGGAGTTGCAAGCTTCAGAAGTCCATTGGCGAGAGGCATAGATCTTCCAGAAAGAATTCGATATGTAATTTTTACGGGCGTTCCAAGAATGGAGATTAGGCTGAGCTGGGACGAGTACAACCCAGTTAAGCTTCTCACACTTCTTAAAAACGTCAGAGAGTTTTTAGAGCCGAAAATGCAGGAAAAAGCAAGCCAATTAATCAACATGCTTCGCAGAGTTGTGCCAGTTAGCAGAGAAACCGTTGAAAAGGTTAGAGACGCGTTGGAAAAAGACGTTCAGCTGGAAGGCTTCGACGGATATGTTAAAGATATAGTATCAGAGACAAGAGGCTTTTTAAGGGAGGCTATAACGCCAAAAGTTATTGAGGCAATATCTAAAAGCAGAGAGGTCTCCCTAAAACAGAGGAATAGCGAATTCTTCTTGGTTGTGGCGGACCCGGTGGCTTATGTTCAGGCTTCTGGAAGAGCCTCCAGAATGTTTGCCGGCGGCATAACTCGAGGCGCAAGCTTCATTTTGATAGATGATGAAAAGGCGTTTTACTCGCTTAAGAAACAGTTAGAGTTCATGCTCGGCGAATTTTCACCACTCAAATTTAGTTTAAAGGCTGTTGAAAGATGGTTCAAAGGCATAGACGAAGACCGACGAATAATTATGGAGATACGTGAAGGTAAAATCTCGAAGAGGCTTAAAGACTTCATCAAAACGGCTTTGCTTGTAGTCGAATCTCCAACAAAGGCAAGGACAATTTCAAGATTTTTCGGTAGACCATTCAAAAGGAAAATTGAGAATATAACAGTTTTTGAGGTAAGCGCTGGCGAATATGTGTTCAACATCGTGGCAAGCATGGGGCACATTTACGACCTCGTTTTAAACGAGGGTTTCCACGGCGTCAAAGTTGAAGATGGACGCTTCACGCCCATATATGACTTCATTAAGAAATGTCGGAAGTGCGGCGAACAGTTCGCTGGGCTTGATTTTTGTCCCAAATGCAAAAGTCAAGACTACTACTCGAAAAAAGAGCTTGTCAAGGCTATGAGGAAAATCGCCCTCGAAGTTAACTGCGTTTTCGTTGCCACAGATCCGGACATTGAGGGGGAGAAAATAGCCTACGACGTTTACTGTTCACTTTACCCCATGAATAGGCGCATTGAAAGACTGGAGTTCCATGAAATAACCAAAAAGGCTTTCCTCCAAGCTATAAAAGAACGGCGGGAAATCAACCTCAAAATGGTGGAAGCCCAACTTGTCCGTCGCATCGAAGACCGCTGGATAGGGTTCGAACTCAGCCAGAAGCTTTGGCAACGCTTCCGGAACTATCGGTTGTCTGCTGGAAGAGTTCAAACGCCAGTTTTGGGTTGGATAATAGAGCAAGTAAACGAATCGAGAAAGAAAAAGAAGATTTTGTCCGCTGTGCTTTCAAACGGCTTAAAAGTTTCAATCGAAAACCCAAATTTGCCATTTCCATCTCAACAACTTGAAAAACAACTGAGGAGCATTAAAGCAAGAATAGCGGACCTGGTAACCGAAGAACGCTTGTTGAACCCGCCTCCGCCGTACACAACGGACACGTTGCTTAGAGATGCCTCGGCGAAACTTGGTTTTCCGGCAACGAAAACTATGATGATTGCCCAAGACTTGTTCGAGATGGGTCTTTGCACGTACCACAGAACGGATGCCACAACCGTCTCGACTGTCGGAATAGGCGTAGCCAAAGAATACATCCAGGAAAGGTATCAGTCCCTCTTTGTTCCCCGCAGATACGCCGTGGAAGGCGCCCACGAGTGCATAAGACCGACAAGAGCCATAGACGTTGAGAGACTGAAAAATCTAATATCGCTTGGGCTTCTGCGCTTCCCGAAAAGGCTGACCGTAGACCATTTCCAACTCTACAACTTAATATTTAAGCGGTTTATTGCAAGCCAAATGAGGGAGGTTAGGCTTCTCTACCAGAAGTTCAAAGTTTTGGTGGATGGAAACGAAGCCTACATGGAAAATCCCGTCAGCATAGTTTCTGAAGGCTTCAACGTGGTTTTGCCCATAAAAACCGTGAACCCCGTTGAGGAAGGTGAATACACCATAACCTTTGCAAGGCTTCTAACAGTGCCAGCTGCCAGACCCTACACACAGGGCGAAATAATCGCTTTAATGAGGGAAAAAGGCGTAGGGAGACCAAGCACATATGCGAAAATAGTTTTCACAATCCTTGAAAGAAATTACGCTGTCGAACGGAAGGGTAGGCTTATCAGCACACCGCTAGGCTTTAGAGTTTACATGTATCTGCGCCAAAACTTTGGAAACTACACTTCCGAAGAAACGACGCGAAGGCTTGAATCGTTGATGGATTTGGTGGAGCAGGGAAAAGCCGACTACAACGAAATCCTAAAAGAGCTTTACCAAGAAATCCTAGAAATAAGGAAAGCAGCATAAAACAGCTTAAGTTTGGGAAAGTGCGATGCGAGAGTTCATTCTTTACTCGCGTTTAGGACGAACAGACGCGAAGTGGACAAACCTCCATGATGCTGGACGCTTAGACATAGTTTACGAGTGCGCCGTTGCAAGCTTATTCTTGTCGCATGCCATCCGAAAAGACGTGGTTTTCCACGTAGTACTGAACGGTCCACCATCGCCACCAGTGCATTTGAAGGTTGATGGAGCAACGCTTCACGATGTTAGAACAGACCAGCAGACTTGGACAAACATTTTGAAAAATGTTTTGGCGGGTAAAACCCATCCAGGAGTTTCCACCGAAAAACTCAGCTTCGAAGCCCTTTTGAAAATGAAAGCCGAAAAATCCCAGATCTACGTTTTAGAGGAGGGTGGAAAAGACATAAGCGAAGTCAATATAGGCGAAAACCCAGTTTTTGTCCTGGGGGATCACGTGGGCTTGCCCAAAAAAGCGGAGGCCTACGCACTGCGATATGGAGAAAAAATTTCTCTTGGAAGAAAACCCTATTTGGCAGCTACATGCATCTCCATCTTAAACTACATCCTCGATAGAAAAGAGATGTCCCTAAGTTTACCCTAAAATGTTTGATATAACCGAAATCAGCAATCCAACCAGACCTATGCAGAAGAAAACCGTGAAACCCAGCTTTTGCGGGCGCTTCCCTCCAGTCCCAAAATTAACTCCCAAGCCCCCAAGATGGGACTTCCAAATAATGCCGAAAAGCGAAACGGGCAGCAAACAAAGCCAAAGCCAGTTAAGCTGGCTTTAAGAGTAGCTATGGTCTTTTGCGTTAATTCTAGGTTCTTAACGTCGATTACTATTGATGGAATAAAATGCCAAAAAACAATCATTGAAATAATGCTCAAAAGTATGTTAACTAAATAGGTGTACCCTGTGATTGACGCGGCGGTTTTTAGGTCCCAACACTAACCTTATTACAGGCGAATTTCACGATGGCTGACTCTATCAACCAAATAGCGACAAGAAAACCGTAGGCAAAAACAACTCCTATGGCTGAGGCAAATGTTAAAATGATCCAAACAGTGGGTGGCACTCCTACAAACTGAATCTTTGAAAAGACAAGGGCAATAATCACAAACGAAGCAAACATTTGGATAGCTAATATCCCGAAAACTTCGCCATAAGAGGGGGCTAAGGCCACGTCTTCCATGCCCTCCCTTGGCGAAACTAAGACCTTGAAAATTCTCTGAGGGAAAGAAAACTTTCTTTCATAGGGTTTTTGAGAAGTTGCTTCGGGTGGCGGCGGTTGTGGGGTAGGCGGTGCCTCAGAAGTACTCAAGGTACAACTTACCCCACACTTTTATGCCCATTTGGCGTATTTCACGTTTTTGGTTTCACCAAAAACTTGGCTGGCTAAGCGGTAGATTTTTATTTTTGCGCTTTTCGGTTTAAACTTGTTGTTATCGGGTATTTTAAACCCCCTATGGTTGGAGGCGGTTAAATGGCAACCATCCGAGAGTTACCAACCACCCCCATGTCGAGGTTTGAACGTATTGGCGCCCACACCCACATTAAAGGTTTGGGACTGGACGAAAACTTGAAGGCTGTTAAAATCAAGGATGGAATGGTTGGACAGGAGAAAGCTAGAGAAGCCGCTGGTCTAGTTGTCAAAATGATTAAGGAGGGCAAGCTTAGCGGAAAATGCATAATCCTGGCTGGGCCTCCCGGCACCGGTAAAACAGCCATCGCTGTGGCAATTTCCAAGGAGTTAGGCGAGAATGTGCCCTTTATCCAGATGAGCGGCAGTGAAATCTACAGCACTGAGCGGAAGAAAACAGAAGTCCTCATAGAAGCCATTAGAAAATGCATCGGCGTTGAAATTCATGAAATGCGGAAAGTCTATGAGGGCGAGGTCACCATGGTCGATATTCGAACGGCGCCACACCCATACAACCCATATCAGAAGATCCCGGAAAGTGTGAGGCTAACTTTAAAGACGAAAGAGGAGGAGAAAACTATTGAGGCTGGCGCCTCCATAGCCCAGCAAATAATTGCTGAAGGCATTTCTGAGGGGCATGTAATCCAGATAGACGCTGAAACTGGCAGAGTCGTCAACCTTGGACTGTGCTTGGAAAGCCAAAAGGGCAAAACCTACGACGTGGACACTAGGCGAAAGATTCCCCGTCCTAGTGGCAAAGTCCTAAAAGAGAAAGAGTTCGTTTACATGCTTACGCTGGCAGATTTGGACGAGCTTAACGCGAGGCAACGTTCAGGAGGACTTTTCTCCCTGTTCTTTGGCGGTTCCGAGTCCAAGGAAATTGACACCGAAGTGCGGATGGCTGTTGACCAGCAAGTGAAAGAATGGGTGGATGGTGGAAAAGCCTTCATACATCCAGGTGTGCTCTTCATCGACGACGCCCACCTCTTAGACTTGGAAGCCTTCAGTTTTCTCAGCAGAGCCATGGAAAGCGAGCTTGTTCCAATAATAATTCTCGCCACGAACCGTGGTGTTGCCCGCATCCGGGGAACAGACATAAAAAGCCCACTAGGTTTCCCGCTTGACCTTATAGACCGCGCTGTCATAATTGCCACAGAACCCTACGACATTGAAAGTATAAAGGAGATCCTCAGAATCCGCGCTGCTGAAGAGAAGATCAAAATTGAGCCGGAGGCTTTGGAGAAGCTCGCCGAGGTTGGAGCAAAAAGTTCTATGCGGTATGCCGTTCAACTCTTAAGCTTAGCAGCCCAAAACGCAAAAACCCTCAACAAAGACAAGGTTACAGTTGAAGACGTGCAGCGCGTCGACGACCTATTCATGGACGTGACAGAAGCCGCCGAATACTTGAAAAAGTATGAAGAAAGGCTTATGGTCCACTAGGTTTCACAGACTGAAAAACCAATCATTATTTATAAATAGCAACTTCTTTAAGCTCCTCCTCCCCCTTCTTTTAGCAGTGGTTGGCCATGGTTGATAAAAAACAGAAACGTGAAGCCTCAAGCTCCATTGAACTAAGCCTTCCGGAGGACTGGGGCTTCATTTTGGAGCCGGCAAAAATTGAGATAGGTTCGGGGTACACTGTTTCCCTAACGTATGATGATGAAGGCAACCCAATAATTGACGTGAAAACCTATGGAAATGTTGACTCAGCCAAAATAAGGAGAGATATTAAACGCCTATACCCAAACGCCCAAATAAGACATATAAACGAAGAGCCAACAGTCACCATCGTAAAGAAAACCGCGCGAAAAAGAAAAACCAAGAAATAGATTTCTCGCCCAAAAATCTGAACTTTGAAACGAGATTGAAATAGAATCAAAAATCCACACATATAAATTTTCCTTAACAAAAATAGAACGCGACATTAAACCCGACAACTTTTTAATGGTATAGCTTCCTTTTCTTTTTATGGATGGAGCTTTTTAACTTGACCGTTTGATTTTTAAGCTTCTTTTAAACCATGGTGTAAATTGCTTGCAAAAGCAAGACCTTAATGAAAAGATATGACAAGCCAAGCGAAAATTTAGAGGAGCTAAAAGCGATTTATATCCGTTCAGTAGTTAACTCTCTGAGTTCTGGAATGATAAACCCGTTTGTTGGACCTTACGCTGTTAAAGAGTTGGGCGCCTCCTCCTCGGAAATGGGTTGGCTTCAGTCAGTCAGCAACATCTCAAACAATGTTATGCAGTTTTTCTGGGGGAGGCTAAGCGACAGACTTGGGCGAAGAGTTCCCTTCATCATCTTCGGCGGTTTAATTGTGGCTCTACTTTGGGTTCCTCTGTTGTTTTTAAACTCTGCAAGCCAGCTGGTGTTGTTAATTGCCATACAAGCGTTTTTAGGTTCGATGGCCACGCCTGCCTGGATCGCCTTGATAGGTGATTTAGTGCCGCCACGACGTCTTGGAAGAGCCAACGCCGCTATAAACATGTGGGCTTCGGTAGGCAACATAGCAGCCACTCTAATTTCTGGAATGATAATGGTGCAGGTAGGCGGAACCCTTCGACAACAGCTCATAGTCCCCGTGATAGTTGCAACATTATGCGGGCTAACATCATCCATCATAATGTTTAGGGTAAAAGAGAAAAAACTAAACAAAAAGCCGGAGAAAACATTCACGGCAGATTTATTCGCTGCCTTTAGGCTTGCGGAAAAATCCCAAGACTTTGTTAGATACTGCGTTTGTAGTGCCACTTTCACTTTTTTCATGTCGATTGCGTGGCCGCTTTTCGCCATAACTCAAGTCAGGGTTTTAGGCGCCTCAATGCTGGAGATAGCGATGCTATCTGTGGTGCAGGGGGTGTTCACCATAATTTTCATAAGATGGGCTGGAAAGTTTGCAGATACTGTTGGCAGAAAACCATTGCTGCTGTTTGTTCGGTTCAGTTTCGTCACTGTTCCGTTGGCTTATGCTTTCTCGCCAAATATTTACATCATAATAGGCATCGGAGCTTTTTGGGGCGCCGTCGCAGCCTTCGAACAAGCATCTGCAACAACATACTTGCTAGACGTTACGCCGGAAATGCATCGTGGAAGCTTTACAGCCATCTACAACCTCCTAATAGGCACCGTTACATTCTTTGGTTCGTTGATAGGCGGCTATCTCTCAGACTTGACCATCGGCCACTACGGTCTGGTTTTGGGCTTGCAAATAGTCTACTTGGTTTCAGCTGTAGGTAGAGGTATAGGCGCCGCCACATATTTTAGGCTTAGGGAAACCCTAAAAAGAAAAACATGAACCCTAAAACCGCTTCCCCAAATATCTTCCAGTAATGGGAATTTCTGCCCCACAGTTTGGACACTTATTTTCAACGGTCACATTGTATTCTAAAACGTAATAGCCATAACGTTTTATGAGCATTTTTCCACATTTGGGGCAGTAGGTGTTCTCGTAGCGATGTCCAGCCACGTTTCCAATGTAGGGATAAAGTACTCCAGCCTTCTTTGCCAACATGTAGGCTTTCTCTAAAGTTTCGATTTTTGTGGGTGGATTGTGGAACTTGTAGGCTGGGAAATAGCGGGTAAAGTGAATGGGGGTTTCAGGTCCAACGTTTTCTAAATGCTGTTCAATAACCCAGTTTAACGTGTTTTCGTCGTCGTTGACCCCGCTAACCACAAGGTTCACGATTTCGACATGTAAGCCTAAAAGTTTGGCTTCCCTAATGTTTCTCCAAACTTTTTCCACGTCAGCCCCGCCACAATACCGCTTGTAGGTTTCAGCGTCGCCTTTGACGTCAACCTTAAGCCCGTCTAACCCCGCATAATAAAGGGTTTTTAAAGCTTCAAGGGTCATGTAACCATTCGAAACAAAACAGCAGTATTTAATCCCCATGCGCTTGCCAATCTTGAATACTTCAACAACCCAGTCGGCCAAAAGTGTGGGCTCTTGGAAACTTGCACATAAGCCCGCATCCCCGCTTTCAAGAGCCCATTTGACAACTTTCTCCGGTGGAAGGTAGACCGCTTTCTCAGGTTTTGGGTAAGCCTTTGACAGGTGAAAGTTCTGGCACCAGACGCAGTCAAAGTTGCACGACCATGTAGAGAAGGTCAAGGCTTTGGAGCCTGGCCAGTAGTGGAAGAATGGTTTTATTTCTATTGGGCGGCTTTCAATGGCGCTTATATCCCCATAAACGAGCGTGTAAAGCTTTCCGCCAAAATTTTTCCTTGTCTTACAGTAGCCAAGCTGCCCCTCCGATATTTCACACCTTCTCTCACAAAGAATGCATTTAACTTTGCCTCCGGCAAGCTTTTCGTAGAAGGATGATTCCCGAACCGTTGGAGAGTTAGGCATGCCAGTCATTTCTAGCGCCTTCGGAAGTGCTCCCAACCTACGGGCTTTATAACCCGTTTTTCGCCCTTAAACTCTAAAAAAACTCGTTTTTGAGCTGTAGCCTTTCCAATCTTAATCAGAGTTCCGCCAGCTTGTTTCACGGCTTTTTCTGCCTCGCTCCAAAGATTGGGGTTTATGGTTAAAACAAGCTCGTACTCTTCACCGCCATACAGAGCAAGCTCAACTGGATCCAAACCATTCAACTCGGCAAATTTGACAACTTCAGATGCCACTGGAACATTATCAATGATAAAGCCTACGCCGCTTGCCTTTGCAATTTCGTGGAGGCTCCATGCCAATCCATCGCTTGAATCTATGGCGGCGGTAACCGCACCACTTGCGCTTAGGGCTAAGCCCTCGTTTAATCGGGCTTTTGGCATTAAAACAGCCTCCAAAAGCACACTGCGAACATCCTCGGATGCTTTAAACCCCTCCAACAGGATTTTTAACCCTGCGGAAGTTTTTCCAAAAAAGTCCGTGACCGCTACCACATCGTTTGGCTTTGCTCCGCTCCGCAACATTAAAGCATCTTTTTTGGCAACGCCAAACATTGAAATGCTTATTATAAAGTCTGAAGCCTCGTTGGTATCCCCGCCTAAAATATACACGCCGTACTCTCGGGCTCCTACCTTCAAGCCTTCAGCAATTTCTTCAAGCTCTTTCCCAGTGATGTTGTTTGGCAGGCCCAAGGATACAAGGGCTGCTAGGGGCTTCACGCCTTTGGCGGCAAAATCGCTCACATTCATAACAACTGCTTTGCGGGCAGCCTGCCACAAACTCATGCCTTTAGGCACGTCTGTCTTGCCAACCAGCATGTCTGTTTTCAAAACAAAAAGCTCGTCGCCGTTCACGGGGTAGGCTGAAACATCATCACCGAAAGGGATGGGCATCTGGGGCATCTCGTCCAAATGCTTAAGAATAAGGGCTATAACCCTTCTTTCACCCAGATCTCGCAACGTCTGCAAAATTTCACACCTTTGCTCTTGCTGAAAATAGCGAAGCCTTAGGCAGTTCTTAAACATTCTGCAAAAAGGTTATCGAAGCTGAGGAATAGCGCTTTTAACAGCCTTAACAACGGCTAAACCCACGATTATGGATATGCCAGCCTGCACAAACAAGTCCCGCACGTAGGAGATTATTGCGGCTGGATACCCTTTTATAAACACGTTTATTACGAAATACGTTGTAGCCATTAGGAAACCACCAACAACACATGCAACAGCCTGAACAACAATAGGTTTTCCCTTTGCAAGCCCCGGAATTAAACCCTCGAGGCCATGGGCTAGTATTGAGACAAACCAACGCTCATAACCCACATAAAAGTCTGCAGCCACAGCCCCAACGACCCCAACGAGACTGCCAACTCTGCATCCAAAAAGCAACGCTGCCGCAAAAACAATCAGGTCGCCAATATGCGTATATCCGCCTGTGGGCGATGGAACCTTCAACACAATTATTAAAGCGGCGTAAACAGCTGACAGCACAGCTACAACCGCAGCCTCTTTACTAGTTAACAGTGGACCACGCCACCTCGCCCCCAAAACAGAACTAGCCAACTCAACACCAGCAGCGATAAGGCATACACCCAAAAAAGTTCCCAAAGCAAAAGTTGGGTAGACTTCAAAACCATAAACGAATGGCACCATAACATTAAACAACGCCAAAACAGAAGCAAAAGCACCGGAAAATCCACCCAAACGAGTGAAACCCCTCCACTGGAAATAGGCGCCAACAAAAGCCAGTGTGGCAGCACTTAAACCCAAGAAAATGCATAAACTTAAAAACATTCTCACATTGAATGCAAGCTCAACCTTTTGAAGAAACAAGTAACCGGACAAATAAAGAACATAAGTAGCCTCAAAAAGGGATGACAAGGCAAACAACAAACCACCGAAAATAGAAAGCCAATAACCACGCTTTAAAGAAGTTTCTCCACACATAGTGACCAAAAAATAGTATAGTAACAACTATACTATTAAAAGATTTCGCTCAACATTCCTAATCCTCCGAACATCTTAAAAGCAGCCAAATCTACAAAATACCTTTAATGAATATGGTTACTGAGCCTCGGTAGCTCAGCCTGGTAGAGCAGCGGCCTCGTAAGCCGCAGGTCCCGGGATCGAAGCCCGGCCGAGGCTCCAACACCTCTAGTTCTGGAGCCCTTTCCATAGACGCGATTTTTAAGATCTCAGGATTTAATGCTCTTGAAATGACGGACGTGTATGAGTGTACCAGGAGGCTTGAGGCTGCCAGGCGCAGGCTTTCGAAACTTGAGCATGGAGGGCTTTTGCTGAGGTTCCTCGACCACCTTCAGGCTTTAGGTCTTTCGCCGCCGAGGGTTCTGAAGTACGCTACGCAGCTATGCACATTATTCAAAAACGTTCCCTTCGACCCCGTAGGCGCTACACCAAACAACAAGAAATCTCCACGTGAAAACAGCATAAAGAAAAATCAAAAGCGACAGAAACTAACTCTCAAACCACTAAGACCCAATCATAAATTAGCCGACAACTTCGTTGCGGTCGCTAATTTTAAATAGTTAAACTCGAAAAAATTGTGAGGGAAAAATTATGGAGTATAGAAAATTTGCAAAATACTCTTTCGCTCTTCTTTTGGCGCTAGCAACGCTCGTTGCATCGCTGGCCCCTGGAACGTTAGTGCAGGCAGAACAACAAAACATACTGCGAATTGAAATGAACTGCATAGTGTCCTCATTTAACCCACTGCAGTCGCAGCGTGATATCTGTCAGGCTGTATGGTTCGCCAACCTGCTTTACGAGCCTTTAATCTTGAACTTGTTCAATGGTAGTCTAGTACCGTGGCTGGCTGAGCGTTGGGAAATTCTTGACAACGGCACAAGATATGTCTTTTATATAGATAAAAGAGCAAGGTGGAGCGACGGAAAGCCAGTCACGGCGCATGACGTTGAAGTTACATGGAACCAGACCTTCACCTATGCGTTTCCAGTAACTTTGCAGGGGATCCTTGAAGAAGTTAGAGCTGTCGACAACTATACTGTTGAGTTTATCACAACTCAGCCATGGGCGAGATGGTACGCCGATTTCGGCGGCACTCTTGTTAGGCCCGCTCACATATGGGAAAATCTTAAAGATCCATTAGCCTACGAATTTATAAATGATCCGAGCAAGCATGTCACGTCTGGGCCCTTCTTGTACGATTCATATAAGCCGAGTGAATGGTGGTACTTCAGAAAGAGGCCAGACTACTGGAAGACGGAAAACATGCCTAAAATAGACGGGGTTATGATGATCTATTACGCTGAGGAGTCATTGTATCCGCTTATTATTCAGAGAGGCGATGTCGACGTGGTCTGCGCGTATCCCTTTAACCTTTTGGCACAGGTTGTAGGAAAGCCTAACATAGGCATTTGGACTTTCCCTCAGCCTGTTGCAACAGAAGTCTTAGCCATCAACACTAGGCTTTATCCGCTGAACATGAAAGAGGTCCGGCAAGCCATAGACTTGGCCATAGACAAGATAGGTATAGCTCAAAACTACTTCATGGGTTATGGTGTACCAGGCAACAGATGCCTAGTTAATTTTGCGGCTTGTCCGGAGTTTTTTGTTGAGGAGGCTGCTTGGCTTGGCTGGGGTAAAACCCATGAAGAACGCATCGCCGAAGCCAACGCAATACTTGACAGTTTAGGATTCACAAAAGGCCCAGACGGCATACGCGTAACACCAAACGGAACAAGACTAAGCTACAAATTCATCGTGCAAAGTGCTCCCTTGACGGCTGTGAGACTCAGAACTTCTGAGTACATAATTGACAACTTAAGGAAGATAGGAATAGAAATACATACATACCAGCCACTGGCGATAATGGACTTCTTCGTAGCCGAATTCCTTGCCCCGACTAAAGATTGGGGCTTCGCCGAGGGAACGTACGGTGAGTATCCGGAGCCATGGTATAATCAGGTTTATTCTTACTTGTTGCCTCCTGTGGGTTTTGCACAGGTGATGGCAACAGGCTTTAACGAGACTGAGCCTGAGGTTGCTGCCCAAATAAGCGACTTTGCCCGCAGCGCCCTCCGAAGATTAAACTACACAGACTTAGTGGAGGACGTCAAACAAATGATCAAAATATACAAAGATTATGTACCGACAATTTGCATAGTGTTCTATCCAATGTTTATATTTGTTTACAGGACAGACAGATTTACCAATTGGAACTTTGAACATTCAACCAAAACAGGTGCATTCGGATATCCACAACCAATGAGGCCATTAATAGTGAATGAGCTTACTCCTGTTGGTTGGACGCCGCCGTCTCCAAGTCCATCTCCAAGCCCGTCTCCCAGCCCAGGCGTTTCACCAAGCCCAAGTCCATCCCCAACACCTACTCCTGCACCGTCAGCTGGACTAACAACAGAGCAAACAATTCTACTAATAGCCGTAGCAATAATCATAATAATTATAATACTAGGCTACTTGATAGCCAGGACTAGAAGAAAACCAAAAACATAAACCATTCTTCTTTATTTTCCTTATTTTTCTGTTATCTTCAGCAAATTATATTTTATCTTTAGTGACCAGCGGCGAACAGTATTTTTGTTGTTCAAATAGACAGAAATATTTATTAAGTATTAATATTACAGATCCAGTTGAAACATACAAAAGGGAAAGCCCCATGTCGCCTCCACTGTTCCATCGCCACGAGGAAAAGCTCAAGTGCCCTTATAAGGGATGCGGTAAAACATTTGACAAGCCAGCTGTTTTGACGGACAACTCTACTATACCGCGGCAAACGTATTATGCTTGTCCCTACTGCATGTCGAAAATTGACATTGTTGTGGAGAACATGAAAATTGTAGGTGTTAAATCTACAGATTATCCGAAGGTTTTCGATTCGCCAGCTAAATGTGCCTATTACTTTGGGTTTTTAAATTCTATTCCAAAGGATATGCCGATTCCAGACGAGTGCCTAGTCTGCCCGAAAGTTTTGCAGTGTTCTGTTAGAAGACGCTAAATGCTATCAAGACAATTTTCTTAATGGAGAAACATTTAAACTATTCCATTCAAATTTTTACTTCTTGAAATTGCTGGGGCTGTCGGCTAGCTTGGTCCAGGCTAGGAGACTTGGGCTCTCCGGACCCCGGTTCAAATCCGGGCAGCCCCACCAATCTTTCGGTTCAAGACGTCTCCTTCATTTCGAGTTGTGAGCTGAAAAGTGCTTAAAGATGCTTGATCGTCCTGCAAGCCTAGGCCTTAAGCATAAGCGCTTGGCCCGACAAATTTTTATGTTTGCTAAGTGTTTTTCATTGAAATTTTTCCCTTTTTAAATTCCTCCAGAGTTTGAGCAGTTGGTTTGCCATCATGATTGAATCCATGAATAGATGCACCCTTGTTTCTTTCCCACTTTTCCATTCTACTGGGATTTCTTTTATTTTGCAGCCCATGCGGGAGGCTCTAACAAGGATTTCTGTGTCCCAGAACCAGTGGGTGGCACAGGTCTCTTTTAGGATTTTTAGGATTACATCTCTTTTGAATGCTTTGAAACCGCACTGGTGGTCCCGGATTTTTGAGCCTAGAAACACGCGTACCATTAAGTTGTACATTTTTGAGGCTATTTTTCTGGTCAATTCTCTTTCAACCTTACTTTGGGGGAGCATCCTTGACCCTATGGCAATATCGTAACCCTCTCTGATTGATTCTATGAGTGTTTTGAGGTGTTTAATGTCGGTGGCCAAGTCCACGTCCATGAACGCCAAGATTTCACCTCTAGAGATTGTGAAAGCCTTTTTTAGAGCGAGACCTCTTCCAAGGCGTTCATCGCTGTGCATATGTTTAACATTTGGGTATTTCTTTGAAAGTTGCAACGCAATCTTGTCGGTTCCATCCGTGCTTCCGTCCTCAGCAATTATTATCTCATAAGAGCTTGCTATTTCTGACAAGGCTTGAATGGTTTTTTCCACAGCTGTTTCTAACCTGTTAGCCTCGTTGTATGCTGGGAAAACCATGGAAACCTCGACTTTTTCTAAGTTTACACCAGCCTTTTTCAATTAGAACCACCAGTTGAACCATCTTAAATGGTCTCGCCACCAGCGTGGTGTAGGGCTACCGGAGATTACAGAATAAAAGAGCGCAAACAGAACCGCCACAACAATTAGGTAGCCGATCCACAGTGTTTTCCCCCATCGGAATCCCCAAGCTTTATTCGAGAAGTATGCCGTTGCAAGGATCATAAGTGGGACATTGATGTAGAAGTGGTAAAGGAAAAGGCATCTCGAAATAAACGCGTATGGAAGCCATTGGAAAAGGAATATTGTCACAACAAACCCGCATGTATTATCCCTTTTTCTAATAGTTTCTCCAATCAGGCTGATGGTTGATACGAGGCCAACCCACCAAACAGCCGGATTGCCCAACGACACAATTGTTGAAACCATGTCCCCGGGTAGATATGAAACGTAAAACCATACTGGCACTCTGTGCCATGGGCTCCAAATGATGGGCCAAGCCCACCATGGTGATGAGAACGGATGTGTAGCTGCAAGCTTAGAATGGTAGGCATACATGGAAATTTGAAGGTTATAAACATCCATTAAAGTGCGGCCCATTAACAAGTGGGGGACGAAAGTGAGCAGATAAATAACCGCTGCAACCACTAAAAAAGCCAAAAACTTGGAAAGTGGATGGCTGCAAAAGGTCTTAACCCGCATAACCCAGTCATCATTTATGGCCACAACGTCCCTAATTCTAAGTAATAAAAGGATGAAAATTTGTCCAATGAACCCATATAGGGCGTACCATTTCGTTGAAAAGCCAAAAGCAAAAAACAAAACCGCCAAAAACAGGGGAAGTGTGGATGTTTTCCACCCTCTTTTCAACAAGTTTTGGAGATATATGAAAAAGAAGAAATGTGATGTAAGGGAAAAGAAAACAACGTAGGTGTCAACGGTTGCGATTCTTCCCATGGTGAAATGCATAAAATCGAACATTAGGAGGAAAGCCGACGTAAATGCCCCTATCCGCGTTCCAAAAAGGTTCTTTCCAAAAATGTAGATTACTGGTATCATCAACGTCGCAAAAATTACCCCCATAACCCGCCATCCAAAGGGATTGTAGCCGAAAATCAATATTGAAGCGGTTATTATCAGCTTTCCCAAGGGAGGATGCGTCCACTCATAGGGTTCTCTAAAGTTTATGTAGTCTTCAGCGGCTCTCACATAATAAATTTCGTCGAAGTATGTTTCAGAAACGTATGTGGGTGGACATTCAACTTTTTCCTGTTCGTCTATCAAATTGGCAAGGTTTTCATCTTCATTCTTTTCGCTTCGAATATTGTCTATTACGATTTTTTCTCCCATCTTACTTAGCGCTGTTATTTCTGCAATTTCTCCGTTAGATGAAGTAAAAAGGAATCTTACAAATCTGGTTTCACAGTTGAGGTCTATCCTTCTCCAACAGTAATAGCCGCTTAGGGATACAGATATTCCTCCGCTCCATTTTTCCGGAGAGCCCGTGTAAACCCTAACGTCGATTTCACCGCCTTTGAGCAGAAAATATACAGCGCTAATGTTTTTTGAACTGCCAAAATCTATGTAGAAACTTTCATCTTTTGAAGGGGTCCAAGTGCTGAGGGGTACGCTGGTTAAACCGAGGTTCCAAACAGCAATGGAGAAAAATACAACGGACAACACGACAATGGTTGCTAAGTCCAGCTTGTCAATATTCATGGCATAATCTCAACCATGGTTGTTTTATTTGAATTTTAAGCTTCATGGGTTTTAACTCTTATGCATGCAAGTCTTCAAGTGAACGCTTTTAAGGCCTAGCGCAGTTGGTGATTTTAAAACGCCCAAGAACCTTTTGAAAACAAAACTGTAAAGAAGCACAAAAACGCCAATGAAATGGGGGCAGCCACATAGTTAAACACTTTTCTGCGGCCAAAAACGCCGAGAATAATGAAAAGCGGGAAAAGAACAAGCATGTAACGTGGAATACTTATCCACCAACTCATCGACACACTCATGACCCAGGCAAAAACATGTACGTGTTGTATGAAAGGCGAAGGCGTCGAATAAAGCCAATTATTATACCTAATAAGCCTAAGGCAGCGAACGCCAGTTGGGCGACTCCAAGCATTAAATTGTCAGGGAAGGAAGCATCAATAGCCCAATGCCATGCTCTTTCAAGACCTAGCAATGGATCGAAAGTTTCACACCAGTGTTCCCTCTGAATTTCCATAAATGCAAGAAAGTTTCCTGTAACTTGATAGTTTATTACAAGGTATATTATAAAACCCGCCAAAGACAAGAAGGACCAAAGGATTCTGGCGTCAAAATTTTTCAATTTCCATTTCCGTTGAGAAACGCTTTCTTCAGAATTTCAGCTACATTAACTGGACTTAACCTGCAGAGAACGCTTGCTCGGCCACGATGTTCTGTACCAACGTCTTATCGTCGGAGCTTATAATGATGGTTGAGTCTCCTTCCATAATTAATGATAGATACCTGCCATGTTTACCCCACAAGTTTTGGTCTTCTTCCTTCGCTTCAACCTTCCTCATCATTTTCTTAAACGCTTCGAAAAATTCTGAAGCGTCAGCCGCTGAATCCCATGTGATATTCCATGTAAAGAGGTAGTTATCACCTTTCACGTAATAGGTGAAGTTGTCTCCACCCCATCCTTCTGCGGCTTTTGAAGCTTCTTCATCCGGAATCCATTCAGCTAGCATAACAAATATGAAATACTCACCAAACCTCTCGTTTTTCAAAACCTGCCAGCCTTCCTCATTTATTGTTGGCGATTTAGTTTCTTTATACGTCTCGTTGGCCAAATATTTCTCTGGATGTATTATCTGCTCTGTTGTGGTTGGAGGGTTCAAATAGGCTTGGTTAACAGTTTCCCATCCTCCCCTCGAATAAAGTGCTTTCACGAACTTCAAGCCGTACTCGTAGGGAAAATAGTTTAGGCGCGAAATGGACTTGGGAAGCGCGCAGGGTTCGCTGCCATAAAAAGAAATTTCAGGGTATGCCTCGCAAGCTTTTACTGTGGCGAAGGGCAGTTTAACGGCTTTTTTCCAGATTTCGTTTATGTAAGCTTCCTCCATTAGGCGAGCGTCCCCCTCAATCAAGGCTGCTCTTGCTTTTTCTCCATCAAATGTTGGCGTATAGGGAACGGAAAAGTTGCTTTGCATTATGTGAGTAAGCTCGTGTATGAGAATTTTCATGGCGTTAAACTTGTCTGAAGGGTTAAAGTACTCCCTAACAACGTAGATTTTATTCATCCAAACCGCGGAAATCACCATGCCCCACCATTCAACTTTGGCCTCATATAGGCTTTCACTTTCCGAAATCATAAACAAAGCCTTGTAGATCGTTTCCTCCCTACGTATATTAGCGATATCTGGCTCTGCGTAGGCTTTTCCCCAATTTTCCTTCGCCCATTCAATAGTGATAACTTCCACAGTTACCGTTTCAAGCGGGAAGCCCCTAATAGCCTCAAAAACTTTAACGGCTTCTTTAAGGAGGCTCTCCACTTTAGCTTTATACGCCTCTTCGCTTTCGTTTATGTGCAAAGTATTGACTATAAGGGAGCTTAAAACGAGGATTATGATGCTCCATGTTAAAAATAGGGTTAGAGCTCTTTTAGCTGTAAATTTGCGTGACGGCTTTTCCTCATCAATGGGCTGCGGGGATATTAGAACAAATTTCATGTTCCACGACCATGTACTAAACAGTCGACGCTGATGTTCCTCGTAAAATTAACGCTATAGAGGCTAATCCTATAATTATGCCAACATAAGTCCAAAGGTCATATCTTTGCTTGAGGATCAACGTCTCCAACGCTAAGGTAAACACGAGGGTCAAGACTGTTATGGCGACAAAGACTTGCGTTACGCCCAGAACCGACAGAGGGCTTCCTGTCAAAAATCTCCCCAAGAATAGTATTACTAATGCTAAGAAGATTGAAGGTGTGAAAAAGTATTGAATGGCGAAGGAAAGGTCTAGAAAACGCTGAGGAGGTATCGAACCCCACTTGTTAGTTCCAATTTTAAAGAGTATGTTGCCAGCCGCGCCTAACAGGGAAACTGCAACTATCATTCCTATAACCTCAATTTTCTCCATAAATCACACCACGTACATTACTAGGAATTTCTGATAGAAATAAATCTTGCCAATAAGGAATAAGTCGGTATCTGACGCTTAAGTTAGACAAAATCTTCTGGAACTACTAACGACCATTTCTTGACCATTGTTTCATGGCTTGTTTAGAAATAACTTTTTAGGTTTTAACGTCCATCAAACAAGGTTGTAGAAGCTAATCCTATAAAGGGGGAAACATTCTATTGAACACCGCTAGCCAAAAACCAAGCGTATTGAAAATCTCTTGGGTTAAATCATCTCTAATTGTTGGATTAACGTTCCTTGCTATCGGTTTGATTTTGATCTTTTTCTTTAAAACTTTTGGAGTTGGCAAAATGCAACTTTTTCTGGAATCTAAAAACTTTGTTAGAGAGTATGGGTTTGTTGGAGTGTTCTTTGCAACGATTTTGGCTGGCACCGTTGTACCTCTTGGAAGCCCGGCCCTTGTGGTGGCTGCCGCTTCTTTTGGGTTAGATCCTGCTTTGTTGGCGTTCACTGCCGCAGTCGGGTTTACAATTGGGATGACGATAAATTATTTTTTGGCTTGTAATCTCGGGAGACCTTTTCTTGTAAAGAAGATGGGGGTTGAGGAGTTTGAAGCTGTGACAGCCCTCTGGAATCGATGGGGCTGGATTCTCTACGTTGTGTTTGGAGCTATTCCCATACTGCCGGTGGAGTTGCTCGCGTTGGTGTGCGGGCTTTTGAAGGCGCGGATACAAACGTTCCTAGTTTTAAGTTTCATGCCTAGACTTGCTGTTTTCACGGTTTTGGCATATCTTGGCGAGGCGCTGGGCGAATGGATCGGGCTTATCTAAAATTGGGTTATTTTCTCACGGGTTGTGGAACAGCAATCAAGGTTTGGGTTCTTCGCACCCCTTTAATCTGTTGAACTTTCTCAATTATTCTTCCAAGTTCCTCAACTTTGGCGAACACTACGAAAGCAGCAACGTCGAACTGTCCGGTAACTGCATGTGCCATCTTAACCCCATCAATTTTTGACAATGCTTCAGCCACCTCCCAGATCATGCCTGGCTCAGTGTTAACTAAAATGTAGGCTTCCAACACTTTTCCTCCTATATATTAACAATTATCCTAAGTTGACATAAAAATTTAGGGATTCTGTCAGGCTGGACTGCTTTGTTTTAAGCGTTTCCTAAGAAACTCCCGGAAAGCGCTTCTTATCTCGTTTAATGTTAGGAGCCTCTGTTGAAATTCTGGTTTGAAGGGGTGAGTTTCGCTTTCCAGAAGCTCCCTCAGTCTGGCGTAGTAGGCTTCAAACTCCTCGGGTGTATTGCTTTTAAACTTGAATATGGCTATTCCTCCTTTAGGGTTTTCCCAACGTTTGTCATAGGCGTTTATAGGGCTTGAAGTGCCGAACCGTTCAAGGCTTCGCTCAACCAAGACCTCTCTATCAACGGTGAAAACTACAAGTAGGCTGTTAATGGGTGAAACCTTTGATGTTAAAAGAAACTCGCGGGTTACATTGTCCGGGGCGGTTGAGTCTATCACAACGCTATAGCCCTTTTTGAGGAGAAGGTCCCGCATTTCAGCAATCATGGAATAAACTAAAAATTCATCGCGGCATGGGTAAGCTTCGTTGAAAAACATTTCCCTCAACTCGTCAACCCCTATACGGGCTAGGAGAGGATAATCGGCAACAAGCCTTCTCGCCAGCATAGTTTTTCCTGAACCCGGATAACCACTTAATACGATAAGCCATAAACCCTTTAGACCCGTTTGCAATCCCCTTTAATATTTTGCTGAAATAGGTCTAAAGCCTTACCACAGCAAAGCTTATTCTCCATAAAGAACAGAGATTCACTGGAGATATTGCATGTTGAATAGGTCTATTGTCAGCGAGGCTTTCTCAGCCGGTTTGGGTTTCGCTTTAGGCTTAACCATGGCGCAGTGCATGTTTAAGACTTTTTGGTTGCCTTTAAAGCCAGTTAGGCAATTGATCGTTTGTTTAAAATGTGGTGGCAGAAACAGCATCGAAAACATGTTTTGCTGGCACTGCGGCGAAGCATTACATCCGCCGCAATTTACTAGTTGTCTAAAATGTGGTTTCTCCATGCCTTCAAACATGAAATTTTGCTGGAAATGCGGCTCTCCACTGGTTGTTGAGGGCTAGATAAAGAGGGAATGAGCCGTTTTTAGCCAAGTTTTGTTCCGCAGTTTCCGCAGAACTTCATGCCAGGCGGGTTTTTTGCACCGCAGTTTGGGCATATAGTTTCTGTGCCGGCTTGGGTTAGGGGCGAGCCACATTGACCACAGAACTTCATTCCCGCCGGGTTTTCGGCTCCACATTTTGGACATTTAACTTTCGTCGGCGGCGCCAAGCTTGAGCCGCATTGTCCACAGAACTTCATTCCAACGGGGTTTTTAGCTCCACAGTTGGGGCATATGACAAATTGTTGAGCTTGGGCTGCTTGAGCTTGCTGCATCTGCTGCGCCATCAAAAACGGCATTGTTAAACCTATGCCCGCGCCTAGTCCAGCGGCTGCTGCGCCTCCGCCTTCGCTTCCCTTGAGTTCGCCAGCAGTTTCCTTCATGTACTGCATCATCATGGCTTGGGTGCCCATTCCAGAAGCAAACCTTCTAGCCTCTTCAGGTATGTTTATGCCTTCGAAAACGCAGTCAATCACCTTTAAGCCTATCCTTGCGGCTTCATCGCTTATTTTTAGGGCAACCTTATCCGTAGTGGCGTCTGCGTTCTTCACAACTTCAAAAATGTCGTGGCGTCCAAACTCGCTGATTATGCGCTCGTTTATGAATCCCCTAATGTAGTTTTCTACGTCTCGGGAAGTGCTCGCGCCACGGTTGCCGAAAAACTCCACAACGAAAAGCTTTGGGTCTTCAACCTTGTAAAGTAGATAACCATAAAAGCCAATCTCTGCCTGATATTTTATGTCGCCGCTTGGTGCGGAATAGGCTTTTCCGCCAAAGTTCGCCCGGAACTGGCTATTGCTGACGAAAACTACTTCACAGTCGAAAATGTCGCCTATAATCCCCAAAGCCTTCAAGGCGCCAGTTAAAAGTGGAATATTACTGCTTGTTATAGTGTGCCTTCCAGGGCCAAAAACGTCGTAGGCTTTCCCGTCTCGGAAAAACACTGCCCACTGGTTTTCCTTCACAATGACTTGGCTTCCATACTTAAGCGTAAGCTTCGGAAAACGGTACGCTATGTCTTCTGGTCCAGCATTATCCCACGCGACACGTTCGATTACGGGCATGCAACCTAAACCTCCAAAGGTCTAAACTGTCTTTCACGCTCATCCCATTTAGACTCAAAACCAAGTATTAAGGATTTAATGCGCTGTGCCTTTGCGGCAGCGTCCACCCAATTCCCAGCTTGAGCATTGTTGTAAAGTTCGTCCACAGTCTTTACAATGCCTTGGATTTCGTCGCTTAAAGCCTTATCATAGTTTAAAACGCGAGCCAGTTCTTTTTCGCGAATGCTTCCCTTGCGGTCCATTAAACCAGCATAACCATAATCGGCACGGTGAACCTTCTCGCCAACCCGGTCAATAATTTGGATAACTTTTTTGAAGTCGTCGGTGGCCTTTCCAGCGTTCAAAGCGGCAAGATAAATTTCCTCCCACTTGTGACGTATGCTCTTGAAATCAGCATAGTATAAGTCGCGGAGCTTCTTGTCAATTTCCCGCAAATCCTCCCTCGTAGCGTAGCCCAAACCAAAAATGTTTTGAATCTTTGCGAAAAGCCCCTGCCTATCCTTGACCTTTTCTACGGTTTCTTTCTCAGACATTTAAACTCCTCTAACAACCTTAAATGTATGCGTTACTCTCACCTAAACTTTGCCCTCACTTATAAAAGAGTCCCAAAACCAATATGATATAAAGTGGCTTGTGACGGGAATTTCGGTGTAAACTAGAAAGCATTATAAATACTCTAATAATTAACATTAGTGACGTGGTGATGAGAAAATGAATGAAAAGAGAAAGGCGGTAGCAGTGCTAATTTTTTTGCTAGCAGCTGCTTTTTCGGTTTCAACAACTCCGGTACGCGCGACTGGACCTGCAACTGACACCTTAATATTCAAGAGGGTGCCCGTAGATTTGGCTAGTAAAGCATTAGAAGCTGGTGAAATTGATTACTATATCTTCGGATTGAGGCCTGCACAAGCCGAAGCGTTAATCGGTTCGCCGAATGTAACCCTCTACTACGCTCCATCTGGACTTGTAGACGTTGTATTAAATCCTGCACCTGCACCAGCTGGCGAACTAAATCCTTTGTCTATTAAAGAGGTGCGATTCGCCCTAAACTATCTCATGGATAGAGATTACATAGTGAACCAGATATACAAGGGATTTGCTTCTCCAATGGTTACGTTCCTATCAACATACGACCCTGACTATGTAACCATTTATGACATTGTAGCAAAATATGACTTTAAATATGACCCCACGATCGCCGCGGCTATGATAGATTCAGCGTTAACAAAAGCTGGAGCCGTTAAACAGGAAGGAAAATGGTACTATGGAGGCAAACCAATAACCCTAAACTTCATTATTCGTATTGAAGACGAGAGAAGGGAAATAGGCGATGCGTTTGCAGCGTCCTTGGAAAGCCTGGGCTTTACAGTGAATAGGCAGTACATGCCTTTCGGACAAGCCATACCAATAGTTTACGGTACAGACCCGAAAGATCTAGAATGGCACTTATACACTGAGGGATGGGGCAAATCCGCTGTGGACAAGTATGACGTTGCAACTATAAACCAGTTTGGGTGCCCATGGTACGGGTGGATGCCCGGCTGGCAGGAAGCTGGCTATTGGCAATATGAAAACAGCACAATAGACGAGCTGGGAAAGCGAATATACAAAGGAAACTTCACCAGCAAAGCGGAAAGAGACACATTGTACAGACGGGCAACGGAAATGATCATTCAAGAATCTGTGCGAATATGGGCTGCCACTAGACTGGAAATTCATCCGGCAAGAATAGAAGTTAAAGGAATCACAAATGACTTGGGCACAGGTCTGAGATCACCAATGACCGTTAGGGAAGTATACATACCTGGAAAAACGGAAGTAAAGGTCGGCCACCTATGGGTCTGGACAGAGGCGAGCGTTTGGAACCCAATTGCAGGCCATGACGATGTGTACAGCAGCGACATGTGGGCCGCAGTTCATGACCCATTTGTCTGGCGCCATCCATTCAATGGCAAACCAATACCATTCAGGTGGGATTACACCGTCACCACCGCTGGGCCTCTCGGAAAATTGGATGTGCCGTCCGACGCATTCCTATGGAACGCTACTGAAGACAAATGGGTGGCTGTCGGTTCAGGCGTGAAAGCAACCAGCAAAGTTGTATTCGACTTATCCAAGTATATAGGCACCAAATGGCATCATAACCAAACCATAACGTGGGCAGATATCCTCTTCAGCATCTATCAACACTATGAACTGGCATTTGACCCCGAAAAGTCTGTCCTAGAATCTTCAGTTTCCGCTTTGCTGTCCCAAGCCTTACCTTTAATTAAAGGTCTTAAGATAGTTGGTAACAAACTAGAGGTATACTTGGACTTCTGGCACTTTGACCTAGACTATATTGCAGACTACGCAGACATTATTGGTGGCACCCCACCTCAAGGCAATTATCCGTGGGAAGTTCTTGCAGCAATGGACAAAGTGGTTTTCGTAGACGGTGATGCGGCTTACTCGCAAAGCGCATCCAAAGCGAGGGGTGTTCCGTGGCTTTCGGTAGCTTTGAACACCCACGCCCAAATGGTTAAGGCCGCCCTTGAAGAGTTTGCCTCTACAAACTTCTTCCCAGAAAATGTTTTCAACGTGACCGGCACCATGTACGCTAACGCCGCACAAGCACAAAGTAGGTATAATGCCGCCATACAATGGTTTAACGATAAGGGACACTTGGTCATTAGCGATGGTCCATTCTACTTAGAAACTTTTGATCCAGCAAATCAGTATGCCCAGCTAAAGGCTTTCCGCGATCCCACTTACCCATTCTCCAAAGGTGATTGGTACTACGGCATGCCGACCTCACCAGAAATAGTTAGAACAGGCATTCCTACAGTTGTAACTGGTAATCCAGCATCGTTTGTAGTGGATGTAAGCGGCATTCCATCTCTTCACGTCAAATACTTGATAAAAGACCCAATAACCGGCGAAATAATAGACGTAGGTGACGCTTCAAGTGTAACTGCAACCAGATTCGTTATAACATTACCCGCAAACTTCACTTCCAACTTGAAAACTGGGCTTTACGAGTTAACTCTAGCAGCATACAGCGAGGAAGTAGCCTTCATAACCACCACAAAAGCATTCTTTGACGTGATCTCATTCCCGAAGGTTGAAATTCCCTCGCTGCAACCAGTTTTAGACGCCATTAGCAGTCTTTCAGAACAGCTAACCATGGTAAACACTAATCTGGCTAATTCGATAGTCAGCCTAAACAACGCTGTGTCCAGTTTAACATCGACCGTAAACACCTTAATGACGGTTGTAATAGTTGTAGCGGTGCTTACAATAATCATCATAGTACTTACTTTATGGCTCATATTGAAGAAGAAATAATCCCCCAAATTTTCCCCTTTTTTATTAGGTAAACTATTTATGTCGGGCGCCTTCTTCTAAGAAGATAAAACATACTGGCGGTCCAGGTTGGGAATTGTAAGAACCTTAGCGGTAAAAGGCGCCACGTTACTTGCAGTTTTATTCTGCGTCTTACTCTTGACGGTTGTAGTGGTTGGAGCTACAGGTCTTTCCGATAAAATACTAAACGCAATGATGAATGAAGAACTAAGAGCCACACGTCAAAAACTGGCCACTCAAATAAAAGATCCGGAGCAGCTCGAACAAGCTATGGAAAAAATTAAGGAAACCCTCATAGTTGCATATGGCCTTGATAAACCATGGTATGTGCGAATGCCCAACATGCTTTTGAGGATAATTACTTTGGATCTGGGTAACGCGAAAACTCAGCAAACGTTTACGGGTAGCATAAAAGTAGCAGATATAATAATGGAGAGGTTTCCCAACACTATTCTTTTAATGGTAACCGTGTTGATGATAAACTTTATTCTAGGTTTAATGGTAGGTGTTAAAGTAGCGACGAAGCCGGGCTCCATTCTTGACAGGGTTTTATCCCTTTACTCGTCAATATCCTATGCCCTCCCAACATGGTGGCTTGGAATGATTTTAATTCTCATTTTTTCCTTCTACCTCAGACTATTCCCATTTCAAGGTATGCGTAGCACACCACCACCTGCAGATCCTATCGGCAGTTTTCTAGACCTTCTTTGGCACTCTGCACTTCCAATAATAACCCTGGTTATCGCACTATCGGGTTCATGGATTTACATAACAAGAAGCATCGTTATAACAACGGCTCAGGAAGATTTTGTTACAGCGGCAAGGGCAAAGGGATTTCCCGAAAAGCTTGTTCTATGGAGGTACATAATACGAGTTGCTGCCCCTCCAATTTTAACCAATCTAATCCTTGCACTACCGGTATACCTTGGAGGCGCTATACTTACAGAAACCGTTTTCGGTTGGCCTGGTATGGGACTTCTTTACTACAATTCAATAATGGCTGTTGATGAGGCTTTGATCCTGGCTTTAACTTACATGTACACCCTCATATACGTTGCTTGCAGATTTGTGCTTGAAATTCTCTACATCATTTTGGATCCAAGGGTGAGGTACAAATGAGTTATCTAAAGGAATCATTAAGCGAGTTTTGGGCAAGTAAAGTCTCAAAGCTTGGAATCATTTTCTTATTGGTTGTAATTGCAGTATCTATTTTTACCGTTGCAACAATGCCTCTTGACTACGGAACCCGCTATTGGAGTAACCCGAGATACTGGGTTGAAAATCCAAAACTTGCGAAACCCTCGTGGGTAAACTATTTTTCCACCGAAAAATTGCTTGAACACGCGGTTCTCCCATCTGAATTTTCAATACCTCAATTTTCAGGACAATACTACCTAAAAAACTATTTCATGAACTACGAGCTTAAAGTTAATCAATTCCCAACATTTATCATGTTAAGGCTTGAAAACCTAACCTATTACAAAAGCCCTCCAACGGTAAAGCTATTCATAGAAAGACCTGACAACAAAACAATAAACTTGTATACGCTTAATGTTGAAAAGCCTCTCTCGGAAGAAGAACCTCCTTTTGTAAGATATGCAGATGAACCTAAGAGAATTCTTTTAAGTGGTGAAACAACCATAGCATACGCTCTATCCTCATTCCTCTTAACAGAATACAACCTTTCAACAAATCCTAGCGAAGTAATGAAGATGGGCTATGAGAAAATAATATTTGGAACATTAGTTAACGGCTCATTCCAGCCCTTAAAGGGCATGTACCATATAAAAGTCGTGTTATCCTCCGTAGATGGAAGAGACAATCTAGGTAAAGTCGCCTTTGTAGTCGGTGGAATGATCTTTGGACTTATGGGAACCGATTCTTTGGGAAGAGATCTTTTCCAAGGGCTTCTTTTCGGATTTCCCGTCGCTTTGCTAATAGGATTTACAACTTCTGTAATAACAACAGTTATTGGTGCGGCTTTAGGCATAGTCAGCGGCTACGTAGGAGGACTGGTGGACGATTTTATCCAGAGGACAGCAGACATTATAAATAATTTTCCCCAGCTTCCTTTACTGATACTTCTCACATTTATATTTGGCGGAAAACTTTGGATCATTATGCTCGTGCTTGTAGCCTTCGGCTGGCCATCCTTAACAATAATTCTCCGCTCCATGGTCTTATCAATAAAAAATGCCCCTTTTGTTGAATCTGCGGTGTCTATGGGAGCTTCTAGATTAAGGATCATGCTACGCCATATATTTCCACAAGTTGCCCCCTACATACTTTCTCAGATGATATTTTATACTCCCTCAGCGATACTTGCTGAAGCTGGACTGAGCTTTTTAGGGCTAGGTGACCCCAGCATGCCGACATGGGGTCAAATCCTTGAATATGGCTTCAAAAACGGGGCTGTTTATTTAGGCTACTGGTGGTGGATTCTTCCTCCGGGAATTCTCATTGTTTTTTCAGCGGTAACCTTCGTGCTTCTAGCCCTCGGACTAGAACCTGTTGTAAATCCAAAATTAAGGAGATGGCGATGATGGCTGTACTGAGTGTAAAAAACCTCAAACTTTACTATGGAACACTCAGAGGATCTGTCAAAGCAGTGGATGATGTCGTGTTTGATCTCGAAAACGGTGAAGCTTTAGGACTTGTGGGTGAGTCTGGATGTGGCAAATCCAGTACAGCTATTGCCTTGATAAAACTTCTTCCAAGTAACGTCGTGAAATTCGAAGGAGAAATTCTGTTCGAAGGCAAAAATTTAACGACTTTAAGTGATGAAGAAATCAGGAGCGAAATTAGATGGAAAAAGATATCTATGGTTTTTCAAGGAGCTATGAACACTCTTAACCCCGTACTCAAGGTAGGTTTCCAGGTGGCTGAACCGTTGATAGTGCATAAAAAAGTCGAAAAGGAGGAGGCTTTGGATAAAGCAAGGGAGCTTTTCAAATTAGTTGGTCTACCCCCTGAGTATGTTGAAAGATATCCCCACGAACTCAGTGGAGGAATGCGGCAAAGGGTTGTCATAGCAACGGCTTTAGCACTCAATCCAAAAGTGGTGATTCTTGACGAGCCTACGTCGGCTCTCGATGTAAGCGTACAAGCTCAAATAATGAATCTGCTAAAAAGGTTGAAAAAACAATTGCATCTGTCAATGATTTATATAACCCATGACATCGCATTAGCTAGCGACTTATGCGATAAAATTGGAGTAATGTACGCGGGTGAAATAGTGGAGCTAGGTCCCATCGAAAAGGTGTTGCTCACCCCTAAACATCCATACACCCAAAAACTAATTTCATGTATCCCCCATTTAAAGGGCAATAAAATGCCAGAATTTATTCCCGGTGCACCTCCAGATCTAACAAATCCACCTTCAGGATGCAAATTTCACCCAAGATGTCAACACGTGATGGAAAAATGCAAAGTAAATCGCCCCCACGCAATTAATGTTGATGGAAGACTTGTTAAATGTTGGCTTTACGAGTGATCCTCCTTGAGTGCGATTATCGAACTTATAAACATTAAAACCTACTTTTATATAACTAAAGGTTTTTTCAAAACATTAGCAGTTAAGGCTGTCGACGGAGTCTCCCTAACCATACATAAAGGCGAAACCTTAGCGTTAGTTGGCGAATCGGGAAGCGGCAAAACCACTTTAGGAAGAACAGCTCTCAAACTTGTTGAACCCATCTCTGGTAAAATAATCTTCGAAGGCAGAGACATCACGCATGTCAAGAAGGACCTTAAAGAGTTTAGGAAGAAGGCGCAAATGGTATTTCAAGATCCATTCACATCGTTGAATCCATACATGACGGTTAGACAAATAATTGAAGAACCAATGATTATTCATGGTTATCCCGCCGATGAAAGGGAAAGAAGAGTTCTCAAAGCATTAAGCGATGTGCGTTTGCTACCAGCAGAGGAGTTCTTACCTAAATATCCCCATATGCTCTCTGGAGGGCAGCGGCAAAGAGTTGGCATTGCGAGGGCAATTGTGCTTGAACCTACATTTTTGGTTGCAGATGAACCGGTTTCAATGATTGACGCTTCAAGTAGAGCTGAAATCCTTTACGTTCTTAAGGATTTGCAGAAAAAATACGCCATGGGTATAATGTATATAACGCATGATATTGCAACAGCGAACTATTTCTCCGATACTATTGGTGTTATGTACCTCGGTAAAATAGTTGAATACGGCCCGACGAAAGAGGTTATAGGAAGCCCTCTACACCCATACACAAAAGCGTTGATAGAGGCTGTTCCAGACCCCGACCCCGAAAATAGGTTTAGAGAAAGGAATGTGATCCCGGGAGAACCACCTAGTCCAATAAACCCGCCATTGGGGTGTCGCTTCAACACTCGATGCCCTTTTGTTTTTGAAAAATGCAAAGAAAAGGAACCACAATTAGTCGATGTTGGAAGGAAGCATCTAGTTGCATGCCACCTACATCAGTAAACCAGGGAGTTTTCCGGCTTTACCAGATGTTAGTTGAACGTTGCTCTATAAATTTATTCCTTGAAATGTGAACAGAACTTAGCAAATGATTATGAAAATAGATTACTTGTATCTCTCTAATTGAATCACTTGTTCTTTTATTGGTTTTAAGTTTTCTCCGCAGTATGGGCATATGTTAAACTCTGGAAGCACTGGTTTGCCGCATGCAACGCAGAAAGTGGGTCTGCCTAGCTTTTCTTCGAAGCTTTTTAATTCCTTTTTAAGGTGACTTAATTCAGTCTTTATTTTTTCCACGTTTTCCTTGAGGGGTTGAATTTCCTTTATTTCAGCTCTGATGTTGTATATTACGTCTTTAATCTGGGAGAGAAGCTCATTGTTAAATTCCACTGTTTCGTTCATGACGTCTAAAAGTTCGCTTTTTTCTTCTAATAGTTGGGACTCGACGGCGCTTTGTTTTTTGGCGTCGGATAATATTTTGTTTAGGAATGCCTCAACAGGGTTTTCAAAGGCTATGGCGCATGTTATGCCCCAGAAAAGGGCTGTGGAGGCAGCGGCCACGAGGAAGTAGATGTTGGGTGTTATGGCTTGAAGCTTTGCCTCTTCAACGGGGTATAGTTTTAGCAGTGTTATGGGTTTGTTGAAGAGTAGGGCGTTTGCTGCGTCAATTAGGTGGACTGTGGCTATTGCGGTTAGGGTGCTGAAGAGCCAGACGCCGAAGCCTTTTTTGGTCAAGTTTTTACCTCGCTTACTGTAATAGTGCATCTTAATATTTAAGATATTCTTTCAACAGCAACATATGTCAACACGCGTAAATTCTAAAAGGGGAACCCTCCTTCATATAGTGTAGTCCATAGGGTGAGAAGGTGGCGAAGCGTCCAAGCGAAGAGTTTTCTATACGTGTGAGGGTTGGCGAATATGAGGTTGAGGTTAGAGGTGCCAGAGGCGAAGTGTTGGACACCATTAAGGAGTTGCCAAGCCTTGTGCAAAGCTTCGGTAAAGCCTTCGAAAGCTTGAAAGCGAAAGAGGCGGCCGTGACCGTTAAGGCTTCAGCATCCGTCGCTAAGGCGGAGTCTCCAGTGGAGCGGTATCCAAAAATACCGAAAACAGAGAGCTGCAGCGAAGCCCTTCAACGGGTTTTGGAGAGTGATTGGGGGAAGTGGCGTCCGCGCACAGTTACAGAGCTCAAGGAGGCTTTAGCTGCTAACGGCATGAGCTTTCCGGGGCGGACTTTGGCTGGAGATTTGTTGGCTCTTGTGCGGAAGGGCGTTGTTAAGTGTTGGAAGACAGATAAGGGTTATGTTTACATTCTAGCTGAAAAGAAAGTGTTAGCTCAACAACCCTAAGGAATGGTGAAAATTCATGAAAAAGGTTGAGGTCCATATTAAGGCGCCTTTCGGCGAAATCGTTGTGGAGGGCGAAACACCCCAAGACATTTTAAGCCTCTTGGAGGCTTTTCCAAAAGATTTTGTGGAAAACGTTTCCAATCTTGTGGCGAGCAAGCTTGTGCCGTCGGCGGCAGCCCAGCTTAAGGGCATAATAGAGTTCTCCACCGAAGGCCCGGTGCTCATAACCCGCGAGAAGCTTACGCATTATGAGGCTATTGGGCTTATCCTATACGCGTCTGATGGGAGGCAGAACACCGCCACCCAAATCCAGAAGCTTCTTGAGTCCAGCGGAATAAAGTGCATGGTGCCAGCCCGCCTAAACGAGATGGTTAAACGCGGTCAAGTGTTTAAGCCAGATCCTAAGCGGCCGGAGTTTAAGTTGACGGTTCAGGGCGAAAGGTGGATTGAAGACGAGGTTTTAGCTAGGCTTAGAGGGAAGACGGCGTGACAGGCCAGCCGCCGCCCATAACGGTTCACGTGAAGTATGGCGATGTAGAATACACGTTTTCGGGCAGCCTTGAAGAGGTTTGGACAGCCCTTAATCGATTTTTCGCCGATCACGCTCCAGCCTTCCAAATCGCCAAAGCCTTAGCCTTAAGCGTTGACTTGCAGAGGCTTGCCGAAGACTGTAAAGGTTTGATTGGCTTCGCGGATAATGCGCCGCACCTGCTTGTTCCGAAGGAGAAGCTTACGGACAACGAGACTTTGGCGTTATGCCTCCTTGCCGCCTACTTAGGTTTTAGGCTTGGCATGCTCAAAACTGACGTTTTAACCCGCGAGGAGCTCCAAGCCAAGCTGGGTAAAAACCCAAAAATCACAAGCACACGCCTCGGCGAACTTGTTAAGGCGGAGATTGCCGAAAAAACAAGCGAGGGCGGCTACCGCATAACCAGTTTCGGCGTCTTCCAAATGCAGAGGGAGTGGCTTCCAAGGATAAAGGCGAAGCTGGGCTTGTAAGTCGGGGGCTTTTTATTCGCCTTTAAGCATTTCCTCCTCATCAGCGACAATTTCGTCTGATAGGAGGTAAGCCACAAGCTTTTTGCTTATTACGGGCTTTCCATCCTGCAGTGGATAAGCATAGGGCAGATAAACCTCTCCATACTGATTTAGCTTCAACGATAAGCCTCTCTGGACTGGTATGGCCTCTAAGGGTTTTCCTTCGCTGACAAGCCTAGCCACATAAACAGCCCCGTCGATGGAAAACTGGCTTTTACCAATGTTTCGTGCAGCCGCCTTTGGAAAACGGGTTGTCAAAAGCTTTTTTGTTCTACCTTTCGGCGGGTGGTCGCCCAAAATCCCGCCTACGATAACGGCTTCTTTACCCGCAAAGTCTTCAGGCGTTAAGGGAAGCTCAGCCTTAGGGTCTAAGACGATAACCTTTTCGTGGTTGAAGATTTGGGCTGCGCTTTTCTCTTCAACTATTCCAAACCTTGAAAGAAGCCGCCGCCACTCCTCTTTTTTGACGTTTGTGAACATTAGGCGGTTTTTACCGGCGATTTCTGATGCATGCTCATACTCGAAGAGGAGCCACTTGCCTATTTCGGGCTCTAAGTGTTCGATGACGAAAATCGGTTTTGGTTTTGTCATGTTTTACTGTTTAGCCTCTTTCTAAGTTTGGCTATTTCTTGGGGAGATAGGCTTCCACCAGCGGACAATATTTGCTTCATTCTGAGTACGAAGGCTTTTTCTTCCGCCTGATACTTCTATTATAGAGCTGGCCGCTCTATCCCAAACAACTTTGCTTTCCGCCATACATCTCACTTTCCAAACAAGCGGAAGATAGCTGACAACAAAATTTAAGTCTTTAATCCGGATGCTGAAGTCTAGTTAGGTTTGCCTATCAATTTAAGGATGTTTGATTTCCTTGGACCATGTTTCAAAAGTTAGGTTTACTAGACACGCCACTACTAAGTTTCAAATTTTGAAGAGTTATGGCTTTGAGGTTAGCGAGCAACAAGTCATTGTCGTTTTAAACCTAGTAGTCCATTTCAGCGAAGATGGAAAACCTCTATTTATGGAGATTCTCAGAGCCAGCAAAATTGTACCATTAATGGTGGAAGGCTTAGCCAAAAAAGAAGTCACGGTGACTTAACGTTATTTGCTTCACGGTGGCGATCTTTTCGCGCATATTGTATCTGCGGGTTTGCGTCTCGGGTTAGTATGCCCTTTCTCTTGGTCCTATATAGTGGATTAAGATTATTTTCTCATCCCATAAAACTTGGTAGACTATCCACAGATTGCCTATTCTAATTCTATAAGTGTTTTCGTAGCCTTGAAGTTTGCAGACGTCGGCTTTTCTGAATGGTATGGGGTCGGTTTTTAGGGTCAAAATAACCGTTTTGATGTTTTGCTTTGTTTTCCGGTTAATTCTGCAATTTTCCTTAAGGCTTTGCGCTTAATCTTTATGGCGAACATTAGTTTTGCCCAACGCCTTCATCAGTTCCTCTTCGTCTGCCACTTCATCTTTTTCCTCTATGGCTTTCTTTTCTTTTGGAGAAGGTTTCTCCACGGGTATGAGTTTCTCCACAAGTTCCTTGTAAAGAAGCCTCAACTCGCGGAGTTCTCTTCGGATGTCTTCCAACACTTCAACGCTCATAACCCTAGCCTCTAAAAGAACTAACCAAACCACAAATATATCTATTATGAACTCGACATGTCAGATTTGACACTCTCCACGATTGAGGTCGGGAGGTTCTCGTTTTGTTAGCTTGTAGGCTTCATCCTGCCGAGTTCTGGGCTGTGTCAAGGCAGCCTTGCTATGGGCGTGTAGCCCATAGCCCGCTTGAGTATGTTTATGGCTTCGTTGTAGTATGCGTTGCTGGTGTAGCCGCATTTTGGGCATTTGAAGAGGCTTCCGGCTCGAAGCCCTATATGCCCGCATCTATGGCACGTTTTAGAAGTGTTTTTCTCGCTTACCTTAATGACTTTTATTCCAAGCCATTTTGCCTTATATTCTATGAAATGGCTTAGTCTATGGATTGGGAATCCGTTGTTTAGTTTTCTGTTGAATTTTCTTCCTTTGCTGTTTCTTCTTATGCCTTTGAGCTTTCCGGGAACAATCATGGAATTGTTTTCTAAGGCTTCATTAGCTATGGTTCTGCTTGTCTTGTGCAGGATGCCGTTGACTACTCGTCTCTCTTTATGTCCAAGCCTCTTTAGGGCTCTGTAGGCAACAGCTAAAACGGATTTAGGGTTTCTTTCTTGAACTTCTTTTTCAACTGTTATGTAGACGAACCATTCGCCTTTCCGCCTAACGATTTTAGCCTCTCTGCAAACCATGTCATCGGTTATCGGCTCATGTGTTTTAATTGGAACGTTTATCCCACCTTTAACTCCATATATGGGAATTTTAAGCCAGTATGGTGTTAGCTTTGTGTTGGCTTTATAAAAGTCTCTTCTGAGGATCATT
>Ga0207433_10002187_pt1 | contig 40339 bp, 36 predicted proteins | sample YelNatPaOPGAMG01_FD_187559 | JGI IMG/M metagenome (GOLD analysis project Ga0207433, IMG submission 187559) | Hot spring thermophilic microbial communities from Obsidian Pool, Yellowstone National Park, USA - OP-RAMG-01 (SPAdes) (version 3) | ecosystem: Environmental > Aquatic > Thermal springs...
TCGTCTTTTTTGAGTCGCAATCCCTTATTCTTCAGGGAATTCTTCTAACGGAAGCTGGGGGGGGATGTCGCAATACAGGATCTGCAATTATGTCGCAATCCCTTATTCTTCAGGGAATTCTTCTAACTATGAAAGCGCAATTTGTTTTTCTATTAATGATTTAAGTATTGTCGCAATCCCTTATTCTTCAGGGAATTCTTCTAACTTAAACAACTACCTAATTTAGAAATGGACTTTACAATTTAGTCGCAATCCCTTATTCTTCAGGGAATTCTTCTAACAAAGCAACCGCTCTGCTAGACAACCCTAAGATGGTCAGTCGCAATCCCTTATTCTTCAGGGAATTCTTCTAACTAGTGGGGGGCTTTCCTATTTAAAAAAGGAGGGATAAGAATGAAAGTCGCAATCCCTTATTCTTCAGGGAATTCTTCTAACTACAAATCACCTTCACTATTCTTTTATGGTTGATAGAAAAAAAGTCGCAATCCCTTATTCTTCAGGGAATTCTTCTAACTGATAAGGCTTGCGATTATCACTGTCGCAAGCCATGGTAGTCGCAATCCCTTATTCTTCAGGGAATTCTTCTAACAAAGCCTTTGAGGATGGCAACATGCACGAACCATCTATTATGTCGCAATCCCTTATTCTTCAGGGAATTCTTCTAACTGTTTACTGACTATGAATGGTTACACTATTACACTGTAAGCGTCGCAATCCCTTATTCTTCAGGGAATTCTTCTAACCATTCTTAATCGAAGGTCTGAAATTATTTGACGATGAGTTGATGTCGCAATCCCTTATTCTTCAGGGAATTCTTCTAACCCTCTGAATAAGGGGGATATTGTAATCGTCGTGGATAGGTGGGTCGCAATCCCTTATTCTTCAGGGAATTCTTCTAACCGGACCCCGGTATATACTATATATATAATAAGGTACGGTTTTTGGTCGCAATCCCTTATTCTTCAGGGAATTCTTCTAACTCAGACTTTATCCTTCTTCACTTTGATGAAGAGGGGCACCTGTCGCAATCCCTTATTCTTCAGGGAATTCTTCTAACCGAGCCGCTTCGATGCTGCCATAAAGGCAGCATGTGATAGTCGCAATCCCTTATTCTTCAGGGAATTCTTCTAACTTGATAGAAAAAAACTTTTAGATGCTATTCTCAAGTCGCAATCCCTTATTCTTCAGGGAATTCTTCTAACACTATTACACTGTAAGCCGCGCTTAAAGCGCGGCTTTTTGTCGCAATCCCTTATTCTTCAGGGAATTCTTCTAACTAATGACAAACACGCTCTTATCCCTCTGAATAAGGGGAATAGTCGCAATCCCTTATTCTTCAGGGAATTCTTCTAACTTAAAATGGCATTAGAAAAACAAGCCATTGATGTAAGATTGTCGCAATCCCTTATTCTTCAGGGAATTCTTCTAACAAAGGAACCTGGGACAATGAAGCGGTTGCGAGCCGCTTCGATGGTCGCAATCCCTTATTCTTCAGGGAATTCTTCTAACCTGAAAAAAACATGCACGGAGTAAACTTTAAAACGCTTAAGTCGCAATCCCTTATTCTTCAGGGAATTCTTCTAACAAGAAAGGAAGTGGTATACATCTTAACCCTAAAAATAAGTCGCAATCCCTTATTCTTCAGGGAATTCTTCTAACATGGATATATCTAACGAGCAGAAGGTATCTCTTGTAGTTCCTCTTTGTCGCAATCCCTTATTCTTCAGGGAATTCTTCTAACATAGAATCATTTCAGACTGATTCTGAATTAGTTATGTCGCAATCCCTTATTCTTCAGGGAATTCTTCTAACAAAATTTATGTTAATGCTGATCTGATTTATGAGATTAGGTTTGTCGCAATCCCTTATTCTTCAGGGAATTCTTCTAACTATGCATATTCTAAACCCTGATTTATCAATAGTCAAATGTATAAAATCCTTGGATGGGGTGGATATGATTTTCTATCATAATTTATAAAAATATCCAGCCCCCATTTACAGCCTTATAAAGCCAAATAAAAATCCTCGGATAAAAACGAACTTAAGCCATTTTTTGATGTTACATGGCATACCAGTAAAAGTTAGAAGATAACTCTATTTAATTTTCAAAGTACGAATTATTTGATCTACTTTCTATTTATAAATATATTATACTTTAATCTAGCAACCTTCTATAAGAAAATAAAGATAGCTATTTAAGAGATTCCATCTGAAAATAGCAAAAATTCGAAACAGAACAATATTTACAAGCATATGGGTGCACTAAGCCATTAGGTATAAAGTTTTTGTTCACTAAGATATCCTTAATACTTTCAATTATCATTAACGTTTTTTCTTTCATTTCATACGAAATATTAGTCTTATAAATAACTACCCTCTTGTCAGAAATATAATGTAACTCTACTTTATCTATACTTGTAAATATAGAATAAATAGAGGCTTGAATAATATGAGAAAAAGCTATACTAGATGGAATTCTATTAGTAGTCTTAAAATCAATTATTGAATCCTCAGTAATAGCATCGACTATGCCTTGGAAATTTACGCCTTTAATATCAATATTAAAAGGTTCTTCTGATAAAATTACCTTTAAATCCCTGGCAAACGGCTCATAAATCCTAAGCATATTAAACAAGTTATTTTTAATCTTATCCTCTTCAATCACCGATAACATCAATGTTTCTGGATTGTAGTTACGATACTCTCTCCAGGAACTTTCAACATCAAAGCTATTTGTTTTAAAATATCTTGATAGTGCAAAATGAAAAGCTGAACCAGCAACAGTATTCACGCTGAATTTCGGCTTTACTCTATCTATATACTTTAACCTATATGCATAAGGACAAGTTAACAAAAGATTTAAAGATGAAGGACTTAGGTTCATTTTGCATCCCCCTGAAATTTTTTTTGTGAGAAGATAGTGTTACAAAGGTTAGTTATCCTAACTTTTGTCTATAACTAATTTAACAAAAGTTATAAGATTTAAAATAACAATGTGCCTTCTTATGATGCTAATAGAAGCCAGGCATTATTTTAAACCTACAAGATATCGTACTCAGATAGCTCCTGAGGCACACCATTGCCCAAAACAGAAATTGCAGCCTTGCAACGTTTACAAAGTAGATAAATTCTTACTGAATCAGTTTTAGGGTCGATTCTTTTCATTATATCTTTGTGAAGCCTTATTATTTCCTTTTCAGTAAGATAACATTCGAATACGCTCTTTTGTACCCGAGTGCCCTTTCCTTCCAAAAGTTTAGCTATCTTATAACGTTTTTTATCATCAACCACATCATAAGAAATTACATAAAATGAATAAGAACTAATATTCATTGTTTTTGAGTAAACGGTTGATACATTTCATTTTTATTTATACACCTTACAAATATCCTGGCTTGTTCTCTTATTATTTGAGATAGACTAATATTGTTTCCCAATGTACTTATATATTTACCTTTTTCTAGGAGTTCCTGAAAATAGGCTACTGCCTTCTTTACTCCCTCAGTATTTAAATACACGGCTTCAACACTACATATATCTTTTCCTGAGCCGTCTTCTAAATATTCCTCTTTGTACCAAAAGTCCTCAGAAGAAAAGATATTTTTATTGATCAGTCTCAATACCAGGCCATCAATTAGCGCTCTAAATTCTTCCATTAGATCCAGAGCTAAAGAAGGTTTTGAATAATCTACAGTATGGAAAAAACCTAAATATGGGTCAAGGCCGCATTCATATAATGACGATTCTACTCTTTGATACAGCAAGACATACAAAAAACTTAATAATGCGTTTATAGGATCAAGGGGTGGCCTTCTATTTCTGCCAAAAAATTTAAACTCTTTATGGATAAATAGATTTGATAGAGCTTCAAAGTAGATATTAGCAGTTATACCTTCTATACCTCTAATTTTTTCAATATCGTCTGTAAATTCAAGTTTTGCAGATAAAGACTTCATTTTTATGATACAATCCTTAATCTTTTCACTTTTCCTATCCCAGTTATATCTTTGAAGTAATCTTCTACAATTGTTAACCTTGCTGAATACAATTTTCCTTGCAAATTCTATTGCAAATTCTTTATCTAAATACAATTTAAACTGTAAAATTCTAAGTTCAACATTTTTGGGCATATAGCCAATCAATCTCCCCTTATAAACTCCTTTAGAAGACAGGAAAACGGTGTCAATGTTGTTTTTCAAGATATAGTTTATAGCGTGTGGGGTAAAGGATGCGTTTGCCATAACCACTATGCTTTCAATCTGGCTTGAGGGAAAGCTCCTTATAAGCTCATTACCTCTATAGATATCAAATCTATCAGCTTCTTTGTGAATCCTTGTCCCGTGTTCTACAATATAAAGTATCAAGTTTCATTCGACTCCGAGAGTTGTAATCTGTTTTCTTCATCAAAAAAAACCTTATAACTTCCAACTTGTCTTTCTCTCATGTCTATCTTCTTTAACTCTTCAATTACTGAATTAAGAGCCATATTAAATGCAGTTTCTATCTCCTCCTTCTTTTTTGATAGGTCAATCAACCTCAAGATAATGGTATCAAGTTTTGAAAGGTTATCCTTTTTATAAAGGTGAATCAATGGATTTGGATATATAGAGATTTCTTTCAGATTAAAACATTCTAAGCAATAATTGGAGGTAATATTTGGGATAAGCTTTTTAATTTTGTTACAGCTCATTGGATTTGAACGAAGCGGCCTTTTAAGATACAATCTGCTATCAGATACACCTGCTCTACCTAAAAGCTCATTGACAATAAAATTTCCAAATTCCAAATTGCCAAATGTAAATATGAGAACTTGAATTTCATTCTGACTTAATCCAACCTTGCTAAAAGCTTTATCACAAAGAATTCCAAGAACAGGGCATGAACCTTTCAATATTAAATATTCTAAATCTTCATCAAGCCTGAACTCTTTCGGCTCTGAGTAGGTTGATTTCTGAGAATTCATAGCCCTTACGTCCTCATCAGAGATAACCTTTTCTATTTCATCCTGAAATTCATTATTAAATTTTTTATTCGGGATTAGTCCTAAAGAACTTGATTGCAGGCTGTCCACAAAATTAACAAAGTCATCCCTATTATTAAGCTTTATATCCATTAGAAACATAAGCTGGTTATCAGGTTCTGTCCCATCAGGATTTAGAAATACGCTTCTTCTGCCAGATTTTATATGTATGCCAAGTGGCAGCTTTACAAGGTTTCCAAGACCGTTAGTTTTAACAAAAACCTGTTTTGGAAAAAGCTCTATGTGTATTTCGCCTGGTATATTATCTAGCTTAGAAATCACATAGTTTCCAAATTTCTTTGCTTTATGCGCTTGTACCGCATGTTTTAAAAAGACCCACACGTGACGCCCTTTATAACCAGAATCCTCTATATAAGAAGAAATTCCTAACGAAGCACAGATATTATAAATCTTTTGCGCAGTACTTAAAAGCAAAGAGTCTATTCTCCTTCTCTCTGAAGGTTTTTGGAAGTAATCGGAAAGCTTAGATTTTTCAACATCTATATCAAAGACGATAAAACAAACGCTATTGTCAATTCTTAGCTGATATGCTCCAACAGTAAGGTTACCCAAGATATGATTTTTTGCAACGTTCATAGTAAACGGTTCATTTATTGGCGAATATCCCTGTTCTCCTTTTGCATTTTTCCACTGACGAGCGTATATGCCTTCGCGACCTCTAAATAGTTGTAGAAATTTTAATAAATGCCTATCTTCTGGTTCAATAAAATCTTCTTCTTTATCCTCATCCTTCGACTTGATAGAACTATTCTCTCTATCATTTATTAGAGAGGTAAAGATAGAATCCCCAGTCATTTGAAGAGCCTTTTTGTAGAGGTCAATTGCAGATTGAACTTTGTCTTGCATCTCAAGAAAGGATCCGTATCTGATATACAGCTCAGTTTCAGTTGGGAAATTATCTATAGAATTTAGATACAACTTTTCTGCCTTATCAAACCTAGAGTCTTCTGTGTAAAGGTCACACATAGCAAATATTGCTTTCAGATTTTTACAGTTATCCCTGATTGATAGCTCCAATTCCTTTTCAGCAAGAGGCAAAAGCTCAAAACAAAGTAGGATCTTGTACATCTCAAAGTGAAGATCAGAGTCTCTTACCTCTACAAAGGGGGCGCATGAAACAATAGCGTCATACGCCTCCTTCTCCTTCCCATTAGAAAAAAGTTCAACTATCTCTGACGGCTTCATCTTTCTGTTAATAAAGCATAACCCATTGGTAGCTCTTTATTGTCCAATTTTACCAAAAATTTTGTCCTGCCAGGATTCAACCCTTTTTTACATCTTACACTATAACTTAAATTGCCACATCCAAATCCAAGCTTCAAAAGATAACCCTTTTGCCTCTCAATATTTGCAAAAAAATCTTCAAATTTATTTGAGTAATGTTCCTTATAATATAACCTATCTTGCTTTAAAATAATATCTCTGTAAAATTTATTAGTACTTTCCAATAAACCCTTTAAAGTAAGATTACTTAATTCATCTCTAAGTTTAGGTAATTTAAGAATCTTATTATTATTCCAGCGATCCCTTAGATTCGTTTTAATTGAGATAGTAAAGCAGTTGTTCTTTGGACTATCCTTACTATCAGGGACAATAACTTCTTTTATTATAGGTATACCGCTTCTCTTTGATCCGTATCTAATCATATTTACTATTTTAGTCTCGTTTGATACAGGTACATCAGCAACGCTAACAAATTTAAACGGATCATTTATTGGATCCTTTAATTGTTTTTCATCAACATTTTCTAACATAAGATTTCTTCCTTGAAAACGGTTGTCATACACTTCATTTTTTCCTTCTGCCAAAAGGTTAAGAAATGCTGTTCTAATAGAACCCTTGATTGAGGATCCAGGAATTATAACATCATCGCCCGATCTAAGTGTAAGCCCAATTCCCATTTGTGCATCCGGATTAAAATATTTTTTTTCAAAATCTTTACTTAATTCACTCTCAATGTTTATGAAGTAAATATAATCATCCTTTTTTGCATCAAAAATATCATTAAGTTTTGCCATAATAGACTTGATATTTAGCTTTGAAATGTCCTCTTCAATTATCTTTTCTTTTAAACCTTCTCTTTCAACTATCTTAAAAAAGGTATCAGATGAGATTCTATAAAGCTTGTTATCCTTGTAAACATAGTCCATTGGATCCATATCCTCTCCAGTTCCTATATGGATGGGAGAAAGAACCTTTAAATTAAATTCCTTGGTTTCAAATAACTGCCCTTTATTCATCTTGCCACCTCACGTAAAATGGGAAAATCAATGAACACTCGTGTACAAAATCTATGCTTTTGTGAACGCCTTCTCTTATCGACCCATACGCAATATTTATCTGACTATCCTTTAGAAGAAAAAGTGAACCTGGTTTAAAGCTTAAAGAAGGCTTTTTAAATGGATTGCTGCTAATGTTGTTGCCAATTTTCCCAAACTTTATATCAACTTCATAAAAGCAACTCTTAAATTTTGAAGGGTCTATAAACCCATGAGACAGCGAAATAAAGGCGTTTGGACTTTTTGAATCCTCCCAACCTACATCCGATAAGATCTGAAATTCAAATCTGCCTCTTCCTACTGAAGAATCTGCCCCATAGCCGTTTTTCCCTATAAAATCAAATATTTCACTTATATAAGACTTATCAAAAGTTGACCTTACATAGATCACAGGAGATAAATTTTCCTTAAAATAACTGCATTCCCTTGAAAAGAGCATCCCTTTCTCTACATTGCCTGTTACTCTGTTTATGCTACAGTGCCATTCATCAAAAGTCATACAGTAATTATCGATATCATCTTTAGTATCATCTTTACTAAGATACATATTTAACTCATCTAAAAATGCGTCAAAGCTCTCTTCTAATTTTCTATATACCCGGATCGGTATGTACTTTACTTTTTTCAATCTCTTCGGGTTAAATTTTGATTTCTCCTTTTCAAAAAACTTCACAATGCCAGGGTATTTTGGAATTGGTATATATCCATCAGGAAATGCATCAGAAACTACAATAGGAAAACTACCACTTTTATATTGATCTAAAAATTTTTTTAGCTCGTCCTCTCCAGACAAGAGCCTAATTGCCCAACAAATATGCCCCCAAATGGTGTCAGATCTTAATGGAGTCTGAAAAAGCGAGAGTGGCAGAAGACTTATCTTAAAAAGATTCACTGTTATCACCTCTCTTTATTAAAAACTATCAAGTAAGTTTTCCCCTATATATTTATTGTTTTTAGATCTATCTTTTCTCCATTCTCATCTATTAGATCCTTAAACTCTATCCTTCCATAACCCCTTGATCCACATCCACCTAATGCGTCGTTTTCAAGTAATTTCAAGCCAAAAAGAAGAACTTTCCAATATTTCTCATCGTAATCGTTAAACATCCTAAAGCTAAGAGAGAAATCAAACTCTGATCCTGCAGGGATCCTCTCTACTGGCCTTGGGTGTTCAGCCTTTGCAGTGCACCTGTTTATAACGTTTTCATACTTTATTTCTGTATATTTGGTTATGTCTCTTTCCTTAAGCCAGTTCTTAGTAGACTCAGTCAAAAACGCATCTCTAAAGATTGCTCGAGCAATACGCGGAGCATCTGAATCAGCTTGTACGCTATCTGATGCGTCACTACCATTTGAATCAGATTGTTCGCTATCTGATGCGCTAATACCAAATATATTGCAAATTGGGCAGTCAGATTCTTTGCAAGAGTGAATTTTGCCATCTTTTTCAACTTTATCCAGTGCCCACTCAAGAATAGATCTAACCTTGCCCTTAATAGAAGAGCCTGGTATATATGGCTCATCGTTATAAGGGTTTCTGATTACCGGGTTGTCATTTCCCCCTATTTCAACAGACCCAGTGCTTGACCCAACTCTTAATCCTGTAACACAATAAATCTTTCCCGTTAAATTTTTATATGTTAACATCACCTTACACCTCCAAAATTATTCTTTTTTTGCTAAAGCATAAAAATATGCGTATATAGCCTCAAATTCCATAGCAAAACCCTTTAGAGCCTCAGCAATTTTCCCTTTATCATTAGAATCTTTGCAAAGCTTTATACCTCTCTCCAATATTCCAAGCAGATATTTCTTTGCAGACGGGGACACTAAGTTCTCACTACCTGATTTCCTATTAGCTAAATAGATTACTCGTGCCTGTAGCAGCCTTAATTTAAAAATAATTTTTATAATTTTTTCACCCTTTTCACCCGAAGAAGGCTGGAGCGCTTCATCCCTTAAGCTGATTACCTGATCGTAGAACTTCCTTAATTGAGACCTGCTAATACCTTTACCATCAGAATCTGCTAATCCATTTGCAAACTCCTCTGCCTTTTTTAAAAAATCATCTGGATCTTTATAAGAAAATTCTTTAACATCGTCATTTTGGCTATTTGACTGCTGAAAATTTTGTCTTGGTGCTTGTTGGCCATGTGATCCTTGGTAACTTGTGTTGCTTGGTCTGTTTGGTTTAAAAGCCATCCTTATTCTCCTCCTCTCAATTTATACAAAGTTAAAAATGCAGGAATCCTAAAATTTTGCATAAAAAATTTTCCTTTGCCGCTAGGCTCCATCAATTCATAAATATTTGACAATTTTTTGTCAATAATATTCCTATCCTTTCTATCTTTGACAACGTTTCTTGCTATATCCCTTTTCAAAAGCGGTATGTACCTGTATGAAAGAATCTTGACATTATCAGTTTTCCTTATAATTCCAAATTGTTCTTCTAAACCACAGGCCTCAAGAAACATAGGCCTGTAAAAGTTTAATATTCTGTAGATAAACGCCTTATTTATCAGTCCTTCTCCCTCCTCTTTATTATTCTTCTTACAAAGTTCAAAAAGTCTATCTCGATATTTAAGCAGCTCTTCAAAATCGGACTCACCTGACGACTTTTTGAATAGTTTTACTGTGTTTCTAAAAATTGTAATATTTCCCTTGTCTTTAATCTTCTTACTTAACTCAAGCGAGTCATCCACAATTTCTACAGCTCTACCTATAGGAAACTTTGGTCTAAACATCTCTATTCCACAAGAAAACGTAATGCACTCTCTCCCTGTAAACTTTCTAAACTTCTTGCTTAAGTGAAGTGCAAAATCAGGAAGAACAAGCCAAGGGCCTATCAGGAAAAGGTCATCTCCTCCCGAATATACCGTATAGATAGACTTGAACTTCTCATTCTCATCCTCCTTAAGAATCCTTTGAAGAACCTCTGTAAAAAAGTAATTTATAAATCTTGAGACTGTGACAAGCCTTGAAATTGAAAATTTATCCCTCATAGAATCTCTAAAGAGTTTACCTAGATTATCTACATCTGCCTTTAAAACGCCCAGATAATCCTCGCCTGTTTTTTTATTTTGTTCTTTTGAAGCAAGAAATCTGCTATAGGTAGCAATACACTGAAAAGTTAGCGTGCCGTTTTTAATATTTTTCCTGCTAACCTCATCGTTATCTGGATCTAACTTACACCTATCAGTGCAAAAGTAACAAAGCGTTGTGTCATCTTTTGGCTCCTCAGAGTTAACGTCTATAGCAAAGTCTCTTCCAAGCGGCAGGTGATTGTTTATCCACCTTCTTGCTCCAATAATTTTGCTATCCTTTTCAACTTCAAAAAATCTATCAACGGCAAGGGCATCAGATAACCTTTCCTCTAAATCCTTATCCTTACTTACTACCGTCAGATAAACTCCTTTAACAACTTCATCGAAGCTATCTTTGTTATCTTTGCTGTACAAAACCCAAAACTCATCTTTGATTACATTTTGACCAATTTTTTCCATAGTAAGACATAAAGAACACTTGTCTTCCTTTTCTTTTCTCGGAAACGTACCACATAAGTTACAAACACCATTCTTGTTCAAGTCTGTATATAATGTATCTAAAAATTTATCTGTCAGATTACTATCACTAAGTAGATCAAAAAACTTGTGCGATTTAGCAATCTGGTTCTTGTATCCTAACTTGTTATAAATTCCAAGAAAGCCAGCATTGCTTTCACCTTCCCCTACTGCAAAATCTTTAACGCCCATCTCAACTGGGTCAGTAAGATTAAGATTTAGTAACCCTGCAAACTTAGAAAAGAAAAATTCATCAAGTTCTCTTCTAATCTCTTTTATCTTGTCTTTAGCGTTAGAGATATTTGGTAAGAGAATTGAAAATTTTCCACCTGCGTCAAGAAATATGTTTGATTGAACTACCTTAAATTCACTTACCAACTTTAAAGAGGCAGCCCTTGAAAGAGCAGAAACGTAAAAGGATCTACCCCTCAGGGTCTTTACCAAACCCCTTGGATTTGAACCCTCAATCTTTAATATAAAGTTTTGGATTCCAGAAATATCACCTTGCAACAAGATAAAAGGCTTTACTCTCTCATCTTTCTCTAACTTGTCCAATTCTGAAATACTATTTATTTGATTTTCTTCAAGATAGTTATAATATGCTACTGCAATAGCGCTGGTAGTACTTAGATGATCAAACAAAGATATGACCTGTTTGTCAAACTGAGTGTTAGAAGGTATTAAGGCTAAATATTTTTCTAGAATATGAAGCACTGAAGAGAAAAATAAATCAAAGTTGTCCTTTGCCTCAACCCTCATAATCTCATTAGTGATCTTTTTTGCTATATCCTTATATAAAGACTGTGTGGTTTCCTTACCCGTATCTGGCTGGTTCTCTTTTTTAAAGAAAGCATTCTCCGGTTTTAGCTCTTTTATTTCATAAAACCCATCTTCTTTGTTTTCTTCTTCGCTATCAAATTTCAAGTTATAAAAAATTGATCTCATCCTTGATTGAGTCCTGTTTGATTGTGTAGCATCTTCGTCTTCATCTCTTTCTGAACTCGAAAAGTTATCAGCCCTACTGATGATAGTGGCAAGAAATCTCTCTCTTTCGTCAGAAAGTTGTTTTGGTTTTAAAAGATTACTCGCTCCTTCATGATGGTGAGATGCTATTTTAGAAAATATATCCACATTGACAAATTTCTTGATATTTTCACACCTACTTACCAACTCGTCCAAAAAACTCTTTGTTAGCTCGGTATGATTTTCTAGATAAAACTCTTTAGTTCTATTTAGCACTTTTCCTATATCATGAAAAAGCGCTGCAAGAGCAATAGTTTCAAACTCTTTTTTATAGGTATTCAAGTCATTTCACCTCCTCAAAATATACTGTAATTAACATAAAAATTGTTTTATTATTTACTTATTTCACCCCTTTCAAATAAAATTGTGGAGGAATATCAAGATGAAAAGAGCAAAGGCAATGATAATAACGCTGGGAGGAACAGTAGAGCCTGTAATAAAATCTATAAAAAGTCATAAACCAAAGTACATATGCATTATCGCAAGTCAGGATTCTATAAATCAAATTAGTTTCATATCTAAAGAGATAAAAAAACCTATAACAGAAATTAAAAAGTTCATAGTTGACGATCATCAGTCCGTTGAAGAAACGTTTAGCAAAGCAAATGAGGCATATGACTGGGTATCCAAATTTACAGATCCAAATGAAGTAATAGTTGACTTTACACCTGGCACAAAAGCTATGTCTGTAGGTCTTTTTTTGGCTATGTCCGATAAAGGAGTGAGGTTTTGTTACATTGGTGGCAAGAAAAGGACAAAAGAAGGAATAGGCACAGTAGAAAGCGGTCACGAAGAGATAGTAGAAATAAAAAATCCGTTTGAGACTTTCCAACAGGACAAAATTAATCAATTTGTTGAATTCTTCAATTCTCAACTTTTTGCAGCAGCAGATAAAGTTCTCGAAGAGATTATAAAAAACACAAACAAGAAAACTCTTTTCAAAGCAATAAGAGAAGTTAATAAAGGCTATTACTTTTGGGATCTTTTTCACTACAAAGAGGCAATTAAATGCTTTAGACCTACTGTAATTGAAAGAATATGCGAAGAAAAGAGATTTAAAGACTTTTGCAACGCTATTGAAAATAATAGAAAATTTCTTGAGGTTTTGTCTATCAGCACGAAAAAGTTTCAGAATTATTCCCTTGAGCTCTTTGCTGATGTATACGAAAATGCTCAAAGGAGGGCAAGAGCTGGACATTTTGATGATGCAGTATTGAGACTTTATAGACTTATCGAGATGATTGCACAAGAAAGGTTGAAAACAAAATATAATCAGAATAGTTCTAACGTTAACTTTGACAGCCTCAAGATGTCTGAAGAAAATAGGCGCAAATGGAAAGATACGTATGGCGGGAAAAGGGGTCTTGGATTGAACGCAATATACGATCTCCTTTACGACTTGAATGATGAACTCGGAATAACATTTCAAATTAACAGAGAATCTTTCAAAAAAATTCAAGATTACAGAAATCTTTCTTTCCTTGCTCACGGCATAGAACCTTTAGATGAAAGAAAGTTTGGAGAAATAGATGGCTTTATCAAAGAGGTGTTTATATCAGAATTTAAGATTGGCCTGATAGATGAAAGAACCTTATTTCCAAAGATAGACAAAAATATTTTCATAGAGGTTCAATAAGGATTGTGATCGAATATAACAAGTTCCTCTAATACTGGAGAAGAATAAGTTAGACTCTTTGCTTTTCCATGAAGGGCATGAGCGATATACAGGTACATCCATACAGGCGCATTTCCAGTCAAAACTATATCATTTCCATTTCCAGCAATTTCTAAAGCCTTATTTTTGTACAATTCTATTTCATCAACCTTGGCTACATCTTTATAAAGCTTACTAAGGTCTATCTTGATAGTTTGCCTGTTTAACAAATCCTTCACCCCCTTTATATTCTCTTCACAGATAGCGCTCTTAACAAGTGTAATTATCTCTTCAATTTTTTTCTCTATACTCTTCTCATCGAGCAAATTCTCGTTATATCCGCAGTGCGCTACCAAATTTCTTAGGTTAGTTACCTTATCGATTGCTTTAAAAAACTTATTTTCTTCATTTCTGTGACTACTCGCTAAAAAATTGCAGACTTTAAAGATTTTTTCTCTCTTATCTCTATTAATTAATTCGCTCTCGTCTTCAATGAATGCGTTTATCAAAGCTTCTCTTAACAGCAATATAGATTGAGTCAAAAGACCATGCCTAAGACACCATTGAGCCTTAATAATAGCTCTATTGGCATATACAAAATCAGCACATTGTTCATCTAAAGTTACAGATTTATATTCATCTTTTACCTTTTCAAAAATCTTCTCGAAAGGTTTTGCTAAATAATTTGCCTCTTTTACTAGATCAGGTTCATTTTCTAAATTTTTTATTAGCTCAGTTGTATACTTGTCAATATTTATCTCTTGAGCTAAATTTAAAGAAGATGAGATTGACTCGAAATTACCTGCTATTTTTTGTAAAATTTTTGGCTTTAGAGGACTATCGATTTTATATGCTCTTGCATGCACATTTCTAACAAGCTCTTTAGCATCTTTTGGAAATATGCCTGTTTTTACAAAAAAACTAGAAAAATTTATCCAACTTAATATATCCAAAATTTCATTAAGGTTAATTATTGGATGTCTTTCTTTACTCTTGTCATATAAACCGTAATACAGTCCTCCTAATTTAATACCTCTTATATTTTGCAGAAACTCAATTGTCAAAAAAACATAAAAGGGTATAAGTCTATAAGAGTGTGTAATATCAAAAGATATTTTTCCCTTACCCTCAGTACAACCAATTACTATATCCCAGATTTGCCACCTTTCTTCTTCCCTAACTCCTTCTGGAATATCCCTACATTCAACCTCTATGAAAAGATTGCCTGCCTCCCTCAAAAATTCCTCAAGATGCATCTTTTTAGATTCCTTTGTCAGCAAGAGTATAATTTTCTCAATATTGGTAAGCTTTGCTATGGCTATAGGAGCATATTTTGTAGAAAACAAATTGTCTTCATCCCCACTAATAAAATAGTTTGCAACTTTATAATCTCCTGTTCCCAAAAAGCTTATTAACTCATCCCTTTCCAACTCATCCACTCCCTATTAAAGTATTTAACTTTAACTTAAAAGTCTGTAACGTACATTCCGAATCCAAAGCTGGTATTTCTTCCTATTGAAATATCCTTTGCACTATCTATCAGATAAGCTAAATTATTTGGCACATTAGAAAAGGTTATATCGCCAACCAAACCAATATGATTTATAAGCTTCTTTTGCCTGCCTGAAAATCTTTTCAAATTTTCTAAATAAGTATTGTTTTCTAAAATCTTTACTTCAAAAGACTCATTTATGCATTTGATTATAAAACTTGAATCGAATGATGGCTCTCCATAGAAAAATTCCAACAAGGAAATTCTTCTTAAGATATTTCTTATCAAAATATGAAAATGAGGGAGAAGCACTGTTTTACCTTCAAATCTTAAAGACAAAGGAGATAAAAAATCAATTTTTAATTTTTTTAACTTATTGCCTTTTAAAGAAGATATTTTCTCAACGCTTAAAAAAGATGGATCTTTCACAAAGGGATTAATTGTTTTTCGACTTTTATCGAATAACTCGACATCCTCATCTCTCACGCTAATTACTTCAAATTTTGCCCTATTTTTTCCAAGACCAATTTCACCTAATTTAATAAACGTATATACAAAGAAGGGTAGATTTTCAATATAGCTTCCCAATAAAACTAATCCAAAATCAAGAATGTCACCATTATCAAAAGAAGTTTCATGATTCTGAGAAAAAATAATAAAGGGGTGGGGGATATATGGATATTTGGTCATTTTAGTTGTATTTTGTGGCCTTGGGCTATCAAATATCTTTCTATATATACAACTTCCAGTTAAGATACAATCTTTACAATCTATGGCCTTTTGAATGCAGGCAATACTTTTGAAAATGTTTCCAAACCCCCCTCTTAGAGTTATGCCCTTGTACTTTGGCAATGTTGTAGAGTCAAGGAGTTTAAGCTTTATTATAAATTTTTTATATTTTAACATACGATATTTACCCCCTATAAAAAACAATCTTAAAATAAGCTAATTCTAAGTAGGCCATATTCAATTGTCAAGGTTCATTTTATATGTTAATTTAATAATAAATTTCATCTAGAAATTTAGAAGGAAAGATGTTGTATGATTTAAGGTTATGCCTAAAGAAGATAGACAAAAAATATTGAAATTTTTAAAATTGATATTTTTAGAAAAGGGCATGAATTCAAAAGAGAGTCTTATAAAATTTTTTGGCTCTATAGGAAGTCTTGAAAGCACGCTAAGAAAAATAAGAAAAATCAAATTGAAGTCAGAAAACTCACCTTCGATTGGTTTAAAATCAAAACAATATTTATATAACTCTGATTTGGTTCTCGATGAATACTTGGGAATCTTAATTTCTGGTCAGATTAAAAAAACTGAGACAATGCGATATTCAAAGATAATAGAATTTTTAATGAAAGATAATTTATCTATAGATGAAATAACAGATAAATTAAACGATTCTTTGTGTCAGGATAAAAATTCCTACATAGATTCAAGAACGGTAAGAAACTACATCAATGTTTTAATTAATGAGGGCTTTATTGAAAAAACTAAAGACAAAAGATACACACGATACAAACTAAAGAAAGGTTTAGACTCGTTAACAGATAATTTATTAATAAAATTATATCTTTTTGTTGATTTTTTCTCTAATGCAGGACTTTTAGTAACTAGAAGCCTGATAATAAGATATCTCTTAGAAAAAAGTCTTGATAGTGTTAAAATCAAAAGAATTAAAAATATCATTTGCTATAAACATTCAAAGCCTATAAGAGTGCTTGATGAACTAAATATACTTTATATCTTAAGCTTATTAGAAAACAAAAAAAACTTTTTACTTGAGCTAACTCTTTTACCAAAACACAAGGATAAAGCTTTAAAAAAAATAAAAGTTATACCTCAACTTTTTCTATTTGATTATCATCTCGCAAGATGGTATCTAATAACTGAGGGTACTACTAAAAGAATATTGGTTGATAGAATTCTTGAATTAAAAAAAATTACAAAAGAATTTGATATTTTAATTAATAGTATTGAAAGCAGATTGAACAAGCTCAAAAAATCCTGGTTAGTAGAAGAGGATGCAAAAGAAAAAGAGATAGTAATAGAGTTTTATTTTGACAGCAGCACAAGTTCGAAAAATTTTATACTAAATAGAGTAAAGAAAGAAGCTAAAAACGCTAAAATTGAAATTATAGATAAAAATAGCTTTATTCTTAAAATGATAACAAGGGATATTAACGAAATAAAGCCATGGGTAAGAAGCTTTGGCTCAAGTGCTCAAGTGTTAGAACCACGTTCTTTAAGGGATAGCTTAATTGAAGAATTTACTGACTTAGAGACTATTTATGAATCTGTTATAAGTGAGACCAATAATGATATCTAAAATATATAACTTGGAGATACTAAATAAGATAAAGGAACTTACAAATAAAAATTTCTGCATCTTAAGCAATAAAGAGATGAGTTGGCTAAAATATTTAATTAATACCGATGAATCAAAATTTTTCTTTAGCGCTAAAGATAAAAATGAATTAGAATCTTTTTTAATTGATACAAAGGCATATAATCTCCAAAAGATAATAATAAAGAATAAACCAGAGAGAAATGAAAGCTCCTGGACTCTTTTAATGCCTTTATTCGAAGCCATTCTTGAGGAAAAGGATCTAATTTTAAGTTTTCGAATTTCTGATTCTGAACAATTTAAAGCCTTATGTTTTCCTTATAAGTTAGAATTTGAGTTCTACAAGGATGAGTGGTATCTCTTATGGCTAAATTTAAGTGAGAATAGAAAAAAGATGAAAACACCATTTTCTAACATACTTTCATTTAAAACGGTAAAGAGAAAACAAGATCTCTATAAAGAGGCAGAAAGAATTTTCCTTGAAGAGCATCTCTTTGCAAAATTTAGCGTTGATAAAAATTATCTTGATGATCTAAAGAGGATTCTCTTAACTCTTATAGATTTTAATCCGATTCTTGATAAAGAGGATCAAGATAAAATAATTTTCAAAATAGAATACAATCCCTCCGAGGAGGGCTATTTACTACAAAAATTTAGACAGCTTGGCAAAAGGGCAATATTACTTAAGCCAAAGTTTTTAGTTGAAAGGATGTTATACAGCTATAAAAAGGCATTAGAGCGATATTCATAGCAACACGAGCATCTTGCTCGTGCAGTATAGTATCGCGAGCATCCTTGCTCGTGGACAGTTTTTTGCTCTATATAAAAATTATGGAAGCAAATTAGCTATTGCGTGAGCTAACTGCTGCTTTAATATAGGCTCTACATCATCAAACTTTATATTTGTACCAGAAGCCTCAGACACTACTCTATCCCTATATATAGCCCAATCCTTAATAGTAGAGTTGCTAGAGGTCTCTGTAGTAGCCGTGCCTTGAGTTGCGTTAGTAGTAGTTTCCGTCTGAGTACCAGGCTGCCTTTGTTCAACTTGCACATCTACAACCATCATATACTTATCAGAATTAATAGAATTACCAATAGCAGCGCCAGCTAGAGCGCCAATTACTCCTCCAGCAATAGTTCCCGTATACTTGTCACTTGGATTAAATGCTGAACCTATCAGAGCGCCACCAAATCCACCAGCTAGAGCACCTTCCATTGTATAATCTTTTGTCTCTTTACCAATATAAAGAACATTGGACATTAGCATAAAGTTGGCATCATCAGGATTATCCGTTATTTTATAACCCTCGTTTGTCAATTCAGCAACTAGCTCCTTTTTAAAATCCATACCCGTAGCAGTAGATGTGTTTTTTACGCTAACATATACGATCTTCTTATCTGGTGAAACTGGCTGTAGGAATATACTTGAGCTCATCTTAGTACTAAGCGCTATCTTACCTGAACTCAAGCCGCTCGAATCTGCATTTGCTACTCCTGCAAAACCAAACGCTACAATTAACATCAAAAACAGCAAAAAGCTAAATTTCTTAATAAAACATCCCATCGCTTCCTCCAAATTTTTGACTTAATAAATCCACATATAACTCCCCAATTTTAATTATACAATGCAGATGTTAAGCGTCAATTAAAAAGGAACAAAATCTTAAGCATCCCATCATTTCATCCTCCATAATAAGATTTTTGCTTATATGCCTAATATGAAGTATATAATACAAATAGGGGTAACACAACAATATATAATATATCTTTTAAAAGTAAACTTTGGTTTATAATATAAATAACCAAAACGATTTTAAGCAGGAGAATAAATTGGAAAAACCCTGTACAGATGAAATTAATATAAATGACAATCACTTAGAATTAACACCTAGTTTAGAAAATTATCTTAGAACTATATACGATATAAATCAATCAAAGGGAATTGCAAGAGTAAGAGATCTTGCAAAACAGCTCAAAGTAAAGACTCCTTCAGTGGTATCTGCGATTGAATCCTTAAAAAATAAAAATCTAGTTACTCAGGAAAAATACGGCCACATAGAACTAACCAGCAAGGGCAAAATACTTGCAGAAAATCTATCAAGAAGAAAAAATACAATAGTAAACTTTTTAGTTAGAATCTTAAAAATTGAAGAAAACTTGGCTCAAAAGGATGCCTGCCTCTTGGAACATGATTTTAGTCCAAACACCTTTAGAAGAATGGAAAGGATGATCTCCTTTATAGAGATGCTTGAAGAAAAACATCCCGAAATTTTTGAAGAATTTAAAAAATTTATATTTGACTCCAATGAGAGAGTTGGTATGAGCAAGACAAAAAATCTTTATGAATTAAAGGACGGCGAAGAGGCCTTAATAGTTCACATTAACCTTGACGAAATTAACAAGGAAAAACTAGCAATACTCAATTTAAAAAAGGGTTCAAAAATAAAAAGGGTTCACTCCTATCAAGATATTGTCAATTTTCAGATCGATAACAACTTCATCGCTCTATCTCTAAATGAGTGCAAAAATATATTCTGTAAACCGCTCTAGATAATAAAAATAATAAAAAAGCCGCAAGAATTAAAATTCATTCTTGCGGCTAAGAAAATATTTATTTATCAGTGAATAAATATCGATGGTAGTGTGCCCAATACTATTACGAGTATAGAAAGACTAAGCACCAAGCCCTTAGTAAAATCGCTTGAGATAACCTCTGTCTCTACAGTTGGCTCCTTCATATACATATTCATCACAATCCTTAAATAATAAAATGCACTAGTTATAGTCATCAGAACTGCAACAATTACCAATGAAGTAAGGCCACCATTTACAGCTGCCAAAAATAACTGAAATTTCGCAATAAATCCAACAGTTGGCGGTATTCCTGCAAGAGAAAACATAAATATCATCATTATTCCAGCAAGATATGGGTATCTTTTTGCAAGACCATTATATGTATCCATATCATCGCCATTTTTCAACATGAACACAACGCCAAAGGCTCCAAGGTTCATTATTGCATAGGCAATAAGATAGGTTAAGATTGCGTTTAAACCATCAGAAGTGCCTACTATTATCCCGAGAAGCATATATCCCACATGAGAAACTGACGAAAATGCAAGCAATCTCTTAACGCTCTTTTGTGAAAGGGCTAAGAGGTTACCTCCAACCATGGTTAGTATTGAAAGAACTATCAGAGCCGTTTTTGGTTCAACCCAAATAGGAACTAGGCTGCCTACAAAAAAGTTTCCAAATGCCAAAAGCAGTGCTGTTTTCGGAGCGGTGGCAAGAAAAGCAGTTATTGGTGTTGGAGCTCCCTGATAGGTGTCAGGAGTCCAAGCGTGAAACGGTATGACTGATGTTTTAAAGCTAAAGGTTATAATTACAGCTATTATTCCTGCAATAAGCATGGGATCGGCCAAAACTCTTGTAACAGACATAGACCTTGCTATTTCGTAAAAGTTCGTAGTTCCAGTTGCACCGTAAATTAGCGCTATGCCATATAGTAAAATCGCAGTTGCTACAGTTCCCATTAGATAGTATTTAAGGCCTGCTTCACTTGAAAGTGGGCTTCTTTTATAAAAAGAACAAAGTATATAAAGCGATAAAGATAGGGTTTCAAGTCCCAAATATAACACTATTAGATCTCTTGCACCCAACATAAAGAGCATACCTACCACAGAGGTCAATATAAGAGTTAGAAATTCTCCATAACTGCTATCAGGTATTTCAAGGTCATCTACTGAAATCAATATTACGTAAATAGCTATTAGGATAATAATCCAACTACCTAAAACGCCAAATGGTTCAACCGAAAATGATGAGTTAAAACCACTTCCGTGAAGCGAATATTTCCATACTCCTGTTATTAAGAGTCCCAATATTGCAAGGATAGAAAAGGTTTTTCTATTTCTAATAAAAAGAGCAGACAGAAAGATAAAAATTGAACACGCAATCAAAAAGAGTTCTGGAGCAATAATTTTAAATGTCATCATCTTATCCACCCCACTAAGGGTAAAGTATGAGCCAATAGCGTAGAATTAAATTTAGTTGCAATCAAATTCGATACCGAGGCCTGCATATATGATGTGAAAACGCCGGGCTGAAAACCTATATAAAGAACCAATAAAAGTAGCGGAATTAAAGTAAGGATCTCCCTTGGCCCCAAATCATATATGAGGTTCTTAATCTTTTCATTCAAGTTGCCATATGCAACTCTGTAATAAAGCCAAATCATGTATGTAGTCCCAAGAATAATTCCTAAAACAGCAAATGCACCTAGTGGTATAAATCTCAAAAATGCTCCACACAAAATCAAAAATTCGCCCATAAAGGAATTAGTTCCTGGAAGGCCTATAGCGGCAAGGGTAAAAAACGTATAAAACAAAATAAATATAGGTAAAGCAGGCTTTAGACCGCCATAATCTGAAATCTGCCTGGTATGGGTTCTTTCGTATATCATGCCAACCAGGCAAAATAGCGCTCCAGTAACAATGCCGTGATTTATCATCTGTAAAATTCCACCCAACATGCCTATCTGAGTAAGGGTAAAGAGTCCAAGAGTTACAAAACCCATATGGGAAACAGACGAATATGCAATAAGTCTTTTTAGATCAGTTTGCTTTAAGGTTACAAATGCGCCGTATACAATAGCAACCAACGAAAGAACTTGAAGAAGGCTCAAAAACATCATAGTGGCTTCTGGGAAAAATGGCATAGAAAACCTTAAGAAACCATAAGCTCCCAATTTTAACAATACCCCTGCCAGTATAACGCTACCTGCGGTAGGGGCTTCAGTGTGTGCATCGGGAAGCCAGGTATGGAGTGGAAACATCGGCACCTTTACAGCAAAGGCAAGGGTAAAGGCTATGAATAAAAATATTTGCATATTTAAGGGTAAATTGAGCTTTGATAGTTCAAGGATATTAAAAGTGTGTCCCCCTGCAAAATAAAGCACCAATATGGAAACCAACATTAAAACAGAACCAGCAAACGTAAACAAAACAAACTTTATAGAGGCATATACCCTGTTTGGACCACCCCAAACTCCTATAAGCAAGAACATAGGAATAAGCATAGCTTCCCAAAAGGCGTAGAAGAGCAAGAGGTCTAAAGATACAAAAACACCAATCATTGAAGTCTCCATAAGCAGTATCATTATAAAGAATTCTTTTACCTTTTTATCTATCGCCTTCCAGGAAACGCTAACGCATATTACAGTAATAAGGGTTGACAATAGCACGAACAACACAGATATCCCGTCTACACCTACTGCATATCTTGCGTTTATAAAGGGTATCCACGGATAAACTTCAACAAACTGCATAGAGTGAGAATTTTTATCGAACAAAAACCATAGCGGCAATGATACAAAAAAGTCTAGCAGTGCAAAAACCAATGCGGTTGATTTTATTAGCGTTGAATTTTTCATAAAAAGTATTAGAATAGCCCCAATCACTGGAATTAAAAGAGTAAGAGATAATATTGGATAGTTCACTTAAATCCCCCCTCTCAATAATATAATTACACAAGCGAGAATAAGTATACCTATGATAAACAAAATCATATAATCCTGAAGATTCCCCGTTTGGAGCTTTCTTATAGATTTACTAACTGAATATGTTGCTTTCGCACTACCATTGACCGTCCCATCAATAACGTATGTGTCCACACCCTTCAAAAATTTCGCAAAAGCCATCAATGGGTTTAAAAATAGCCATTCGTATGCGGTATTTACCACTTTATCCTCAAATTCAACCAATACCTTTCTATCTATGTACATAAATAACTGCAAGCCCCTTCTATAAAACCAATCAAAATCAAGATTAATAGCCCTCATTTCTGGAGGATATATCCCTGATAACATAAGCAGTGTAAACGCAAGGGCAGAAAATCCTAACAGCTCAACCATTTCCATAACGTGATTTGGCGCATATGGAATATAATGGACCGGGTAAGGAAGTATAGAATAAAGAGCCCAAGGATATACGCCTATTGCGATACAAAGAAAGGCAGCTATTCCCATCGCAAGCAACATGTGGAATGGTGCCTCTTTAGGTCTAAGCCCTGAATCGTGCGAGAAAAACGCAAAAAATGGAATCTTAATGCCAGAGTGGTGAAATACACCAGCAGATGCAAACAGCAGCATAAACCAAGCAATAGTTAATCCCTGATGAGCAGACGCTGCAACGATCATAGATTTACTTACAAAACCGCTTGTTAATGGAACTCCAGATATAGACGCTGCCCCTACAATACAGAAGGTCAGTGTCCAGGGCATAGTTCTAAACAATCCCCCCAATTCTGTAGCTCTTATCTTGCCAGTTTGCTTTAAAACAGCGCCCATCGACATAAAGAGCAGTGCCTTATAAAGGATGTGCGCAAAGGCATGTGCCACAGTTCCGTTCAAGGAAAGTTCGGTTCCTATGCCAATACCCGTTACCATAAAACCTACCTGGTTGATTAGAGAATAAGAAAGAACCTTTCTCATGTCGTTTTCGATAACTGCAAAAAATATTGGAAAAGCAGTCATTATAACACCTGCAACAATTAATATCTCGGTTCCCGGAAATGCTCTAGCTAGAGCATAAACTGCAGATTTTGTCGTAAATGCGCTTAAAACTACCGTACCAGCATAGCTTGCTTCCGGATACGCATCAGGAAGCCAAGTATGAATAAGTGGAAATACAGCGTTTATGCCGAAACCTATCAAAATAAGTAAAGACGCCAGGTCTGTCAAACCTAAATAGTTAAAGGCTATTGAACCAGTTTGGTAGAAATGAAGGAGTATTCCACCCAACAAGAACACGCCGCCTGTTACGTGCATTAAAAGATATCTAAAAGAGGCCTTTGCGGATTCCTTTCTGCCGCCTATAGCTATCAAGTACGAAGTTGAAAGAGCCTCCAGCTCCCAAAATAGAAACAAGGAAAAATAATCTCCCGCAAATACAATACCAAGTGCTGTAGCCTCTGTTAAGAGCGCAGCTACGTGATGACGATAATCATCAAGGCCATATGCATAAATAGAATTTAACAAACTTATAATACAAAATATCAATCCAAAAACGTATGAAAGAGCGTCTATTCTCAAAGGGACTAGATCAAGCCCAATAAAGTGAACGTTGTAAACAAATCCCTTTTGTAACAAGAAGGCATTAACTAAAGCTACAGCTGGAACGATGATTATCCACCACTTTAACACCTTCCCTCTAAGAAAAAGCGCAAAAAATGCTCCAATTAGAAATATCAAAAATGGTGGCATAAAGCTAATTGTCATAATAGTCCTCCTTGCGCTTTACAATAGGCCTTAGAATATACTTTGCTGCAAGAACCAAAACAACACATGCAACAAACCCATAAACTGAGAAAAAGGAGGGGAATTTCTCAAAGCCATATTCTGCTTCCTTAGGAATTACAAGATCAAGCACAGTAACTATAGCCAAAAATGTAAATAAAACTATAAGGGTAATCTTCAAACTATTTGGCTTTTCAAAAAATTTATATGGGTTCAACGTTTTTCCTCCCTTCTTTTAGTGATGTGAGACTATCCTATAATTTCCATTTAACAAAATGTAACTTAGATACAAGACTCCTATAATAAAAGCTATAGCAAAAATAACTGGAAAACCCGGTTTTGGATCATGTTTTAGTTCCATCAATGGTTCTTCATGATCTTGTTTCATAAAACCCTCCTACTCCTTGAATTCAAACTCTTCGTTAATCATTTAGAACCCAGCAAGAACCATTTTTGCAAGATGCAAGAAAATTTCAGGGAACCATCCAAGCAAAATGCTAATCACAGCAGTTATGGCTAATGGCACAGCCATAAATGGGTTCTCTATAATTTTTTTCGTGTAATGATGAGAGTGCTCGTCAACATTTTCCTTTTCAAAAAATGCTTTATACGCAACGGGTAAAAAATAACCCGCATTAAGCACTGTACTAAGAAGAAACACAAACAAAAGTATCGTAGAGTGCATCTGCATAGTACCGTTCAATAAAAACCACTTGGAAATAAAGCCACCAGATGATGGGATGCCAATCATGCTTAAAGAGGCTATAAAAAATGCAGTCATAGTTATTGGCATCCTCTTAGCAAGACCGCTTAACTGGCTTACCTCAGTTTTGTGTGAACAAACTATTATAGAACCAGCACAGAAGAATAACGTAATCTTAGCAAAGGCGTGAGTAGTTATATGAAATATACTACCAATAAGGGCACTTGGCGTAAGCATAAACGCACCTAATAGGATATAAGAGAGTTGACTTATCGTCGAATATGCAAGCCTTGCCTTCAAATTATCTCTGGTTAAAGCTATGATTGAGGCCATAGTTATTGTAAACGCTGCCATAAAGATTGCCACATCTCTTCCCCAAAGGGAGGCTAAGGTTTGTGCTCCAAATATGAAAAGCGTAACTCTCAATACTGTAAATACGCCAGTCTTAACAACAGCTACTGCATGAAGAAGTGCACTTACTGGAGTAGGAGCTACCATAGCAGCAGGCAACCAACCGTGAAGCGGCATAATAGCGCATTTTGCAAAACCGTAAATAAACATTAAATATAATATTGATAGCAACACTTTCTGAGTAATAACCGCCTGAGGGAAAATACCTCCATAATGAAATTCTAAGGTACCAGCAAGATTATAGGTTATTACAATTGCAGCAACTAAAAGAAGCTTTGCTGCGCCTAAAAGATAAATAACGTATTTTCTAGAACCCCTTTTTGCTTCATCGTCTGTTCCATGACCTACTAATGGATATGTTGCAAGGGTCAAGGCTTCGTAAAAAAGAAACATTGAAAATAGGTTAGCAGAAAAAGCAACCCCCATTGTAGTAGAAAGTGCAACTGCAAAAAATGAAAAGTATCTAGTTTGGTTAAGCTCTTTGTGGCCTCGCATATAACCAATAGAATAAAATGTAGTCAAGATCCATAAGAAAGATGCTCCAACAGCAAAGAGGAATCCTAAAGCATCAACCCTGAAAGAAAAGGATATTCCAGGTAATAATTGAAATAGCGTAAAGTGATAGTCCTTTCCCTGTAACACAGAAGGAAGAAGGGATAAAACAAGAAGAAACATTATCACGCTGGCCAATATCGACCAAAATTCTCTTAAGTTTCTATTTCTTTCTCCGCTATAGAAAATAAGAGGTATTGCAAGTAATGGAGTTAATATTATTATCAGAGGTAAATATTCCATACGCTAACCTCGCAAATCCCTAAAGAGATCTATCTTTACAGTTTTCTTTAGCCTGTATGCATTTATCAGGAGAGCTAACCCCGTAGCCATACCTGCGCCTGCATTTGCAATAATTAAAAGAGCAATAATTTGTCCCATAAAATCTTGCATATAGTGGCTTAAAGAAATCAAAGTTATGTTTACAGCATTCAGCATCAGCTCGACGCAAATAAGCATCATAATAATGCTACGCCTTGTAATAAAGCCAATCAAACCAATAGAAAAAATGGCAGCGGCAAGCATCAGATATGCATTTAAAGGCACCATCTATTCATCACTCCTTTTCCCGGCCAAGACGATAGCAGCAATCATTGGGACAAAAAGCACCACGCCCATAATAATAAGCGGCAAGTTGGCCTCAGAATAAAAAACCTGACCTAAGAGCTTTGCATCTGAAATTTTATTTACTAAGTCAATAGAAAATTTTCCAGTAGAATTAAGATATGAAACCTGAAGTGTAAATGCTAACACGCCTAAAACGCAAAATACAAGAAATGCTTTCGGAATTGGAAGAGAACTGACATCGCTAAGATGATCCTCATGCTTTACGTTTAAAAGCATTATTACAAAAATCAGCATTACAAGTATTGCCCCAGCGTATACTATCATTTGAATCATAGCAAAAAACTCAGCATTAAGGAAAAGATATATACCTGAGATGTGTACAAATAATAGCAGCGTCCATAAAACAGCATGTATATAGTTCTTTCTAGTTATCACAATCAAGGATAAAACTATGGTAGCCAAGGCAAAGTAGGAAAAAAATAATAGAGGCACGCTCATGGCATAAACACCTTCTTTATAATCATAATTACAAACAAGTTTGTTAGGCTAAGCGGTAGCAAAAATTTCCACCCAATTTTAAGCAGTTGGTCAAACCTATATCTAGGAACAGTACCTCTTATCCATATATAAAAGAACATAAACATATAAACCTTAAGCAAAAACCAAACAATGCCTGGCATTAAATTTAAAATTGGGAAAAGATTCGTCAAAAACGGAGGAAGAGTCCAACCACCTAAGAAGCAAATGGAGAGCATCGATGACATAACGTACATCGCTGAATATTCTGCAAGAAAGAAAAGCCCCCATCTAAATCCAGAGTATTCAGTTAAATATCCTGCAACCAGCTCCGTTTCTGCTTCAGGCAAATCAAAGGGAGTTCTGTTTGTTTCAGCTAAAGCGCAAACGAGAAATACAAAAAAGCCAAGTATTTGCGGGAAAATAAACATTCCCCAAGGAAGTTTCTCTTGAGCATATACAATATCGGATAGATTAAGTGATCCGGACATAATTAAAACCGCAAGAAGAGCGATACCCATAGGAATTTCGTAACTTATTATCTGTGCGCTGGATCTTAAACCGCCTAAAAAGGCATATTTTGAATTTGACGACCAACCAGCAATGATTATTCCATATACCCCTAATGATCCCATAGCCAAAACAAGTAATAGACCTACATTTATATTTGCCAGCACCCAACCTGCTGCAAATGGAATAACCGAAAAGGACGTCATTACACAAGTTACTACTATCACTGGTGCAATAGTAAACAAAACCTTATCAGCGCCAAGCGGAATATTATCTTCCTTAAAAAACAACTTTATAAGATCAGCAAAGGGCTGGAACAATCCAAGAGGTCCTACTTCTGTAGGCCCAAGTCTTGATTGCATATGACCTAATATTTTTCTTTCAAAATAAACTGCATAAGCAACATGCAACAATACAACCCCTAAAACTACAGCAACTTTAATTATTAAAATTACAATATCCATTAACATATTTAACCCCTCCTCCTAACTTCAAATTTAGAGAGGTCTTTAACCTTCTTAAGGAGCTTTTCGTGGTCTTCCCAGACTCCAATACCTTTGAGAGGATAATCTTTTCTTAAAGGATGCCCAACCCAATTCTCAGGCATAAAGACACGCCTAAGGTTTGGATGACCTCTAAATTTTATACCAAACATATCAAAGCACTCACATTCGTGCCAATTTGCCCCTTTAAAAATACAGGTTAAGCTATTCACTTCCATATCATCTTCTGGAACCTGAATCTTTACTCTGATCCTGTGTTTGAACTGAATTGAATACAGGTTGTAAACTACTTCGTATCTAATATCTCTTAATTTAAAATAGTCAACACCGCACAAGTCGGCTAAATGGTCAAATTTCAGATCCTTATGTTCCTTTAGGAAAAGAACAACCTCTGTATTGTCGTCCTTAGGAACCCTAATACTAAGCTGGCCAAAATTAACTTCCTCAGAAAGTATTCTTTCTTTAAATTCATCCTTTACTATCTGCAAAATCCCTTCTAATGTCATTGTCTCTTCCTCCTGTGGTACATGTCGAATGCTCCCTTTTTCCAATCATAGACATAGCCAGCAATTAGTATTGCTATAAATATTAGTACGCTAATCATAGCTACAGAAGAAATATTATCAAAGTTTATCGCCCATGGGTAAAGAAAAGCAATTTCAACGTCAAATACTACAAATAACATAGCAATAATGTAAAATTTTACTGAAAACCTCTCGCCTGTTTCTCCTATTGGGTCATTACCTGATTCATAAGGGATCAAGGTTTCAGAATACCTTCTTTTTAACCTAAAGAAACTTCCAAAGACTAAAATTCCAACTGCAAAAAGAAAAGCAGCAATCATCATAAATAAAACTGGCAAGTATCCTATTGGAACATATGATCCTGGTGTCATCATGCAATCTCCTCATTTTTTTTCTTAATTTCAATTGGCTTTTCATTTCTCTTTTGAGGGGTAAGCATTTTCTCTGGCATTCCAGGTGGTCTCCAGAATTTATTAAAATAGGCATCACCTGGGTAATTAGCCAAAAATTCATCCCAATTAGATAATAGCTTTTCTTTTGTGAAAAAAAGATCTGACCTTTTGTCCCCAAGATACTCATAGTGTTCAGTTAAAACTATGGCGTTTACCGGACAAACCTCTACACAATAACCACAGTAAATACATCTGGTGGCATCTATAGAATAGTTTTTCAACACCCTCGCATTATTTTCATCTTTGCCAACCTCAACGATAATACAGTTGGATGGGCATACCGTTTTACATCTTAAACACATAATGCATCTTTCTTTAAGTTTATCTGGATCTCTCACTAAAGCCTGTCTTCCCCTAAATCCTGGAAACGGCTGTCTTTTTACGTGGGGGTAAAGTCTGGTAACAGGTTTTTTTAACATAGTTCTAAAAGTCACAGAAAGTCCTCTAAACCATTCAACCAACAAGACGTCTCTAATTAATTTTTGTACTTTCATTTATCCGACTCCCCTAAGACAATGTCAATAGAACCGATAATAGCAATTATATCTGCAACCATATGACCTATAGAAAGAACAGGCATTGCAGAGATATGAACAAAAGATGGAGTTCTAAGTCTTAATCTATATGGTTTTCCTGAACCGTCACTAACAACATAGATGCCGAGCTCTCCCTTTGGTACCTCTACAGCGCTGTACAAGTCACCTGTGTTTATCATCTTTCTCTCTTTTGAAAGGGTAATAAAGGCACTCGCAACACTTCCTGCTGCCTCAACTTGCCTAGGTGGAGTAGGAATTACTAAATCTGGCGCGTCATCTGCAACAGTCTGTCCGTCTGGGAGTTGATCTAAAAGCTGCTTTATTATTTCGTTGGATTGCCTTAGCTCCTCCATTCTGCAAAGATATCTATCGTAAACGTCGCCATTTTTACCAAGCGGTACATGAAATTTCACATACGGATATGCGTCATACGGACAATCCCTTCTAAGGTCATAATCTACACCTGACCCCCTAAGGCAAGGACCTGTAAGTCCCCAGTTAAGGGCATCTTCAGCTGAAATTTGTGCAATCCCAACAGTTCTTTCCAACCATATTGGGTTTTTAGTCAAAAGAGTTTCGTATTCTTGCACTCTTGATGGAAATACCTTAGTAAACTCCCTCAAACCCTGAACAAACTCAGGGCTGATATCACACCTTACTCCGCCAATCCTTGCGAAATTTGTTAAAAGTCTTGCCCCAACAGTCATCTCAAACAGATCTAAAAGCCACTCTCTTTCCCTAAAACAATAAAGAAATACAGTCATTGCGCCTATGTCCAAAGAATGGGTAGCAAGCCAAAGGAGGTGGCTACATATCCTTGACATCTCACAAAATATAGTTCTTATGAATTTTGCTCTTATAGGAGCTTCTATTCCAAATAGCTTCTCAATTGCTATAGCATAAGCAGTATTGTTAGCAGGACTAGATATATAATCAAGCCTGTCCGTAAGAGGAAGAGCCTGAGCGTAAGTTTTGCTTTCCATTAATTTTTCGATACCCCTATGTAAATACCCTATGTGAGGTTCCATATCAACTATTTCTTCGCCATCTAGTTTTAACACCAATCTCAAAACACCGTGAGTTGCGGGATGCTGAGGCCCCATATTGAGGATCATCTCTTTTGTCTCAAGATCCTCTTCAGTTTCTGGAAGTATACAAACGTTCTGTGAAGTTAAGATTTGTTCTTTGATGTCCTTTATCTCCATGCTCCCCATACCAAACCTTCCTTCTTTATTTTCTGTTGAAGGTACAAAAGGGCATGTAGCAGTGCCTCTGGCCTCGGTGGACAACCTGGAAGGTAGACATCAACAGGAACAATTTGATCTACGCCTTGTAAGACTGAATAAGTGTTGAAAATTCCTCCACTGTTTGCACAACTACCCATTGATATCACATACCTTGGCTGTGGCATCTGGTCGTAAACCCTTCTTAAGACAGGGGCCATCTTTAGGGTTACTGTTCCAGCAACAATCATTAGATCGGCTTGTCTAGGAGATGCCCTAAAAAGAATTCCAAATCTGTCTAGATCGTTGTGTGCTGCTCCCACAGCCATCATCTCAATTGCACAACACGCAAGGCCAAACGTCATAGGCCAAAGGGAAGACGTTCTCCCCCAATTGACGACCCAATTTATAGCCTTGTCAAGAGGAGAAACAATGGCATTTGCTTCTGGAATAACATTAACCCCATCGGCAATTTCTATTTGCTTTTCCTTCACCCCGTTTTCGCTCATATCGACCTCCTTGACAGTTACTAATAATTGATAACAATAAATAACATTAAAATTATAAAAAATTTAAAATATTAACATTTAAATTTAATATATTATCACTGTTTTTTCAAAGGTGAAATATCCTTTGCAAATTTCTCTCGCTTAATTTGAGAGGCCTCGCTCGGGGTTATGAATTTCAGCGCTCCAGTAGTACAACCTGTAACGCATGCAGGTTGTAAACCCTGATCAATTCTATCCATGCAATAATCACATTTCATAACCTTACCTGTTTCTGAATTCCATTGTGGAACGCCCCAAGGACAGGCAGTTATACAATTTTTACATCCAACACAGAGATCTGATTTTACATAAACAATACCGTCTTTTGACCTCTTCGTCATCGCACCAGTCGGGCATGCATACACGCACCATGGCTTTTCGCAATGAAAACACGGCATAAATACAAAGTGCATCCTTGGAACTCCCTTTACTACCTGAGGTCCTGTAGGCACGATTCTGCAAAGCTTAGCGCCTTCAGGAGCGTTATTTTTAGTCTTGCAGTGAAGCTCACAAGCATAACATCCTATACATCTCTTCTGATCTTGAAATATATAATATTTTCCCACTCTACTCCTCCAAAAATTTTTTTATATAACAACAAACTTATATGTTTTGCTCACTAAATCATTTAACTTTTTTTACGGAAACTGTACATTCGGTATATGGACAGTTACCACCAATTGCTACCTTCGCAAGCCCTTTTTGGAGTCTTATATCAGATGCGCCCCTGCCATATGACCTGGTTCTTAAGGGAACGCTATCACCAAAACCATGAAGCATAAAAACTACTTCTGGATGTATATATTTTGTAAGTTTTGCTTTAATATATTGCTTTTCACCTTCATTTTCAACCTCAAGCAGATCGCCTTCCTTTATTCCAAGCTCACTTGCTTTATCCTCATGTATATATAAATGGTTCTCGTTAACATATTCATTTAGGAGTTTGTTATTTAAAGTAGTTCTCCCCTGCGTGTGGATCGCACATTTACTTGTAACCAATCTAAATCTTCCAGGTTTTAATTCTATTGGCTTTTCATAGGGTATAAATGACGGAACACCTGCGTCTTCTAATTTTTTAGAGAAAAATTCTATCTTTCCAGAAGGAGTTTTGAACTTTAAACCATTAGTTCTATCCCACATTATCGGTTTATCAACCAATTCAATATATCCTTTTTCATTAAAGTCCTCTAAGCGGTAGCCAGTTCCTTCAAGCTGCCAGGCTATAAGCTCTTCGATACTGTTGTACGGAAAATACTGTCCCACACCCAGTCTATTTGCCAATTCCTTAAATATCCAGGATCTAGGCCTAGTATCGAACCTTCTTTGAACTGCAGCCTGTCTAAGGATATAACCTGGTTTTGGACCATTTCGCGCAATTACGTGATCTGTTCTTTCAAGGTATGTGTCTTCAGGGAGGATCACGTCAGAAAACCAACCGGTTTCACTATAGTTCACATCGATAGATACTAACAGATCTAATTTTTTAAAAGCGCTCCTAATATAATCTGGATCAGGCAAAGAGGCAAGAGGGTCGTGCCTGAAAACAATATATGCTCTAACCGGGTAAGGTTCATCCGTAAGAAGAACGTGTGCCAACTCTTGGGCAAGACCCCATTGACCACTAAGATGAGGATACTTTGTTCCACATCCATCAAATCTTGGTTCAGTTGGCTTTGGTACTTGAGCTAATAGGGACTTCAATGGCTTTCCTACATCTTTTGGAGTTTTATTTATAATTAATCCACCCTTTGCTTCATATGCACCAAGCAAGGCATTAAGAGAACAAATAGCACGTCTTAGATAAAAATCGTTTGAATACCACGCAGTCATCCAACCAAGATGAAATATCACTGAGGGTTTTGCATTTCCAACATCGTGAGCCAATTTTACAATTTCAGCTGCACTTATCCCTGTCTCCTTTTCAGCAAACTCTGGGGTATATGGTTTTACAAAGTTTGCAAGTTCCTCAAACCCAACTGTCCATCTATTAACAAAATCCGCATCGTAAAGAGAGTCCTTTATTATCACGTGAATAAGTGCTAACGCAAGAGCATAATCAGTACCCGGATTTATCATAAAAAACCTATCCGCTTTAGCTGCAGTATAGTTCCACCTTACGTCTATGTGTATAAGTTTTCCCCCATTTTCAATCATATCTATAACGTTTTTTGCCTCTCCTGTAACGAGAGATTCAAGTAAATTTCTACCAAAACTGACTAGGTATTTTGCGTTTTTATAATCATAAGTCACACCGTTTCTTGCAAGACCTGCAACCGAAAGATGGCCATTGTGAATAGAATTAGAACATGTTGCGTGATGGTTGAAGTAATTTGGAGATCCAATTGCAGCAATAAATGTCTTTTCAAATTCAGTAATAGCACCTCCTCTGTCGGAAAGTACAACGCTCTTTGCCCCATATTTCTCAATAGTTTTTTTCAGGCCATCAGCAACGTAATCCAAGGCCTCATCCCATGAAGCGCTCCTCCATTTCCCTGAACCCCTTTCTCCATCACGAATCATAGGATTCTTTGGTCTTTCGGTGTCATTCAACAGGGCCTTTCCTGCAGCACCTCTTGGACAAAGGTTATAACCTCCCAAAAGATTAGGATTCCCCCAGATGTGTTCCACCTCATTGCCTTCTACATCAACAACTATTGGACACCTTCCTGTACACATTGCACAAATACTATACACCCTTTTACTACTCATAGTCTCCTCCAAAATATTTAAAATAGTATAAACTATTTCTTAGGAAAATTGACAGAAAATTTCGACAGCATTAATTTTACTTAAATATAATTTATACTTATCAATATAATTATCAGTTAATATTTAATTATTAATAATAAGTTTAGCAAAGTATTTTAAAATTATTAATAAGATTTGTTTATTATTAAATTTAAAAATGTGATAGAAAGGAGCATTTATGCCAGAGGCTAGCGGAAAAATTTTTGAATTTAAAGATGAATCTTACATCAAGCCTGATTTTCTGGAAAGATTTGAATTTAAAGCAGAAGAGTATATCAAGATCGAAACAAGCGAATTCAGCGCAGTTTGCCCTTTTAGCGGTTTGCCAGATATCGGGAAATTGATTATTGAATATTTTCCAGACGGCGGATTTTGTGTAGAACTAAAAAGCTTAAAATACTATCTTACATCTTTTAGAAATGTAGGGATCTATCAAGAAGCTGCTACAAAGAGAATATATGATGACTTAAAAAAACTTCTAGAAACAGAAAGGTTAAAGGTTACTCTTATTTACAACATTAGGGGCGGAATAAACACATTGACAAGTATGGGAAAATTATAAGATTGAAAAATAAATAATAAATAATATAATAATATGTTATTAAATAATAAATAGTTCTAATTTAAAAATATAATTGAATCTTGGAATTGCTAATACTTAAGTGCTAAAATATTTTATGTAATTTTTAGTTTTTTTATATAATTTTTTAATTTTAGGGGAGAATAATAATGCATTTTATTAAAGACTATTCGTTGAGGAAAAAACTTTTAATAATTACATTTCTTAGTTTCTTTATATTTGGTTTTGCCCTTATAACTCTTACGTCATTTCAGTTTTTCTCAAACGGGTACAAAAACGCTGAGGAAAAGCTTCATTATGCAATGACCGCCTCAAATGAACTTTTGCGGGGTTATATGTCTAGATCGAAAGATATGGCAAAACTGCTCTCAGACAAAGAGAGCGTGGTAAAGGGAGTAGAGACGAAGGATTTTAATCTGTTGAAAAACGTTCTTGTGCCATATATAAAGGAATACAAAGACCTCTACATTGTAGTAACCGATAACAAAGGAGATGTCATCATAAGAGCACACTCTCTTAACACGCCAGTTGGCGATTCTATAGCAAACCAATTAAATATTCAAAAGGCACTTAAGGGAGAAAATACTGTAGGAATAGAAGAAGGAAAAGTAGTAAAACTCTCTATTCGAGCAGGATCGCCAGTTAGGGATGCAAGTGGCAACATTATAGGCGCAGTGAGCGCAGGATATACAATTTTCGACTCAAACAGGCTGGCAAGTGAGATGAAAAAATTACTAAACATTGATGCAACCTTCACATTTGGCAATGACATTGTTACTACAACTTTAAACAAGGAATTCAAAGGTCAAAAAATTCCCCAGGATATTTATGATAAGTTAATAAAGGGTGAAAGCTTCATCCAGAGATTTAATTTGCTCGGAAGCGACTATTATAACGTAGTGGTTCCCCTTAAAGACTCAAACGGCAAAGTAGTGGGATCTTACATTCTCTCATATCCACCATCGCTCATAGATGGTCCTATATACAGCTCGCTAATAGTTCAGATTATCACAATTTTTTTGTGCCTCTTAGTGGGTCTTTTGATAATTGGTGTAGGTATAGAATTTATTGTATTAAGACCACTTTCAAAGGTAAAGGCTGATATAGATTGCCTCTCTACTGGGGATTTGTGTTCTGATATAAGCGTTTCTTCAAGAGATGAGATAGGCCAAATTGCTCAGGCATCTTTACAACTTAGAGATAACTTCTCCGAGATTCTGCAAGATATAAAGGCCGTGCTTGATGATCTGTCCCAAGCCTCAAACAAGCTGTCAAGTCTTTCATCAGACGCTAAATACGCTTCAAGCGAAAGCGCGAATTATGCTGAACAAACGGCTAAAAATTCAGAACAATTGAGCGCTACGCTTGAAAAGCTAAACAATCACGTAAATATATTGCTGAACGCCATAGAATCAATCGCAAAAGGTGCAGAAGATCAAGCCAATTCTGCTTCTAACGTAGCAGAGAAGATGGGCAAGATCTCTGACAATGCAAAGAACCTCCTAAAAATTACCATAGGTGTAAGTTCTCTTGCATCGGAAGCAGAAGAAAAATCCAAAAATGGCTCCTTGCTAATTGAACAAAACGATTCTTCTTCTTTACAGATCTTGAACTCTGTTGAAGAACTTTCAAAAACAATATTATCTTTATCAGAAAGATCGAACGACATAGTAAAAATTGTAGACATCATATCTCAGATCTCCGAGCAAACAAACCTCTTAGCTTTAAACGCAGCGATAGAAGCTGCAAGAGCAGGAGATGCAGGAAGAGGCTTTGCAGTAGTCGCAGATGAAGTAAGAAAGTTAGCCGAAGAATCTCAAAAAGCTGCTAAAAGTATTGGAGAGTTAATTGAGCAAACTAGAAGGGAAACAACTCTAGCTTCCGAAGCAATGAAAATTACATTGGAAGAGGTTAAAAAAGGTAGAACAATAACACAAGATTCAAGAGAAGCCTTTGAGGAGATCAGCAAAAAAATAGATAGTCTCCTTAAAGAAATACAATTAGCCCAAGAAAATGTAGCAAAGGTGGAGGAAGACATTAGAAGCATAGAAACAAACATCAGCAACCTTGCAGCCCTATCAGAAGAGTATACTGCAAGCACTCAAGAGATGAACGCTTCTACTTCAGAGTTAAAAAAGGATATAGATGGACTTGCAACAATTGCAAAAGACGGTGCAATTGCGGCTACAGAAGAATCTGCGCTTGCAAAAGAATTAAGTTCTATGATGGAAGATGTTGAAGGCGTTTCAAAGAAACTTAGCATACATGTTGAAAAATTGAACGAAAAAACTTCTAAATTTAAAATATAGGCAAAACTTTTTACAAACTCTTGCCAGTAACGTTTGGTAATTCGAATAAATGCTGGCAAGAGTTTCTTCTTTTTAAAGAATAAAAAAGTTACAACAAAAAATCTAAAGGATTTTTATTATTGTTAAATATCGTTTAAAATAGATTATTAAATTAAAACCATCTTAGGAGGTGCTTTAGTGAGCATAATTCAAATAATCAAATCTAGAAGGTCTATTAGAAAATTTAAGGATATGCCTGTTGAATCAGAGAAGATAGATCATCTTATTGAAGCTGCTATCTGGGCACCAAGCGCCATGAACTCTCAACCGTGGGCATTTGTAGTTATCCAAGATCGCTCAACTTTAAAGGATTTATCAGATAATTCAAAGAAGTTTCTTATTGAAAATATGGAAAAGTTTAAGGTATTAGAGAAATACAAATCCATGTTAGAGAGGGATGACTACAACATCTTTTACAACGCACCAGCGCTAATTACTATCTACGCAAAAAATTACGGCCTTTATCCAAAAGAAGATTGCGCTCTAGCAGCTGAAAACCTTATGCTTGAAGCTCACGCTATAGGTCTCGGAACCTGCTGGATCGGATTTGCAAGAGAATATATGGATTTGGAAGAAACAAAGGCTAAATTCAAAGTCCCTTCAGAATACAGCGCGGTAGCACCAATAATTGTGGGTTATCCTGAAATAGTACCGGACCATGGCTCCAGAAATAACCCAATAATACTTTATAGAAAATAAAAATCAGGAGGAAAAATCATGAGTTGTAAATTAGCAGATTCGCTATACGATGTAAGCGCTTTAGATTGGGAAATAAGAGATTTTCACGGAGTATATACACCCCAAGGAAGCAAGTATAATTCCTTTCTAATCTTAGACGAAAAGATAACTATCATAGACAGCGTAAAGGAACAATACGGAAAAGAGGCAATCTCTAAAATAAAAGAAATAACAAATGGCAAAGAGGTGGATTATCTTGTATCTTTGCACACAGAGCCAGATCACGCAGGTTCTATTATGGAATATTTCAAAGAATTTAAAAATATGAAACTTGTATGCCTTGAAAAAAATTATGAGTTTATAAAAAACTTTTTACCAGATCTCGATGAGTCAAAAGTTCTAGTTCTAAAATCAGGAGAAAGCTTGTCAATCGGAGAAAAAACTCTAAATTTTAAGTCGCTTCCTATGACCCACTGGCCTGATACTACAAGCGTATACGTTCCAGAAAAAGGGTGGCTCTTCACCTCAGACTTTTTTGGATCTCTAATATCTTTATCAAAGCCATTCTACGATCAAATAGGCATAGATATATACCCATTTATTAGAGATTATTTTGCATTCTTAATGAGACCCTTTGAATCGCTTACCAAAAAGGCGCTAGAATATTATAAATCTCTTAACCCTACAATGATTTTCCCTGCACATGGACCGTTTTACAGAAGACCAGAAGACATTAAATATATATTCGACGCTACAGAAAAACTAATTGAAGACCCAACAGAAAACAAAGTAGTGATAGTATACACTACAATGTGGCATACTACTGAAAGGATGGCGAAGTTGATCTCAGAGGGAGCAGGGTGCTCAGATTGTGAAGTGAAGGTATATGACCTAAGAGAGGATCCTGTATCTGTAATTATGGGAGAGATCATGACTTGCAAAGCATTTGCTATAGGCTCTCCTACAGTTTACAACGGCGTATTTCCAAACATATTACCACTATTAAGATTAATGAGGCTCCTCAGACTAAAAGGTAAAAAGGCAGTTATATTTGGATCATATGGATGGTCTGGTGGCGCGGTAAAGGAAATAGAAGAAGCCATAAAACCTCTTGGTGTTGAAGTTATTGAAAAAATTGAAACAAGATTTGCTCTAAAGCAAGAAGAAGTAAAAAGATGCTTTGAAGCTGGAAAAATGTTAGCAGAGTTGTGAAGATGAAAAAAAATAAAAGGAAAATAGAGCTATACGATACAACATTACGAGATGGAGCTCAACGAGAAGGCATATCTTTAACTTTAGAAGATAAGCTCAAAATAGTTAAAAGACTCGATGATTTTGGCATAGATTATATCGAAGCAGGTTGGCCTGGATCTAATCCGAAGGATGAAAGGTTCTTTGAACAGGCAAAGGATATCAAGCTCAATTTTTCCAAACTTGTAGCTTTTGGTTCAACCAGAAAACCAAATATCATTGCAAAAAACGATAAGAATGTAATATCACTTTTAAACGCCAATACTGACGTTATTACTATATTTGGAAAATCCTGGGATCTACACGTAAAGGATGCACTCAAAACTACTCTTGAAGAGAATTTAAATATGGTTTCTGAAACCATATCCTATCTAAATTCAAAGGGTAAATCGGTTTTTTTTGACGCGGAACACTTTTTTGATGGCTTCAAGAACAATAAAGAATATGCCCTTGCAGTTTTAAAAAGGGCAAAGGAGGCAAAAGCAAAAAGGATAGTTTTAGCTGATACAAACGGCGGAACTTTACCAGACGAAATCAAAAGCATAATAAGAGAAGTGAAATCTTATTTAGGCAAAAACGTAGCGCTAGGCATTCACTGCCACAACGACAGCGAGCTTGCAGTAGCAAATTCAATTGCAGCAGTAGAAGAAGGAGTAGTGCAGGTTCAGGGTACTATAAATGGCTTTGGAGAGAGAGCGGGCAACGCAAACCTGTGTTCTCTAATCCCAATTTTGCAGTTAAAAATGAATATCCCTCTCTTTGACGAAGAAAAGCTAAAAGCGCTCACTCCCCTTTCCAGATTTATTGATGAAATAGCAAACATAACGCCAAACGATCATCAGCCATTTGTAGGAAAATCAGTCTTTGCACACAAGGGAGGCATACACGTAAGCGCAGTTTTGACAAATCCGAAAACATACGAGCACATAGATCCAGAAATAATCGGAAACAAGAGAAGAGTGGTAATTTCAGAGCTTTCTGGCACAAGCAACATAA
>Ga0207433_10002190_pt1 | contig 40279 bp, 52 predicted proteins | sample YelNatPaOPGAMG01_FD_187559 | JGI IMG/M metagenome (GOLD analysis project Ga0207433, IMG submission 187559) | Hot spring thermophilic microbial communities from Obsidian Pool, Yellowstone National Park, USA - OP-RAMG-01 (SPAdes) (version 3) | ecosystem: Environmental > Aquatic > Thermal springs...
CAATAAAGTCCCATATACATACCTGTTAAATCGTTCACCCGTAAACCCCTTTTTTCTTGCTTCAGCTTTTAACTTTCTTTCTAACGCCTTTGGCATGTCTAATCACACCTCCTTATTGACGACGAAACCTCGTAGAAATCTTTTTCAGCCTACGAAATACATTATGCGTCCCCTTTACGCCTATATAATCTAATACATACCCAGAACCACCTGCACTATATATTATATAATGCAAGAAACTAAAATCTATTAGACTATATAAACTACTTAAAAGCGCAGATAAAATCTTTATCATCTTTTATACTCTTCTAACTTGTGCAAAAAGTTTACAAAATGTGTCTTTATTAATTGCTTCCTATATTCTATATCATTATTAATTTCATTATATACTTCATTAAATACAGAAATCTTATGTAAAAACTTACAAAAATCATCATTTATCTTTATATAATGATCATACATTTCACCATAATAATATTTCATACCAAAAACATGCTTTATATTACTTTGAATAATAAAACACGGCTTATTATAAGCAAAAGCTAATACAATACCATGAAACCTATTCGTTATAATATAATCTACCATACTATAATCACTTAACTTAAAATCACTTGACTCGTGATTTATAAACAATAATTCTTTATCTATATACCCATTATATATACTCTTTATTGCATCATACCAATCAGGCTCATATAAAGATACACCTACTAAATTAAATACTTTTGAATTACCATGCTCATATCCAACAAACGATAAAACATCAGGACATATACTTATATCACTTTTATTTACACCATATTTATTTACCGCTTCAACACAATCATAAGAAGTCCTTAACCCTATCAAAGAACAATGCCGAAACAATTCTGAAATCTCATTATGCCTATGAGCATTCACAGTATCATAAAAATCAAAATTAAAACCAGTTGTCATCATTATAATAGGACAACTAAAATAATTATATAATAACCCATTAAATACTGGAAACATATTGACATTCTGTAATATACCGCCATTACCAACTATTATCAAATCAGTATCACAACAAAACTTCTCAACATCTTCCCTACTACTAAAATGTGCATTCTCATAATTAACTAATTCAGAATTGCAATTTAAGAAAGTGTCAACATATCCCTTTAATAATTTTGCTGATAACCTATCACCAATATTAGCAAACTCGCATGCTGATACTATCTTTACATTCATATCTCTCCCCCAAATACAAACCAATCAATAATCTCATTAATAATCTCATCTGATAACTTCCCATCTTTTATAACAAACCATTTACAAAAATCTTGATTAAGTCCCCAACAAGTAGGATTATTATTAGCTTTAATAATATCACTCCAATATTCATTACCATCAGTAAGCTCAGGCAAAAAACATATAGATCGTTTCCGTGCAAAACTTGCTGGTAAAAACATACAACTATGCGTCCCAATAAATCCTTTACTAAACAATACCAAATTCACCGCAAATCGCACAGTAGCCCTATTAACTAAATTCACTACATACTCATCATCATCACGATCATATATCTCTAACTTTAATGACTTGTTATTAACCATATTACGCTTGTAACTTCCACCAACAATAACTACATTATATCCAAACTTAACTAACTCATCTATAAGTTTGTCATACTGATCTTGATCCAATACTTCCCTATTCTTAGCACCCGCAAATGGATGCAATACAATATAATTAGAAGCAGTAATAAAATCAATAAACCGCTTTTCCTGCTCCTCACTATAATTCATATATACTTTTGGATATGAAGGAATATACTCTAAATAAGAATTATTATCAAAATTATCATCATTCAATAAATGTATATTTTTATACCCATCATACTCTCTCATATACCATTCAGGATCATCATTACTATATTCAATTAAATCCACACGCTCAATACAAGGATGATATTCAAAAAACTCTTTTACTGCGAAGTTATGACATTTTGCTTTAACTATAATACTTGCGTCTCTATGGTATCGCTTAAAGTCCTCTAATCTCCTAAACCATATACTTGCAACATTATCCGACGCTGGAAACTCATTAGGACATTCCTTCATCATTTGTAACCAGTGATACTGAGGATTAGCAAAATAATTCTGTATAACATCACCTAATCCACCACCACAATGAATATATACTTTTATTCCTTTATCGCTAAACATAATAAATTACTCCCCCCATCCGACCCAATACTTTGTATCTTAAATCCTATCTTTTCAAGTAAAGCCCTTAATGTATATTGATCAAATGCCCATTTATGATTATCATATACATTATCCGAACAAGAATATGCAAATAATAACTTAGCTACTTCTTCACCATCTAACCAATGCTGTAAAGAAGTAGGATTTTCAAGCACTCTACAATATCGCTTACATATAACCTCTAAATCAGGAACTTGAATAAATAACTTACCCCCATGCTTTAACTTATCATAACACTGCTGTAATACAAATTCCTGCCTATCACGATATATATACTCTAAAACATCTTGCAAAACTATCTCTTCTACCCAACCATTTTCAAAAGGCAACTCTTCCTCAGATATGTCTAATACTAAATCAGCACCATTCTTACGAATAGCATCTATATTAATATAACCATCTAATATCTTACCACCACAACCCAAATTTAATTTTATACTTTCTGTGCTAAACATAATAAAGTCTCCCCTATACTAATAGCTTTAACAACAAATCCTGCCTTCTCCAAAGTGCTAATTAATAGCTCTTTATTATACATACATAAATGAAAATCCCCATCCACACAACCATCTATAAACTTCGTAGTAGAACAACCAGAATATAACTTAAAGTTTAACCATTTAACTAATACACAAGGATCATCTGTCTTCAAGTCTGGATGCTCCGATATGTCAGCTTTACCAGTCAAATATAAATCAATAATATAGTCTATATTAGGCGTTTCTATAAATATGTATCCATAATTATTAAGCAAAGAATTAAACCACTTAAACATTAAATCTTGATATATCCATTCTATATGTTCTATTAAATGTTGTAATTTAATATAATCATAAGTCTTACCGTCAAACTTATGATATTTACCTAATATACCACCTTGCTTAAAAGCAGGTTTATGTTGAATATATACAGGAGCAAACATTTGCCTAATGTCAAAATTCCATGTCGCTTTACCATGCTTATCTATCGTAACAAAATCATCTCTTAACTTTCCCGCCCCTATCTCTAACTTATTTTCCCTGCTAAACTTACTTTCCGTATCCTTTAATAACTTAAAAAATGTTTCAACACTTAATTCAATAATATCACTCATTTTCGTCTCCCCACATAATTAATAACATTATTAAACCAAAACACATCATCAGCAACCTTTTCCATAGATATAGACTTCATACAAAACCTAAAAATACACGGATGATACCAGCATGGCTTACGCTTACAACGATTATATCCACTATACCACATACTATTATTGTAACCACTTAACCGCATAGCAGGATCAGTTGATCCAAATATACCATACACAGGCACGCCTAAACCACCAGCTAAATGAACACCCATGCTGTCTACACCTATAAGCAACTTACTGGAAGCAACAAATGCCATTACATATCGTAATGGAGTTGAAATAACATTAACTATATTCTTATACCGCTTTAACCTATACTTCCAATCATGCGATAAAAGCACTAATCCATATCCAATATTATCTAACCGCTTAGCTAATTCTATTGCTAATGTATCAGCATGAAACTTTGGCAAATCTCTTGCAGGAGAATTTGACCTGACATGAAATACAAAATAATTCTCATAAGGTATAGCATGCTTTATTTGATTTATCTCGTCATCTGTTACATAAAGATTACAATCACCTTTATTATATTTCACCCCACACGCTTCCGCAAACAATTCCTGTCTGCTCTTTTGGATATCCGGCTCATTAAAAGCCTCATAAACAGCCGACGGACATGGATGCGATAACCCCACAAACATAGCACCAGCCCTCTCAAAATATTCCCTGCATATCTCTTTACCACTTCCATAATCAATTGCACCATCCGCATGCACCCTATCAAACTTAGAACTATCAACTATCCAATCAATATCAGGATTATTAAAAAATACTGGAGCACAATACGGAATAGTTGCAACTATAATTTTTATGCTTTTACCTAATTCTCGCCTTAATCCCGTTATAGCACCAGTTATCATTACCGCATCGCCTATACCACCTATATCCCTATATAACACAATAGCTTCTTTGTTCTTAATATCATCAGCGACTACATGTATATCACTGAACCCTAAATTATAACCCATATTTCCCCTCCACACGCTATTATGTAAAGGTTATAGCACAGCGAATATTTATACTTGCATTGTATTCTTTGTATATCTCCTCTATTAAAAGCCATCTTGCACCTAACCTTCCCCCAGATATAGCGTCAAATAACCCAATCTCTCGTATCCAAACATCACCCTCAGGTTCATCTATATAAAAATCAGCCTCTACAAAATAAGTATTATCTATTACGGTTACTTCGCCTCTTTTACGATAAAGCTCATGCTCTAATTGAGTATCCTCCGTTGAAGGCTCAGTTACACCATCACCTATCGCTATAAATGGCAACCATGCATCAGCATTAGACCCAGACCCTAAATGCTGAGCACAAGACTTTACCCCATCAGAAGTAATAACATCTATTACTTCCCAATCTTCATCGTCTATATACAAATCTAACTTAGTTTTAACACGATCATTAATCAACTGACGCTCTCCTCATCCTATATTCCAAAGATTGAACTGGCGTTATTCCAGATACCCAAAACCCTACATTCTCAGCATCCTTTGCCCGAACTATCCTATACTGATACACATTCTCCGCAGGCACTTCATTAATCTTTAACTTAAATCTATATATCTTTTCTAATCCTTGCCTTGTAACAAATAAACTATTATCATCAGGCAAAGGCTCACCAAAACTTCGCATAACATTAGCATATTCAGATGGTCTCAAATCAAAATATCCATTGCACCCATCCCAATGATCCTGAACCATAAACGATATGTCTAATATCGCAACAAACTTATCAGGGTCAATCTCTATAATATTAGGCTCAAACCGCTTTTCTTGCTCCTTTTGCCATGTCTCTATATCAGTCTTGTGCGCTGATAATACACGATCTAATATTATTTCCAATTCAGTATTACCTATTTTATCATCACTTATATTAGTCTTAACTTCTTTATCCGCCATAATAACTCTCCCTAAAATTAATGTAGGGGCTTATCGCCCCTACTAAACTAAATTATGCACTTGCCATAAGGGCTGGATTACTCCTCAAACAAACCAATGCTTGACGATTAACCGTGTCACTTGCTACACCCACAAGCGCGTATGCAAGAATAAGCTCTGGGTTTGAAGAGCTTCCATTGGTCAATAATCCACTATTCGCACCAATAAGTCCTTTTCCACCAGTTATAGCCGTTCCCGCTGCAACTACACTTGCACCAACCGCATCGGCTTCTATACATACCCAACCCATATAACCATCTGGTAACCCATCAGGAGATATTACAATACCCCTGAAATTAGCCATTACTGCACCAGAAGCACCAGTAGCAACATGGGCATTATAGATTATTGTCAAGTCATCATTAGCTGCCAATGAAACTGGCAAATCAGGCTGGAAATATAAAGTATTAGCATCATTTTTCCATATCTGTGCAAAATATCCTTCTGGAGATGCACCAGCACCACCAGCGTCATCATGCACATATACTAATCCGCCAATCTCTTTGTTAGCTGTAAAAGTTGACGCCTTAGTAGCATAATTCGTCCCACCAGAGTCAACATTAGTTATCACCTGATTAGCTCTACGAACAACGAATTGTCCTTGTGTCAAATCACTACCACTATTATTCCATACCCACATAAAACGAGCACGACCAGCTACACGAACATTACGATATACCGTTCCACCTAAAAACCCATTCTCTTCACGAATAGCTCCCAAAGGCGGAAACTCTAATGTCTTTTTAGCCCCCGTCCTATTCCAATAATCCGTAGCTAATATTATATCCTCTAAATTATTAAACCACTGTTTCGGCTGATACGGATACGTATCAAATCCTGTTATTTGCTTATAAAACGCCATATCCTTTTCCTCCTTTAATTGCATATAAAGGCACGACACCAACTATATGCACTCTATTACGCCCAAGCTGTTATACCTTGCAATACGCCATGTTTATGAGGTAATAAATTGACCAACTGACCTCTAAACATTAAGTATCTTACCCTTGCGAACTGATTATATGGCACTCTCTCACTTGACCAAGTAAACCAAGCAGTAGAGTCAGTTCTCAATTTGAGATATTTAAGATTTATCGCTCTTATAACACCTGACTCAGCACCATTCTGAACAGTATCAAACAATATCGGAATGCCTCTAAACTGAGCACCACCAAAATTCCATTTCACAATATTGTCATCCTGACTATATGCAATTGTAAAACTTGGTAAATATTGAGGTATCTCACAATACTGCTCATAAGTAACTTGATCAGTCAACAATATATAGTCAGATAATTGCTCATTCATAGCTATACTATTTATCATCGTCCCCATAAGTTTCAAAGCAGTAGAATACTTATTAGTAATACTACCAAATGATCCTACATTAGCAGGAGCTCCAGCCGAACTATCTATTGGGTGACGACCATAACTCAACGAACTATTATCCCAATACCAGTTACGCCACCAATATCTCGTTGACCTATCAAATCCAGCCATTATACCACTACGAGGATCTGTCGGGATCAAAAAAGGAATACCATTCAAATCTTTACCATCATTACCAATAGAAGACTGCCAAAACATCGTATTAAATGCCTCCCTTGCGTCCTCTATCAATGCTTGAACCCTTTGAGTAACAAGATCAATGATGGCTTCCGAACCACTATTCTCCTTTTCCTCTACCCAGTCAACAGCCCATTCACCCGCAACTTGCTTAACATTCCAATATGCAAATCCTAATAACTGCGGCTGCGACGGCGTTCTAACCTCACCTTTACCAAACGATTTCACATTAGAGTATTTTCCATATCTAATAGGCGTTCTAATCCTCGCACCACCAGTGAACTCCTCTTTATACTTATTTGTCTCTAACATATTAAATATAGGATTACCTAAAACCACTTGATTATATATAACTGGCAACATTTGATCTAACGTAGTCGCAACACGTTCATCTGTCAACGAGTCAGTTATATCTTCATCTGCCATACCATATAATATATGTAAAACATCAAAATTGATAACCATTTTATTTCGCTCCTTTCAAAAACTTCATAGCAATAGCACGCAATCCCATGCCTTGCTTGTTTATTTCCTCAGCCCGCTCACGCAAATTCTTCGCCCTCTCAACAAGTAACTTGCTTTCCTCTGAACCAGTCATAGGCGAACGCTTGCTTGATTGCTCTAATATCGGCGGTTTACTCATGCTTCTCTGCTTGTTAGCATTCAATAAAAAAGCCTCCTCCATAGTTAAAGTAGGATGACGTGCAAGCGTATTCAATACAGTATTCAATCCAATTCCCTTAACTGTAGGATACTTACTTTTGACTATATTGAACTCCTGTATCGCTTGTTTCTCGTAATTCTCCTCTAACAATGGCTGTAAAGTGCTTTGTAAATTGCCCAGCTCACCACGCACTACATTGCTAACCTCATTACGAACCGCATCAGCTACTAATTGCTTCAAATATCCAGCTGGGTCTTTTATCGGATCAATATCAGATTGCTTCATGCTTTCCTGATGTTGAGTATCAGCACCTTCCCCAAAGTCACCTCTCGCTATAATATCAGCTATCTTTGGTATGCTCAATAAATACTCTAACTCTTCCTTAGCACGCAACAAATCCTCATAATCCGAACTATCAATCTCATCAACAACCTCATCATCAGTCTCTTCAACATCTTCCTCAGGAGTATATTCATCACTTGACTCCTGACCCTGCTCCTGATCAGAATTATCAGTGTCATCACCAATATCCGTAAATAACCAAGTCAAATCATATAAAAACATAATTTCCTCCCCTACTTACTAATCCCCCGCTTTATATGCAAAAACGGCGTTAATAATATCACAATTATCCGTAAAATCAATACTGCTATCATATTACCTATTATCTTTAATATCATCAATATCACCTGATATATACTCCCTTACAACATTCGTTATAAAACCTCCAAATGCCCCCAAAGATATTAATAACGACTTATTAACATCCTGCGTCTGCGAATATGCAACTAAAAACGATCCCAAAGATGATATTATACTCAATATTAAACTTATACCAATCTTCCTCAAAGTCACAATGTCAAAACTATTCCTAACTTGCTTCACTACTGCCCCCTCCCATTTATCCAAACAATGATCGCTTTAACTATTAAAGTCAATAACGGTGGAAACATTAACAATATTGCCGTCCCTAAAATCTTTACCTGCGTCTTCAATATTATCACATCCATACAATACTTATTCTTTATCTCCGCTAACAATTCCTTTATTTCTTGATGCTCACGCTCATTCTGACGAAAGCACTCCTCTATGTATTTCTTATCCTTTATATACCCATTGTCATTCTCACCCATAACAAAATCCTCATCCATCTATATCAACACCATTAGTCTCTACAACCCCATCAGCATCCGCTTGAATAGCCCATCCACTATCTTTACGCTTCTCAAATATACTCCGCTTATCAGGTGGACGCTCACCACGCCGTATAGCACGCTCCTCAGGTGTAAGTCCCCCAACTGGAACTATATCATCAGTCCGAGAATTCGTCTCCCATAATACCTGCCTCAAATGACGCCTGCTCTTTATCACTACCCCCAAAGACTCATTATAATGCTCTGGTATATCACCTATCGTAGTAACACGCATAGCACTAAAATCTTTATCCATATATTTCCCACAATTAGGACATCGCATATTAGACGAATTAAACATATATACATCTTTAATACGTGTCCCACATTCACACACAAAATCATATATCGGCATACCTAAAACTCCCCTATCCCTGCTGATACATCAACTTCATTAGAAGGGGCTGGCGTCGGTTGCTCAGTAACGCCAGCACCCTGACTACGACCACTTGTGGAGGGGATCGTAGAATTGTTTCCTTGAAATAACATCAAATCCCTATCATTCAACCCAAATCCCAAAGCATTCATTATCTGCTTCACTAATTCTACACGATTAACCGTATCTGGAAATAGTTTAGCAAATAATAATAACTTATTCAAGTGAGAATTACGATACTCTACCGCCGTTGACCCAAACTTTACACTTAATTTCATTCTATCAAAAGGCTCTATCGCACTTGCCATCTCTATCGGTATCCCTATCATCTCCGCTATCCGCTCAGGTCTTATATATTCACTCGCTAACCGCAACATCTTACTCATAATATTCTGTATAAACATAGATAATAATAAAGCACGATCCTTTACCCTAATCTCACTCGCCTCAGCTATCATCTGTGCCTCACCCAAAGTCTCTACACCAGCCTCATGCGCCCCCCTATCCATAGCACTTACACCACTTAATAACCTTATCTGTCGCTCTATCATCCCAGCCTTCGCCTGCCAATCAAATGTCTTTGAAGGAACTACTAACTTACGTATCGGATCAGCACCCATTCCACTTAAACCATCTATCGGTATTATAACTCTCGGCTTACGTGACTCTAACATCTTTACCGCTTTGTCACCTATACTGCTATCTATTAAAAATATCTCCCTCGCCGAACTCTCACTCTCATTGTCCATAAAAGTATTTATCTGCGATAACCTTATCAGTAACTCCTCTAACGTCTGTGCAATAGATTTACCCCAAAACCGCTTAGGTCGGCTCGGCGTAAACTCTAAATAATCATACGGACATACCGCATAATCATCCTCATACCTCAAAAATTTATTATGCCCCCTACTTATAACCATTAACCGCCTATTATATAAATCATGTATCTCTATCAAACTTACTAACTCATCACCCTTAATACTATTCTCCCTGCTCGGCTTGTCTATACTATCAGATAAATGCAAATTCCCCTTTAACCCATCCTTATTACTATATAAAGGAGAGTCCATTACCACTTCCAATGGACGTATGTATTCCTCCGCTATCCATAACTTCTCATCCCAATCATTAAACCTGTAATCCCATAATATATTCTTTGGACTAACCGCACAAGATACTAACATCTCATCCATTATCACATCTTGCAATTCCTGATCAACCGCATAAGTTATCCCAGTCTTGTGAACCCCTCCACCAAATAATAATGCATCCATTATTATGTCACGCATAACATTATACATACCTAAAACTTCATATACCCTAACCGCAAAAAATTCATATAACATCGCCGATACCGAGTCACGACTATATATATCCTCTACCTCAAATATAGGCATATTGAAGTTTATTCTCGGGATCATTGACATCACTATTGACTCTAACTCATTAATCTGCGTCGCACTATTATAATATGTATTACGCTGACGACGAACCTCCTTACCAATCGCATTCGCCCATAAATTATCATTGAATATATTCTCATAATATATCCAATCTATTAAGTATTGCTCACGAACCGATACCGCCATCTCCACCCTCGCCTTCCATATCCCTAATTCCTCATCTCTACTTATCCTCGCCATTATACCTTCCTCACATCAAAATGTATCGCTAACACAGTTGTCTGCGCCCCACTTACCGCACTTACCTTAACATACCAATCACCAACAACTACATCAGACGGTATGTTAAAATGATACCTATATGACCCTATACCTTCACGATATAAATTATTTACATCATATCCCACACGCTTTACACCCTTACTATCATATACCTCTATACTATGACTATCAGGATCAATTAATGTGTCATTCTCAAACTCCCTAACCTTCCACTTCACTACCACAGTCTGATTAGGATAAAAATGCATCTCAGCACCCCCATATATCCGCAAATCCCCTATTACATACTCAGGATATACCTGACCAGCATCAAAATATATCGGTATAGTATGTATATACTTTATTATATCATCTATGTCAATAACATCTATTCTCGGTCTGCCTATACGACCAATATATAAATCTATTAATTCTAAACTATCCTGTATTATTAAACTTCTATCACCAACTACAAATATTAATAAACTTATCTGATCACTCTTTACTACCTTGACGACCTTACTAACACTATCAGTAAGCCTCATCTTTTCCTTCATTATTTGTAAATATAACCAACTACCTCGCCTGTGTAAATACTCAAATAAATCATCTACCTCCACCTCTTCACTAACAGGCTTACTAAATAACTTACTAACACTATCAACTATATTCGCTAAACTCTCCGTTACAATCACTATCGGAGGCTTTATTAACTCAAATACCTCCGCTATAACTAAACTATCACTTACAACCTTACCAACACTCTTACTAATATAATCATTAAAATATATCTTATCATAATCTATATCATATCGCCTAACAAAAGACACTAAAATATTTATCAAAAAATCTATCGCACTATCTATCCGCTTACCTATACTCTTCCTAATACTATCAACTAATCCTATACTACTTAAAGGATATAAAAATATTGACTTAGCAACTACCTCATAAAAATATATAAAGTCCTTTATTACATCCTTACTCCCCTCCAAAGAATTAAAATCACTTAACCCTAATTCCTCTATTATTATCTTTGATAACTTTATCGCTATGTTCTCATAAAACGCTATATAATCCCTATACAAAAATCCTAATGCCGTAATATCAGAAAAATTTATACTGCTATCAATATACTCTTCCTTACTTGGACCCACTAAACTTGCTTCTACTTCTAACCAAAAATAACTCCCATCCCCAATACCACCGCCAACTAAATTAGCAAGTGCTATCTCATATAAAAAATCATCAGATAAATTATCACCAGCATGCGGAAGCTCTGCAACAGCCGACTCTGAAAAAACATCACCAGTAGAATTAGTCTGCGTCTGTGTCGGCGGCGCATATGTAATTGTTACCTTAATATAATCTACATAACAAGTTACAGCAGTATCACTATTACCTCGTGTTGACCGTAACCTAATACTAAAACCATCAGAACTATTATCATTTATCCACGATAACTTCCAATTGCCATTACCAGTTGACTTAGTAGTTACAGTCGGCGTAGTTGGCTCAGATGTAGTGGTATATTCCGTCCCCATAGGCGTATTACCCATATACGCCTGTATCCCAAAAGTATGTATAGACACCGTAGTAGATAAAAACCACTCTACTTCAATTTCTATACTATCAATCCCACTTCCATCTGGTATACCAAAATCAAAATTATACCACTTCCCAGTTATAGTGGAATTCTTAGCAGGAGACGCCGAAGCATATAATCCATCATCCGCATAAGCATTACTGGCATTCGTAAACCCACTATCATTACTCTGCGGATACTTCGTAACTGTATATAAAGCCATACCTTACCCTTGCTATGCTGAAAACTGAATTTCTATTATGTAATGAAATGTCGCCCTATCAGGCGATACATCTATCGTTACAGCAGGACTTACTAAATCACGAATTATATAAAATAAATTGGGAGTGTTAGTATAAGCAACACACATACCCATTTCTTTAACAGTTACCGAGTCTACTGTATTACCAATAAATAATCTACCTACATCAGTTGACCATACTTTGTTAGAACCATCATAAAATACCCATTGTGTTGGATTATTGTATTGAAGCTGACCAGAACCAGTCCCACTCCCAATTCTACTACCTAACTTATAATCAGTCTCCGAAACCGCAGTATCACTCGTTCCTACTTGTATAGACAAGCTAGTTGACGTATGCTTATACTGTTCAGCACTATAATAGCGAAATATTGTTTTCAACGTGTTTCCATATATAACAGTCCCAGTAGTATCCTTGATATTCAAATATCCTTCCGCCCAAGTAGACTCATCCGCATTCACAAAAAATGCGTGTTGCCTTAATACATTATACCAATTCCGTAAATAACTATGCCCTTCCCATATATATGATAACTCAGGAATAAACCTACCTCTCTCATCAACACGCTCTACTCCACAAAACAACTTAAACATACTATCCGATATGGTATGTATTCCACGCTTCCTCATTACATAATTATTATCAAATACTTTGCCAAAAAACGATTTCCGCTTCGGTCTCGTCTCTAATACAACCATATCTCTAAACGTCTTAGGAACTTCTGTCATGGTATAATATATACCTCCCTCTTATCTGATAACCATATGGAACAGTTATGGCTGTTGGCAATACATCCCGTGCCACCATAAAAGTATAATAATCCGATGAGTCAGAAAACTTTCCATATAAACATATAGCACGCACTACTACATCACTCTGGTCAGTAGTAGCATTCAACGCATACCGTTCCCACGTGCATGTAAAAATACCACTATTATAATTAGTTACTGGTAATAAAGTATCACCATATTGCAAACACCCACTACTCGTCCCATTAACAATCAAACTAACAGCTGATGTCTGCTCAAAACTATAAGCAGTATCAGAACTATCAAATACAATCCCCCTAGCTGTTGAACCACTCTCACCACGAGCACCCGTATATTCAGAAAGACTCTCAAGATTTGGCTCACTGGAATACATAAGGTCAAGTGAAATTTGTGTTGTATAACTATTCCCTGAAACACTCTTAGTTGTCAAACTCCCAACACCATAACCGCCCATACTATAAGTTGATGGTCTAACCTGCAACATCTTCTGTGCTAATATATTATAATAATTCCTAACAAAACTATCTACCCTCGCACTTACTACATCACTCACCTGCTTTCCATCCTTGAATAAACATACATCTAACCTGCCCTCAACATAACTATGACCTCGTAACTTACATAATAACTTATAATATGCCCAATCTAACTCACGACTTAAACCACTAAAAAATTTATCCTTACCATATCTCAATCTTGGCAATACTACCATAATATTCACTCCCTAGTCAAAAGTCTTGCCATATCTACTTCTAACTCTAATTCAAATATCTTCGCACTCAATCCCGCAATTATCTCATTAACCCTCTTAGCTAACTCATTCTTAGCCTCATCATATGTTAAAAATATATCTCTAACATTACAAGTAATACCATCACCCAATCTAACTGTAACATAAAGATTATTAGTCTCATCTATCTCAGGACTATCAGAAAAAACATCCTTTAACAATGCCTCCCTATAACTCCTAACCGAAATTATTCGCCCCGATACAATAATATCACCCTCCGTAATACCATATACAACCGTCCCATCACAAATCAATTCCTTCAACTCATAATAAGTCACGTGCCTCACCGCCCTATCATATAAAAGCATAAAATACCTATCCCTATGACCTACTACCACATTCCAATGTCCATGTTATTATAAGCGTATCTGCTGCATCCTTAGTAACAGTCCCACTAAAATCATACCAACACATTAATGTCCCACCTGAACCAGCATTGAATACTCCAGCCTCTTTCAATGCACCAGTCCCAACTCCAGGACTAAATGTCGCTACCCATGTCACCTTGTTGTCATTACTTCCACTACCCTGCGTAGTGCTATCCAATGCCACCCTCGCAAGCTCCGCTTGCAAAGTAGTAGAAGTCACAGTCTTACTCCCACTCGCAGTCCCAACAGCCATGTGCGAAGGCAAACTTACTCCCCTATCACTCATCGCATCAGCCACTATCGCCTGACCACTATAAGTAACAGTATTCCAGCCAACCTCACTATATACCACCTTCCCATCACGACATAACTCTATACGACATATGCCCCGCATCTCCATACTATCGCCTCCTACCTTGCTCATCCCTTTACCTATATAATCCATTACACCAAAACCATCTCTCATCAATATAACCCTCCATATACCATCCGCCTACGATCATAACGATCATACTCAAACGGATGACGATCATTAACTAAACTATTCAATATATCATCCATCGTCTCCCCACGACTAATACGCTCCACCCTCTCAACACTTACACCTAAATTACCCATACATATATACCGTAAAGCATCACACGCATGCTTATACTTGTCATTCGCTGGCATCCTCGTCCCTATGCCCTTATGCTCACCCCAACTATGATTTCCTATCGCCTCTATCAAATGACTACATCCCTCACTTATATATAACTTCGGAGGATTACTCCCTAACCTGCTCCGAACCCTGTCTATACCAACATGAACATCATTGTCAGCTGGAACTCCAAAAATACCATACTTAGCAAACTCCGCTACGCACTGCCTATCCTCTGGATCAATATATACCACCAACCCATCACATATACTACCACTCCCAACTAAACCCTTCCACTCATCTAAATCATAATTACGACCACTAACTAAACTCCTATGCCTTAACCCATAATACCCCATACGACGACGCCATATCTCATCAGCATGCTCCTCATAAGTCCGCTTACTAGCAAAATACTCATCTACTATGTATAACTCACCACCATACCCAACAACTCCAGCTAACCAATAAAACTCACCACTATACCCTGGATCTATCGCCTCAAACCGCCTCCAATGCAAAGGATAACGCACACCACTCGGAACTATATGTATCCCCTCATCAAAATTGTCATATATCGCACCACTAAATACTACAAACTTACCCTCATACTGCTCCTCAAATACCTTAGGACTCATCCACCTCCTTATCTCTTCCACATCCTCAGTAAAAGCAGGATTATCCCAACTCGCCCAACTCACACTATAATAATCTGGATCATCACCACGCAACCCACGCTCCACTAACTCATAAAACCATCCATCAGGATCATAACTGCTTACACGACCACTCGGCGTCCCAGCACATACCATCCGACCATGACGACTCGCTAAACGTCCATAAAGCACTCGCTCCCATACACGCTTAGGATACTTTATCTGACCTGGCTCACATAATACTAAATAATCTACCTCCTCACCAAACGCACCAGCACCCTCACGATTCTCTAAACTTATACACTTTACCTCACTACCCCATACAGTCCTTATCTGCATATCACCACCCTTCTCATTATATACACACTTCTCTAAACTCCCAACACCATATATGTCCATATACTCCCTGCTCACTATCCTGTCATGTATATACCTAAACTCCTTCTCACAAAACTGATAATTCTGTCCAACTAACCATACCCTACACGCACCTATAAGTAAAGGAACTACCATCTCCTCACCAACACAACGACTCTTACCACCACGAGTCCCAGCATTCACCACCCTATGACGAGCTAAACTCTTGTGAAACTTCATCTGACCAGCATGCGGTCTATACCCAACACGCTCAAACCACGCCCACTTGATCGCCTCAACCATCCTGTCACGATCTCGCCAATCTAATACCACTGTCGTCTGCGGCCTTAAAAACCTCATCTTATCCCTTCCACCATCTTCGGCATACCAACTATATCAGGAACATAAGGATTTACCTTGTTCACTACCTTTACCACTCCACCACTACGAGGAACTATACCACCACTAAAAGCCCTATCCACACTCCTACCTATACGCTCTATACCTTTAACACTACGATATTGCCTCGTATATACACCAGTCTTTATCGGCGTATTCACCTTAACCTTTAACCCCTCTAAAATATACTTCTGCCTCTCTCCCATATCACGATTGCCAACCTTCAAAAACCCTAACCTGTCACGCTCTATCGCCCTAACTATCGCCCTAACTGGCTTGTAACTCATCGCCTTGCCTACCTCCGCACCAGCACGATATATGTTCGCTAAATCCATTAACGCTCCATACGCCATTCCACCAGCACCAATAGCACGAACTATACCATTACCCAAAACAGCACGACCTATACTACTACCAACCCTTATACGACCACCCTTAACAACATTCCCCATAATTATGTTGTCAGAACTTATACGTCCACGCCGTATCATACCCTTACTTACCCTAACCTTACTCGCCACTTCCAGTTCCCTCCATCTCACGCAAAGCATCAGCATTGCGATCCATTAACTCACTTACTATCCGACCCATGTCCAACCGCCCCACTACATCTATCCCCTGAACAGGATCAACAGTCTTACGCAAAGCTAACCTCCCCAAAAAACTATACATCCGCTCATCACTTATCCGTCCATTCCCATACGCCTCAAACATCACCGCCATCCCAAATATACCATATATGTCATCTATATTCCCACCATCTACCAATATCTCCTCTATCCGCCTACGCAAACGATCCCCTATCATCAATGCCAACCTACGTAATCCACCCTCATCTATGTTAATAATAAAATCTATGTCCTCTCGCACCTTCATATAAACACCACCTAATAAAACTACCTATATAAAAGTAAATGACTATAATCCCCACCTACTCGTAAAAAAATAATTAAATATACAACATCCCATCCCTAAATAAATAACCCATACTATCACTATACTATCATTTTAACTCTACAGCATCCATCTGTCAAGAACTTTTTATAAAAATTATTAAACTTTTTTTAATTTCTTTTTAACTTTTTTTTAACCCACACCTCACCACCATCCCCTCAATAAAACTATACTAAAATTCTTTCCCAACTTTTTTTACCCCATTTTCCCTTGTCAACCAGTCAAATCATAAAAAAATATTAAAAATACTATTAATATTGACCACTTTCTGAACAATTCTAAAACACTTTTATTATACACTCTATTAATAAGTGTTGTAAAAATGATACACTTTTCATTGTCAACCCGCTAAAATCAATTTGTAATCGCTCTATCGCTTACAAAAATTCTCTCACTTTTATAATCCATACATCGCTTACAAAAACCACTTTATAAGCCCTCCATCGCTTACAAAAATCCCTAACCTTTATAAGCCATTAAACACTTATAAACCAATTTTTATAATCGCTCTATCACTTACAAATATAACCAAAATTTATAAGCCCTCCATCGCTTACAAAATGTTTATAAGCCTTTCATCGCTTACAAAAATCCCTAACCTTTATAAGCCCTCCATCGCTTACAAACCTCCACTACCCCACCTCCCTACCTATACCCCATCCCCCATACCCTCTAACCTCTACTATATCAATTACCCCTAATCCCTATAATATAAAGCACGGGAAAGTATTAAACCCCGCTTGCCAATATCCCACCGCACCGACGCTTTTCGCTTGCTGGCAAGCTCACTTAAACCCGCATGCCTATTAGATTTGCTGGCATTTTGACTTGCTTACTCGGAAACCTCTCCTATCTGATACCTTTCTACTTTCTCAATGTCAAAATATAAACTCGGTATAAAGCAAGTATTCATAAGGGTTTGCATACAATCAGACTTATTAAAAACAAACCATATAATACAAAGTTCCTTTCTATCACGACCTACCACCTTAAAACACATCACTAAAATCATTTCTAATGCGTCTATCTTTCGTTTTAACGCTTGTTCAACCAAAATAGGTATAATTCACGGCTAAAAATCAAAACGTAAGTAAAATCAAGGTTTACGGCATTTTGGTTTGTAAAAGACGACGCTTAAAACGCATTTTAGAATGTTCGTTTATGCAAATTGTGTTATCCTCCAAACCCTTTTCAAAGACATAGTCCCTCAAACCCTTGTCCTGTAAAGGTTTCAACGAAAAAATGCGGATTTACAGCCTCTTTTTTTTCCGTTCTCTGCGTTTGAAATTTTTTTCATTAGAAATTTTTAACTAATTTACAAATACATTAATACATTAATAAATAAATAAATAAATAAATAAATTAAATTTTTCCAATGAAAATTTTTTCAGTTCAAGATCGGAAAATTCATCTCTACTAATTTAATAGACTTTATAGAGATTAAAATTGGCACGAATTTTGCTACTTACTTGCAATTTTTATGCCAAGATTTGTTGACACTTTGCTAATCGTGTTTTTATCAATTTGTTGACAGCTGGCGAGTTGCAAAGAGATAGCACAATTTGGATATACGGTTATTTAACAGAATGATAAAAATGCTTAACATATGATAAGTAAAAATGCACCATATGGTGCAATTTTGGAGAGTGGATGCACCAAATGTGGCAAGTTGTGTAAAGCTTTTATTTATAAGGGTTTGATGGCGATTTGGCATAGAACTTGTGGAAAGTGGATGCACCAAATGGTGCATTTTATTAACCGAATATGCGAATTGTGGAATGAAAAAATTGCATAAGGCTTGATGGATAAAGGGTTTGAGGGGCTTTAACAGATGTGAAATGGTAGGGATAGGTTCAAAACGCTTTATTTGTAAGCGTTTAAGCGATTATAAAAATTGGCATGGCAATTGCATATATATATAGGCGTTGTTAAAAATTTAATAGTTTTTTGGAAATGCTGGTGTATCCGAGATTACGCCAGATTTGGTATTTTACAATAGAGGGCAGGCGAGCCTGTAAAAGTGGTAGAGGTTTGGTGACTGCTTTACTTTATTGCTTATTATTTTATTAGATAAAGCAGTAATCAGAAGGAGAAGGGAAAATGAAAAAATTTGGTGCTGGACTTACAGCTGATCAAATCAAATTAGCAAGACTATTAGAGAAATTTGAGATCACAACTTATTCTCAAGCTGTTAAAGCTATGCTTAGAAGAGATAACGAAAAAATATCTCAGATGAAAAAACAGCTTTCTGAAAAACTTTCAGATGAAGGAGGTTCAAGATGATTAGAGGCGAAAGTAATGTTACTTCTGTGGCATTTAGTCCAGATGGAAAGATACTGGCAAGTGTAGGTTGGGAAGATGTGGTCAAGCTATGGGATGTGAGAAGAGGCGTATTAGTCAAGATACTTTCGGGACATACGAATTATGTTCGTTCCGTAGCATTTAGTCCAGATGGAAAGATACTGGCAAGTGGAAGTTTGGATGGGACAATCAATTTGTGGGATGTGGAAAGTGGGGCGTTAATCAGGACGCTTTGGGGACATACAAGAGGGGTTGCTTCCGTCTCATTTAGCCCAGATGGAGAGGTATTAGCAAGTATTGGTTGGGATGGGACAGTTAGGATATGGAATGTGGAAAGGGGGGAGTTGATTAGGACATTATAACATTATAACAAAAGGGCGCTGACTTGATGTCGGCGCTAATGCCAGCGGGGCGAGCTTGCTGGTGGTGCTGGTGTAAGTCCCTTTTGAAAAGGGGCAGGCGAGCTTGCGTAGAGTGATAAAGGTTTGATAACAGCTTTACTTTATTGCTCTTTAAGGATAAAGCTGTTAGTAATGGAGGTAAAAAATGGAGAAAGGTCGTTTTTTTATTGAGCGGACAAAAAGTGGACTCACATCCTTTTGGGAAGAGGGTGGCGGAATGACCAATACTGGTCATTCCATAATAATTGCAGGTCGTGATGGAGAGAGATTGAAACCAATTTATGTAAAGCGGAGAGGATCTCTTGCCTGTGGACGGCATGCGCTTTTTGTAATTCACGATGGTTGCACAATTATTTGTGCTAACCATCATCGTGGGGATTTTCAAGTTATTGTTTATGTTATAGAAAAAATAGGAAAGTTATTAGGGACGGACATGGAGCAAGCTATTAGTTTTTTAGCTTTTAGTTTTTTAGCTTTTAGTTTTTTAGCGTTTTATTCGTTTTATTAAGGAGTAAGGCATATGGGTATAGTAAATGTAGGAGCAGATCGGATATTTTGTATTTTAAGTCGGATATTATCAAAGCGGTTGTTGGAGTTAGGATATAGGGGTAGATATAAGTTCAGGGTATATGTTAAGGTGGGAAAATATAGGTATAAAGTATTGATAGGGGGTGTAAAATTTAAGAAATTTTGCCAGACCGATATAATAATGCGGGAAATATTGGTTGGCATATATCATATCGTTTTAGAGATGATAATGGAGTTCAATCGGTATGGTGGGATTGTTGATTTTACAACTGAGGTTGGGGGTAAATCGCATATAAGTATAAAGTTTAGGGATTACGATATATAGTCTGGAATTGGCATAAAGAGGAGGTGTATGTATGAATAGTTACGATAGTTACGTGTTTAGGGAGAAGGTATTAGAACTTGTTGGTAATGAGAAGTGGAGTATTAAGTGTGATCGTGTAGTTCGGTTTTTGAATAAGTATGATTTAGACATTGATAAAGTTTATCTTTTATCTACTACTGATGGCAAGTATTTTTACAGGAAGAGGAGAGAAAAGAAGTATTGTTGGGATATAATAAAGGCGAGTGGGGGTAAATGGAATTACTTTACTTTTGTATATGCTGATAAGGAGGATGCGAAATGAGTTGTGAGCATGTATGGCGATTGAGTTTTGACATAAGTATTGACTTTAAGACTATATTTGTAACATACTTTTGTATAAAATGTGTAGAGCAACATGTCATAAGTTATGACATTGTTAATTTAGAGGATTTGGATGGTGTGGTAGGGTATGGAATAGAGGTTGAAAGTTTAATGAATAGATAGGCGAATAGTATCTCGTGGGTAGTGTATAGCGAAAGGAGGAAATGATCCGAGCTATTCACGGGATACTTTATAATTCAAGGAGTGAGGTATGCAGATAAAGGTAAAGCATAATAGGGGATTGGATAGTGTTGCGATAGTTGGTGGAGGGGTGTCGTATAACACTCATTTTGAGTTAATGAGGTTAGGTGCGGTATATAGGGGGAAGTGTGATAGATGTGCTGATCCTATGATTTCTGGGACTCATTATGAGTTTTCTTTGCCGATAGCTAATCGGTTGATAGAGGAGACGGAGTATAGGATAGCGGAGACGAGGGAGTTTGGGAATGGTGATAGGGATGATATAGTGCGGACAAAGCCTCCTGAATTTATGCGTAACTGGCGTAGTGCAGTAATGACTGATGAATTTTATGAGTTATTAGATAATGAGGTTATTCCGAAAGAGGTAATGGAGCGGTTAAATGAATATCGCAGGTTTGGGATAGATGAGGAAGCGATAAAGCTGATAGAGAGGTGGAAGGAATTTGAGAATACTTTTAAGCGGATAAAGGCTAATGATTTAGAGGTTATAGATAGCATTTTATTTCGTAATGGGATAGATGATAAGTGGTTTAGCAGGTCGCCTTTGCTTCATCAAAAAGCTGGGATAGCATTTTTTTTGTTATCATTAGAATATGGGATGGGTCATATATGTTTGTTTGATGAGATGCGGACTGGTAAGACTTATCAAGCGATACATATAGCGAGGTATTTGTTAGAAAGGAAGTTGATAGATAGTGTATTAGTGGTAGTTCCAAATACGATAAAGCGGGTATGGCGTCAAGAGTTGATGATAGATGGTGGGTTATATGGAATGTTTGTTAGTATTATTGAGGGTGATAAAGCGAGGAAGCGGGAGTTATGGAATAGTAAAGCATTTTTTTACATAGTGAATTATGAGTGTTGTCGGAGTGATAAGGAGTTATTATATAATTGGGAGAGGGGCAGAAGGTATTTGATGATATGTGATGAGTCGCACAAGATAAAAAATCCTCAGGCACAGCAGACACAAGTTATTTGTGGGTTAGAGCCTAATTATAGTATTTTTATGACGGGGACGCCAGTTGCTAACAGACCTGAGGATGTATTTTGCATGGTAGATTTTGTATGTAGTGGATTGCTGGGACGTGACTTATATGATTTTTATGAGCGGTTTGCTGTGCGTGGGGGGTATGGAGGCAAAGAGATATTAGGATATAAGGATATGCCAGAGATAAGGTATCGGTTGGGGAATATAAGCATGCGTCGTAAGCGTGCTGATGTGATGTTTGATACGAAGGTGCGGACTGCTTTTGAAGGGGAATTAGAAGGTGATCAGAGGACTGCTTATGAGACTATGCGGACTGAATTATATGCTGAGGTAGTAAAGGAGTCAAATATGACTGTTGTATCGGTTAATAATAGGTTGGTGCAATCTTTGAGGCTAAGTCAAATATGTGATGGATACATAAGTCCAAGTTTTGATAAAGTAGTATGGTTAGAGAATAATTGGAAGTTGAGGGTGATAGATGAATTTTTAGATGAGTATTTAGCGGACATAGGCAAAGTGGTTATATGGTCAAGGTTTGTGCCAGTTGTAAAGTTGGTATGGGAACGGTATCGGGACAAGTATGGTGCATTGTATATAACTGGTGAGGTAAATACTAATGATCGTGTAGAGCGGATGTATGCATTTCAGAATGATATGAGTCATAAGATAATGGTTGGTCAGATACAGAGTGCGAGTTTAGGTATGGGGTTTCAGCCAGCGACATTTGCGATATTTATAGACAAATGGTGGAGTCCGTCATTGAATTTGCAAGCGGAGGATAGGATATTAGGTATAAAAAATCCAGTGCCAATAACTATAATTTCGTTAATTACGAAGGATACGATAGAGGAAAGGTGGGAATACATATTGAATAAGAAGCGGGATTGGTCGGATGCTATAACGGGTGATGTGCAAGTGGATATAGTTGCTCCGCCGAAATTTGATCGTGACATATTACTTTATTTATTAGCACCACCAAGAGAGGCAGAAGAATTTAGGAAAAAGTTAGAGGATAAATGGAAGATATAATTATTCGTCTTAACAAATTAAGGAGGAGGTGGTAATAATGATTAAGTTATGTTGTTAAAGTGATATTGTTTTAATGGTATAGTTTTAATGTAAGGAGGGTTTTATAATGATTGGAATAGTTGAAGCTGAATTAATTAATGATTTAGAGGTAACTTTGGTATCGTTAGCGAGGTCTATTGAGGCGTTATGTATATTACTTCGTGAGAGGGAGATATACATATCGCAGGAGACGGGGTTAAGAACTATAAATGCTTTAACAGATGTGGTAAAGTCTTTAACTACTATTATAGAAGGAGTAAATGATGAGGCAATTGAAAGAGTTAGCCAATAATTATGTAGACTTATATGATGAGGTTCGGGAGTTGGAGGGGATATTAAAGGTTCGTAAAGAGATGTTAGAGCAGATCAAGGCAGAGCTTTGGGAAGCTATGGGTGACAGTAATATCAAGACTTTTGATGAGGGTCGGGTATTGATAACCAGATCATATCGTAGTTTTCCAAAAGTTACTGATTATAATGCGTTACAGCATTACATAATTGATGTGCTTGGTGACAACATAGTGGAATACACGAGGTTACAGTTTGAGCCTTCCAAACTTAAAGAGCTTGTAGAGCAAGCCCAGAAGGTGGCGGTTAATACTGGTAAGCCGTTAGAGGAAGTATTGCCGTCTGGGTTAGAGGTTAGTATATCTGAGATAATTTCGGTAAGACAAAAGAAGGAGAATAACAATGAGTAAAGGAAAAGAAATTGCGGTTATTAGTAGTGAAGTGGAACAAGCATTAACGGATGCTATGGCGGATAGTTTTGAGCCACAGCCTATAAAAGTTAGCATAGTGCATCCAACTGCGGAGTTGAGTGTTGAAGGGTTGCCAAGCCGAAAGACATTCAAAGGCGTAGTTCTTGCGAGCAGAAAGGCGAGGGTATTTTTTCCGAAGTTTGGCAACAAAGAGCTAACTGATAAGGTTTTAGAGTTTACGGAAAAGCGTCCATTTTGTCATAGTGATAATGGTGTAATAGGTATCTTATATGATACTGACTGGGATAGCATAGCTCCCAATATCAAAGATGCGGTAGTTATGATAAAGGATAAGATTGGTTTAGGCGGTCTTATATGCAAGAAATGTCCGTTATCTGCATTTGGGTCAGTATCTTTGTTTGGCGTGAACGGGAGAGGTCAGGCGTGTAATGATTTAAGACGATTGCTTTTGTGGAGTCCTGGACTTTCCGTGCCAATGATCTTGACTTTACCTCCTACGTCTATACGACGCTGGGATAGTTATTGTTCTACATTGATGGCGAGTAATCTTCAATACAATCGTGTTATTACGGAGATAAGTTTGGAGAAAATAGGCAATGGTGGAACGAATTATTCAGTTGCAAAGTTTGCCTATATGGGCGAATTGCCTGCTGATTTTCTAATGGAATTAGGCACGCAGGTATCTCATGATGGGGTAATGAAGCCTCTTGCTAAGGCATTGATAGATATGTTTAGTGCGAAAGAGGTTGAGGTTACTGATTATATTGGCAATGGTAATGGCGATGAGGAGTTTTAGAAGTCTTGCACGATGAGTTTAACCAACATTGATACTGGCAGTTCCAGCGGTATCAAGACCTTTTTCCTTACTCATCGTGCATATTTCGCCTTTGCAGGTTATGGTTAGAAACTTTATATCTTATGCCTTGATTACGAGACCTGCAAAGGCTTATTAAAGGGGGTGATAAGTATGGCAAGATCAGTGGTTTATTATGGAGCGGTTGGAGATAATACTTATTATAATTCTATCTTTCAAGATGATATTGGTAGAATGGAAATAGTAGTTATTTCATCAAGTTGTTATCAGTTGCGGTTATTTCAAAAGGGCGTAACTGATGATTATGTAGTTGAGGGTGAGTATGAGACATTAGTTGACGCGCAGAAACGGCGTAAAGAGATAGAGGATATGGCTTAATCTTTTATAGGTAGGGGTGGGTGGGGTATTAAGGAGATGTATGTGTCAAGAATGGTATTCCTGATATAGACTATGAAGATGTTTGTTTTTATAAGAAAGGAGTTTGAAAATGAAGTTTAAGGGTGTTAATTTTCCAAGAGAGTTTCTTGACAAGCTCGCAATAGTTGCAAGATTACAGAATAAGACTATTAGGGGTTTAATTATTGATGTTGTAGAGAAGTATGTATTGAAGGGGGGGAATGAAGTAGTGAATGTTAGGTGTCCATCTTGTGGGCACGAGTTTGAGACGATTGTTCAATTAAGTGAATATTCGGAAGTAGTTGAAGCTATTGATAAAGTGATAGCTAAAAAGGATAAGGAAGAGGTTATAGTTGATATAGATATAAAAGGAGGAAAGTATGTCAAATGCTGAACTCTATGTAGAGGTTCATGGTTTTAATGGTAGTAAGCCGTTGCCTAAGTGGGAACGGATACCTATATCAGAGATAACTACGTGGAGGGGAAAGAATGAGCATTTGACGGTTTTATTGAAATCAGTTCAGTCGTTTGTGAATAAAGAACGGGGGGGTGATGACCCCCACATAGCTCCTGTGTATTTTGATTTTGATAGTAATGATCCAATATTAGCTTTATCAGACGCAAGGAGTTTATATCAGCATTTAGTATCTTTATATGGTGATTTAGATATAAATATTTGGTTTAGCGGGAATAAAGGATTTCATATATTTATTAATCCTGAGCATTTTGGCATAAAGATACACAAGCATACTACATATCATATCAGATACATAGTTGATCACTTTGTTAAAAAGTTGGATTTGACTACTGCTGATTTAGGTGTATATACTATTCCTCGTCTTTGGAGGATAGCTAATACACCTAATAAAGATCATTACAAAATTCCGATCACTATATATGAGTTTTTGAGTTGGGATTTTGAGAGCATAAAGAAGTTGGCAGAGTATAAGAGAGATGTAGATTACTATGATAATGATTTTAAGATGATAGAACTTATACCAGAGCTAAATGAATTATATTTATCTGCTGTTGATCAGTATGGGCAGTCAAAATCAATCATTGCTCCAATTTATGATCCAGTAGAGATAAATGATCAACTTCCACCGTGTATAAAGTATATCTTTAACCATCAAGGATTGCTGAAATTAGGGTATCGTAATAGAACATCGGTAGTTTTGTCGGCATATTGTAAAGACGCTGGTAAAGATATAGATCAAGCTAAGACATTCTTGAATGAATGGTTATCTACAATTCCTGATCCCTCGCCTTTAACTTCTACAAATGGCAATGCAAGGATAACGGAAGCTATGGCAGTAATAAAGACTGTATATGCTTCTGAAAAGTATCATTTTAGCTGTGGGTCAATATTAGATTGTGGTGTTCCAAGAGATGTATGCACAAATTGCGAGTCGTTAGGTGAGAAAGTTAAAGTTATAGAATTCAAAGATTTTGCTGAGAAAGATAATATTGGGGGACAACTTTTAGAGTTTGAAGCTGATGTTGTAGGTAAGGATAAGATTGAAATGCTTATTCCTAAAAAGATAACGGGGCATTGTGTATTTGACCCTGATAAGAATGCTTGTATAAGTTGTCCTATGGCTGATTATTTTGATATAGAAAAGCGGGAGTGTAGTAGGACAGTTAATGTATCAGCTAAGAGTAAATGGATAGTAGAATTGCTTGATCAGCGGGCAGGGAATATAGATGTTATAGTTAAGAAGTTGTTTGGTGTATATGGCAAAAGTTGTGGGTTATTCCAATATGATATAGAGTGGCAGAATGCTCAAAAGGTGCATTTAGCTACTGCGATAAACAGGTCATATATAGATACAACTGATAAGAAGTATTATGCTGGGACGGGCTATGTGCTTTTGCATGGGATAGAGATGAATAGAGGCTATCGTATGCGGGGAAGGGTATATCCTAATTTTCGTAACCGAGAGGCGACGCTCATCATAGAGTCAGCTGAACCGTTACAGACACTTATAGACAACTTTGTTTTGACGCCAAGAGATGCGGATGAATTAGAGGTGTTCAAGCCGAGTAAACTTACGCCTGATGGGATATTAGAAAAGATACGGGATATACATAGTTGCTTTCGTGATAGCTTTATATTCATATTCGGTAGAGACGATTTGATATTGGCGGAGGATTTAGTATTTCATTCTGTAAGAAAGTTTTATTTTCAAAGGCAATTAAAGAAGGGCTGGTTAGATATACTTATTGTTGGTGATACCAGACAAGGAAAGACTGAGATAGCAAAGAAGCTAATGGATTATTATCAAGTAGGGACTTTTGCGTCAGGTGAAACATCATCAAGGACTGGTTTACTTTATACTATACAGATGACAAAGGAAGAGGCTAACTGGGTGCGGTTTGGGTTAATGCCTCGTTCTAATGGTATGTTGTTAGTAGTGGATGAGATACACGGGATGCCATCTGATGACTTTAAGGAGTTTACACAAGTAAGATCGGAAGGGGTATTAGATGTCATGCGTGCTGGGGTTGGCAAAACGCCTTGTGAGGTTAGATTGATTTGTATCGCTAATCCAAGGACTGGCGCGTCTATGTCAAGTTATGGTTATCCTGTTCAAGCTATAACAGAGATACCAGCTTTTTCTTCGTTAGAAGATGTTGCTCGGTTTACTTATGCTTATGGGGTAAAGGCGGGTGAAGTGTCAGATGATGACTTGAACCGAGATGTAAATGAGATACCAATCAAAGAGCACCCATATACACGGGAAAAATGCAGGAATTTAATTTTATGGCTATGGACTTTGAAACCAGATGACATAATAATTTCGCCTGATACAGAGAAACGGGTCTTGACGCTTGCTAAACAGATTTCATTAGAGTATGTGCCTGATATTCCTTTAATAGAGAGTGCTGATGTTAGACAAAAGCTAATGATAGTTGCAACTGCTATTGCTGGCAGGACATATAATTCAGATGGTAAAAGGCTTATAGTATTGCCAGCACATGTTGATACAGCTTATAATGTCTTGAATATGTTCTATAAGTCAGAAGGGTTGGATTATTATGGGTTCAGCGACGACCAAGCTCGTATGTTGTTATCAAGCGAGCAAGTTGAGCAGATAGAGGAAAAGATAATGAGAGAGATACCAAACTGGGAAGGGGTTATAAGGTATATGATAGCCTCTAACTCCTTTAATAAAACTATCCTTTATCAATCAACTGGAATAAATAAAGATGTGGCTGATAGGCTGATAACATTGTTTTTGAATTGCAACTTTTTGCAGTCAAGACAACACTTTTTAAGGAAAACCGCACAAGGCAGAAACTTTATGAGGAATATGGTTAAAAAGTATGGAATGTATTCTAAAAAAGAAATAGATAGTATACAAGAAATAATAAAAGATGATGATTTTTAATTAAATCATCATTAAGGGGTCTAATAATGGATTTAACGCATTTTGATATTAATAGACTATAAATTATGCAATGTATGTTAAATATCATTATTAGGGCTAAAAATGATGGATTTTTTGGAAGGAGGTGACAAAAAAAATGATTGATTATACAGCTGAAAGAATAAAAGCTATACAAGTTGAAATAGATAATCTTAATCCACCAGAAGAATGGGCAAAGCTATACAAACAAATAAAAGGAATAAAACTCTTTTTCAGTGAGTATAGCTGGGATGAACTAATCAGAGATGTTACTCTTGGATTAGGCTGGGTTCAGCAGTGGAGAGAAAATCCTAAATTCAAACAATACTATAAACTAATGGATCAGTTAGACCAACTGAATATATTAGCAAGAAAGGAGGACTAAATGTATTATAGGCGAAAGGAAGATGATATGGAAAAGAAATTAGTGAGTAAAGGCTGGAAATTAATAGAAGATACAGCTCGGCGTAGAAAATTCTGTGCCGATAGAGTAATGGAACGAAATGATATAACCTTTGTTGTTGACCATAAGTCTACCAGAGGAACATCAGAAATAAACTTTAAGCGTGACTGGTATTCAAAAGTTAAAGACGAAGGCAAAAAATATGATGAAACCGCTATACCACTAATTACTATGTCATTTAGAAACTCTTCAAAACTATATTTAGTAATTGAATTAGACGAATTTAACAAATTAATAGAAAAACTAACAGAAGGAGATAAAAAATGAAACGAATTGATTGGAAAATCCATCTCATTAAAAATGATGGGATCGTTACTGAAATAATTGTTTTACAACAAATATATGTATCAAAAAATGATCTTGTCATTTATAATGATAATAAAGATTACCTAAACGAAATATTCTTATCAAATAACTGGACTATATTATCTGAAAGCGTAATAGATAAGTTTAGTTTAGGCGAAACTGATAAAATCATACATACCTTTGATAAAGATGTATATTTACAGCTATTAGACGCTTATTTCCGTCAAGCATTCCGAGTATGCTGTAAAAAGAATATAGAATTCCTTACAAAAGGATATAAGATTATACAAACTTTTGTAGGAATGAACTATATAACTTTGCTTTATGATGTCCCTGAAAATCTATGGAATAAGGAGAATAAAAATGAATAATGATTGGACTGATGAAATGGCTAAACGCATTGGCTGGCTAATAATAAGAGATAACGAAGCATTAGCTCTCAATCTTTGGAAAAAAGTATTAGAGGAAAAAAACAAAGTTATAGAAAAGAATAGTATTTATAGAGATCAAGAAAAATTAACTGAATACTATCAGTCAATAAGAAACAACTGGAAAGAATGGTTCAAAGATGTAAAGGAGACAAAATATGTATAGCTGTTATATATGCCAGCTAATGAAAGAATTGTTCAATTATAATAAGTGTCTCAAAACTGACCGATCCGATCTTACAAAACTTCTGGTTGATCTCACTTTGATATATATGGGATCACCAAGAGATAAAGATGGAATTGTGGAGGGTAATAAAGAGTTATCTTAAATGTCTTATATGTCTTCCAGCTCGTCCTTGTCGTATAGGACGAGCTTTGATAGGCTTTACTGGCTTAGCCTGTAAGATTAAACTTCTTGCAGGCTTTTTCTCTTCCGCCACCTGCATTGAAGCTCGCCACATTGCCCCAGCAGGAATTACTGTTGGTAAATCATATTCTATCAATCTTTTTAATGCTTGATTATATCCTTCATTGTTTCCTGACATAGCCCCATCTACAAGACCGCCCAATGTAAAAGCTATATCAGTTCCAGTAGCAACTGGTGGTGATACAGGAACAGCAAAACTATATCCACCTAACTTACCAGTAGTCGTAGGGAACATCCAGCCCATATTAAACCCTAACTTTGACCCCACATAAGCTATACCAGCCATCATAGAAGCATACCCTAAAACTGAATACCTTTGAAGCTTCGTCCAGCCTAATTTCATACCATATGGCGTCTCTCCCTTTATCAACATTTTGAATAAAGCAGGAATGTATGCCGTCCAAAAATGTTGCCACCAGTTAGAATACATTAATATAGTCTTACCCATACTTGATGTCAAACTTGCTGGCAAATCCCACTTATTGTATGCAAACTGCGTGAACTTTATGTTCTGCGTTGCCCAATACACTACATCTTTGAATAATCCGTCCTCTATCGCTTCACGCATAATACGCCAAAATTGAAAACCTTGTATACTTGCGGGATCATACCCTTTACGAATAGCATATTTAGCTAACTCCTGCATTCTCGCAGTTGATGAAGTCATCAGCTTCCATATAGCACCATTACCCGCACTCGCACAGTTAATATAGAACTCAACTGCTTGGTTAGGCAATAATCCTATTCTATCAAAAGTTGATAAGTCAGTAATATTAAAACTTTCCAGAGGCATTCTGCCTATCATAACATCAAAGTTTTTAAGTATTGCCCTGCCATCAGCAGAAAACATACTCTCTATTCCAGCCCAAGTTGACTTAGAACCAAGAGTTGAAATTGAGTGCATAACTTGAAATAAATTTTTAGTCAATACTCTAATATTAGCTGATAAAGTCCCTCTTAAATATGCTTTCCGTAAAATACCCGTAAAGTTATCAAATGCCCGTTCTCTACTACGCCATACTAATTCTTTATTGATACCAGCAACCTTAGGCAAGTTGCGAATGGGAGTTTCATTTACTACTTTACCAACAGCTTTTGATAAAGCAGAAAACAATTCATTAGTGGTTTTATCACCTTTGGCTTCCATGCCCCTTGCCATTAAAGCAAAACGACGAAACATCTTTCCAATAACATCTTTACGCTCCGACGGTGGTAAAGACTTAATGAAATATGCCCCTTGCTCTAATACTGGTTCAAGAAACAATTTCCTCATCTCTGACCTAAATGCCATACGAAAAACTTCTATCGCATCTAAACTAAATGCTTTATTATCTTTTACCCTCTTTAAGAATTCAGTAGCGGTTATCTTTGAAGGAATACTCTTCTCAAAAGCTCTTACACTATATCCCTTCATTAACTCCTTAAACCAAGCGTCTCGGTTCATTGCCTCAATGTAAGAAGGAACTTTGTTAGCTTCAGCCATTATGTTATCAGCTAAAATTTTGTGAGGATAATAATTCTTTATATATACTGGCGGTAAATCCTTTATACGCTTTTTGACTTTCTGTATATCCCTATAAACTTTGTTATATTCAGGATCAGTTTTATCTAATGATTTTAATTTGTTCTGCATACTATCAAGCAAATTATTAAGGTTTTTTATCTGTGTATCATCAGGCAACATTTTTCCTTCTTTAATTGCTATTTCAGCTAACTCATCAAACCTCTTTTTGTATCCTTCCCTGATAGCAACGAGTTTATCTAACTGCTCACTACTGAACTTTGCAACTAATTCTTGCGGTGCATCAGCTGGAATTCTCTCGCCAGTGTTAGCTATATAAGCTAACATCTCGCTCTCATCTTTGCCCCATCTTTTGCCAAAAAGCTGTCGCCACTCAGACTTAAAAGTAGAAACATAATTATCTAACTCATTAGTGGCTTTCGTTATTCTTACTAACTCACTCTCTACTGTGCTATGCAAAAATGGGACGCCAATTCTTTTGAATGCTAACCAGTCAGGCGTAAAGTAATTAAGCGATCTAAACAATATATTCATATTATCTGGCAAGTTCACTCCACTAACTAACATATCCCTTAAATTCTCTAAATCAGTCAACATCATTCCAGATAAATTATCTGTCTCACCATGCGTCATACTCTTAATTACATTACGCACCATCTTGCCATTCAGCTTAGCAGTCGGTAATAAAGGAATACCTTCCTCTTCCAGCCGTTTCATTACACGCCTTGATGGCTTTATCATATTTTTTATATCATCTATTAATATCTGACGTTTTATCAAGTCTTGCGTAAACGCTTTATAATCATCAAGTAATTTTATTCCATCATTTATCCTTGATAAATTGTAATCTATCGTATATGGAAATGTCCGTTTTTCTATTATAGTTGATATATCCTTTATTTCACTTATATCCCTTGATATATTCTTTTCCCGCCTTAAACTATCATATACTTCGTCTAAAACTTTCTTTTGCCTTAATGCTATATCGTCTTTTAATGTCAATGATTTAGCTAATTCATCTGATATTGACTTCCGTAAAGTTGCCTCATCATGTATAGCTTTTAATAAGTCATCTGCCTGCTTAGCTAAATTCGGCAATTCAGATAATATCTCTGACTTAGTTTGGTCAAGCTTAGCTTTATTTATCTTTATGTCAATATTCAAATTATTAATCTGATCTGTTATGCCAGTTTTCGCATCAGCAGTTAGACCCTCGTCTCTTAAAGACTTTTTAAGCCCTTTACGCAACTCATAATTTGATCTATACCCCTCCATAGTGTCATTATAAGTTTTGTATTTCTTAACTAACTCATCATATTGCTGTCGTAATGACACAACTTTTTTAGCTTCATCTTGTGCAACCTTTAATGCCTCATCATCTACTTTAATACTCTCCATAGCATTATCTATTACCCGCTGAGAAAACTTGAACCTATTCACTGGCGTAACATATCTACTAACAGCTTTAATCCCCCGACCAAAAGCGAAACTACTTAATACACCAGCAACTATATCACTCCCTATATCACCAATATTGTAAAGCACTTTTGACACAGGTTTATTATCTAATTCTCTTGCAGTCTCTTCATTCCAATCTTTGAATGGAAGATATTTGTCTTGCTTACCTTGTAAAAGCGAAATATTTTGCTTAGCACGAGCAACAAACTTAAAAGGCGTCATAGCACCATATTCACTCTCACCCTCGCCTTTTAATGCTGATTTTAATGCCTCCGATAAAGGAATAGACGGATTACCTTTGGTAACTAATGCTTCCTCCGACCAATCAAGAAAAGCTAATGGAATTCTATATGACGCACCACTCATTTTTAGACCTTTTGCAACTAACTTTCCAATAGGAGAGTCGGCTATCTTGCCCAAAGTCTGTATAGTCAATACTGGACTCTGCTTCATCTTATCTACTAACGTTAATGGCGTCTCATTAACCTGCTGTGAAGTGATATTATTTATTATAGTATTAGCTATATTAATGTCTTTTTGTGTTTCTAATATTACTTGATCTCTTGGCTGGGTCTTTATAAGCCGTTCTTGTAATTGTATTGTTTGCGGATACCTTAATTTAGATAACATCTCCTCTTTACTCGGTAAAGTCACATTATTATCTTGCGTCTTGTTTTGATACACTTTTAACATAGTATCCTTTGAAGGAAGTATTATTTCACCCTGCGTTTTATAATATTTCCTTAATATCTCCTCTTTGCTCGGTAACTCTTTTACCATGTTATTTCCTCTCACCAAAGATTATGTCTAATGCAACCTTTACTTCCTCAGGTTTGAACCCATTATTTATTAACTGCGTCTCAGCGTCCTTACGCTTCATCTTTGATATATCAGATGATAAATTAAGTATTGCTTTAATATTATCATTTAATAAAGCATAATCACTAAAAAATGTAAGTTTAGCTTTATCAGGAAGCAAAGTCCTTATTTGTTTTTGATATATTAAAGCACCACTCGGCGGAATAATCTCAGCTACACGATCAGGATACTTCCTCACTAATGCTTCATAAGTTGCCATAATGTTATTGCTTCTTGATATGAGCATGTTTTGGTCGTCTTCATTTAATTTATCTAATCCTGCCATAGAGGCTTTCTGTAATTCAGTTTCAAAAGCTGATCTTACTTTTTCATATTGACTTCTTGCGGAATTAAAAGTCTTATCCTCTAATCCAGCTTTTGCTTTATCTACTTCCCTCTCTGCGTCAGCATTGATTTTTAATAAAGTCCTTTCCAACGCACCAGTCTGTTGAAGTTTTGCTCTTGCCATCTCACCAGCTTCCCTTGTCTGAACTTCTTCCATTCTGCCAGTATGTCGTAATTCCTCTAACTTTACATCGTATCCAAACTTCTCTTTCATTACTGCACTCTCTACTGCTTGTTTCAAAGTCGCCTTTAATTTCTCCTCTTTTTCTATCCGATCTAAATCAGCATTATTTATTATATTCCGTATGTTTTCAATATATTCAGGCGATTTAGTCTTTACTAACATTAACAACTTCAACTTATCAATAGTGCCTTTATCTATATCATTCTGTAACTTTTTGTTCAACATATCTAATTGTGCATTCTTGTATGCTATATCAGCTTCTGTCTGAGCTTGACGCAAGCCTAATTCCTCACCTTTAAGTCCAACTTCTTGTGATCGCAACATTACACCTTGCTCTGCAACATTAGCCATACGATTTCTATAATCCTCTAAACTCTGAACTTTCATCTGCTCTAACATATTTTTTAATTCATAAGCTCGCCGTGCTTCTTCCTCTTTTTTCGCATTTTGTATCCCACGAAGCAAACCATCTAATATAGCTAATCTCTTATCAGGAACTAATTTATCAACATCTATCGGCATTATTCTAACCCCCATACTGCTGGATCAAGTAAATCTATATCATTAGTAGTTCCAGTAGTTCCAGTAGTTCCAGTAGTGCCAGAACCACTTAAATTCAAAATCATATCTAAAATCAAACTATTCAAATCAGTTCCAGTATCAACCTCTTCAGCAGAAGAATTAACCTGTGGTGTATATACAGGCGTTGGTAAAACAGATGGCGTCGCTGGCGGGATCACAGGCTCAGTTTCAGGCAAAGATGTAGGAACATTTTGTTCCCCATATAAATAACTCTCTAAACCCTCACTACTTATATCAGTCGGCTCTATACCTTTACCAGTAGGATTTGTAAGCAACCTCTGAAATATCAATGGTGCTAACTGTTCACTTATACTTGACATTAATTCTACATCGCCAGATTTCTTAGCTAATTCTAATTGTGCTAACTTTAAGTTGTATTCCTTATTAAATTGATCAATATTCGCCTTTAATGTCTGTGCTTGTAAAGCCGTTCTTGCAGTAGCCTCACCTATTGCCTCCATAGCTTTACCACGCAATTCATCTTCTCTTGCTAACCTTGCACCAGTTCTATATACGCCTGATTGTGCATACTGACTACCTATCTGTTTTAACGACTCCTCTAATTGCCTATTAACTTCTTTTCTTGTGGCTTCATTCTGCAACTCCATAGCGGTGTCAATCTTTTGTAAAGATTTACTTTCAACCATCGGCTTCATACGCTCAGCTATCCTATTCAAAGCAGGATTACGAGACTTTGATAAATACTCGTATTGTGCTTCCTCAGGAGTTAAAACACCTGAATTGACACGATGCTGTATATCCTGTTTTAACGTTCTTTCATATTCTTGACCCTGCCGTATCTCATTAAACTTCTTACCACCATACTGCAATCCTTGTAATAATAAAGCGATTTCCGCACCAGTCATTAATCTCACCTGCCTTTATCTATTCTAATGACTTGAACAGGAACTACTTTCTCAGGAGGCGTATAAGTCTTGTTTAGTATTCTTTTTCTGCTTGGCGGAGAATGCCTCTCTGCTAATGATCGTATCCTTGCCTTTCTCATCTTATTACCCTCCTTAAAAAGTATATGTATATTGACTCTAACTCACCAATAGTCCATCTTGCCTGTAAACTCACTAACCTCGCAAAACAATTATTATTAAAATCCATACTTGTATCATTACTATCAATAGCAAAGATGTCTATCGGCTGTTGCTCTTCTTCGTTATATGCACTTATAGTAAAAAAGCCTGATCTATCCTTAGCATTAATCATTATATACCTTAAAAGTCCCCCAGTGTTTCCTTCCTGTAAATCTACCCAATGCGTCCTTATCATAGCTTCTATAAGCGCGTCATTATCCGTATCTATACCTTTTACATAATACTTATTCAATCGTCCATTTTTTCCACCAATCACTTCACCATTATGATTAATTATGTAACATCTGGAATACATATTAGTATCTTTTACCCAACCGCCTAATTCTATATCATATACCCACGCTATACCAGTTGAATAATCAGCTAAAACATAATAATATCTACCATTGCTGTCAGAATAAATAAATCCTACTGGATTGTCCAGTCCTCTGATTTGATCTGATATATTCGTGGATATACATTTTATTCCAGAGTTAGATAAAGACCAGACGCCGTAAACCTTTGAATAAAAGTATGCCGTATCACTTATAACAGCAACAGAACGGGGGGCGGTGCAACCCAAACCAAATTCAGTCTGGGTGGGGGAGACATCTGAACCCGTCCTTACCTCCATTAAAGGAACAGCGTCTGGATCACCCGTCAATACCCATATACTCCTATTCTTAAATATATATAGTGACTGCCCTAATACCGCACAAGTCACTATATAATCACCATCATCCCTACGAACATCTATCCAATTAGTGTAACTCCATTTTTCTGGATTACCTAAATCCGAATACCATAATAAAGACGGATCGTCACTGGATATGCCATATATCCTGTCTTTATAATATACTAACTTATTCAAACCATTAATATTCCCTATAAAATCATCACCTATATATTCCGTATAACAACTTTCTAAATATTCGTCAGTTGCATTATCTACCACATTACCATCATCATTTTCTATCGTGTATAGTCTATAAAATTTTGTTTCAGGAGTCGCAGGGTCAGTATAAAACTTTGTTGCCCAGATTTCTATATGCGTGCAATTCTCATCAGGCGACTTAGTATAAGTTAGTTGTGCATACTGATCTGATAATATCGCCGTCTGCTTATCACTAAAAAGTGAATGTGCTATAACTATACCACCATTCTGCTTTACATACCTATACATGTAATCTCTTCTACCTGTAAATGTCCCCGCAATATTAGATATACTTAATGCTACAGTAGGTGCAGTAATACTTACATTACTACTTAATAACCTCGTTCCACTTGCAGTTCCATCAGTCCTTATAAGCTCATATCCATTAGTTATATAACAATAATCTAAATAAGTCAAACAATATATATCATCAGAAGTCAACTCTATACCAAGTCCCGCTGTAATATCCCATATATCATTGTCGCCTTCACCGTCCCATAAATAAAGACCTTTATCGGCACTGAATATATATGTCCTATAAACATCTATACCATTAACGCCAGTATACTGCCTTGAATACTCATATATCCCACCGATTGAAGGATAAACCTTTGTCTCATCATCACCTAAAAATATATCTTCATCTATATATTCCTGTCCGTCACGAGGCACTATCGTTCCAGTAGATAAACGAACATTCTCAGCGTCTAATAAAGCAGTCTGAGCCTCCGCTCTACCAGCCACCATTCCAGCTGAGATAATGCCTAAATCCCATCTACTGAACTTCCTATAATAATATCCTCCACCACGCCTCATAACAATTCCTCTCTAATATATAAAGATTTGTATGCCTCCCTACTCATTGAACTATACGACCCATCCTCATGAATTACTAATACATCACCTTTGTTTACTACATGCTCTCCCGCCATATCAGTATATACCGTCCCATTAGTAACAACTTTAACTGTTACTGGTGGAAACTCTATTGGTTTGCGTCTTATAGTTATTACACCATTACTATCTATTATTCTACAAGCATCATAGAAATTTTTCACTACATAATCCGCATCTGTTTCTATATCATTATTACAATCAAACTTAGGCAATACTTGTATAGTTATACACCCACACATCTTACCAGCTTCTATATCACTCTTACTATCACCAATGAACCACTTCTCATAGTCTAAATGATTAGTTATCAAAGTCTCCATTATCTTAGCCTTAGCCTTTGCCCGCTCTAAATGCTCTGAGTCTATATCCGTTATCCTAAATCCCTTTATTACTTCATTATAGTTTATACGCTTAATCAATGCTTGATTAGCATTCCTACATATTCTATAATTTTCGTCTATATTACCATCTAATAACCATGCCTGATTAGTTATTATATATAAATCTGTATTATATTTGGATAATAATTTGATCCCCTCTGGAACTCTATCAATAACATCTAAGTCATTGACATCACGATTAAATACACGACCTTTACGCAAAGTCTTATGATTATGAATTAATACGCCATCTCTATCACAACCAATTAATATCCTTCTATTCATGTTTTACTCTCCCCAAGTAATACCCATACCAGAACCATCTATTAGTCCATCAAAATTAACCTTAATACCTTCCTTCTCAAATTGACTACTGCGAGTTATTACATTCTTGACTGTGTCTATCTGTTTGCACATCATTATTATATCCTTCCATAACGCAAGCTCCTCTGCTTTTGTTATCTGTTCGTCTACTTGTGCAATCCTGTTCTTTACCGCTTCAACAAGATATACATGCGTCTCTACTGGTAAAGACGGCACATCATTATCAGATATAATCCTCGTTGGTGTTCCATAAAAAAATAACCATAAATCAATCCCCTCCGTATCAAACTTAGGAAATATCCATAACTCTTTACGACCACTGGTTGACCATATAAACGCTTTATATGGATTAGATGATGTTTCAGTCTCAGGATTACTTTCACGACCATATACTTCACTCGGATTAGATACTATCTTTATCAATCTATTATTACCACCATTATTATACCATAAAGTATTAATAGCAATAAGATTTGACGGCAATAAGTATCTCTGCTCCAAAGTAGATGAAAACTTATAAAAATCCTCTACAACTAACTTTAACTCTATCGCCATGCGATTTTGTATGAGATTAATAATATTAATTATTCGCTCATCATTCCAAAACCGCCTACTATTAACATCAGCTTGTATATAATCTATCATATCTCTTATAGTCATACCACCCACTCCTGCAAAGTCTCAATATCAAACATTATATACCCCTTTCGCTTGAAACACCTACTGCAATAAAATCTATACTTTATAACTTTACCTGACATCCAACCAGTAGCTCGTATCCATTCAGGCTTGCATAAACATCTCATTTTTTGCCTCTTTTGACACGAAGCATACGACGCTTCAATCTCGCCTTAGCTTCTTTGCCCCATCGGCTCGGTGTCCAGCCTGTCTTCAATAAAGTCCCATATACATACCTGTTAAATCGTTCACCCGTAAACCCCTTTTTTCTTGCTTCAGCTTTTAACTTTCTTTCTAACGCCTTTGGCATGTCTAATCACACCTCCTTATTGACGACGAAA
>Ga0207433_10002194_pt1 | contig 40259 bp, 35 predicted proteins | sample YelNatPaOPGAMG01_FD_187559 | JGI IMG/M metagenome (GOLD analysis project Ga0207433, IMG submission 187559) | Hot spring thermophilic microbial communities from Obsidian Pool, Yellowstone National Park, USA - OP-RAMG-01 (SPAdes) (version 3) | ecosystem: Environmental > Aquatic > Thermal springs...
CTTCGATGGCTGCTGGCGCTGGCTCACCGCCCGCACCGACAGCCCCTGGTATCCCAGCTTGCGCCTCTACCGCCAGGAAACCCCCGGCAACTGGCGCCCAACCATCGCCCAGCTCGCCGCCGATCTGACCGCGCTGGCACGATCAGGGCGCTCTTGATATTGCAGTGCAGCAATTTTATTGCGCTGCACAACGTGGCTTTTGCATAAAAATTCGTGAAATCGTGATTCCGGCGCTGAAAACACGTGACGAAAGGGTCACACGCAAGTAAAAAACAAAGAAGGCTCGCAGCGCTAGCCGCGAGCCAAGTTTGGGGAGGAAACGCCAGTCACACGGCAGGATGAGGGGTAAACCTCGTCCTCGCCGTGATGATCGGCGAAGTTGTCGTCGTTGTCCATAACAATTCGGGTTATTTACACGTTTTTAATGCAATCCGGCCAAACGCAGCAATAGATTTTATCTATTGCCTGATTTTTTATCAACATCTGCCGGGTTATCGGGCGCCGCCAAAATACCGTGGCGGAAACTTAGCCAGCTGCTTTCAATCACCGCCATGCAGCCGCCCCAGACCAGCGTCGCGAGCAGCGTCGTCGCCAGAACCTTCCGCCCCAGATAGGGCTGCGCCGGCGCGCCGCGCCAGCCGCTGCGCGCGTCGGGATCGGCCTCCGGCCGCACCCCGAATGGCAGCACCGCGAACAGCAGCACCCACCAGATCAGCACATAGAGAACGAGGTCGGTGAACCATCCCATCGCTAGACCCGCAGCAAATGGATATCAACGATCGGCCGTTTATGCAGGCGCCGCGACAGCACCCGCCGCAGTGCCGCCCGCGCTGCATCCGCCAAAGCCGTCTCATCACGCCGCAAGGCTTCGGGAAGATCGGCGAGCGTCGCCACGAATTCCTCCGCAACCACCATCGCCTCGGGGTCTTCGGGGTCGAACAGGCCCGGCGCGCTGAGCCGAGGCCGGCCGCGAAGCCGCCCGGCGGTATCGACGGCAAAACTCGCGACCGCGACCCCTTCCCGCAACATCCGCCGCCGCGCCGCCATCACGCCCCCGGTCAGTGGCACCAGCCGCTTGCCGTCGACCGCGAGACGGCCGACCGGGGCGCTGTCCACCACCGCCGGCGTGCCCGGCGCGAGGTTCAGGATGTCGCCATCCTCGATCAGGATCGGACGCACGCCAAGCGCGGCGCCCAATTCGGCATGGGCCGCGAGATGGCGCCATTCGCCATGCACTGGCACCGCGAAACGTGGCCGCACCAGCCGGTAAAGGCGCCGCAGCTCATCGCGCGCCGGATGGCCGGAGACATGCACCATGTGGTCGGCCTCGGTCATCACCTGCACGCCCCGGCGCACCAGATTGTCCTGCACGATCCCGATCGCCCGCTCATTGCCCGGGATCATCCGGCTGGAGAACAGCACCGTGTCGCCTTCCCCGAGCGCGATCTCAGGATGCGTGTCGGCAGCGACCCGCGCCAGTGCCGAGCGCGCCTCGCCCTGGCTGCCGGTAATCAGGATCAGGAGATGATCATCCGGGATCGAGCCCGCATCCTCCTCGGCGACGAAGGCCGGGATATCGGCAAGATAGCCGGTGGCGCGCGCCGCAGCGTCGAGATTGCGGAGCGCCCGCCCAACCAGGGCGATGCTTCGCCCTGCCGCTTGCGCCGCAAGCGCAATGCTTTCCACCCGCGCCACGTTGGAGGCGAAACACGTCACTGCGACGCGCCCCTTGAGGCCACGAATGAGAGCGGCGAGATTGCGCCGCACCTCGGCCTCTGAGCCGGAATGGCCCTCGACCATGGCATTGGTGGAATCGCAGATCATCGCGAGCACGCCGCGATCGCCGAAGGCGGCGAAGGCGGCCTCATCAGTCGGGGGGCCGACCAGCGGCTCGGGGTCGAGCTTCCAGTCGCCGGTATGCAGCACCCGGCCGAGCGGGGTCTCGATCGCCAAGGCCTGCGCCTCGGGAATGGAGTGGGCGACGCGCAGCATCTGGACCGCGAACGGCGGCAGATCGATCCGCCCGCCAGGCGGGACGACATGCAGCTTGACTTCCTGCAGCAACTGCGCCTCGGCGAGTTTGCGGCGCAGCATGGCGGCGGCGAAGGGGGTTGCATAGACCGGGCAGCGGAGCATCGGCCAGAGATGGGCGACCGCGCCGATATGGTCCTCATGCGCATGTGTGAGGATGAGGCCGAGCAGGGCGGAGCGCCGTGCCGCGATGAAGCCGGGATCGGGCACCAGGATTTCCGCCTCGGGCAGCGCCGGGCCGGCGAAGCCGATGCCGCAATCGACGGCCAGCCACCGTCCCTGACAGCGGTAGAGATTGAAATTCATGCCGATCTCGCCCGTCCCGCCTAAAGGCAGGAAGGCGAAATCATCGCCTGCCGTGTCCATTACGCCCTTTCGTTACCTGCTCTATTCGATGTCGCCGAGGCGAGCCCTCTCACGCGACAATGTGGGCGCCGGATTGCGTTGCGCCAGCAGCCGCAGACCCTCCAGGGTCAAATCCGGGTCGATACGCTCGATCACCGGGGTGCCTTCGGCGAAGAGCGGCGCGAGACCGCCGGTCGCCACCACTTTCAGCGCCTCGCCAACCTCGCCCTGGATGCGCGCGACCAGCCCCTCGATCAATCCGATATAGCCCCAATACATCCCCGATTGCATGGCCGAGACCGTGCCGTGGCCGATCACCGATTGCGGCCGGCCAATGCCGATGCGCGGCAGCCGCGCCGCCGCCTGGTGCAGCGCCTCAAGCGAGAGATTGATCCCCGGCGCGATCACGCCACCCCTGTAGGCGCCGTCCCGCTCGACGACATCGAAAGTCGTCGCGGTGCCGAAATCGATCACCACCAACGGTCCGCCATAGCGCTGATGCGCGGCCAAAGCGTTCACCAGCCGATCGGCGCCGACCTCCTCGGGCTGATCGACGCGGATCTCGAACCCCCAGTCGAGATGGGCCCGCGCGATCAGCGGCTCGACCGAGAACCAGTCCCGGCACAGACGGCGCAGATGATAGAGTGCCGCCGGCACCACGGTGCCGATCGCCGCGCCATCGACCTCGGCCGGCTTCAGCCCGGCATGCGCGAAAAGCGCGAGCAGCCAGACCGCGTATTCATCCGAGGTGCGCTGCGCCTCGGTGGCGATCCGCCAGGTGCCGCGCCAGCCCAGGCCATCATGCACCGCGAAAACCACATTGGTATTGCCGGCATCGACCACCAGCAGCATGACCGCCGATCCCTATTTTGACACCACCTGGGGCACCGATCATGACGCCGCTCCCAGCATGACATCCCCCGTTGAAAAACTCTCTATGCCGTCCCCGGTGTCCAGCAGCAAGGCGCCCGTGGGGCTGAGCCCGGCGAAGCGCCCGGTGACGGGGCGCGCCCCCTGGATGAGCGAGAGCGCCGTGCCGAGGGGATGGGCGTGACGCAGCCAAGCCTCGCGAACGGGATCAAAGCCGCGCTCTCGCCATACCGCCTGCCAGGCGTCGAGCCGCTCCAGCAGGGCCGCGGCCAGCGCCTCAGGGCTCGGCGGGGGCGCGAGACCGGCCAGAGCGGCGGTAGGGCGCTCGGCCAGCTCCGGCGCCGTGGCCAGGTTGGCGCCGAAGCCCAGCACCAGCCATGCCATGCGACCCGCCGCGCTGGCCGCACTATCGATCAGGATACCGGCGAGTTTGTCCTCCCCCAGCATCACGTCGTTCGGCCATTTCAGCGCCAGCCGCCGCGCCGCGCGCGGCAACACCGCGAGCAGCGCCTCGATCAGCGTCACCCCGGCCACCAGCGCCCATTGCCCGGCCTCGGCGAGCGGCGTCTCCGGGCGCAACAGCAGCGACAACGCGAGATTTCCCGGCGGCGACAGCCAAACCCGCCCGGCCCGGCCGCGCCCGCCACTCTGGCGACCGGCAATCACCACGAGCCCCGCCGCCTCTCCGGCACGCGCCCGCGCGATGCAAAGATCGGAAGTCGAGGGCAGGCTCTCATAGCGCTCGATCCGCCACATCCCGCCCACGCCGGGGGCGGGGGCGCTCACCCGAACAACACGCGCGCCGCCGCCTGCGCGGCATTGAGCACCGGGGCGGGGGCGATGAAAAAGAAGGTGGTGAAGAGGCCGGTTGCCGCCGCGACCACCGAAAGCGACGCTGGGCGCCGGTCAAACGCCTCGCGCGCCTCGTCGAAATACATCACCTTGACGATGCGGAGATAATAGAAGGCGCCAACCACGCTGGTGAGCACGCCGATGATCGCCAGCGTCCACAAACCGCTCTGAACGGCGGCGAGAAACACGTAGAGTTTGCCGAAAAAGCCCGAAAGCGGCGGAATGCCCGCCATGCTGAACATGAACACCGCCATCGCCATCGCCAGCGCCGGATCGTTGCGCCCGAGCCCGGCGAGATCGGCGATCGTCTCGACCGCCCGGCCACGCCGGCGCATCGCCAGGATAACGGCAAACGTGCCGAGAAACATGAAGACATAGACAACGAGATAGACCAGCGCGCCGCGCAGGCCGGCGGCGTTGCCGCAGGCGAGCCCGATCAGCACATAGCCCATGTGGCCGATCGAGGAATAGGCCATGAGCCGCTTGATATTGCTCTGGCCGATGGCGGCGAGGGCGCCGAGGATCATCGAGGCGACCGAAACAATTTCGATCAGCGCCTGCCACTGGATCAGCACATGACCGAACGGCCCCACCATCACGCGGAGAAACAGCACCATCGCCGCGACCTTCGGCGCGGTGCCGAGAAATGCCGTGACCGGACTCGGCGCGCCCTCATAGACATCGGGTGTCCACATATGGAACGGCACCGCCGCGACCTTGAAGGCAAAGCCCGCGATGACGAACACCACGCCGACGATCAGACCTTCGGAAACCCGCGTCGGATCGCTGAGCGCTTGGCGGATGGCAGCAAAATCCATGCTCCCCGAAAAACCATAGACCAGCGTGATGCCGTAGAGCAGCAGCCCCGAGGCGAGCGCGCCGAGGACAAAATACTTCAGCCCGGCTTCGGCCGAGCGCACATCATCGCGGGCGAAAGCGGCGAGCACGTAGATGCAGAGCGACTGCAATTCGATCCCGAGATAGAGGCTCATCATGTTCCCGGCCGAGACCATGACCATCATGCCGAGGGTTGCGAACAGCATCAGCACCGGGAATTCGAAGCGCCCGATCCCCTCGCGTGCATTATAATCGAGCGAGAGCACCACCCCGAGGATGGCCGCGGCAAGGATCAGGAACTTGCTGAACACGCTCATCGGGTCAGTAAGAAACTGCCCCTCAAAAGCCAGACCGAACGCGCCGCCGGCGACCAGAACGGCGGCGAGCAGCAGCGCGCCGATCGTCAGCATGCTGCAGATCAAGCTCCCATCGCCGCGGCGCAGAACGCCGAACAACAATATCCCCATGCCGCAAAGGGCCAGCACGATTTCGGGGGTGGCAAGAGACCCGTTCATGGCAGCACCTTCTGGTCCGGCAGGCGCGCGGCAAGGCGGGTCGCGCCGCCGGTAAGCGCCGCCTGGTGCTGGCTCACCATGGCGTTCACTGAGGTCTCGAAGAAATGCGTGAAGCTCGCGGGATAAACCCCCATCCACAGGGTGAGCAGCACGAGCGGCGCAAAGACCGCGACCTCGCGCGGCGAAAGATCGAGAATGGCTTGCAGATCGGGGCGGGTGAGCCGGCCGAAAATCACCCGCCGGTAAAGATAGAGCATATAGGCGCAGCCTAGGATCATGCCGCTGCCGCCGAGCAGCGAAAGCCAGAAATTAATCTTGAGGGAGCCGAAGATCACCAGCACCTCGCCAATAAAACCGGAAGTTCCCGGCAGGCCCATGCTCGCCAAGGTGAACAGCATGAAGGTCGCGGCATAGGCCGGCATGCGCTCGACGAGGCCGCCATAACGCGCGATGTCACGCGTGTGCATCCGGTCATAGATCACGCCAACGCAAAGAAAAAGCGCGCTCGCGACGATGCCATGCGAGAGCATCTGGAAAAGCGCGCCGTCGATCCCCTGGGCGTTGAAGGTGAAGATGCCGATGGTCACGATCGCCATATGCGCGACCGAGGAATAGGCGATCAGCTTCTTCATATCGGTCTGCGCCAAGGCCACCAGCGAGGTGTAGATCACCGCGATCACCGAAAGCGCAAAAATCAGCGGCGCGAAGTAGGTCGAGGCTTGCGGTAGCATCGGCACCGAAAAGCGCAAGAACCCATAAGCCCCCATCTTGAGCAGCACGCCAGCAAGAATAACCGAGCCTGCGGTCGGCGCCTCGACATGGGCATCGGGCAGCCAGGTATGAACCGGCCACATCGGCACTTTCACGGAGAACGACGCGAGGAAGGCGAGGAACAGCCAGTACTGCATGTTGGTCGGGAATTGGGTATGCAGCAGCACGGTAATATCCGTGGTGCCGGCGAAGTACCAGATGGCGAGCAGGGCGAGCAGCATCAGCACCGAACCGGCAAGCGTGTAGAGGAAGAATTTGAGCGCCGAGTAGACCCGCCGCGGCCCGCCCCAGATGCCGATGATGAGATACATCGGGATCAGCACCCCTTCGAAGAACATATAGAAAACAACGAAGTCGAGCGCGCAGAATGTGCCCACCATCATGGTCTCGAGGATAAGGAAGGCGAGCATGTATTCACGCACGTTTTTCTTTATCGACTCCCAGCTTGCCAGCACGCAGATCGGCGTCAGCGCGGTGGAAAGCAGCACAAACAGCACGCTGATGCCATCGACCCCCATGCGATAGCTCACGCCGAATTGCGGCAACCATGTGAGGTGCTCGACAAACTGGAAGCCGGCCTCGGAAGCATCGAATTCGCCCCAGAGCAACAGGCTGAGCGCGAAGACGATCAGGCTGGTCCAAAGCGCCGTCCAGCGGGCGTTGGTGGCAACCGTCGCCTCATCGCCGCGCACCGAGAGGATGATGGCGCCGCCGAGCAGCGGCAGCCAGGTAATCAGCGAGAGCAGCGGGAAACCAGCCTGGTTCATCATTTCACCGGAAAATCAGGAAAATGGTAATCAGCAACACCACGCCAATCAGCATCGAGAAGGCATAGACGGCGATCGAGCCGGTCTGTAGCTTGACCGCCTGCTCGGCGGAATCCTCGGCAATGTGGGCGATGCTGTTGGGTACCCCATCGATGATCGTGACATCGCCGACCTGCCACAGCAGCCGCGCCAACGCGAAGAACGGGCGCACCAGAACCGCGTCATAAAGTTCGTCGAAATACCATTTGTTGAGCAGAAAACGGTAGATCGGCGCGAAACGCGCGGCAATCCCCGCCGGCAGCGTCGGCACCGCGACATACATGACATAGGCCAGCGCAATACCAAGCAGGGCGAGCACGCTTGGCGCGAGCGCCGCCCAGGCGGGGATCTCCTCCATGCGCGCGAGAATATCGTTGCCCGGCACAACGCCGATACTGTTGCGCCAGAAGGCATGCCAATCGGCGCCGATGAAAAGCCCGCGCAGCGAGAAACCCGCGATCAGGGCGCCGACCGCCAGCACGATCAGCGGCCCGGTCATGACCAGCGGGCTTTCATGTACATGCTCGAGCACATGATGATCGGCGCGCGAGCGACCGTGGAAGGTCAGCAGCAGCAGCCGCCATGAATAGAACGCCGTGAGAAAGGCCGCGAGCACGCCGCAGACGAAGCCATAGATCGCAACCGGGCTGCCGTCAGCGAAAGCCGCCTCGAGGATTGCATCCTTGGAGTAATAACCGGCAAAAGGGAAAATACCGGCGAGCGCCAGGCTGCCCGCCCACATCATGGTGTAGGTGAGCGGGATTTTTTTCCACAGCCCCCCCATGCGCCGCATATCCTGCTCGTCCGACATTGCATGGATCACCGAGCCCGCGCTCAGGAACAGCAGTGCCTTGAAAAAAGCATGCGTGATGAGATGAAAAATCGAGACCTGATAGGCGCCGACACCGGCGGCGATGAACATATAGCCGAGCTGCGAACAGGTGGAATAGGCGATCACTCGCTTGATATCGTTCTGCACACAACTGATAGTGGCGGCAAACAAGGCGGTGCTGGCGCCGATCACCGTTATAACCCCGAGTGCCACCAGCGCATGTTCGAGGATCGGCGAGATGCGCGCCATGAGGAACACGCCGGCGGTAACCATGGTCGCGGCATGAATGAGCGCCGAAACCGGCGTCGGCCCCTCCATCGCGTCCGGCAACCAGACATGCAGCCCGATCTGCGCTGATTTGCCCATCGCGCCGATGAACAGCAAAATACAAATCACCTCGAGCGCGCGATAATTCGTCCCGAACAGCGCGTAGGTATCATTGAGATGCTGGGGCACCGCGGCGAAGATGGTGCTGAAGGAAACCGAACCAAAAAGAAAAAACACCAACGCGATGCCGACCGCGAAGAACAAATCGCCGATGCGGTTGACCACGAAAGCCTTGATGGCGGCGGCGCAGGCGCTCGGCTTCTCATACCAATAGCCGATGAGCAGGTAGCTCATGAGGCCTACCCCCTCCCAGCCAAAAAACAATTGCAGCAAATTATTCGCCGTCACCAGCATCAGCATCGCGAAGCTGAAGAGCGAGAGATAGCTGAAAAAGCGGGCTACCGGCTTATGCTCGTGGCCCATGTAGCCAATGCTGTAGATGTGGATCAGGGTCGCGACGAAAGTGACCATCGCCACCATCACCGCCGAGAGCGTGTCATAGCGCAGCGCCCAATCGACATGGAGCGATCCCGCCGAGATCCATTCGGCAAGCCGCACCGTGCCGGTCGGCGCGCCTCCCCAGACGAGTTGGATAAACGCCGTCTCGCCGCAAATCGTGGCCACGATCATGCAGAGAATGGTTACCGCCTGGGCGGCGCGATCGCCGATGGCGCGGCCGAGCAGACCGGCAACCGCCGAGCCGAATAGGGGGACGAGAACAGCGACGGCGTAGATCATCCTCAACCCTTCATCAGATTGACGTCCTCGACCTCGATCGAGCCACGGTTGCGGAAATAGACGACGACGATCGCGAGCCCGATCGCCGCCTCCGCCGCCGCCACGGTAAGGACGAACATGGCAAAGACCTGGCCGACGAGATCGCCGAGGGCCGCGGAAAACGCGACGAGGTTGAGATTGACCGCAAGCAAGATGAGCTCGACCGACATCAGGATGACGATAACGTTCTTGCGATTGAGAAAAATCCCGAACACCCCGAGCACCAGGAGAATCGCGGACACAACGAGATAGTGACCCAACCCAATCACCGCCATGTCAGTGCCCTTCCCCCTGATGCGGCGCAACGGGATGCGGCACGGCGGCTTCCTCGAGAGGCTTCGGGCGACGGAATTCACCCGGCGCGACACCGGCGCCGAGCGGCGCGGCAACCAGTTCCAGCGTCTCGGCGACGCTGCGCGCCATCTGGCGGGCGATCACCTGACGGCGCGACGTGCGACGATCGCGATGCGTCAGCACGATCGCCCCGATCATCGCCACCAGCAACACCAGCCCGGCAAGCTGGAACAAAAGGATGTTGTGGGTATAAAGAAGATCACCGAGTGCCGCGGTGTTCTGCATTCCCGCCGGCATCGGGGCGGCGCGAAGCGCGGTGATGCCGGGGGCGACACGCCAGCCACCCAGCACCATCGCGAGTTCGGCGAACAGCACCAGCCCGACCGTCGCGCCGATCGGGGCATAACGCTGAAATCCCTCGCGGAGCTGCGCGAAATTGACATCGAGCATCATCACCACGAACAGGAACAGAACGGCCACTGCCCCGACATAGACGATGACCAGGATCATCGCCAGGAACTCCGCCCCGGCGAGCAGGAACAGACCCGCCGCGTTGAAAAACGCGAGGATCAGGAACAGCACGGAATGCACCGGGTTGCGCACGCTCACCACCAGCGCCGCCGAGCCGAGCAGGATGGCCGCGAAGATATAGAAGGCGATCATCATGATCATGCGGCTCTGGCCCTCTGCCCGGTGCCCAGCGGCGGCTCAGCGATACGGCGCATCGAGTTCGAGCCGCTTGGCGATCTCGCTTTCCCAACGATCGCCGTTCGCCAATAGCCGGTCCTTGTTGTACATGAGTTCCTCGCGGGTCTCGGTGGCGAACTCGAAATTCGGCCCCTCGACGATCGCATCCACCGGGCAGGCCTCCTCGCAGAGGCCGCAATAGATGCATTTGGTCATGTCGATGTCGTAGCGCGTGGTGCGGCGGGAGCCATCGGCGCGCGGCTCGGCCTCGATGGTGATCGCTTGCGCCGGACAGATCGCCTCGCAGAGCTTGCAAGCGATACAGCGCTCCTCACCATTGGGATAGCGGCGGAGCGCGTGCTCGCCCTTGAAGCGCGGGCTGATCGGGTTTTTCTCGAAAGGATAGTCGATCGTTGCCTTGGGTTTGAAGAAATAGCGCAAGGTCAGGCCCAGCCCGATCAGCAACTCGCCGAGCAACAGGCTGCGCGCGGTGCGGTCCAGAAATGCCATCTCGCTCAACGCTCCTTCTCGGCAGAGCGCATAGGCGCGCTTCTCTCGGCCATCAAGCGGCTCCCCCCGGCAGCCAGCCGGTCGCCATCAGCACGCCGGCGGTGAGCACCAGCCAGAACAGCGAGAGCGGCAGGAACACCTTCCACCCGAGCCGCATCAACTGGTCGTAGCGATAGCGTGGAAACGTGCCGCGCACCCAGATGAAGACGAACATGCAGAGGAGTATTTTAAGGATGAACCAGATCGGGCCAGGCAGCCAAGTGAACGGTGCGATCCCGAAAGGTGCCAGCCAGCCGCCGAGAAAAAGGATGGAGGTCATGGCGCTCATCAGGAACATGTTGGCGTATTCGCCCAGGAAAAACAGCGCGAAGGCCATGGCGCTGTATTCGACGAAAAACCCGGCAACGATCTCGCTCTCGCCCTCCGGCAGATCAAAGGGCGAACGATTGGTTTCGGCGAGGCCTGAGATGAAGAACACCACGAACATCGGGAACAGCGGTATAAAAAACCAGATGTGGCGTTGCGCCAGCACGATGTCGTTGAGGTTGAGGCTGCCCACACAAAGCAGCACCGAGACCATGACGAAGCCGATCGAGACCTCGTAGCTCACCATCTGCGCCGCCGAACGCATCGCGCCGAGAAACGCGTATTTCGAATTGCTCGCCCAGCCAGCGATGATGATGCCATAGACGCCGAGCGAGCTGATCGCGAAGAGATAGAGAATACCGACATTGATCTTGGCGACCGCCCAGCCATCGTTCACCGGAATCACCGCCCAAGCGATCATGGCCAGGACAAAAGTGATCATCGGCGCAAGCAAAAAAAGCACCCGGTTCGCGCCGGTCGGGATGATGGTCTCCTTCATCAGCATCTTGCCGGCATCGGCAAAAGCCTGCAGCAGCCCCCACCAGCCCACCACATTCGGCCCCTTGCGGAGCTGGATCGCCGCCAGGATCTTGCGCTCGGCATAGGTCGCGTAGGCGACGCCGAGCAGCAGCGGCACCAGAATGGCCAGCGTCTCCAACACCATCAACACAACGAGACCGAGCGGTGTCGCAAAAAACTCGCTCATGGCGCCTACTCCGCTGCCTGCGCCAGGGGTTGCTGAAAGGTCGCAGTGCAGGCGGCCATGGTCGGGCTCGCCCGGCTGATCGGATCGGTCTGGTAGTAATTCACCATCGCCGGCGCGAAAGGCGCGGACAGCAGCGCCGCCGGATCGCCCGCCGGCGGGCTCAAATCGACGGCGCCGCGGCGTGGCAGATCATCGATGCGGGCAAAAACCGCATTGACCTCGGCCATCCGCCGCCGCAGCGCATCGAGGTCGTCATAGGGCAAGGGATGACCGACGCGAGCGCTGAAGGCGCGCAAAATGCGCCAGTCCTCGCGCGCTTCGCCGGGCGGAAAAACCGCGAATTCCCCGCGCTGCACGCGCCCCTCGGTGTTGACGTAGGTGCCGTTCTTCTCGGTATAGGCGGCGCCGGGGAGAATGACATCGGCGCGCGCCGCGCCGCGATCGCCATGATGCCCCTGATAGACGACGAAGGTCTGAGCGCCGATCCGCGTGCCATCGATCTCGTCGGCGCCGAGTAGCCAGAGCAGATCGACCCCGCCTTCCAGCATCGCGGCGACATCCTTGCCGCCCGACCCTGGCAGAAAGCCGAGATCAAGCGCGCCGACGCGGGCGGCTGCGTTGTGCAGAACGTTGAAACCATGCCAATCCGCGCTCAGCGCGCCGATCTCGGCCGCGAGCATCCAGGCCGCCGCCAATATCGCCGCGCCATCGGCGCGCCGCAACGCGCCCTCCCCGAGGATAACCATGGGCTTTTTCGCCGCGCGCAAGGTGGCCGCAAACCCCTCGCTCCCAGCACGCAGCGCTGCCAGCACGTCCGGCGCCGCGCCCAGCCACCGCACCGGATAGGTCAGATCGGCGGGTGCGCCGATCGCCGCGATCGGCGCACCAGAGGCGAGCCAGCGCTTGCGGATGCGCGCGTTGAGAACCGGGGCCTCGCGGCGCGGATTGGCGCCGATGATGAGAATGGCGTCTGCCTCCTCGATGCCGGCGATCGTGGTGTTGAACAGATAAAACTCCCGCCGCGTCGCGTCGAGCTGCGCACCGTCCTGGCGGGCATCGAGATTGGCCGAACCGAGTGCGGCCATCAGCTCCTTGAGCGCCAGCATGCTTTCCGCATCGCAGAGGTCGCCGGCGATGGCACCGATGCGCGCGCCATCGAGACCATGCAAACGCGCGGCGATCGCCTCGAAGGCCTGATCCCAGCTCGCCGGCTCGAGTTTGCCACCACGCCGCACCCAGGGCCGATCAAGGCGACGCCGCTTGAGACCATCGACGGCAAAACGCGATTTGTCGGCAAGCCACTCCTCGTTCACATCCTCGTTGAGCCGCGGCAGGATGCGCAGCACCTCGGGTCCGCGGGAATCGATACGGATGTTGCAGCCGACGGCATCAAAAACGTCAATCGCGTCGGTCTTCTTCAATTCCCATGAGCGCGCCACAAAGGCATAAGGTTTCGAGGTCAGCGCGCCGACCGGACAAATATCGATGAGATTGCCGGACAATTCGGAACTCAGCGCCCGCTCGACATAGGTGCCGATTTCGAGGTTCTCGCCGCGTGCGGTGGCGCCCAGCTCCGGCACGCCGGCGATCTCGGCGGCGAAGCGCACACAGCGCGTGCACTGGATGCAGCGCGTCATCACCGTCTTGACGAGCGGGCCGAGATCCTTGTCGCGCACCGCGCGTTTTGCCTCACGGTAGCGGGAATGGTCCATGCCATAGCCCATGGACTGATCCTGCAAATCGCATTCGCCGCCCTGGTCGCAGATCGGGCAGTCGAGCGGATGGTTGATCAACAAGAATTCCATGACACCACGCCGCGCCTGGCGCACCATCGGACTGTCGGTCTTGACCACCATCCCGTCGGCCACGGGAAAAGCGCAGGAAGCCACAGGCTTGGGCGATTTCTCCACTTCCACCAGGCACATCCGGCAATTGCCGGCCACCGAAAGCCGATCGTGATAGCAAAAACGCGGGATCTCGCGGCCTGCGAGTTCCGCCGCCTGCAGCACCGAGGCGCCGTTCGGCACTTCGACCTCGATGCCATCCACCGTCACTTTGACCATCAACTCACTCCGCCGCCAGCTTGAGGCCGCGCGCCTGGAACGCGGCGATGCGCGCCTCGATCGCGGGGCGAAAATGCCGGATCAGGCCCTGGATCGGCCAGGCGGCGGCATCGCCCAGCGCGCAGATCGTGTGCCCCTCCACCTGTCGCGTCACCTGCTCGAGAATGTCGATCTCCGCGCTCTCGGCGCGGCCCTCGACGAGGCGGTCCATCACCCGCATCATCCAGCCCGTGCCCTCGCGGCAGGGCGTGCATTGGCCGCAACTCTCATGTTTGTAAAAACGCGAGAGCCGCGCTATGGCCTTGATGATATCGGTCGATTTGTCCATGACGATGACCGCGGCCGTGCCGAGCCCGCTTTTGACATCGCGCAGACTGTCGAAATCCATCAATACGGTATCACAAATTTCCTTGGGCAGCACCGGCACGCTGGAACCGCCGGGAATGACAGCGAGCAGATTATCCCAACCCCCGCGCACGCCACCGGCATAGCGATCGATCAATTCACGCAACGGAATACCCAGCTCTTCCTCGACATTGCACGGCTTGTTGACGTGGCCAGAGATGCAGAACAGCTTGGTGCCGGTGTTTTTCGGCCGCCCGAGTGCGGAAAACCACGCCGCCCCCCGGCGCATGATCGTCGGCGCGACCGCGATGCTCTCGACATTGTTCACCGTGGTTGGGCAACCATAGAGGCCGACGGCGGCGGGAAAGGGTGGTTTGAGCCGCGGCATGCCTTTTTTGCCTTCGAGGCTTTCAAGCAACGCCGTCTCTTCCCCACAAATATAGGCACCGGCGCCGCGATGCAGATAGAGATCGAAATCCCAATCCGAACCACAGGCCTTCTTGCCGATCAGCCCCGCCTCATAGGCCTCGTCGATCGCTGCCTGGAGATGACGCGCCTCGTTGTAGAATTCGCCCCGGATATAGATGTAGCAAGCATGCGCTCCCATCGCGAAAGAGGCGACCAGGCAGCCCTCGATTAGTTTATGGGGATCGTGGCGGATGATATCGCGATCCTTGCAGGTGCCGGGCTCACTTTCATCGGCGTTGACGACGAGATAGGAGGGTCGGGCGTCGGGTTGTTTGGGCATGAACGACCATTTCATGCCGGTGGGAAAACCGGCGCCGCCACGACCGCGCAGACCCGATGCCTTGATCTCCTCAACGATCGCGTCACGCCCGCGCGCCAGGATCGCCGCCGTATTGTCCCAATCGCCGCGCGCCCGCGCGCCTTTCAGCCGCCAGTCCTGCAGACCGTAGAGGTTGGTGAAGATGCGGTCCTTGTCGCCGAGCATCGCATCACTCTCCGGCACTTGGCTGCGCAAGCGTCGTGAGCGTCATCGGCCCACCCTCCGGCGCCGAAGCCTGCCGCCCTATCATCGAGCCCGGGGGCGGTGGCGTATCGTGCCTCAGCGCCGCCAGCAGCCGCTCGGTGCTGGCGGCGTCCATGTCTTCGTAAAAATCATCGTTAACTTGCAGGATCGGCGCGTTCACGCAGGCACCGAGGCACTCGACCTCGGTCATAGTGAACAAACCATCAGCGCTGGTCTCGCCGAAATGTTCGATCCCGGTGGCGCGCTTGCAGGTCGCGACCACTTCATCGGAACCGCGCAGCCAGCAGGGCGTAGTGGTGCAGACCTGCAAATGCCATTTACCCACCGGCTTGGTGTTGAACATGAAATAGAAAGTCGCAACCTCATAGACGCGAATGGGGGGCATTCCGAGCCGCGCGGCGACCGCGTCCATGGCAATGCGCGGCAGCCAGGCGCTTCCGGTGGCGCGCTTCATCTGCCGCTGCGCCAGATCGAGCAGCGCCAGCACCGCGCTCGCCTGCCGTCCGGTGGGATATTTTTTCAGAATGACGGCAATCGCCGCCTCGCTTTCAGCATCGAAGGCGAAACTCGCGGGCTCGCTATGCCCCGCGTGGATCTCTTTCTCGTTCCCGGACATCATCACCTACCGATCGATCTCGCCGAACACCACGTCGAGCGAACCGATAATCGCCACGGCATCCGCCAGCATGTGCCGCCTCGCCATCATGTCGATTGCCTGTAAATGCGCAAACCCAGTCGCGCGGATTTTGCAGCGATAGGGTTTGTTCGTGCCATCGGCGACAAGATAGACGCCGAACTCTCCCTTCGGGCTCTCGACCACGGTATAGGTCGCCCCGGCCGGCACATGGTAGCCCTCGGTATAGAGCTTGAAGTGATGGATCAGCGCCTCCATCGAGCGTTTCATCTCGGCGCGCGGCGGCGGGGTGAATTTGTGGTCCTGCACCTTCACCGGGCCGGGCTTCATTTGTGCCAGGCATTGCTTGACGATTTTCACGCTCTCGCGCATCTCGGCGACGCGCACGAGATAGCGGTCATAGCAATCGCCATTATGCCCGACGGGGACATCGAACTGCACACGGTCATACATGTCATAAGGCTGTGAGCGGCGCAGATCCCACGCCACCCCGCTGGCGCGCAGACACGGCCCGGAAAATCCCCAGGCCAGCGCATCTTCCGCCGAGATCGTGCCGATATCGACGAGACGCTGCCTCCAGATACGGTTTTCCGTGAGCAAGATTTCAAGATCATCGATGAATTTCGGAAAACTCTCGGCCCAGGCCGCGATTTTCTCTTCCAACCCGACCGGCAGATCCTTGGCCACGCCACCGGGGCGATAGTAGTTGGCATGCAGCCGCGCGCCCGAGGCCGCCTCGTGGAACTCCAGCAGCTTCTCGCGCTCCTCAAACCCCCAGAGCGAGGGCGTGATCGCCCCGACATCGAGGGCATAGGTGGTCAGATTGAGCAAGTGATTGAGAATCCGCGTAATCTCGGCGAACAGCGTGCGGATCCATTTGCCGCGTTCCGGCGCCTCGATGCCGAGCAGTTTTTCCACCGCAAGGGCAAAAGCCTGCTCCTCGCACATCGGCGAGACGTAGTCGAGACGGTCGAAATACGGCACCGCCTGCATATAGGTTTTGTATTCGATCAGCTTCTCGGTGCCACGATGCAACAAGCCGATATGCGGATCGGCGCGCTCGATCACCTCGCCATCCATCTCCAGCACCAGACGCAGCACGCCATGCGCCGCCGGGTGCTGTGGGCCGAAATTGATTGCATGGCTGTCGATCTCGACGATCTTCTGGGCCCGTGCCTCGCTCATGCCACTCATTCCTCCGCGCCCTTGCGCGCGCCCGCGCGCGCGGCATGCGCCTTCTCGTCGCCCGGCAGGGTGGTAATACCCTCCCACGGCGAGATGAAATCAAAGGAGCGAAACTCCTGGGTCAGATTGACCGGTTCATAGACCACCGCCTTGCGCTCCTCGTCATAGCGCACCTCGACATAGCCGGTGAGCGGGAAATCCTTGCGCAGCGGATGCCCATCAAAACCGTAATCGGTGAGGATGCGGCGATGATCGGGCTGGCCGGAAAACAGGATGCCGAACAGATCCCAGGCCTCGCGCTCCCACCAGGTAGCCGCCGGCCAGATCGCACTCACCGAGGGCACCAGCGCCGCCTCGTCGGTGGCGACGATCACCCGGACGCGGTGATTGCGCGACACCGAGAGCAGATTATAGACCACCTCGAAACGCTCGGGCCGTGCCGGAAAATCGACACCGCAGAGATCCATCAACTGCTCGCAGGCGAAACGCGGATCATCGCGCAGCGTCATCATCAGCGGGATCAGCGCGTCGCGTTGCGCATGCGCCACCACCTCGCCCTTCTCGACGGCAACTCCGGCGACGCCAGGCAGCGCCATGATTTCCCGCGCCAGAACGTCCGGCGCGCTCAAAGCAGCCTCAGCCACGGAGGATGGTTCCGGTGCGGCGGATTTTTTTCTGCAATTGCAGGATGCCATAGACCAGCGCCTCGGCGGTCGGCGGGCAGCCCGGCACATAGATATCGACCGGCACCACGCGGTCGCAGCCGCGCACCACCGAATAGGAATAGTGGTAGTAGCCGCCGCCATTGGCGCAACTGCCCATGCTGATCACCCAGCGCGGCTCGGGCATCTGGTCATAGACCTTGCGGAGCGCCGGCGCCATCTTGTTGGTGAGCGTGCCGGCGACGATCATGACATCGCTCTGGCGTGGGCTGGCGCGCGGAATGACGCCAAAACGATCAAGGTCGTAGCGCGGCATATAGGCGTGGATCATCTCGACGGCGCAGCAGGCCAGCCCAAAGGTCATCGGCCACAAGCTGCCGGTGCGCGCCCAGTTCACCAGCTTGTCGAGCTGCGCCACGACGAAGCCCTTGCCCGCGATCTCCCCGGTGATGCCCTTGATCACCGCGTCCTGCTCGGTCCCTGGCGCCAAGGCGCCGCGGTTCCAGGCCAGCTCGGCGGAATGCGCGCTCATGCGAGGCCCTCCCTCTGGATCATTCCCAATCGAGCGCGCCCTTGCGCCACTCATAGATGAAGCCGACCGTCAGCACCGCGAGAAACCCGACCATCGAGAGAAAGCCGAACAGGCCGATATGAGCCAGGCTGACCGCCCAGGGAAAAAGAAACGCCACTTCCAGATCGAAGATGATGAACAGGATGGCAACGAGATAGAAGCGCACGTCAAAGCGCCGCCTGGCTTCATCGAAGGCCTCGAAGCCGCACTCATAGGCGGAGAGTTTCTCGGCATAGGGCTTCTGCGGCGCGGCCAGGATCGACCCGGCGACCATTGCCACCGAGATCCCCCCGGCGATCACCAGGAAGACCACGATCGGGAGATAATTTAGCAATAATGGCGGCATCCAATCGACCCCTTTTGCACCGCAGCGAAGATTACCCCTATTGCCCGGCGGAAGCTATGGGGCGGGCGGTAAAAACATCGCGGTTCGCCCGCGGCAGGGCAAGGCGTGGCGCGAGTGAAGGCATGGCGCGAGTGACGGGGCTCGAACCCGCGACCTCCGGCGTGACAGGCCGGCGCTCTAACCAACTGAGCTACACCCGCAATCCAGGACGCGGCTCTAGAGCCGGCACGCCGTCTCGTCAAGGTCGCGAATGGGCGGTGACGGGTTCGAACCGCCGACCCTCTCGGTGTAAACGAGACGCTCTACCGCTGAGCTAACCGCCCCGGCTGGCCGGCGCGCCCGGTTGTCAGGCGGCAGCGCCAAGCCAAAACCCTTGCCGAAATCCCGGGGATTCCGGGCCTCTCAGTTCACCGCGTCTTTGAGCGTCTTGCCCGGCTTGAAGCGGACCGAATTCGAGGCCGGGATCTTGATCTCCTCGCCAGTGCGCGGGTTATGCCCGGTGGTCGCCTTGCGCTTGGCGGTAACGAACGTGCCGAAGCCGACCAGGCGCACCTCCTCCTGCTTCTTCAGCGCCCCCTCGATCGCCGCGAACACGGCATCGACCGCATCGCCGGCCTTGGTCTTGGGCAGGTCGGCCTCCTCGGCCACGGCCGCAACCAGATCCATCTTATTCACGCATAAGCCTCCCTCGAAACAGGTGTGTGGAAATTGATGGCAGAGCGGTTGGGACAGTAGAGGGGCCGTTCCGCTGCCGTCAACGAAAGGCAGGCGGTTTCCCGCGATAATCCCTAGAAAACCATCGGTTGTGCCCGGCGGGAGGGTATTTCGAGTGCCCTCACCGCCGGCACGGACCCTCAATGGGGTAACAGGGCCGCCGCCGATTCGGCCACCGGAGGGGCCACCGGCTCGGCCGGCTCCTCCCAGACGATCGGCTCGGGTTTGCGCACCAGCGCCGCGGCGATCACCTCATCGACATGCGCCACCGGCACGAGCTTGAGGTGCTTTTTCACGTTATCCGGGATCTCGGCGAGATCCTTCTCATTGTCCTTGGGGATGAACACCGTGGTGATGCCAGCCCTCAGCGCCGCCAGCAGTTTTTCCTTCAACCCGCCGATCGGCAGCACCCGGCCGCGCAGCGTGATCTCGCCGGTCATGGCGATGTCGCGGCGGATGGGAATGCCGGTCAGCACGCTGACGATGCTGGTCGCCATGGCGATGCCGGCCGAGGGACCATCCTTGGGCGTCGCGCCTTCCGGCACATGGACGTGGATATCGCGCTTTTCGAACAGGGTCGGCTTGATCCCGAAGGTGATCGAGCGCGAACGGACATAGCTGAGCGCCGCCTGCACACTCTCCTGCATCACGTCGCCAAGCTTGCCGGTCTGGCGGATATTGCCCTTGCCCGGCAGCAGCACGCTCTCGATGGTGAGGATCTCGCCGCCCACCTCGGTCCAGGCGAGGCCGGTGACGACGCCCACCATGTCCTCCGCCTCCGCCTCGCCGAAGCGGAAACGCGGCACCCCGGCGTATTTCTCAAGGTTCCGGCGGGTGATGGTGACCTTCTTCGTCTTCTTGGTGATGATCTCCTTGATCGTCTTGCGCGCCAGGGAGGCGATCTCGCGTTCGAGATTGCGCACCCCCGCCTCGCGCGTGTAGGTGCGGATAAGCTCGCGCAGCGCGTCCTCGGTGATCGACCACTCCGCGGGCTTGAGGCTATGCGCCTCGGTCTGCTTGGGAATGAGGTGCCGGCGCGCGATTTCGACCTTTTCGTCCTCGGTGTAGCCAGGGATGCGGATGATCTCCATGCGGTCGAGGAGGGGCTGCGGCATGCGCAGGCTGTTGGCGGTGGTGACGAACATCACGTCCGAGAGGTCGTAATCGACCTCGAGATAGTGATCGTTGAAGGTGGAATTCTGCTCGGGATCGAGCACCTCCAACAGCGCCGAGGTCGGGTCGCCCCGCCAATCGGCCCCGAGCTTGTCGATTTCATCGAGCAGGAACAGCGGATTGGAGGTCTTGGCCTTCTTCATTCCCTGGACGATCTTGCCCGGCATGGAGCCGATATAGGTGCGGCGATGGCCGCGGATCTCGGCCTCGTCGCGCACGCCGCCCAGCGACATGCGCACGAAATTACGCCCCGTGGCATGCGCGATCGATTTGCCGAGCGAGGTTTTCCCAACCCCCGGCGGCCCGACGAGGCAAAGGATCGGCCCCCGCACCTTGTTCGAGCGCACCTGCACGGCGAGATATTCAAGGATGCGTTCCTTGACCTTCTCGAGACCATAATGGTCGGCATCGAGCACTTTTTCGGCCGCGACAATATCGTTGCTGACCTTGCTCCGCTTTTTCCAGGGAATGCCCAGGATCCAGTCGAGATAGTTGCGCACCACCGTCGCCTCGGCGCTCATCGGACTCATGGTGCGGAGTTTCTTGAGTTCGGAGAGCGCCTTCTCCCGCGCCTCCTTGGAAAGCTTGGTCTTTTTGATCTTGGCTTCGAGCTCGGCCGCCTCGTCGCGCCCCTCCTCGCCCTCGCCGAGTTCCTTCTGGATCGCCTTGAGCTGCTCGTTGAGATAATATTCGCGCTGCGTCTTCTCCATCTGGCGCTTGACGCGGCCGCGGATGCGCTTTTCCACCTGCAGGACGCCGATCTCGGCCTCCATGTAGCCAAACACCCGCTCCAGCCGCTCGCTGACCTCGACCTGTTCGAGCAGATCCTGCTTTTCCGCGATCTTGAGCCCCAAATGGCTGGCCACCGTGTCGGCGAGCTTGCCCGGCTCCTCGACCTGATTGAGCGAGACCAGCACCTCGGGGGCGATCTTCTTGTTGAGCTTGATATACTGCTCGAACTGCGAGACCACGGTGCGGCTCAGCGCTTCCAGCTCCTTGGTCTCGCCAAGGCGCTCGGGGAGCGGCTCGACGAAGGCCTCGAAGAACGGGCCGGTCTCCTTGAACGAGGTGATGCGGGCGCGCCGCGCCCCCTCGACCAGCACCTTGACCGTGCCATCCGGCAGCTTGAGAAGCTGCAGCACCGTCGAAACCGTGCCGACCCGATAGATATCCTCGGGCGAGGGATCGTCCTGGGCGGCGTTTTTCTGGGCGACGAGAAGGATCTGCTTATCCTCCTTCATCACCGCTTCCAGCGCCCGCACGGATTTCTCGCGTCCGACGAAAAGCGGCACGATCATGTGCGGAAACACGACGATATCACGCAGCGGCAGCACCGGCAGAATATCGGCGATGACCGCGCCAGCGACGTCCGAAACCGCCTTCTCGGGCCGATCGGATTGCGTCATCAAAACCTCCTCTGGGCAGCCAGATGCGGTCTGCCCGGTTTCCTCATGCGGGAGCGGCGCGACAACCGCCGCTTGGCGCGCCGTGCATCCCGTCTGGGGTCCACCATCGCACCGTTGTTGTCGGATATCGGCAGGACGCTGATGTCGCGCAAGATCTTGACATGCGCTCGCGCCGCTCGCGCCTCAGGCGCTGGTCTCGGCCCGCTCCTTGCCATAAAGGAAGAGCGGGTTGGAGCGGCCCTCCGCGACCTCGCGGTTGATCACCACCTCCTCCACCCCGTCGAGGCCGGGGAGGTCGAACATGGTGGACAGCAGGATGGACTCCATGATCGAGCGGAGACCGCGCGCGCCGGTCTTGCGGCCGATGGCGCGCAGCGCGACCGCCTTCATCGCGTCCTCGGTAAAGGTGAGTTTCACCCCCTCCATCTCGAACAAACGGGCGTATTGCTTGACCAGCGCGTTCTTGGGCTTGGTCAGGATTTCCATCAGCGCCGCCTCATCGAGGTCGTCGAGGGTGGCGACCACCGGCAGACGGCCGATGAATTCCGGGATCAGCCCGAAGCGAAGCAGATCCTCGGGTTCAACCTCGCGCAGGATATCGCCCATTCGCCGCTCGTCGCTGGCGCGAACCTCGGCGCCATAGCCGATGCCCGCCCCCTTGCCGCGGGCGCCGATGATCTTCTCCAGCCCGGCAAACGCCCCACCGCAGACGAAGAGAATATTGGTGGTGTCGACCTGCAGGAATTCCTGCTGGGGATGCTTGCGCCCGCCCTGCGGCGGCACCGAGGCGACGGTGCCCTCCATGATCTTGAGCAGCGCCTGCTGCACACCCTCGCCGCTGACGTCGCGGGTGATCGAGGGATTGTCCGATTTGCGGCTGATTTTATCAACCTCGTCGATATAGACGATGCCGCGCTGCGCCCGCTCGACATTGTAATCCGCCGCCTGGAGCAGCTTGAGGATGATGTTCTCGACATCCTCGCCGACATAGCCAGCCTCGGTCAGCGTCGTCGCATCCGCCATCGTGAAGGGCACATCGAGGATGCGCGCCAGCGTCTGGGCAAGCAGTGTCTTGCCCGAGCCGGTCGGGCCGACCAGCAGGATGTTCGACTTCGCGATCTCGACGTCGTTGTTCTTCTGACCGTGCGCGAGGCGCTTGTAGTGGTTGTGGACGGCGACGCTCAGCACTTTCTTGGCGTGCGCCTGGCCGATCACATAGTCGTCGAGAACCTTGCAGATCTCCTTGGGTGTCGGCACGCCATCGCGCGACTTCACGAGATGCGTCTTATGCTCCTCGCGGATGATATCCATGCACAGCTCGACGCACTCATCGCAGATGAACACCGTCGGGCCAGCGATGAGCTTGCGCACCTCATGCTGCGACTTGCCGCAGAACGAGCAATAGAGCGTGTTTTTCGAGTCACTTGATTTACTCATGCCAACTCCCGCCCCGACCCACCGGGGATCAACGCCCCAACTCTAGCCCCCGAGACCCTTGACAACAAGCGTCGCGAAGAGATTGAGAACAAAACTAAAACTCCACCCGGAAAACATCGCGACGAAAGCCTCCTCAAAGGGCGCGCAACAGCCTCCCGCATGGGGACGACAGACGCCCGAGGATCGTGCGCGTGGCGAGCGGCGCGGCGCCGCCGGTGCGGCGCGGGGGCGCCGCATCCCGGAGCGGCGCGCCCGATGTCACGTCTTGGTGCCTTCGGCGGGAACCGGGCGGTTTTCCACGACCTCGTCGACCAGGCCGAAATCGCGCGCCTCCTCCGCCGACATATAGGCGTCGCGCTCCAGCCGGCGCTCGATCGCCTCGAGTGGCTGGCCGGTGTGGCGGACATAGATGTCGTTGAGACGCTTGCGCAATGTCAGGATCTCGCGCGCCTGGATCTCGATGTCGGTCGCCTGGCCCTGCGCGCCACCGGAGGGCTGATGCACCATGATGCGCGCGTTGGGCAGCGCGAAGCGCTTGTTTTTCGCCCCGGCGCAGAGCAGGAGGCTGCCCATCGAGGCCGCCTGGCCGACGCATACCGTGCTCACCGGGCTGCGGATATACTGCATAGTGTCGTAGATCGCCAGACCCGCCGAGACCACCCCGCCCGGGCTGTTGATGTAAAACGAGATATCCTTGGCCGGGTTCTCGCTCTCCAGAAACAGCAGCTGGGCGCAGATCAGCGCGCTCACCTGGTCGAACACCGCCCCGGTGAGGAAGATGATCCGCTCCTTGAGCAGGCGCGAATAGATGTCAAAGGCACGCTCGCCGCGCGCCGTCTGCTCCACCACCATCGGCACCAGCGTATTGCCGTAAACCTCGACGGGATCGCGATCCCTCATGCCTCGTGCTTCCCCAAAAGCGCCGGCCGAAGCCGGTGCGCTGATTACTGTGACCCGGAAAGGTAAATAGGAAGCTGACGCGGCCCTGCCAATGCTTAGCCTTCAGCAGCGGTACTCAGCTCCTCGGCAGATACCGTCTTGTCCTCCGGTTTGGCCAACGCGATCAGGAAATCGACGACTTTTTCCTCGAAGATCGGCCCCCGCAGGGTTTCGGCAAGCTGTGGATTCTTGCGCAGCATTTCGAGAATCTGCGCCTCCTGTCCGCGATAGCGCGCCGCCTCCTGGCGCATCGCCCGGCTCATCTCGTCATCGCCGACCGAAATATTATGCGCCCGCCCGATCTCGGCCAATAGCAGGCCAAGCCGCACCCGGCGCTCGGCGATGGCGCGATACTCGGCCTTCAGGCTGGTCTCGTCCTTCGCCGCGTCCTCGGCATCCAGCCGCCCGGCGGTGCGGTCGGCCTCGAGCCGCGCCCAGATCTGGGCGAACTCAGCCTCCACCATGCCTTCGGGCACCGGGAAGGAAACCCGCTCGGCGAGCTGATCGAGCAGTTGCCGTTTGAGGTGCAGCCGCGCGAGCTGCTCATATTCGCGGCCGATCTGGCGTCCGACGGTCTCGCGCAATTCATCGAGACTGTCGAAGCCGATGCGCTCGGCGAAGGCGGCATCGATCTCGGGCAGCACGACACGCGCGAGCTTCTTGGCGATGATATCGAACACCGCCTCCTTGCCGGCAAGATCCTTGACGCCATAGGTCTCGGGAAAGCGCACGGTGATCGAGCGCGTCTCGCCCGGCGCCAGCCCCTCAAGCTGCTCGGTGAAGCCGGGAATGAACCCCTCGCCGCCGACCTCGACCTCCATGTCGCTCGCGGTGCCGCCGGCGAAGGGGACGCCATCGACGCGGCCGATAAAATCGAGCGTCAATACCTCCCCCCTGACCGCCGGGCGCGGCGCTTCGGCCGGCTCCAGCCGGCGCTGGCGGGTCGCCATCTCGGCCAGCACCTTGTCGATCGCCTCTGGCGCCACCTCGGCCTTGAGCCGGGTGAGCGAGAGGGTGGAAAAATCCGGCGGAACAATCTCGGGCAGCACCTCGAGCGCCAGGGTGAACTCGACATCACGCCCCGGCGCCGGAGCCGCGCCGCCAGCGAGATCGACTTTCGGCTGCATCGCCGGGCGCAGGCCGCGCTCGGCGAAAATCTGCTGCATCGCCTCGCTCACGCTCTGGTCGAGCACCTCGCCCGTCACCGCGCTGCCAAACCGCTGCCGGAGAATAGGCATCGGCACCTTGCCCGGGCGGAAGCCGGGCAGTGTCAGGGTCTTGCCAAGCTCGACCAGCCGGCTCACCCGGCGGTCCTCGATGGCGGCCGCCGGCAGCACCACGGTATAAGCGCGCTTGAGCCCTTCGGAGAGCGTCTCGGTAACCTGCATCGCCCTTGGAAATCCCTGTTGCGCCAGACGGCCGGGTGGTGCGGGCGGAGGGACTTGAACCCCCACGGCTTGCGCCACCAGAACCTAAATCTGGCGTGTCTGCCAATTCCACCACGCCCGCGAGTGCGGCCGTGCGGTGCGCCACATAGCGCAGCCGGCGCGCCGCCACAAGCCGGACGCTGGGCAAGAGCCGCGAAACGCGGCACAATTGTCCCGCAACCCCGGAGCCGCCGATGTCGCGCGTCTTGCCAATCCTCGCCCCACCCGCTCGTCCCGCCCCGCCCGATCTCGCGCTGCTCAGCGCGATCGAGCGCAAGCTGCTCTGGCTCTCGGCCTGGATGATCCATCACGCCAACCATATCCGTCCCAACCGCGATGGGCTCAAGGTCGGCGGCCATCAAGCCTCTTGCGCCTCGGTCACCGCGATCATGACGGCGCTCTATTTCGCCCTGCTCCGCCCCGAGGACCGGGTCGCGGTGAAGCCGCACGCGGCGCCGGTCTTCCACGCCGTCAATTATCTCTATGGCCGGCTCCCGCGCGAGCGGCTGACCAGCTTGCGCGCCTTCGGCGGGCTGCAATCCTATCCGAGCCGCCTCAAGGACGGCGCCGAGGTCGATTTCTCCACCGGCTCGGTCGGGCTCGGCGTGGCGCTCACCAGCTTCGCGGCCCTGATGCAGGACTATGTCCATCAACATGGCCTCGCCCGCCCCGGCCTCGCGCCAGGCCGCCAGATCGCCATCGCCGGCGATGCCGAGCTTGACGAGGGCAATATCTACGAGGCGCTGCTCGAAGGCTGGAAACACGATGTCCGCGATGTCTGGTGGATCATCGACTACAACCGCCAAAGCCTCGACTCGGTGGTGCCCGATCGCCTGTTCGGCCGCATCGAGGGCCTGTTTCGCGACATGGGCTGGAATGTCGTCACCCTCAAATACGGCCATCTTCTAGAGCGCGCCTTCGCCAGGCCCGGCGGCGAGGCACTGCGGCGCTGGATCGATGACTGTCCGAACAGCCTCTATGCCGCCCTCACCTTCCAGGGCGGTGCCGCCTGGCGTCAGGCGGTGCTCGCCGATCTCGGGCGCTCGACCGAGATAAGGGCGCTGCTCGACCCGCTCAGCGATGACGATCTCGCCGCCCTGATGACCAATCTCGGCGGCCACGACATCGCCGCCATCATCGAGACGCTGCGCGCCGCGGCGGCCTCGGGCGACCAGCCAACCTGCTTCATCGCCTACACCATCAAGGGCATGGGCCTGCCCTTCGCCGGCCACAAGGACAACCACGCCGGGCTGATGACGCGCGAGCAGATGGGCGAGTTCCGCGCCCGCATGAATATCCGCGACGGCCATGAGCTCGATCCCTTCGAGGGGCTCGCGGTGGCGCCCGAGGAACTCCGCCGCTTCATCGCCACCCGCCCCTTCGCCACCCCTCTCGCCCCCGAGGGAAGGCGGCTATCGGCGCCGGTGGTCACGGTGCCGGCGGTCTTGCCGCTGCCCCCCCGTCTGGCCGGGCGGATGCTCTCCACCCAGGCGGGGTTTGGCGAGATCCTCGCCGAGATCGGCCGGGGCAAAGGCGAATGCGCCGATCTCGCCCGCCGCATCCTGACGTCCAGCCCCGATGTCACCGTCTCAACCAGCCTCGGGCCCTGGGTCAACCGCCGCGGGCTCTACGATCGCCATACCCGCAACGACGTGTTCCGCGATGCCAAGCTCGCCTCCGCCCAGCGCTGGGGCATGAGCCCCACCGGCCAGCATATCGAACTTGGCATCGCCGAGCAGAATCTGTTCCTCCTGCTCGGCGCCGCCGGCTTGCAGCATGGCCTCAATGGCGCCCGCGTGCTGCCGATCGGCACGGTCTATGACCCCTTCGTCAATCGCGGTCTCGATGCGCTGATCTATGCTTGCTACCAGGATGCCCGTTTCCTCTTGGTTTCAACCCCTTCGGGGCTGACGTTGGCGCCCGAGGGCGGCCAGCACCAATCGATCAACACGCCCTTGATCGGCATCGGCGCCGACAAACTCGCCGCCTTCGAGCCCACCCATGTCGATGAACTCGCGATCCTGCTGCGCCATGCCTTCGTCCATATGCAGGAACCCGAGGGCTCGGCGGTCTGGCTGCGGCTGTCCACCCGCGCGCTCAAGCAACCCGCGCGCGCGCTCGACCCGCACGCGGTGATCGCCGGCGGGCATTGGGTCGTGCCGCCGCGCCCAGGCGCCCGCATCGCGCTCGCCTATCAGGGAGCGGTCGCCCCCGAGGTCGAAGCCGCCTTCGCGGAACTGCGCGACGAGGAGGAAGGCGCGGGTCTCTTGGCGCTGACCAGCCCCGACCGGCTGCATGCCGGCTGGCTCGCCGCCCTCGCGGCGCGGCGCGAGGGCGCGCGCGACGCCTCGTGCCATATCGAGCGCCTGCTCGCGCCGCTCGATGCGCGGGCCTGCCTGGTCAGCGTGCTCGACGGCCATCCCGCCGCCCATGCCTGGCTCGGCGCGGTGCGCGGCCAGCGCGTGGTGCCGCTCGGCGTCGCGCGTTTCGGCCAGAGCGGCGACATCCCCGATCTCTACCGCGCCTATGGCCTCGATACCGAAGCCATCCTGGAAGCCTGCGCTCAGGCGCTGCTCGGCTGAGGCAGGGAGATGATGGTGGCGCCGCACCCGGTCTCCGGCTCGGGCGCCTCGACTTCATGGCGCCGCGCCGCCGCGGCGTGTTCGCCGCGCAGCACGTCAAGCGGGATCAGGACACCGTCGCGCTCGATATGCCAGAACACCCAGCCATTGCAGGAGGGCGCGTTCTGTAGCACCGCGCCGACGCGATGGATCGAGCCCTGCACCATCTCGCCCGCCGCAGCCTCCGCCTGTAGCGTGCCATCCGCCACCACCAGCGCCGAGAGCCGCCGGGTGCGATCATGCAGGCGCGCACCGGGCGGCACCAGCCCTTGCTCGACCAAGCTGCCGAAGGGAATCCGCGCCGCCTCGCGCTTCGAAGGCGTGACCGCGATCCCCTCGGCGGGCGCTGCGCGCACCTTGCGCACCCGCCCGATCGCCGCCTCGGCATAGGCGGGGTGCCGCTCGATGCCGATGAAATGTCGGCCGAGGCGCTTCGCCACCGCCGCCGTGGTGCCGGTGCCGAGAAACGGATCGAGCACGATCTCCCCCGGCGCGGTGCTCGCCAGCAGCACGCGATGCAGCAGCGCCTCGGGCTTTTGCGTCGGATGCAGCTTGATCCCGTGCTGGTTGCGCAAACGCTCAGCGCCGGTGCAGAGCGGGATCAGCCAGTCGCTGCGCATCTGCACATCGTCGTTCAGCGCCTTCATCGCCTGGTAATTGAAGCGATAGCGCGAATCGCGGCCGCGCGCCGCCCAGATCAGCGTCTCGTGGGCGTTGGTGAAGCGCCGGCCGCGGAAATTCGGCATCGGATTGGCCTTGCGCCAGATCACGTCATTCAGGATCCAGAAGCCGAGATCCTGCAAAATCGCGCCGAGGCGGAAGACGTTGTGATAAGCGCCGATCACCCAGATCGTGCCGTCCTTGCGCAACAGGCGGTGGCATTCCGTAAGCCAGGCGCGGGTGAAATCGTCATAGGCGGCGAAATCCTCGAAGCGGTCCCACTCCTCATCGACGCCATCGACCAGGCTGTCATCGGGCCGGCGCAGCGTGCCGCGCAATTGCAGGTTATAGGGAGGGTCGGCGAACACGCAGTGCACGGAGTTGCTCGGGAGCATGCCCATCAGGGTCACGCTCTCGCCCACCAGCACCTGGTCAAGCGGCAATTCGAAGATGCGGTTCACGGATTCCCGGTGGCCCTGAAAGATCGCCCCATGGTGCGGGCCGGCAGGCGCTCCCGTCAATCGGCAATCAGCGCCCGCACCGCGGCAAAGCTCAGACGATGGTGCAGGCACGGCCCTTGCGCCGCCAGCGCCGCGCGGTGGGTTTTCGTCGGATAGCCGGCATTTTCCGCCCAGCCATAGGCGGGAAACCGCGCCGCGAGCCGCGCCATCAGCCGATCGCGCGCCACCTTGGCGATGATCGAAGCCGCCGCGATCGAAAGCGACCGCCGATCGCCACCGACCACACAGACCACCGGACACAGGAGATCGGGCGCGCGGTTGCCATCGACCAGGGCATGATCGGGCCGGCGCGGCAGGCGCAAAACGGCGCGGCGCATGGCCAGAAGACTGGCGCCGAGAATGTTGCGCGCCGCGATCTCGGCGACCGAGGCCGCGCCGAGCGCGATCTCCACCCCCTCGGCGCACCGGAGCGCTGCCACCGCGCGTTCACGCGCCGGGGCGGAAAGTTCTTTCGAATCGCGGAGCAGCATTGTCAGGATGCGTGGCGGATCAGCGGGCAGCACCACCGCCGCCGCCAGCACCGGGCCGGCGAGCGGGCCGCGGCCGACCTCGTCGATCCCGGCGACGCGGCCGCCGAGAGCGCGTTCGCGGGAAAGATCGGGCGCATGGGGGGAAAAAGACCCGGGGGCCTTGCCCCCAGGACCCCCACCAAGGGCATGGCCTTTGGAAACCACCCTTAGGCGCCAGTGAAGCGGGGAGGGCGTTTTTCGCGGAAGGCGCTCCGGCCCTCGCGATAATCGGCGCTGTCGAAGCAAGCGGCGATCGCCGCCTCCAGCCCAGCCATGTCGCGGACACCCGGATCGGCGGTCGCGGCCGCCACGGCAAGCTTCGCCGCGCGGATGGAAAGTGGCGCATTTTGGGCGATTTGCGCCGCCAAAGCCGCAGCCGCGGCGGCGAATTCGGCAACCGGGACGACGCGGTTGACGAGACCCATGCGCAGCGCCTCGGCGGCGCCGACCCGCTCGCCGGTAAAAAGCAGCATGCGCGCTTCGGCTGGCCCGACAGCGGCCACCAGGGCGCGTGTCATGTCATAGCCGTAGGCAAGGCCGAGCCTCGCCGCGGGAATGCCAAACACCGCGTCGGCCGCCGCCAACCGGAGATCGGCCGCCAGCGCGATGCCGAGCCCACCGCCCAGACAGTAGCCCCTGATGGCGGCGATCACCGGCTTCTCGAACCCCGCGAGACGCGCCCGCCCGGCCCGCGTGCGCCGCTCATAATGGCGTTGCGCCTCGGCGTCCCCGCGCTCGGCGTCGAACTGGCCGATATCGGCGCCCGAGACGAACGCCCGCTCGCCCGCCCCCTCCAGCACCACCGCCCGTATCCCCGGGTCGGCGGCGAATTCATCGAGGATGGCGGCAAGCCCGTCCCACATGTCGAGCGAGATGGCATTGTGCTTGTCCGGCTGATTGAACACCGCATGGCCGACGCCTGCCTCCGCCCAGGCCAGCATCTTGCCCGCCGCGAAGGCCCGCACTTCCCGCCCCAATCCGTCCCGCATCGCCATTCCCCTGTCGCGAGCCAAAGACTACCCGGCCACGGCGCCCGACGCTACAGGCGGCGCGAACGAATTCAGGTCTCGGCAGCCGTCAATATATCGTAGGCCTCGGCCTCGCTCGCCGCCTGGCGCAGGCGGCGCGCGCAGGCCGGATCGCGCATCCGGCGGGAGATCGCGGCCAGCACCGCGAGATGTTCGTTCGCCGCCTGGCCTGGGATCAGCAGCAAAAACACCAGATCGACAGGCTGCTCGTCGATGGCATCGAAGGTGATGGGTGCCGCGAGCCGCGCGAACAGGCCAACGAAATTTTCCAGCCGGTCGAGGCGCGCATGCGGCAGCGCGAATCCCCGTCCGACCCCGGTCGAGCCGAGTTCCTCCCGCGCCAACAGCGCCGCCAGCACCGCCTCGCGCGCCAGCCCCGCCGATGGCGCGATGCGCCCGGCGAGATCCTGCAACAGCGCTCGCTTGTCGGCAGCGCGGAGATTGAGAATGACGCGCGCGGGCGTCAGCAGGCGCTGCAAATCCATCGCTCAGGCCCCGCACTCAGGGTTGGGAGAAACGCCGGCGACCTCCTCGGGTTCGACCAGGTGCAGCCGATAGCCGACGCCGGTTTCGGTCTGAATATAGACCGGGCGCTCCGGCGACAACTCGATTTTGCGGCGCAGCGTGCGGATATAGATGCGCAGATACTGCACATCGGTCTCGCCCCCCCAGACCTCGCGCAGGATCATGCCATGCGTCAGCACTTTGCCGGCATGGGCGGCGAGCAGCCGCAGGAGGTCGTATTCGCGGGGCGAGAATTTCACCTCCCGCCCGCGCACCGTGACGATCCGGCGCACCAGATCGATCGTCAGATCGCCTGACCGAAAAATCGGCATCTCGCCCTGCCGCTGCAATTGATGGCGCTGCGCGGCGCGGAGACGGGCGAGCAATTCATCGATGCCAAAGGGCTTGGTGACATAGTCATCGGCCCCGGCATCGAGTGCGGCCACCTTGGCGATCTCGGCGCCACGGCTCGAAAGCACGATGATCGGCACGGCGAGCCCGGCCGCGCGGGCCTGCCGGATCACCTCCAGCCCGTCGAGATCGGGCAGGCCAAGATCGAGCACGACGAGATCGGCGCCGTGGCGGCGGATCACGGCGAGCGCGCCAGCCCCGGTCTCGGCCTCCGAGAGCACATAACCTTGGGCCGCGAGCCCGGCGCGGAGAAAGCGGCGGATCGCCGGCTCGTCATCGACGATCAGCACGCGCGGCGCCCCGCCGGTCATACCTGCCCCTCGGGCAGCGGCTCGCTTTCGGCGGGAACCGGCAAGGCGAGGGTGAAAACCGCGCCGCTCCGGTCGGGACGGTTGGCGGCGCTGATCGTGCCGCCCATCGCCTCCATGAAGCCGCGGCAGATCGCAAGCCCCAACCCAGTGCCGGCGCGGCGCTGGTCGGCCCCTCGGGCGCGATAGAACTTGTCGAACACGCGCTCAAGATCGCCGGGCGGAATGCCCTCGCCCTCGTCGCTCACCTCGATCAGCACCCGCGCCCCCTCGCGCCGGGCGCCGAGAGTGATCGTCGTGCCGGGCGGGGCGTATTTGGCGGCGTTGTCAAGCAGATTGAACAGCACCTGCTCGAACAGCACCACGTCGATCTCGAGCATCGGCAAGTCGGGCGGCAGATCGACCACCACGCGATGCGAAGCCAGCAGTTTTTCGGCCCGCCTGAGCACCGCGCCGGCGATATCGGAGAGATCGGCGCGTTCCAGGTTCGGGCCGACGCGCCCGGCCTCGAGCCGGGTCATGTCGAGAAGATTGCCGATGAAGCGGTTGAGCCGCTCCGCCTCCTCCAGAATGGTGCGCAACAACCCTTCGCGCACCGCGGGTTCCAGCATGCCGTCGGTGGAAGCCAGGCTGCTCGCCGAGCCGATGATCGAGGCGAGCGGCGTGCGCAGATCGTGCGAAATCGAGGTGAGAAGGGCAGCGCGCAGGCGATCGGAGAGGGCGGCGAGGCGGGCGCGCTCGACATCCTCGGCGAGCTTCACCCGCTCGATGGCGAGGGCCGCCTGGTCGGAAAGCGCATGCAAAAGCCGCATCTGATCGGGGCTGAGCGCCGGGGCGGGGTCGTCGCGGTCGATGCCGACAACCCCGAGCGGGCCACGCCCGGTGCGCATCGGCAAAAACAGCCAGCGCGCCCCAGGCAGCGTATCGGCGCCGCGCCCGGCGGCGCGATTATGCTGAAAACACCATTTCGCCGCCGCCAGATCGGCCGCTTCCAGCATATCCTCGGGCGGATAGCCGGCGCGCACCGCAAGCTCCGCCCCTTCCGGCAACACCAGCACGACGCGCACCTTGAGCATCAGGGCGATCTGATGCGCCGTCGCCCACAAGAGATCATCGAGATCGACCGCGACGGCGAGCTTGCGGCTGAACTGATAAAGCTCCTCGGTGGTCTTGGCCCGCGCCCGAGCGGTAATCGCCTGCGCGCGCACCCGCGCGGTGAGGTTGCTCGCGATCACCGCCACGACGGCGAAGAAAAACAGCGCGACGACGTTCTCGGGATCTTCGATGGTGAACGTGTAGAGGGGCGGCAGAAAAAAGAAATTATAGGCGAGCACCGAGACGAGACAGGCGAAGAGCGCGGGAAACAGCCCATAGGTGATCGCCGTGACGAGAACCGCGGTGAGGAACACCAGCGCCACGTCCGAGACCGCGAGCACATGGCGCAGCACCATCGCGACGGCGAGCCCGGCGGCAACAAAAGCGATGCTGCCGCCATAGCTCCGGAGATCGAGCGGTCGGCGCGGCGCGGCGGCGGGCTTCCCCATGCCTTTTGGCGCGTCCGCCGAGGTCTCGGGGGCGGCGGCGAGGAGATGGATGTTGATCTCGCCGGCCTTGGCGATCAGCCGCCGCTCGACCCGGCCATGCAGCAGGTTCCGCCACCCCGCGCGGCGCGATCTGGCGACGATGACATGGGTGAAATTATTCGCCCGCGCATATTCGAGGACGGTATCGGCGACGTCCTCGCCAGGGATCGTCACCGCCTCGGCGCCGAGCCGCTCAGCCAGGCGCAAAGCCTCGGCGATGCGGTCCTGGGCACTTTCGCCGAGCCGGGGCATGCGGGCGGTTTCCACATGCAGTGCGGTCCAGGGGACCCGCATGCGATCGGCGAAGCGGCGCGCGTGCCGCACCACCGCGCTCGCCGCCAGGTTGTCGTCGATGCAGACCAACACCCGCTCGCCCGCCGCCCAGGGACCGGGAATGGCGTGGCTCTGCATATAGTTGACCATCTGCGCATCGACGCGCTGCGCGGTGCGGCGCAGCGCCAGCTCGCGCAAGGCGGCAAGATTGCCGGGCCGGAAATAATGCGTGACCGCGCGCGCCGCCTGCTGCGGCACATAGACCTTGCCGTCCTTGAGGCGCTGGATCAGATCCTCGGGCGTGAGATCGATCAGCTCGATCTCGTCGGCGCGGTCGATGATATTGTCCGGCACCGTCTCGCGCACCCGCACATGGGTGATCTGCGCCACGACATCGGTGAGGCTCTCGACGTGCTGAATATTGAGCGTGGTATAGACATCGATGCCGGCCTCCAGCAGCTCCTCGACATCCATGTAGCGTTTGGCGTGACGGCTGCCCGGCGCGTTGGTATGGGCGAGTTCATCGACCAGCACGAGCGCCGGGCGGCGGACGAGGATGGCATCGAGATCCATCTCCGCCAGGGTATGGCCCATATAGCTGACTTGCCGGCGCGGGATCACCGGCAGGCCGCGCAGCAGCGCCTCGGTCTCGGCGCGGCCATGCGTCTCGACGACGCCGATGACGACATCGACGCTCTCGCGTAAACGGGCCCGCGCCGAGGTCAGCATTTCGAAGGTTTTGCCTACGCCCGGCGCGGCACCGAGAAAGATCTTGAGCCGCCCGCGCCCGGGCTGCCCGACAGCCGCGAGCAGGGCCTCGGGCGAGGGTCTTCCGTCCCGGTTCATAGCCTCCGCCATGGCGCTTGTTTTGCGCGCCCCGGCCCCTCGGGCGCAAGTTCCTTAATGCCCGAGCGCATCGAGTGCGAGGTTGAGCTCCAGCACATTGACATGCGGCTCGCCAAGGACGCCCGCCAGCCGGTCGGTGATCTGGGATTGCACCAGCTGGCGCACCTGCGCCTCCGCCAGCCCCCGCGCCTTGGCCACGCGCGGCACCTGAAACAGCGCGCCTGCCGGCGTGATATCGGGATCAAGCCCCGAGGCCGAGCTGGTGACGAGATCGACCGGAACGGGCGTGCCGGGGTTCTGGGCGGCGAGCGTCGCCGCGTCGCCCTTCACGCGATCAACCAGCGCCTTCGCCGTGGGCCCGAGATTGGAGCCCGTGGAGTTGTCAGCGGCGTAGGGCACCGGAATGGTTTTGCTCGGATCCTTGGGATCCGTCTCGGTGGTCGCCGACGGGCGGGGATGAAAGTATTTGTCGGAGGTGAAGTTCTGACCAATCAGGGCCGAGCCGATCACCTTGCCGTTCCGCTGGATCAGGCTCCCATTCGCCTGATGGGGAAAGACCAGCTGGGCGATGCCGGTGATCGCCATCGGGTAGGCGAGGCCCGTGATGACGGTCATGATGACGATCATCAGGATGGCGGGGCGCAAATGCTTCATCATGGGGGTCTCCTCACGCAAGCCCGATGGAGGTCACGAGCATGTCGATCAGCTTGATACAGACGAACGGCACGATGATGCCGCCCGCGCCATAGATCAGGAGGTTGCGCCGCAAGATCGACGCGGCGCCGATCGGGCGGTAGGCGACGCCACGCAGGGCGAGCGGGATAAGGGCCACGATGATCAGCGCGTTGAAGATGATCGCCGAGAGGATGGCGCTTTGCGGGGTGCCGAGCCGCATCACGTTAAGGGCCTGCAACTGCGGGTAAAAAGCGAGGAACATCGCCGGGATCATGGCGAAATATTTTGCCACGTCGTTGGCGATCGAGAACGTCGTCAATGCGCCACGGGTCATCAAAAGCTGCTTGCCGATCTCCACGATTTCGATCAGCTTGGTCGGATCGCTATCGAGATCGACCATGTTGCCGGCTTCGCGCGCCGCCATCGTGCCAGTGTTCATCGCGACCCCGACATCCGCCTGCGCCAAGGCGGGCGCGTCATTGGTGCCGTCGCCGCACATCGCGACCAGCTTGCCCTGCGCCTGTTCGGTGCGGATCAGCTTCAGTTTGGCCTCGGGCGTCGCCTGCGCGAGGAAGTCATCGACGCCGGCCTCAGCGGCGATCGCCGCCGCGGTCAATGGGTTGTCGCCGGTGATCATCACCGTGCGGATACCCATGCGCCGCAGTTCCTTGAAACGCTCCTGAATGCCACCCTTGATGATGTCCTTGAGATAGATCACGCCAAGCAGCCGGCCGTCCTTGGCGACCGCCAGGGGCGTCCCGCCCGCCTTGGCAATTTCTTCCGATTTTGCGGTCATTTCGCGGATGGCGGCCTCAGCGATCTTGACCTGTACGCCGACCCCGCTGTTTTCCGATGGGTTCTTGCTGTTTCGCACAAAAGCCAGCACCGCATCGACCGCGCCCTTGCGGATGACCGAGCCCCCGAAATCGATGCTCGAGAGCCGGGTTTGCGCCGAGAACGGAATGAATTGGGCGCCCATCGGCGCCATGTCGCGGCCCCGGATGCCATATTTCTCCTTCGCCAGCACGACGATGGAGCGACCTTCCGGGGTTTCGTCGGGCAACGAGGCGAGTTGCGCGGCATCGGCCAGTTCCGCCGGGGTCACGCCGCTGAGCGGGAAGAACTCCGTCGCCTGGCGATTGCCAAGCGTGATGGTGCCGGTTTTATCCAGCAGCAGTGTATCGACATCGCCCGCCGCTTCCACGGCGCGCCCGGACATCGCGAGCACGTTGAAGCGCACCAGCCGGTCCATGCCGGCGATCCCGATCGCCGAGAGCAACGCGCCGATCGTCGTCGGGATGAGAGCCACGAACAGCGCCACCAGGATCACCACGGGAACCGCGCCACCGGCGTAGTGGGCGAAGCTCGGGATCGTCGCCACCACGGCGACAAAGATGATGGTCAGTCCTGCGAGGAGAATGTTGAGCGCGATCTCGTTCGGCGTCTTCTGCCGTTCCGCCCCCTCCACCAGGGCGATCATCCGGTCGAGGAAGGTCGAGCCCTGGGCCGCGGTGATGCGCACCTTGATCCAGTCCGAGAGCACCCGCGTGCCGCCGGTGACGGCCGAGCGATCGCCGCCGCTCTCGCGAATGACCGGGGCCGATTCACCGGTGATGGCGGATTCATCGACCGAGGCGATGCCCTCGACCACCTCGCCGTCGCTGGCGATCAGATCCCCCGCCTCGACCAGGATCAGATCGCCCGGCGTGAGCGTCGGCGCCGCGACCAGTTCATAGAGGCCCTTGGGATCGGCGCGGCCTTGCGTATCTTGCAACAACCGCTTGGCCTGGGTTTCGGTGCGCGCCTTGCGCAGCGTCGCGGCCTGCGCCTTGCCACGCCCCTCGGCCACCGCCTCGGCGAAGTTGGCGAACAACACAGTGAGCCAGAGCCAGAAGATGATCTGCAGGGTGAAGCCGAGATTGCCGCCACCGCTCGCGAGTTCCCGCAGAAAAACCACGCTTGTGAACACCGCGACAACCTCGACCACGAACATCACGGGATTTCGGATCAGGATGCGCGGATCGAGCTTGACAAAAGACTGCCCAATCGCGGGAACCAGAATGGCTGGGTCCAGGATGCTCGAACGCGCGCCGCGCTGATTGTTACGGAGTTCCATGAATATGCACCGAGATCAGTAGAGTGTGCCCTGCTGCAGAGCAAAATGCTCGACAACCGGCCCGAGAGAAACCACGGGAAAGTAGATCAGCCCGCCGGTGATGAGGATCACGCCGATCACCAGGCCGACGAAGAGCGGGCTGGTGGTGGGAAACGTACCAAGCGAGGCGGGGACGATCTTCTTGCGCGCCAGCGAGCCCGCTACCGCCAGCATCGGCACGATCACCAGGAAGCGGCCGATGAACATCGCCAAGCCCAGCGTGGTATTCCAGAATGGCGTGTTGGTGGAAAGGCCGGCGAAGGCGCTGCCATTATTGGCTGTTGCCGAGTCATAGGCATAGAGCATCTCGCTGAAGCCGTGCGGCCCGGCATTTGATATCCCGGCAAGCCCGGCGGGCACGACCGCGGCGAGCGCGGTGAAACCGAGGACCGAAATCGGCAATATCAGGATGGCAAGCATGGCCATCTTGACCTCCTTCGCCTCCAGCTTCTTGCCAAGATACTCCGGCGTGCGCCCGACCATCAGCCCGGCTATGAACATCGCCACGATGACGAACAGCAACATGCCGTAGAGACCGGAACCGACGCCACCGAAAATAACTTCACCCAGCATCATGTTGACCATCGGCACGGCGCCAGCGAGCGGGAGCAGGCTGTCATGCATGGTGTTCACCGCGCCGCACGACGTGTCGGTGGTGACGGTCGTAAAAAGCGCCGAATTGGCAATGCCGAAGCGGACCTCCTTGCCCTCCATGTTCCCGCCGGCCTGCAACTCCCCCGCGGACTGATCGACATGGAACGCCGCGAACGCCGGATTCCCGTGGCTTTCGACCGCATAGGCGATCGCCGTGCCGGCCAAGAAAAGCAGGAACATGACGGCGAAGATCGCCCAGCCCTGCCGCTGGTTGTCGACCATTCGACCAAAGACATTGGTCAATCCAGCGCCAATCGAGAATATCAGCAACATCTCGATGAAATTGGTCAGCGCCGTCGGGTTCTCGTACGGATGGGCGGAATTGGCGTTGAAGAATCCGCCGCCATTGGTTCCCAGCAACTTGATCACTTCCTGGGACGCCACGGGCCCCTGGGCGATGATCTGCTTGCCACCCTCCAGTGTGGTTGCGTCGGTATAGGCGCTGAAGTTTTGCGGCATGCCCTGCCAGACGAAGAACAGCGCCACGACGAGCGAGATCGGCAGCAAGACATAGAGAACAGAACGAGTGAGATCGACCCAGAAATTGCCGATGCCCAGCGCCGACCGGCGCGTGAAACCGCGGATCAGGGCGATGGCGAGCGCGATGCCGGTGGCGGCGGAAACGAAGTTGTGCACCGCAAGCCCGGCCATCTGGGTGAGATAACTCATGGTCTGCTCGGGCACGTAGGATTGCCAGTTCGTGTTGGTGACAAAGCTGACCGAGGTGTTGAATGCCAGATCCGGGCCGACAGCCGCCTGGCCCTGCGGATTGAGCGGCAGCACCGCCTGTAGCCGTTGCAGGCCATAGAGCACGACGAAGCCCACGAAGCTGAACGCCAGCATGGCAATGGCGTAGCTGACCCAGTGCTGTTCGGAGTTTTCATCGACGCCGCAAAGCCAGTAGATGGTGCGTTCCAATGGCCGCAGGACAAGCGACAGGAAAGTCCGCTCGCCGGTGAAGACGCGCGTCATGTAGCCGCCGAACGGTCTGGTCAACAGGATCACCAGAACGGAGAAGAGGACGATTTGCAGCCAGCCATTGAAAGTCATTCTGGCAGTCTCCTCAGAACCGCTCAGGGCGGATCAGGGCATAGACGAGATAGACGAGCAGGCCGACCGTGACGATCGCACCAAGCGCATAATCGAAGGTCATCGCATTGCCCTCAGAGATGATCGCAGGCGAAGACATAGAGCACACAGGCACCCAGAAACGTCGCACCGATCAAGAGATAGATCACGTCGAACATATGACTGGTCCTCGCTACGCCGCGCTGATGACGGTTCTAGTCCATTCGGCGCAGGAAAAACCCTTCGCCGATGAGCTGCGGTGAGATTGATCATAACTAGCTGACAATATAAATTCCATGCTGCCTAGGCGCCCGAGATATAAATTCGTCATATACGCCGCGTGATCACGGGCCTCAAAATAAGGCGATTCCCGCGGGTTCTCCTGTGATTTGGTAGGCCGTGCGATTGCCGCTTAATGGCGTACATCGAATGCCAGCAGCAGCAAATTGACCACGAGCGCAACGCCGAGACACGCGGCGGTCGCCATGCCGATTTCCCACAGCACGACGCCAGGAGCGTTCCTGTCCGCGGCTTTTCTCCTGGTCGCAGGGCGCCGTTTCCGCCCGCCAGAGATCAAAATCGAGGCTGCGAACGCGCGTGGGGACATTGATCGAGGCTCCCGTGAGAGTTTGAAAAAGAATGCCCTCTTTCTCGGAAATCGCCGGGAAAAAGCCAATATTTCCAAAGGGCGTGCTTTTTAAGTTCGATTGATTTTCAGGCTCTGAGTGCTCATCCGTGCTGCAACGCGCTTCTGCGAGGATGCAATCTCCCATTAGGGGATCATGGCATATAAATGCCATACGGAACGAAAGCACCCGGTATAGCCGCCGCATATAGGGACGCGGGTGCGCGCCCTGTATGGCCGCTCTGGATTTTATATGCGGATCCTCCGAATCTAATGGCGCCGTCGACATGCGCGCGATCGAGTGGCGATCGTGCACTACGCCGATGACTTCGTGATGGGCTTCGCGAGCGTGGCGGACGCGCGGCGATGCTGGCCGACCTCAAGGATCGGCTGGTCAAA
>Ga0207433_10002204_pt1 | contig 40138 bp, 37 predicted proteins | sample YelNatPaOPGAMG01_FD_187559 | JGI IMG/M metagenome (GOLD analysis project Ga0207433, IMG submission 187559) | Hot spring thermophilic microbial communities from Obsidian Pool, Yellowstone National Park, USA - OP-RAMG-01 (SPAdes) (version 3) | ecosystem: Environmental > Aquatic > Thermal springs...
CAACTTGGCACGGGTCGGGTCGGTCACGTTCCGCAACGTGGTGTATGAACTCCGTGAGGTCGTGGCATTGGTTAGATCGCCTGCTCAAGTTTTGGCGGGTCAAGATGGACGATTTCGGGCTGTAAGAGGGCCATCGAGCCCTAGGAGAAGTAACGCCGACCGGTGGCCCATTCATCGTCCTGTTCGGTCAGCACCGCGCCGATGAGACGAAGGACCTAGTCGCGGTTGGGGAAGATGCCGACCACCGCCCTGAAGCGCGAGTTCTTCTCCTACGTCGAGGGGTTTTACAACCGCAGGCGACGTCACTCCAGCCTCGGCGATCTGAGCCCGGACGAGTTCGAGAGGAGGTGGGAAGAAGAGGCCATGCTATCCCTACCCAATGCCTCATGACCCAAGCGTTCCATCTGTCCGAAAAAGCGGGGGAACTCCAGCCTGCACCAGGTCCTCCACCTTGCGCGTGGACACACCCAGCACGTACGCCTCCTGGATGACCGAGAGGAGCGCCCGCTCCGAGCGCTTCCTGGGCTCGAGGAAGCTCGGGAAGTATGAGCCCTTGCGAAGCTTCGGGATCTGGAGGTCGATGCTGCCCACCCGGGTGTCGAACGGCCGGCTGCGGTATCCGTTTCTCGAGTTCTCCCGACCCGTGGTGCGCTCTCCATAGCCGGCGCCTGTCTGCCGCTCCACCTCAACGTCCATGAACTCCCTGAGGAATGCCACCACGCCGTCACGCAGAAAGTCGACCTGGTCTTCCCGAACGCCTATCTTGCGGAATGCGTCCAGAAGTCCCACGCTTGACTCTGCCACCACCTGGTCCTCCTTCGTGAGTTGTCGCTAACCCACGGAGACCACGGCGGTGGCTCTTCTGTCAACCGCCTCCCTCATACACCACTTCCTGGGACGTTACTGGATCGCTATACCTTGGGACCGTAGGGAAGGGGCTGCCCTCGACGGGCAGCCCCTTCGTCGTCCGATCAGGTTCAGTGCGCTCAGGCCTCGTTCGAGGCCACCTCGATGCCGAGCCCCTGCCCTGTCTCGCGTCCCTTCATGAGCCAGGCGCCGGCGGCGATCGTGCCGACCAGCCAGACGGCGGCATTGAACAGGAAGTACGAGTGGACCGGCATGTTGCCCGTGAGATAGATGGCGGGGATATAGAGGCCGATCGAGACGAAGCGGGCGAGCGCCGTGAGGGTTCCCCGCTGGGTCGTGGGCCAGACCTCGGCCTTCACCGTGTCCTCGGTGAGGTAGCACAGCGAGTTGACGATGGCGAGCGCCGACAGGAGGATCCAGAAGAGCGGCATGTTGGTGAGCCATGCCCCGGTCGTGGTGCCGATGACGACGGTGAAGACGAAGGTGCCGACGAAGCTCCAGAAGAGCATCTTGCGGCGCGACACGCGGTCGGCGATTAGCCCGATGAAGCCGCCGGCGAACCCGACGCCCTCGAACACGGCCAGGATGGTCGGCTGGAGGTGGGGGAAGTACTGGTAGGCGAAGGCGAAGGCCACAAGCCCGAAGCCGATGGTGTTGGCGGCCGCGATGAGGATCATGACCACGAGGCGGAAGCCGATCGAGTTCACGCGCTGCGCCTCCGGGCCGACCTTGGGTGCGGGGGCCGCTACGGCCTCCTCCTGCCAGTTGGCGCCCCAATACTGCTGGAGCTGGCGCTCCGCCTCGGCGTGGCGCCCCTTTTTCTCGAGCCACAGGATGGATTCCGGCATCGCCCGGCGCATCAGGAAGAGGGCGGCTACGACGAGGATCACGGCGCCCGCCACCACGTTTCTCTGGGCTGCGACGGTCGAGGTGGCGTTCATGATGGCCAGGACTGCGAGGATGAACCCACCGAGGTTGATGGCGTTGATCTCCATCATCATGGTCTTGCCCCGGTGGCGGCGTGGCATCAGCTCATGCGAGGCGACCATGATCGAGTTCATCTCGCCGCCGCCGGCCATCAGCATGAGGGCAAGCGAGATGAGGAGCAGGACGTAGGACGAGGCGAAGAAGAGGATGATGCCGCCCAGGGCGTAAAACCCGAGCGTGATGTAGAGGGTGGTCTTGCGCCCGAGGGCATCCGACACCGGGCCGGCGATGGCGATGCCCACGATGAGCCAGATCGGGGCCCAGGCCAGGAGCAGTTCGTCCAGGAACTTGGGAATGGTGACCCAGTCGATCGCAATCGAGGCGAGAGCGAACACATAAGACTCGAGAAGAAGACCGACGCAGAACGAGATGAACATGAGCGTGTTCATGCCGGTCCACCTGGACTCGGCATGACGGGCCACGGATACCATACGACACTCCCTCCATAGAGCACGGAGTAGCCGAGGCGCTCGCCCCTGCCCGTCGGGAGGGTTCGCAGTGCGTGTCGGCCGCTCCTTGTGGAAAAGTCCGATCGGTCCTGTGAGCAGGTGTTCCCTGAGACATTAAGAAGTCTTCGGCCTGTCGCGAGCGTGCCCGCCGGGAGGTCTTCACTTGCGCTTCGCCAAGGGAGCAGGGTTTCTCGTACTCGCCCTCGCACTCACCCTGATCCTCGACATGTCCCTCGGTCCGATCCCGGCCATCCTGCCGCTCCTGAACCCCGGCCAGGGTGTGTGGACCGAGGCGGGGCAGGCCGTGTCGCCCACCTCCGGGTCCCTCGCCCTGCCCGGTCTCATCTCGCCGGTCGAGGTGACCTACACTGCTGGCGGCGTCCCCCACATCTTCGCGAAGAACGACCACGACCTCTTCATGGTGCAGGGGTATCTGGTCGCCAGGGACCGCCTCTTCGAGATGGACCTGATGCGCCGCCAGGCCTCGGGGTCGCTCGCCGCCATCCTCGGTCCTTCCTATGTCGCCGCCGACAAGGCCGAGCTCTCGCTGGGGCTCGTGGTGGGCGCCCGGCGGACGCTGGCCGTGATGGAGCAAAGCGCGGCTGGCAAGTCCGCCCTCGCTGACATGTCGGCCTATGCCCAGGGCGTGAACGCCCTGATCAGGCAGGACGAAGCGGCTGGGAATCTTCCCGTCTATTTCAAGCTCGTCGGTTACCAGCCGACCCCCTGGACGGCGTTCGACTCCCTGCTCGTGCAGGAGGACCTGGAGCAGGTCCTGGCGCTTTCGACGGGCCCGCTTGACGTGTCAATCCTGGCGAGCCACATCGGGACCCAGAAGGCGCTCCAGCTGGTGCCGGTCCTGCCGCCGAACCCCCAGTTCCCCTACGACCCCGGGCCCTACCCGCCCACCTCCCCGGCACCCCTGCCAGCGGACGTCGTGACCGCCGCACAGGCCACGGCCGCCGGTGCCGCGAGCGGTCTCATCGCTCAGGCGAAGCCGCTCCTCCCGGGCATCGCCCAGGGGTTCGAGATGAGTAACAACTGGGCCGTCTCCGGCTCCCTCACCGCCTCGGGCAAGCCGCTCCTGGCGGGGGATCCCCACCTCTCCCTGACGCTGCCTTCCATCTGGTACGAGATGCAGCTCGTCGACCCCAACTACCACGTTGAGGGCGTCAACTTCCCCGGCGCCCCCGGCATCGTGATCGGACACAACCAGGCCGCCGCCTGGAGCGCCACCGACACCGAGAACCAGGCGGCCTTCGACTACATCGAGAAGACCTCCGCCGCGCATCCGGGCCGCTATGAGTTCAACGGGAGATGGCTGCCCTTCACCGTCCGCCACTACACGATCGCTGTGAAGGGCAGGCCTTCGGTGTCCTACTCGGTCGACTGGACGAACAACGGGCCGATCCTCGACCAGTACGGCGTCAGGATCGCCATGCGCTGGACGGGAGACTACGCCTCGCAGGACCTCGTCGCCCTCCTCGCCATGGACCGGGCCACAAACCTGCCGGAATTCGAGCAGGCGCTGTCGGTCTGGTCCTGCCCGGTGCAGAACTGGGTCTTCGCCGACACCCACGGCGACATCGCCCTCATGGCGCCCGGCTTCTATCCCCTCGTGAGCCACGGCAACCCCGAGCTCCTGCTCGACGGCAGCGGCCCCGACCAGTGGACGGGCCGCATACCCGCCAACGCCCAGCCGCGGATCGTGAACCCGGCCTGGGGCTTCGTGTGGTCGGCGAACCAGAGGGTCGTGGGCGCGACCTACCCGTACGACATCGGGCAGTCGGACGATTTCGCAAACGGCTACCGGGCCGACACCATCCACGCCTTCCTCTCGAACCCGGCGAACCGCCCCTTCACCGTCGCCTCGATGGAAAGGCTCCAGTCCGACAACCAGGATCACCTGGCCCTCCTCCTCGCCCCGTACATCGCCGCCGCTGGCGCCCGGCTGGGGCTGACGGGAAGCGCCGCCAGGGCCGTGGAGCGGGTCGGGTCCTGGAACGGGACCATGGACACGGGATCCGTCTCTGCGACGATCTACTGGTACTTCCTCGGCGCCTACCTCCAGGCGACCTTCGGGCCGTGGTGGCAGGCCGACAAGGTGCCCGTCGCCACCGACCCAAATCTCGCCATCTCCCCGGAGAACACTCCGCTCGTGGAAGACCTCCAGGTGTTTACCGAAAGCGGTGAGAGCCCGTGGTTCAACAATCCGGTGACAGGGGAGACCCGCACGGCGGCGGATGTGATGGACACGGCGCTGGCAAAGGCGCTTGGCCAGATCGAGAGGGCCTACGGCCACAACCCGGCCCGTTGGGCGTGGGGCCGGGTGCACACCCGCACCTTCAACTCCCTGGCGGGCCTTGCCGTCCTCTCGCGGGGCCCCTACGCGACGGGCGGGGACATCAACACGCCTGACGCCGCCTCCCCCACCACCCCGACCTCGACCTCCGGTCCCTCATGGCGGATGGTGGTCGATCTCTCGAACCTCGCCGACTCCGTCGGGGTCTATCCCGGCGGGCAGTCGGAAAACCCCCTCTCGGCGCACTACGCCGACGGCCTCCCGATCTGGCTCGGCTACAGGAACCGACCGCTCGTGGATCTCCCCGCCCCGTCAGCCCAGCACCTCACCTTCCAGCCCTGAGGAGGCGCACAGATGACGAGATCGTCGCCCGTCGTGCTGCTCGGTGTTTCCGGCCTCGCCGTCTGGCTCGTCGGACTTTGGATGGGGCCGATCGCACCGCTCGTGGCGGGGGCCCTTGCCGGCCTCACCGGTGCGAGGCGGGGCGCCTTTGTCTGGCCGGCGCTTGGAGCGTTCTTTGGCTGGGGCATCTGGTTCGTCAGTGCCGCCCTCACCTCGCCAATGCTTGAACTCGGACGCATCCTCTCGAACGTCCTCGGCCTGCCGTCCCTGGGCGGTGCGCTGCTGCCGCTTCTCGCCTGCGTCCTCGCCGGTGTCGTCGCTGGCGTGTCTTCGGCGGGGGTATCCTCGCTGGTGGGCCGTGGCCGGAGCGCCGCAGCCTGATCCATGGTGCAGGCCGTCCGTGCGTCAGGCCCGCCAGGAGATGCTTTCGGACGTGAAGACGGTGTGCGCGGACCGGGCGATGGCCGCGCTCTCCTCCCGCCTGTGCGCCCTAGTGCAGGGTGCCCCGGTGGTTCGAAGGCGCGCCGCGATCACCAGGGCTGACCGGGCCCCGGCGAATGGCGCCTGAGCCATGCCCCGGCAAGCCCTCCCGGCCTTTCATCACGCCCTGGTGCTCCATGGCACCAGCATGCTGCGTCCCGTCAGCCTGGCATTGTCCGGCCCCGGTCGCCTCGTCTCCGTCGTCGCCCGCAGGCGCCGCCGTCTTCAGGATCTGGCCAGGGACGCTATGGCGGCAGGAGGCGTCATCCTTCCGCTCGTCGCGGACACCGACGATGCCCCAGGCTTCGTCCGGTCAGCGACGGAGCGGGCGCAGGAGGAAGGGCCCTTCGACCTGGTCGTCGCCTGGGGCGTGACGGCGCCAACCCTCCGGGACTTCGGGGGCGCAATCGGTCTTTGGGGCGAGTGGAGCCTCTTCCACATCAGGGGAAGCGTCGCCGCGGACCCCTCTCATCCCCTGGACCGTGAGATGGCCGAGCTCGCAGCACTGCCAGGCGTCGCTTACCACAGGATCGTCCTCGGCTGGACCGGGTCGGCGACAGACCCCCGCTGGCTGACGGACGGCGAGATTGCCGAGGGCGTGCTCCAGGCGATGGTGTCGGGTGCACCTGAGGCCATCGTCGGCCGCGTTCGTCCGTGGAGTGAGCGCCCGTCCTGGTGATGAACAGGTAGGTTGCGGGATGATCCAAAGGGGGGCGGTCGCTTTGGATCTGGTGGGTGCACTGAAGGTGGCACCCACCACGCATCGTCCCAACTGAAGCGAGGACGACGCCGATCTCCCGGACGAGCGCCTCCTCCTCCTTTGGCGTCCCCCCGTCCACCTCGATCACCGCCGCTGCGTCCGTACGGACGCCCAACCCAGCACGGCCGGGACGCTCCCGGCATCGGTGCGCCTCTTCTGGCTCTCGACGGTGGAGCGAAGCCAGGAGTCCGGGCGCTGACACGTTGGAGGCACCAAACGTTTCGTCCTTCTTTGCCGTCCGCCATTGCATCCGGCCCTGCAGGGCGAACCTCGCCAAACTAATGCTGGTCGGGGCGGCGGGATTCGAACCCGCGGCCTCCTGCTCCCAAAGCAGGCGCGCTACCGGACTGCGCCACGCCCCGTTGAAACCGCACCAATTCTACACCGGCCCTGAAGTGGCGCCAATGCAAGCGTTCCCGTCCGCCGAGGAGACCCTAGCCGATGATCCTGCCGAGTGCCCTTGCCGCCTTCGCTCGATGCGAGAGGGCGTTCTTCATGCCGGGCGTCATCTCGGCGAAGGTCAGCCCGGTACCCGCATGCAGGAACACGGGGTCATAGCCGAAGCCCGCTTCGCCCCGGGGTGCGGACAGGATGCGCCCCTTGACCCGGCCCTCGACGAAGATCGGCTCTTCGCCGGTGCGGACAAGGCACAGCACGGCGACGAACGTGGCCCTCCTTTGGTCCTCCGGCACGTTCTCCAGCATGGAGAGCAGGAGGGCTATGTTTTCGGCGTCGGTCGCATGCGGGCCGGCAAAGCGGGCGCTGAGCGCCCCCGGGCGTCCTCCCAGGGCGTCGACCTCCAGGCCGCTGTCATCCGCAAGGGCCGCAAGACCGGTCGCCAGTGCGGCCGCCTGGGCCTTGATAAGGGCGTTCTCGCGGTACGTGGCGCCACTCTCTGGGGGCATCTCCACCGCCTGCGGCAGGGGAAGCAGATCGATGCGTCGGCCGAGGAGGGGCCGCAACTCGTCGAGCTTGCCCTGATTGCGGCTGGCGAGCACCACGTTCACGAGAGGGTCCCTTCCTGCCAGGCCGGTCCGAGGGTGTCATCCTGTACCGCGAAGAGCGAGCGGATCCCCGTATCGGCAAGGGCCAGAAGGACGTCCAGTTCGCGGCGTGAAAACGGTGTGCCCTCCGCTGTACCCTGCACTTCGACGAATCTGCCGCCGGAGGTCATGGCGACATTCATGTCGACGTCAGCCGCCAGGTCCTCCTCGTACTCAAGGTCGAGGAGGGGCTGTCCCTCCCTGATGCCGACCGAGACGGCGGCGACCTTCTCCTCGATCGGCATGCGGGGGATGGCGCCCTCGGCAAGAAGCCAAGCGCAGGCCTGCACCACTGCCACGAAAGACCCCGTGATGGCGGCCGTGCGGGTGCCCCCGTCGGCTTCGATGACATCGGCATCCACCAGGAGTGTCCGGGGCCCCAGGATCGCCATGTCGACGACGGCGCGCAGTGACCGACCGATGAGGCGCTGGATCTCGTGCGTGCGGCCGGAGGGCCCGCCGCGGCCGACCTCGCGCGCCGTGCGTACCGACGTCGAGCGCGGCAGCAGGGCATATTCGGCAGTCAGCCATCCTTCCCCCGACTCACGCCGAAAGGGCGGCACCCGGTCGTCGACGGAACAGGCGCAGAGCACCTGCGTGCCGCCGAACTCGACCAGGGCGGAGCCTTCCGCGTGGCGCAGGAACCCTTTCGTGATGCGGACCGGACGCAGTTCGTCCGGACGTCTCTTGTCCCTCACCGTTCTCCTCCTGCACCACCTTACCAGACCTGAGGGGACAAAGAGGGGGCCGCCCACCGTATGGCGGGCGGCCCCGGCCGAGCGCCTTTGGGCGCCTTACGAGGCGAGTTCCCTGCCTTCCTCCCGCTTGCCCCACCACAGGTAGAGGACGCCTGCCAGGATGAAGCTGACATAGTAGGTGATGTCTCCGAGCTGCGGCACGGCCCGGGCGATGGGCCCGGCGAAGTTCAGGGTCGGCGAGACGTACTGGTTCATGAACAGGAACGAGACGGCGACCGCCACGAGCCAAGCCCAGAATCCCGGGCGCACGCCGCGGGCGGCATCGTAGAAGATGCCCGTCTTGTACTCGCCCTTCTGGATGAAGAAGTAGTCGACGAGCACCACCGCCACCCACGGGGCGATCCAGTAGCCGAGCAGGAAGAGGAAGAACTGGAAGAGGTCGAGGAAGTTGCCCTGACCTGCCACGAAGGCGAGGATGGCGCCCAGGATGCCGACGACGAGCGCTGAGACCCAGCGCTTGATCGGCACGTGGATCACGATGGCGGAGAGAGCTCCGGAATAGATGTTGAGGACGTTCGCCGTGATGGTCCCGATCATGACGGCGAGCATGGCGATGATGGCGATGCCATGCGGCACGAGGCCGGTCACGAGGTCTGTGGGGACGAAGATCGGCTTCACGGTCGCCAGGGCGAGCCCGATGAACTCAAGCCAGATGCACGAGATCAGGAGCGACCAGAAGGCATGGCTCCAGACCGTCCGGTTCGGGGTGTCCTTCGGCAGATAGCGGGTGTAGTCCGAGGAGAAGGCCATCCAGCCGAGGAGGTATGAGAAGACGACCGAGAACATGATGATAAAGGCGCCGGACGCCCCGCCCGGGCCTGCCGTCTTGGCCGAGAAGGCGAGCGTGTAGTGCGCCTCGGTGATGGCGTAATAGGTGACGATGCCGAACACCACGGTGAGCACGATCGACATCCAGCGCTCCACGGCGTGGATCATGTTGTAGCCGTAGATGGCAAGAATGACCTGGACGACGACCATGATGGCGAGGGCGATGAGAAACGACATGTGGGTCAGCCACTGCAGGGCGTAGACGCCAAGCACCGTGTTCACGGCGAACCAGGCGAAGCCGGCGATGAAGTTGAGCAGCCCGGGAAGCACGTTGCCGTAATATCCGAAGGGCTTGCGGGACTGGATCATCTGGGGGACGCCGAGCCGAACGCCGAAGAGCGAGAGGAGACCGAGGAGGGCGGCGCCCGCCACGTTGGCGAGCACGATGGCGATGATGGCCTGGGTGAACGAGAGACCGAGGATCACGGCGAGCGCACCGACGGCGAGTGTGGCGAACTCCACGTTGGCACCCCACCACAGGGTGGCGATGTTGAACGGTCGCCCGTGCCGCTCGCTGTCGAGGACCGGTTCGATCCCCTTCGGCTCGACCTTGAGGACTTCTTCCCGGTAATTTCCGGCCTGTGAGGCCACGGCTGAACCCTCCCCTTCCGAACATTAAGACAAGATCATTATAGGATGTTCGGACCTGGAGTGTCGATTCCTGCCGTCACGTCTGTCCGTGCGTGCTGGTGAAGGCCTCCACGAGATCTGCGAGGGCCCTGTTGGTTGGCACCGGAATCCCGTACCGGACGCCCCTTTCAGCGATGGCCCCATTGAGAGCGGCGATCTCCGTGCGCCGATGCAGGTCGAAGTCGCGCAGCATCGAGGACCTGTTCGCCCCAGTGGCGGCGGCCACCCGGAACACCTCATCGAGAAGGTCCGTCCCGATACTGACACCCTCTGCACCTGCGACCGCCCGCGCCTCATCGACGACGTCGCCCATCACACGGGCAAGGCCGCCGAGGTGCGCCAGGGCGCCGTTCTCACAGCCCACAAGCGCCGTCGTGGGGTTGATGGCGGCGTTGATGGCGACCTTGGTCCATATCATCCGGCGCGGTTCCTCCGTCAGCGACGTGGGAATCCCGGCCGCCCTGAGCTCGTGGGCGACCTTGGCCGCATGGTCGGCGGTGGCGCCACTTCCCGGCCAGGCGGCGACGAAGGTCGGCCCGCCGCCGGAATGGCGCACGAGGCCGGGTCCGGCAAGGACCGCTCCCTCGTAGGTGGCACCGGTGACGAGGCGCGTGGTCCCGCCGAGCACCGCCAGGAGGGTCTCGGCATTGCCAAGGCCGTTCTGCAGTGTGAGCACGACGGTCCCTGGCCCCACCCTTCCCCTGGCCGCCCGGGCCGCCTCACCGGTCTTGTAGGCCTTGACAAAAATGATGATCAGGTCCACGGGTGGCCCGTCCGGGACATGATCGAAGATCTCGGGCCGGAAGGTGCGCCGCCCCTGGGGCCCGTCCACCAAGAGCCCATCCCTGTGGACGGCCGAAACATGGTCGGCGTTGGTCGTGACGAGGGTCACGTCGTTGCCGGTGGCCGACAGGGCACCTCCGAAGAGGCTTCCCATGGCTCCCGCTCCGATGACCAGGATCCGCACGACCCATCCCCTTCCGATTGAACGCTCACAAAATTCGAGGGCCCGCTGGGCGGGCCCTTCGTCGTCTGGTGGAGGCGCGGGGGAACTGCCCCCCCGGTCCGCGAAGCCACTTCATGTGGGCTCTACGAGCGTGTCCTCCGGGATGTGTCTCGCCCCGCTCCCGCCCCGAAGGCGGTCATAGGGAGCGGCGCCAGTCCCCGATCGTCTTGGCCCGGAGTCAGGAACACCCCTCCGGGAGCACCCCGCCTATTGCGCCCGTTCCGGCCGGCAGGGGCGCCGGGCGGGCGTCGTCGCCTTTAGTTAGGCGGCGAGTGCGTAGCTGTTGTTGTCGGCAGTTGTCGACTTGCCGCTGTTTTACGAGGCACGGCACCTCGGCTCGCTCCCGCCTGAACCAGCTCCACGTCGAGACTCATTCGCCCCCGAACATGGAAGCCGCCACATCCACCTCGCTCAGCCCTTCATACGAAGGGCCCGCTCCACCTCCCGGCGGGCGTCACGTTCGGCGATCTGGCGTCTTTTATCATACACCTTTTTGCCCTTCGCCACGGCGATCTGGACCTTTGCGAGGCCTGCGTCGCTGAAGGACATCCGAAGCGGCACCACCGTCATGCCACGCTGGTGGACAAGGCCGGCGATCTCCGAAAGTTCATGGCGGTGCAGGAGAAGTTTGCGTGTGCGATAGGGGTCGTGGGAGCCGTAGAGGCCACCGCGCTCATAAGGGGCGATGTGGGCCCCGATCAGGAAGAGCTCGCCTCCCCGCATCATGGCGTAGGCGTCCTGGAGGTTGGCGCGACCCGCCCTGAGCGACTTCACCTCCGTACCGAGAAGGGCGATGCCCGCCTCGTAGGTATCGAAGATGTGGTAGTCATAACGCGCCTTTCGGTTTTCTGCGATGACCTTCATGGGTCGTCCTCAACTTTCGCCTGCCCTGTGGCGCTTTGGGCGTTCCTTGATTGTAGGGGGGCGCCTTTGAAGCGTCAACGCGCCGCCTCTTGCGGTCCTCGCCCGTCTCTTCGTCCAGCACGAGTTCCACCCGGCGATCCCGGCGGTTGACGGCGGCCACCTTCACCTTGAGGCGGTCGCCCAACCGGAACGTGCGTTTCGTGCGTCGGCCGACGAGGCTGAAGATCTCCTCGTCGTGGACATAGAAGTCGTCGGCGATGGTGGCCACCGGGACGAGTCCCTCGACGCCCACATCCATCTCGACGAACAGTCCGAACGCCGTCACACCGGTGACGATCCCCTCATGCACCTCCCCCACCCGCTCGGCCATGAATTCGACCTTCTTGAGGTCCACCGACTCCCTCTCCGCCTCCTCGGCGGTGTGCTCGGCCTCCGACGAGGAGCGCGCCACCTCCTGCAGCCAGGCTTCGAGGTATCCTCTACGCTTGGCGGTGAGCCCGCCCCGGAAGAGGGCTTCCCGCAGGATACGGTGGATGACGAGGTCAGGGTAGCGCCGGATCGGTGAGGTGAAATGCGTGTAGTCGCGGGCGGCGAGCCCGAAGTGTCCTGTCGGTTCGGTGGCATAGCGGGCCCGCATCATGGAGCGCAGCACGACCGTGGAGATGATGTTTTCATCACGGCCGCCCTTGGCCTCTTCGACGATGCGCTGCAGAAGCCGCGGCGTCGGATGGTCCCCAAACTTCGCCTGGATGCCGAACCTGCGCAAAAACGCCTTCAGCGTGCGGACCTTGTCGGCATCCGGCTCCTCATGGATGCGGAAGAGGAAGGGGAGCTCGCGCCTTCGCGCGAGCCGGGCCACGGCCTCGTTGGCGGCCAGCATGAACTCCTCGATGAGGGAGTCGGCCGGTGTCCGCCACACGCGCATGATCTCCGCCGGACGTCCGTGTAGGTCGAGCTTCACCCGGTCCTCGTAAAGGTCGAAGTCGATCGCCCCCCGCTCGAGGCGCCGCTCCCGCAGGAGATCACGCAGGCGGGCCATGTCGGAGAGGAGCGGCAGGAGGTTCCTGTACACCCCCTCGGGGTGGCCGGCCAGGGCGTCGTTCACCCCCTGGTAGGTGAGACGGGCCGAGGTCCTGATCACGCTCTCGACGAGGCGCAGATCCTTCGGAACCCCCCTGGGATCGAACCTGACGAGGGCTGACAGCGTGAGGCGGTCGACGTCCGGGTGCAGCGAGGCGACCCCGTTTGAGATCGGCTCGGGGAGCATCGGGATGACACGGTCCACGAGGTACACGGAGGTCCCCCGCCTCTCGGCCTCCCGGTCGATGGGGTCCCCCTCCCGCACGTAGTGCCCGACATCGGCGATGTGCACGCCGAGTTCCCAGCCGTCCTCATTCTTCGTGAGGGATATGGCGTCGTCGAGGTCCTTGGCGTCGGCCGAGTCGATCGTCACGATGCGCTGGCCCCTGAGGTCCAGCCGGCCCGCTAGGTCCTCGGCGCGCACGGGACGCGCGGCCAGCTCGGCCGCCTCGAGGACCTCCTTTGGGAACGCCTCCGCCAGGTTGTGGCGCATGGCGATCAGGGTCACCTCGACGCCCGGCGCCTCGAGCGGCCCAAGGTTCTCCACGACGACGCCCACCGGCGGACGCGTGCCGTCCCCGAAATCCGTGATGCGCACGGCGCAGGCGGCGCCCTCTTCGGCTGGCACCTGCCGCCGGGACACCACCACCTGCGTACCGAGGCGGGAGTCGACGGGGTTCAGGAACCAGCTCCCGGCACGGTGCTCCAGCGTGCCGAGAATGCGGTCGTTGGCACGGTCCACGACCCGCACGACCTCGGCCTCGCGGCCCTTGCCCGTGGGCCGGGCGAGCACGGTGTCACCGTGCAGGGCGCCCTTCAGGTTCTGGGCGGAGATGTAGAGGTCCTCGCCGTCCGGTTGCAGGAGGAAGGCGAAGCCGCGCCTGTTGCCCTGCAGGCGTCCGCGGATGAGGCCCTGGCTCTCCGGCGTGCCGATGCGGGCCTTCTTGAGCCTCAGCACCGCACCCGTGTGGATGAGATGCTCGAGCGCCTGGGAGAACGGCTCCTCGAGCCCGCCGGGACAGGCAGCCTCCCTGAGCTCGTCCTCCTTCAGACGCCCGCGCTCGGCGACGACGGTGAGGATCTTCGCCTCTAGGTCACTTTTCCCGTCGCTCATGCCTGTCCTCCTCAAAAGCGAAAAGAAGAACCCCCTCGCACCGGAAGGGGTTCGCTTGCGGCGGTGCGGGAAGTCGGATCAGCCCCAAAATCGGGCCAGCACGTAGGAGAGGACGACGAACACGACGGCGATGCCAGCACTCACCCTGCCCAAGGCCTCGTCGAGCCCCTTGTGGCGCCCGAAGAAGAATTCTGCCCCGCTCGCGCCGGCGCCGGTGAACCCGGAAAAGCCCGCGCCACGTCCCGATTGGAGCAGGATGGAGATGATGAGGGCGATGCCGGCGACGATCTGGATCACGATGGCAGCCGATTTCACCCGGGCGACCCCACTTTCGGGAGGATGGTAGCATCAGGACCCCGTGAGCGCAAGCGGCCCGGGATACTCGGGGTGCTCGAGCTCCTCCTCGATGCGGAGCAGCTGGTTGTACTTGGCGCCCCGCTCCTCCCGCGCCGGGGCCCCCGTCTTGATCTGGCCTGCCCCGGTCGCCACGGCGAAGTCGGCGATGAAGGCGTCCTCCGTCTCGCCCGAGCGATGGGAGACGACGCAGCGGTAGCCGAGTTCCTTCGCCCGGTGCATGGTGTCGAGCGTCTCCGTGAGCGTTCCGACCTGGTTCAGCTTGATGAGGATGGCGTTGGCCACCCCGTCCCGGGCGCCTTCCTCTAGGCGCCCCACCTGGGTCACGAACACGTCGTCGCCGATGATCTGCACCTTTCCTCCAAGCCTTGAGGTGACCTCCTGCCAGCCCTCGAGATCGTCTTCTCCCATCGGGTCCTCGAGGGTGACGATCGGATAGGAGGCGATCCATTTCTCGAAGAGGTCCACGAGTTCACCCGCCGACATCTCGCGGCCCTCGATCCGGTATCCATGCCCGGACCGGAATTCGCTCGCCGCCGGATCCACGGCCAGCGCCACCTCGCGCCCCGGCGTGTACCCGGCCTTCACGATGGCCTCGCAGAGCAGGTCGAGGGCGACTTCACCGGCGCCGATGGGTGGGGCGAACCCACCCTCATCGCCGACGGCGGTCGACCAGCCGCGGCGATGGATCTCGGCCTTCAGCTGGCGGTACACGCCCACCGCCCCTTCAAGCGCCTCGTGGAAGGTTCCGAACCCCAGCGGGACGACCATGAACTCCTGCATGTCGAGCGGGTTGTCCGCATGGCGTCCGCCGTTGATGACGTTCAGGAACGGCACCGGCAGGACGTTCGCCTCCCTGCCGCCGAGATAGCGGTAGAGCGGCTGGTGGAGGGAGGCCGCCGCCGCACGGGCGACGGCGAGGCTCGTGCCGAGGATCGCATTGGCCCCGAGGCGCGCCTTGTTCGGCGTCCCGTCGAGGGCCACCAGCGTCATGTCGATATCCTTCTGGTCGAGGGCGTCCCGGCCCACGACCGCGTCCCGGATCTCTCCCTCGACATGGGCGATGGGCCTCGACACGGCGAGCCCTCCCCAGGCCGTGCCGCCGTCCCGAAGCTCCAGGGCCTCATGGGTACCGGTCGACACGCCAGATGGGACGCTCGCCCGTCCGAACGACCCGTCGTCGAGGCGAACGTCCACCTCCACGGTCGGGTTGCCGCGCGAATCGAGGATCTGGCGTGCCCGGATCTCCCTGACGGTGCTCAAAGCATGGGGCCTCCTTCACGGATGAGCAGCGAGGTTCCGGTCATGGCAGGGGGCTTCTTGATGCCCATGAGGTCGAGGACGGTCGGCGCCACATCCGCCAGGATGCCGTCCCGCAGCCCTGTCCCCGGTCGCCCCACAAGGTGGCAGGGAACCGGGTTCGTGGTATGGGCGGTGTGGGGATCTCCAGTTGTGGGATCGAGCATCATCTCGGCATTGCCGTGATCCGCCACGACAAGGGCGGTCCCGTGCGCCCCCTCCAGGGCGGCGAGGAGGTGGCCGAGGTTCTGGTCGACGGCCTCCACCGCCTTCACGGCGGCCGGTATCCTGCCCGTGTGGCCGACCATGTCGGCGTTGGCGTAGTTCACGACGACGAGGTCCGCCCCGGCCCGGATCGCCTCGACGGCCGCAGCGGTCACGCCCGCGGCAGACATCTCCGGCTGCTCGTCGTAAGTGCGCACCTTCGGCGAGGGGATGAGGCGCCTCTCCTCGCCGGGCAGCGTCGCCTCCTTGCCGCCGTCGAGGAAATACGTCACGTGGGCGTATTTCTCCGTCTCGGCGACGCGCCACTGGGTCTTCCCCGCCCGGCTCACCACCTCGCCCAGGGTGTCGGGAAGGGCGAGCGGCGTGAACGCCACATGGTCCGGAGCATCCTCATCCCGGTAGCGGGTCATGGCATACGTCTCGAACTTTCCGCGACCTCGTGCGAAGGGGGGGAAGTCCGGGTCTGAAAGGGCGGCGAACATCTGGCGGGCCCGGTCGGCGCGGAAGTTCAGCATGAAGAAGACATCACCCCGCCGTGCGCCGGTGTACCCGCGCCGCACCGACGGGACCATGAATTCGTCGTTCACGCCCGCCCGGTAGCTCTCCCGGATCGCCGCCTCCGCATCGGTAAAGGAAGGGCCCTGCCCTTCGACGATCGCCCGGTAGGCCAGCTCCGTCCGGTCCCAGCGCCTGTCGCGATCCATCCCGTAGAACCTGCCGCCTACCGTGACCACCTGGGCGACATCCTCGCCGAGGCGGGAGATGTCGCCGGCCGCCTGCCTCGGTGGCACGTCGCGCCCGTCGGTCAGGAGATGCAAAAACGTCGTGGTGCCGGGATGGGACCGGCGGGCCGCCGCCACGGCCAGGAGGTGGCCGAGGGAACTGTGCACGCCGCCTTCGGAGAAGAGCGTCAGGAGATGGAGCCGCGGGGCGGCGAGCGCCTTCTCCACGACCGGGATCCGGAAGAAGCTGCCGTCCCGGATCGCCGTGTTGATGCGCACGAGGTCGGAGGGCACGATGCGGCCGGCCCCGATATTGAGGTGGCCCACGTTCGAGTTCCCCATCTTGCCCGCCATCAGCCCGACATCTTGTCCGGAGGCACCCAGTTGCGAACTCGGGCCCTGGTCGAGCGACGGCAGGGTGGCGAGGCGGGCGAGGGAGACGGCGTTGGTGGGTCCGGGAGGAGCGATGCCGAATCCATCGAGGACGATGAGGGCTACCGTCACGCTCGAGCCGCCTCCTGCATGATCCGGACGAAGGCGCTGGCATCGAGGCTCGCCGAGCCGACGAGCACCCCGTCCATGCCCGCCGGCCCGAGATAGCCGCGCACGTTGTCGGCGCTCACCGATCCACCGTAGAGCACCGTGACGCTCCTTCCGATCTCTTCATCGTAGAGCCGGCTCACCACTTCGCGGATGGCACTGCCCGCCTTCTCCGCCTCGACCACGGTCGCCGAGCGTCCCGTTCCGATCGCCCAGATCGGCTCGTAGGCGAACGTGAGGCCCCGTACCTTGTCACCGTCGAGACCCTTCAGGGCGATCCCCAGCTGGCGCCTGACGGCGCCGAACGTATCGCCCCGGTCGAAGTCCTCGAGGCTCTCCCCGACACACAGCACCGGGACCAGCGGGGTGTCGAGGACGAAGCGCAGCTTCACCTGGACGTCCCGGTCCCGCTCCCCGAAGACGCTCCTGCGCTCCGAGTGCCCGATGAGGGTGTAGGTGCAGCCGGCGTCCAGCGCCATGGTGGGCGAGATGGCACCAGTGAAGGCCCCCTTGTTCTCGTAGAACACATCCTGGGCCCCCACCGACAGGCGCCCCCCCGCCGCCTCGGCCACAGCGGAGATGGCTGTGTAGGGCGGGAAGACGATGGCATCCACGCCATCAGGCACCTCGCCGGCGACAATCCCCATCCAGGCGCGCGCCTCGTCGAGGGTCTTGTTCATCTTCCAGTTGGCCGCAGCGATCACGTGCGCGCACCCGCCCGCTCGAGCGCCGCCAGTCCGGGCAGTTCGTCGCCCTCGAGGTAGGAGAGGGAGGCGCCGCCGCCGGTGGAGAGGTGTGTGATGGAACCCTCGACGCCGGCTCGGCGCACCGCCGCCAGCGAATCGCCGCCACCCACCACGCTCATCGCCCCGGACGCAGCGACGATGCGGGCGAAGGCGTTCGTGCCCCGATCGAAGGGCTCCTTTTCGAAGAGCCCGAACGGCCCGTTCCAGAAGACCCTTTGGGCGGCCCCGACGAGCGGCGCCATCTCCCGCACGGCGCCTTGCCCCACGTCCATCACCGCCTCATCCGGGCCGACCTCATCCGCGGGAATCTCGCGCACCTTCCCGTCGGGATCCGTGACGACGACCGTGGAGGGCAGGCGGATGCGGCTCCCACCTTCGTCCAGGAGCGCCTGCGCCTGCGGCACGAGGTCCGCCTCGACGAGGCTTCGTCCCATCTGGAGGTTTTGGGCGAGAAGGAAGGTGTTGGCGAGCGCCCCGCCCAGGACCAGCGCATCGGCGCGTTCCAGCATCCGATGGAGGAGCTTCAGCTTGTCCGACACCTTGGCGCCGCCGACGGCCACCACGAAGGGGTGCCCGCCCTCCTTTACGAGGGCGTCCAGGGCCTCGACCTCAGCGGCAACCAGCCGTCCTGCGGCGGACGGGAGGAAGGCGGGAACACCGACGGTCGAGGCATGGGCCCGGTGCACCACGCCAAAGGCGTCCTGGATGAAGACATCGCCGAGGGCGGCCAGACCACGGGCAAACTCCGGATCGGCCTTCGTCTCCCCGGAAAAGAAGCGCAGGTTTTCGAGGAGGTGCACCTCGCCGGCGGCTGCGTCCGCCAGGCGTCGACGCACCGCATGGGAGGTCGGATCTCCGGGAAGGAACGTCACGTCACGGCCGAGGAGCTCCGCCAGCGCTGGAGCGACGGGGGCCAGCGAGAGGGACGGGTCGACTCCCTGCGGCCGTCCGAGGTGCGAGATGAGGGCCACCGAGGCCCCCTGGTCCATGAGCTGGCGGAGTGTGGGCAGGGCGGCCTCAATGCGGAGGGTGTCTGCCACCGCACCTTGCGCCAGCGGTACGTTGAAGTCGACGCGCACGAGGGCGCGCCGGAAAGCCGGCAACCAGGAGATCCCCGGCAGCTTCATGAAAGGTGCCGGCCGACGAAGGCCGCCATCTCCGCGAGGCGGTTCGAATAGCCCCACTCGTTGTCGTACCAGGCCATGACCTTGGCGAGGGCACCGGCGGTCTGCGTGAGCTCGGCATCGACGATCGCCGAGTAGGCGGATCCCCTGAAGTCCGAGGAGACGAGAGGCTCGTCGCACACGTCGAGGATCCCCTTGAGGGGCCCGGATGCCGCCTTGCGGAAGGCCTCGTTCAGTTCCCCGGCCGTGGCCGCCTGCTTCAGCTGGGCGCTCACGTCGAGGATGGACACGGAGTGCACGGGCACCCGCAGGGCGAGCCCCGTCACGCGTCCTTTCATGTGGGGGAAGACCTCGAAGACGGCCTTGGCGGCACCGGTCGTGGTCGGGATGATGTTCTGGGCAGCGGCCCTCGCCTTGCGCGGATCCTTGCCGCCCGCGCGGTCCAGAAGCGGCTCGGTTCCGGTGTAGGCGTGGGTCGTCGACATGAGGAGCGCCTCGATGCCGAACGCGTCCTCCAGCACCTTCACGACGGGGACCAGGCAGTTCGTCGTGCAGGAGCCATTCGAGATCACGTCATGCATCGAGGGATCGAAGTCCTGCTCGTTCACGCCCATCACCAGGGTGACATCGGCGTCCTTGCCGGGCGCCGATATGATGACCTTCTTCGCGCCGGCGGCGAGGTGCTTGGCGGCCCCCTCCCGATCCGTGAAATGGCCGGTGCACTCGAGGACCACGTCGACGCCAGCGTCCTTCCAGGGGATCTGCGCCGGGTCGGCGATGTGGAAGAGCTTCAGGCGCTGTCCGGCGATGACGAGGGCGTCCTCGGCCTCGGCCTGCACGTCTCCGTCGAACGTCCCGTAGGTGGTGTCGTACTTGAAGAGGTGGGCGAGAGAGGCCGCGGGCGGCAGGTCGTTGACGGCGACAAGCTCAACGCCTTTCTTGCCCCCGAGGATCACGCGGGCAACCCTTCGCCCGATCGCACCAAATCCGGAGATGCCGATGCGGGTCGCCAATGCGATGACTCCTTCCAAAATCACGAGGTGGCAATTCTGACGAGGCATCCACATTATACCGGAGAGGTCTTGCGACCCTCAATTGAGCGCACGGATGCCGGGCACCGTGCGCTCAGCCCTGCATCGGCGCCTCCATTTGGGGGCCTGCCGCTCCCGATCATCGGTGCGGCGGCGGGCCTCCGGCCGCGAGCGCGAACGGGTCTTGGGAGACAGCGGGACGGGCTTTCGGCCTGGTGCGGGGAGCCTTCGCGCCACAGGCCGCACGCGACGGCGAGAAGCGCCCCCGGGAGGGGGTGCTCCTTCACCCGTGCGCACCCGGATCAGATGTCGAAGTAGAGGTAGTACTCGTAGGGCGTGGGGCGCAGGTTGACCTGTTTCACCTCGACGTCCCGCTTCATCGTGATCCAGTCCTGGATGAGATCCTCCGAGAAGACGCCTCCTTCGAGGAGGAAGTCGTGGTCTGCCTCGAGGGAGGAGAGGGCCGCCTCGAGGGAGGCAGGCACGGAGCGGATGGCGGCGCGCTCTTCCGCCGAGAGGTGGTAGATGTTCTTCTCGAGCGGTCCGAAGCCCATCGCCGTCGGGTCGAGCTTTCTCCTCACGCCGTCGAGCCCGGCCATCATCATGGCGGCGAAGGCGAGATAGGGATTGCCGGTGGAGTCCGGCGTGCGGAACTCGATCCGCGTCGTCTTGGGAGAGGTCACGGCGATCGGGATGCGCACCGCAGCGGAGCGGTTGCCCTTGGAGAAGACCAGGTCGACGGGGGCTTCGAAGCCTGGCACGAGGCGCTTGAAGGAGTTCGTCGAGGCATTGACGAGCCCCACCAGCGCCGGGGCATGGGCAAGGATGCCGGCCACGTACGACAGCCCGATCGCCGAGATGCCGGCGTAGCCGCTCGAGTCTGCGAAGAGCGGGGCACCGTCCTTCCAAAGCGATTGGTGGGTGTGCATGCCGGAGCCGTTGTCGCCGAAGATGGGCTTCGGCATGAACGTCGCCGTCTTGCCGTGCGCCTGGGCCGTGTTCTTCACGATGTACTTGTAGAGAAGCACATTGTCGGCCGTGCGCAGGAGCGTGTCGTGGCCGAAGCCGATCTCGCTCTGGCCGGCTGTCGCCACCTCGTGGTGGTGACGCTCGACCCGCATGCCGGATGCCTTCAGGAGACTCACGACCTCGTTGCGGAGGTTGGCGAGGGCGTCATGGGGGGCAACCGGCGTGTAGCCCTCCTTGGGCCTGATCCGGTAACCGAGGTTGCCGTCGGGCTCCCCCGTGCCCCAGATCGCCTCCTCGGAGTCGATCATATAGAAGCTGTCATGCGGCGCGGTGGAATAGCCGACGCGGTCGAAGACGAAGAACTCGAGCTCAGGCCCGAAATAGGCCGTGTCGGCGACTCCCGTCGCCTTCAGGTAGGACTCGGCACGGCGGGCGACCCCCCGCGGATCCCTGTCATAGACGGCGAGGTCCGGCGTCAGGACCTCGGCCGTGACCGAGATGGTGGGCCGGTCCATGAACGGATCCACGAAGGCTGTCGCCGGGTCCGGCATGAGGACCATGTCCGACTCCTCGATCTCCCGAAAGCCCCTCAGCGATGACCCGTCGAAGGGGACGCCCCTCGTGAACGTGTCCTCGTCGATCTGGGACGTCGGCACCGTGATGTGGTGCCAGGTTCCGGGAAGATCGACGAACTTGAGGTCGAGGAACTCGACCTGGTCCCGTGCGATCGATGCCAGGATCTCCTCCGCCGTCAACGCTGTTCCTCCTCGCGCATTCTCTCTTCAATCAGGCGCTCCAGTTCCGCCCGGTCCGAGACGGGGTAGAGACTCGTGAGGCGCCCCGTTCCCCGAACCACCCCGAGCGACATCCCCTCCTCCTCGGCTGCCTCAAGCCGGGCCTTCACCTGCGAGAGAGCGACGCCGCGGGAGACGAAATCCCGGATGCGTGCAAGACGCGCCAGGTCGGCAGCGCTGTAGAGGCGCTGGCCACCGGCCGAACGACCGGGGGCAATGAGCCCCATCGCCTCGTAGTGGCGCACCTGCCGAGCCGTGAGGCCGGTGCGCTCAATCACCACCCGCATAGGAAACGTCCCTGCCACGTGTCGCCCTCCTTCTGCGCCATCGTATGGAAGCATGCCGGGGCGCGTCAACTTCATGTCATCTTTCTTTACACAGTTTGTGCCGAACGCAACATTCCTCCCCTTCCGCGCTGGCCCGGAGGGGGAGGGATGCTGACAGACGGCCCGCCGAGCGGCGGCCCCTTATTAGCGGTTCAGGTCCACCCGTTCGCCGGTGACCATGAAGACGATGCCCTCACCGAGGTTCGTGGCGTGATCGCCGACCCGCTCGAGGTACTGTGAGACAAGGATCAGGTGGGCGGCCTGGTGGACCTTCTTCGGATCCTCGATCATGAAGGTGAGAAGCTCGCGCAGGACCTGTCCGTAGAGGTGGTCCACCTCGTCGTCGAGTTTCATCGTGTCGCGCGCCTGGGAGGCGTCCCTGTTCACGAAGGATTTCAGGCACTCCTGGATCATCCTCTGGTCGATCTCGGCCATCCGGGGAATGTCGACGAGCGGCTTCATAAGCGGCTCGGCATCGAGCCGGAGGACCACCTTCGCGATATCCGTGGCGTGGTCGCTCATCCGCTCGAGGTCGACCCCCACCTTGATCGCCGTGCCCAGCATCCGCAGATCGCTGGCGAGCGGCTGCTGCGTGGCGATGAGGGCCAGGGAGCGGGTGTCGATGTCGGCCTGCATGCGGTCGACCTCGTCGTCCCCCTCCACGATCTGCTGGGCAAGGTCAAGGTCCCCCTGCGCCAGCGACCGGACCGCCTCCGAAAGACGCTGGACGACGATCGTGCCCATGCGCAGGATCTCCTGCTGGAGGGCGTCGAGTTCGTCATGAAACTCCTGCCGCACGGTCTTCCCTCCCCTCGCTCCTATCCGAACCGTCCCGTCAGGTAATCTTCCGTCCGCTTGTCCTTGGGAGCCGTGAACAGGTCCTTGGTCGGCCCTGACTCCACACACTCACCGTGCAGGAAGAAGCCGACCCTCTCGGAGACGCGCGCCGCCTGCTGGAGGTTATGCGTGACGATGATGATGGTGTAGCGTTCCTTGAGTTCGGAGACCAGTTCCTCGATGCGGGCCGTGGCGATCGGGTCGAGCGCCGAGGCCGGTTCGTCCATGAGCAGCACCTCGGGCTCCACGGCGAGGGCCCGGGCGATGCACAGGCGCTGCTGCTGGCCGCCGGAGAGGTTATACGCCGACTTCGTCAGCATGTCCTTGACCTCATCCCAAAGCGCCGCCTGGCGAAGGCTGCGCTCGACGACCTCGCGGACCTGGGACTCCTTTTTCATGCCGTGGATGCGGGGTCCGAAGGCGATGTTGTCGTAAATCGAACGCGGGAACGGGTTCGGCTTCTGGAAGACCATGCCGACCCGCTTGCGCAGGAGAGCCACGTCCATGCTCTCGTAGATCTCTTCACCGTCGAGGAGCACGTGCCCCGTGACGCGCGAGTTCGGCAGGAGGTCGTTCATCCGGTCCAGCGTCCTCAGGAACGAGGACTTCCCACACCCCGAGGGGCCCACAATCGCCGTCACCATGGTCGGCGGGAAGGATATCGTCACATCCTTCAGGGCACGGGTCGGCCCGTAGTAGAGGTTCAGTTGGTCGACCTCAATCTTCGGCTGTGTCACGATCGCCTTCCTCCCTCCCGGAAGATCCTGCCAGCGACATAAAGCAAGAGACCCACGCCCATCATCAGGAAGGCCGTCGCGCTGGTCAACCCGTAAAGCCCGTCACGGCCGGCGGCGAGAAGGTTAAATAGCCTTAACGAAAGCGTCGGTCCTCCACCCAGCGGGTCGAGCACCGGGCCTCCGGCGGCCGCGCCCAGCGTCAGCACGAGGGCGGCCGTCTCCCCCATGGTTCGGGCCGCCACGTCGACGGCGGCGGTGAAGAGCGGCCTTCCCATGTGCGGCCAGACGGCATCGAAGAATGCCACGCCCGAAGGCGCCCCCAGGGCGAGAGCCGCGGCAAAGGATCCGTCGTGACGCCTTGCGGCCTCCTCCACGCGCCTCAGGGCAAACGGCAGATTGACGGCCGTAAGCGTGAGCGATGCCGCGAGGAGGGAGAAGCCGAGCCCCAGCGCCCGCACGAAGAGCATGAGCCCCACGAGGCCGACCACCACCGACGGAAGGGCGCCCGTTCCGTCGACGAGAAGGCGGGCGGCACGTCTTCCTCCCCTTCCCCAATAGAGCCAGATGCCGCCCGGCAGCGCCGTCGCAAAGAGGAACATGAGCGTCCAGGCGGCGACGAGGAGCGAACGCACGAAACTCGGCCACACCCCGGCGAGGAGGCGGGACAGGTCGGCCGCACCGGCGATGAGTGCCCCGAGGAGAAGCGCAGTCACCGCCGATCCCGCCGAAAGGGCGAGGATGCCCGTCAGGCGTCCCATGCGCCGAGCGCCCTGCCGAGGAGGGCCGCCAGGATGGCCAGCGCCAGGCCCAGGGACCAGAGGGCGCCCTCCCAGGGGCTGCCCGGCGGGGCACCGCCTCCCTCGGTGAGGAGCACGGAGGCCATGGTGGCGGATGGATGCAGGAGGGCGGGTGGATAGCTGCCGTTGTTGCCGATGAGGAGTGCCGTGACCGTACCCTCGCCGACGAGGCGGCCGGCAAGTCCGACGACGGCCCTGACAAGCCCCGTGCGCACAGCGCGGGGGGCGAGGAGGCGGCGCCCCGTGGCCCCGTCGGCCCCGATGGCGATGGCCCCGTCGAGGACCTCTCTGGGAACCGCATCGAGAATGGCGGTGAAGTGGGCCGTCGCTGGCCAGAAGGCGGCCAAAGACAAAACGATGATCACGGCAAGGATACCGTAGCCGCCAATTATCGGCTGCAGCCACACGACGCCGAAGAGCCCCAGCACGACCGTGGGCATCCACGTCCCGGCACCGAACAGGCCGAGGAGGACGGGCCTCGCCCGTGGGCGCTCGAACGAGAGGAACGTGGCGGCGAGGTAGGCTGTGCCGCCGCCCAGCAGAAGCGCCCCGCAGGCCACGGCGACGGATCCCAGCAGCGGGGCCAGGATGCCGAGCGCCGATGGCGGGACCCAGTCGGGCCCGGCCGTGACTTCGTCGGCCCCCATGAGGCCGAGGACGAGGACCACGGCTGCCAGGGTGATCAGAAGAGCACCGGCGGCAAGCGTGCCGCCCGCCAGCCACGTCCGCTTGACCGCCCTCACCTGAGAAGCCTCCGCACCGCGGCGAGGTAGGCGCCCTGCGCAGGGCTCAGCCGTCCCCTGTAGGCGGCATAGATGGGAATCATGAGCGGATAGCCTCTCTCAGCCGGATAGAGACCGTCCACCGCCATCACCTCGACCCCCTCGGGACGCAGGACGCCCTCGACGAAGCCGACGGCACCCGGCGTGCGCCTGACGCCGAGGAGCACGTCCCCGTTCGACAGGGCATTCACGGAGCGGGCCGTCACGTCGGCGTTACCGAGGAGAAGCTGCAGGAGGGCGATGCGGACACCGGAGACGGGCGTGCGGAAAAAGAAGGTGAGGCGCAACGAGCGGCCCCCGAGTTGGCACCAGCAGGTAACGGCCCCCGACACGATCGCCCGCAGGTCGCCAAGCGTGAGAGGGACCGGGCCGATATCCCGGTGCGCCACGACCGCCACCGGCAGCTGCCCCAGGACCACGGCGTGAAGCGGTGGACGGGGCCGCACCTCGGAGAGGGCGATGCCAACATCGCCCCGCTCGACCAGCGTGAGGCCGAGGAGGCTTCCTCCGGCCACCACCGTGACCGGCTGGCCCCTCGATGACACCGCCCTGGCCGCCTCTTCGGCGGCGGGCAGAGCCCCTGTGGAGCCGGACACTACGAGGTCCCGGCCGTGGGAGTGCGCCGCCAGTGCCGAGGCGATCAGAAGGAGAGCCGCGGCCAGGGCGACCAGGCGGACCATGTCCATTCCCCCGGCGGATGCTACGCCGGCGGCTCCGCGTTCATGAGGACAAGTCGGAAGGTGCTGCCCGCGCCCTCGGTGCTTTCCACTTCCAGTCCCGCCCCCACGGAATCGGCCAGCATGCGGGCGATGGCGAGTCCTAGCCCGGTCCCGCCGGAGGCCCGCGAGCGAGCCTTGTCGACCCGATAGAAGCGGTCGAAGATGTGCGTCAGCTCCTCCTTGGGAATGCCGCGGCCGGTGTCCGCGACGCTGACGACGCACCCGCCGTCAGAAAGCTCTACGCCCACCCGCACGCGGCCCCCGGCCGGGGTGTACTTGAGGGCGTTGTCGATGAGGTTCATGAGGATCTCGTGCACCCTGCCGCGGTCCGTGAGGACGGTGACCGGTTCCGTTGGCACCGCCTCGATGTCGACGCCCTTCTGGTGAAAGGGCTCCAGCCAGCCCTCGACCACCTCCGCCACCAGCGCCGGGACGTCGACCGGGCGCCTTTCGGCGATGGGCCTATGGGCGTCGAAGGCGGCGAGATCCTGAATGTCATCGATGATCTCGGCCATGCGCTCCGCCTCACGGGCGATGATGCCGAGAAAGCGGGCCCGGTCCCCTTCGGACACAGCCTGGTCGAGGAGCGTCTCGGCGAAGCCACGGATACTGGTCACCGGGGTTCGCAGTTCGTGCGAAAGGTTTTGCAGGAGTTCCGACTCCTTGGCCTGCAGGCGCCGGATCTCGCTCATATCCCGCAGGAGAAGGAGAACGTCGGGGCGCTCGGGAAGCGGCGTCACCCGCACCTCGATCTGACGGTCGGGAGCGAGCGAAATCTCAACCGTGCGCGCCGTACCATCCCGGCGCGACTCCCCGACGGCCGCATGGGCGGCGAGCAGCCCCGGCACGGCGAGCAGGGGACGCCCCATGGCCCCGTCGGTGGTCGTGCGCAGGAGGGCAGCCGCCCGGATGCTGACGAGCGCCACGTGGTCCCTGCCGTCGACCAGCACGACGCCCACGTCGAGGTGGACGAGGAGGGTTTTGAGGCGCGCCTCCTCCTCCTTCAGGAGGCGGACCTTGTCCGCAGCCTCGTCGAGGGCGGCATTGAAGCGCTTCGCCGCTTCATCGGCACCTTCGTCCGGAGCCACGTACCAGCGCTCCCTGCCGAAGCCGGAACGGACGAAGGCGGCCAGCACGTCCGCCGCCTCCCCCGTGAGGGAGGTGAGGCGCGGCGAACCGGCGGGGACGTAATTCCAGACGGCCGCACCGGCCGCGAGCCCGGCCCCCGCCAGCAGCCAGACGGCCGACCCGAATAAGAGGGCGGCGACAGCGGCGGCGACGACCGAGGCTGCGCTGAACAGGAGGAGACTTCTCACATCGCCGCCCTCAGTCGGTAGCCGACCCCGCGCACAGTTTCGATGATGGCCGGGTGGGCGGGATCCCGTTCGATCTTCTCCCTCAGGTGCCGCACGTGCACATCCACCGTGCGGGAGTCCCCGTAGAAATCGAAGCCCCAGACCTTCTCGAGCAGAAACGGTCGGGTGAGGACCCGACCGCGGTGGGCGAGCAGGCAGCGCAAGAGGGCGAACTCGGTGTAGGTGAGGGCGACGGCCCGCCCCCCGCGGGTCACGCTCTGGGCGTCGAGGTCCACGACGATGTCGCCGATCTCGACCACCTCCCGGGCGTCTTCCCGGGACCGGCGCAGAACGGCCCTCACGCGGGCCACCAGCTCGCGCGGCGAGAACGGCTTCACGACGTAATCGTCGGCGCCGATGTCGAGGCCGCGCACACGATCCGACTCCTCGCCCCTGGCACTCACGAGGATGATGGGCGTCATGCCGGAGCGACGGATGGCGCGGGCCACGGTGAGCCCGTCGGCGCCAGGCAGCATGATGTCGAGGATGACGGCTTCCGGCTGCTCCGACTCCCAGAGGGAGAGGGCTGACTCGCCGTCCGTCGCCCGGAGTGTCCGGTACCCCTCACGCTGCAGGTGGAACTCCAGGAGATCGAGGATCGTCTCCTCGTCATCGACGATGAGGATCCGTTCAGCCACGTCCGGTCCTCCCTGCCGGCGCCCGGGCGAGCGGCCGCTGGCGCGGCATCACCACCCGTTTGGCCACGAGCGTGGCGTTCACGACGTTGAGGGCGGTCATATGCTCGACCATCTCCACGATGCGCTGCCTCCCCTCCTCGAGGAGCGAGGGAATGTGGGCGCCATAGGCCACGGTGACATCGAGCTCAATGGTGACGCCCATCTTCCAGGTCTCCACGACGGTGCGGCGGACGGCCATGATCCCCGGGACAAGCTCGGCGGCGTGGGCGGCGATGGCCGCCACCACGGTGTCGGCGACGGTGAACTTGCCGAGATAGCTCCAGGTGGGACGCACGACCGATTTCTCGACCACCACGTCCTCCTCGGGGTCGTGCCCCTTGCGCAGGATGAAGTGAAGCGGGTCCACCATGTATCCGGAGAAGGTCTTTCTCACCTCGACGGTCGGGGCGGGAATCACGTGGCGGCCGTACGTGGTCCGGATCTCACGGGCGAGCTGGATCTCGTGCGGATCGGCGAGCGACTCGATGTCGATCCACACATCCGGCCGCGGCAGGAAGAGGGTCTCACAGATCCGTTCGACCATCGAACGACTGGTGCCGAGGATCAGGATGCTCTGGGGGTTGGACTGGAGGAGGGCCTCCTTGACCTCGCGTGCCGCGTCGGGGTCGAGGAAAATGGCGCGGCGCACGGCCTCGATCTTCGAGGAGGCGCGCTTTGCCGACTCCCCGGCGAGAATCTTTCCCTCACGGATGAGGAGTCCGTCGTCGATGATGGCGTCGCAGCCCTGGGCGATGGCGACGATGCTCGCCCGGTGACTCTTGCCTGTGCCGCTGCCGCCTACCAGTCCGACGACCTTCGGCAAGGTTCCACCCCTTAGACGCTGCCTGAGCCCACGTTATCACGGCCCGGCGGGGCGTGAAAGAACGGGCCGGGGCTTACCTGGCGGCCTCATTCGCCGTAGACGGGTCGCCCTTGCTCTGGTCCGCGGCCTGGGGGGATTCGAAGAACTCGTTCTGCTTGAGCGGAATCTCCCTGAGGAGCACGGCTCCCAAGAGCGTCCCCAGGGCCAGAGCGAGGGCGATCACGAAGAGGTCGTGCATGCCGTCCGTGAGGGCGAGACGAACGCCGTGGATGAAGGTGGTGTAGAGGGCGTGGCCGGCGGTCCCGAAATGGCTGAACTCACCCTGAACTGCCGCCTGAGCCTGTGCCGTCACGAGCCCCTGCGGATCCCTGACGGCACCCCGCGCTGCAGGAGGCAGGTGGGAGAGCGCCGTCCTGAGCGCCGGGGGCAGGTTCAAAGGCAGCTCCCTGAGGAAGGTCGACGACAGCACGCTGCCCAGGATCGGTGCGGCGATGACGCCTCCGAGCGACATGACGAACTGCTGCGAGGAGTTCACCATGCCCATGACCCGGTAGGGAAAGGCGTTTTGGACCACGGTGGTGAGGAGCGGCATGATGGCGCCGACTCCGAGCCCCAAGACTAGCACGTTGCGGATGACGGTCGGGTATGTGGTCTGGAAGGTCATGGTGGTGAGGAGGTACATCCCCGCCGCCATGAACACGGCGCCGGCGACGGCGAGCGCCTTGTACCGTCCGCTGCGGCTCATGACCTGGCCACCGATGACAGAACCGGCGGTGAAGGACAGCATCATGGGGGTGAGCACGAGCCCGCTCTGCTCCGCAGACAGCCCGACGACCCCCTGCACGAAGACCGGCAGGAACGAGAGGGCACCGAACATCACCATCGACACGAGGACGCCGATGACCATGGTGTTCGTGAAGATGGCGTTCTTGAAGAGTTCGGGGTTCAGGATGGGATCTGGCGCCCGTCGCTCGTAGAGGAGGAAGGCGGCGACGATGGCAACTCCGCCCACAAGGAGGGCGATGGTCTGCCAGGAGCCCCAGGGATAGGTGGTCCCCGCCCAGGTGAAGCCAAGAAGAATCGGCAAGAGCCCGGCGACGAGGAGGAAGGAGCCCCAGTAGTCGACCCTCGCCTCCTGGGGCGTGCGCACGGCCGGCATAAAGCGCCAGACGAGGAACAGGGCCAGGGCCGCCACCGGCAGGTTGACGTAGAACACCCATGGCCAGCCGAAGGTGTCGGTGATCCAGCCGCCGAAGCTCGGACCGGCGATCGAGGCGAGTCCGAATGTGGCGACGATCAGGCCCATCCAGCGGCCTCGCTCGCGCGGGTTGAAGATGTCGCCGATGGAGGCCCGCGGCATGGACAACATGGCGCCGGCCCCAATGCCCTGGGCCGCCCGGGCGGCGATCAGGGCGCCCATGGAATGGGCCTGTCCGGAGATGGCCGAGCCGACCATGAAGACGGCGAGGCCGAAGATATAAAACGGCTTCCTACCATACACATCAGAGAGCTTGCCGTAGATCGGCACGGTGACCGCCGAGGTCATCATGTACGCCGTGAAGACCCACGCGTACATCGCGAAGCCCTTGAGTTGGGAGATGATAACCGGCATGGCCGTAGACACGACCGTCTGGTCGAGAGATGAGAAAAACATCGTCACCAGGACGGCGGTGAGCACCCACCACCGCTGCGATCCCTCAATGCGATTCGTCGTCCGTACCTGTGCGCCCATGGGGCCTCCCTCGCTCCCTGCCGAGCAGGGGTATGAATTCGGTTTCGAATATTTCGGTCGCGAACCGATCACCCACTCTACCACTCGCGCACAGCACGTCAAGGGAGAAGAAGGATCCCGGTGGCCCACCCCGGTGAAGAGGAAGCCGTGGCGGAAGGTCGAAGTCTTTCGAGTCCGGATTAACGGTCGTCCCGATTCAAAGGATTTCCGCCCCGTCCCATCCAATTTCTGCCCGGTTGGTGACGGGGCAAGCCGGTTTCCCGCTCGCCCAAGATTTGAGAGGAGGTTCACGAATGTCCACGTCCGAGGATCGGTCCGCAGGCATCTCCGAAGCCGAAATTGCCGTCCACTGGCAAGAGGAGGAGTATTTTCACCCTTCGCCCGAGTTCATCGCCCAGGCGAACCTGACGGATCGCCGTATCTACGACCGGATGTCCATCGACAACTTCCCCGAGTGCTTCAAGGAGTTCGCCGATACCCTGACCTGGGACAAGTACTGGGAGAAGACCTTCGACGGATCCAACGCCCCGTTCTGGCGCTGGTTTGTTGGCGGCCGGCTCAACGCATCGGTGAACTGCGTCGACCGTCATCTCGACGACAAGCGCAACAAGACGGCGATCCACTTCGTGCCGGAGCTTGAGGCGGACCCGATCCAGCACATCACCTACCACGAGCTGTGGGTCCGCGTGAACGAGTTCGCCGCCCTGCTCCGGGACTACGCCGGGATCAAGAAGGGCGACGTCGTCACGATCCACATGCCGATGGTGCCCGAGCTGCCGATCTCCATGCTCGCCTGCGCCAGGATCGGGGCCATCCACTCGGTCGTCTTCGGCGGCTTCAGCGCCAAGGCGTGCGCCGACCGGATGGTGGACGCGGGCTCCTCGGTGCTCATCACCATGGACGGCTACTACCGGTCCGGCAAGTACCTCAACCACAAGGAGAAGGCCGACCAGGCCGTCGTGGAGGCCAAGTCCCAGTCCTGGAACATCGAGAAGGTGCTCATCTGGGAGCGTCGCCCCGGCACGTACTCAAGCCCGGACAGCCCGATCGTGGAGGGCCGCGATCACATCGTCAACGACGTGATCAAGGCTTACTACCACAAGAAGGTGGACCCGGTGTCGGTCGAGGCCACAGACCCCCTCTTCATCATGTACAGCTCGGGCTCCACCGGACGCCCCAAGGCGGCCGTCCACGGCACGGGCGGATACCTCTCGTGGGTCACCTGGCAGTGCAAGTACATCCAGGACATTCACGCCAACGACGTGTACTGGTGCATGGCCGACATCGGCTGGATCACCGGGCACTCCTACATCGTCTACGGACCGCTTTCGAACGGCGCCTCGACGGTGATCTATGAAGGCGTCCCGGTCTACCCGGACGCCGGAAGGCCCTGGCGGATCGCCGAGGAACTCGGCGTGAACATCTTTCACACCTCCCCCACGGCCATCCGCCAGCTCAGAAAGGACGGGCCCAACGAGCCCTCCAAGTACAACTACCAGTTCAAGGTCATGGTCACGGTGGGCGAGCCCATCGAGCCGGAAGTGTGGCGGTGGTATTACCACAGCGTCGGCAAGGACAAGGCCGTGATCCTCGACACCTGGTGGCAGACGGAGAACGGCGGCTGGCTGTGCGCTCACATCCCGGCCCTCATGCCCATGAAGCCGGGTTCTGCCGGACCGGGCCTGCCGGGGGTTCACCCCTTCATCGTCGACGACGACGGGAACGAGATTCCGCCGGGTTCCAGCCGCGCCGGAAACCTCTGCATCCGTGCGCCGTGGCCCGGTATCTTCCTCGGGCTCTGGAAGGACCCCGAGCGCTACAAGTCCGTCTACTACGAGAAGGCCAACAAGAAACCCGACTCCAAGGACTGGCGAGACTGGCCGTACTGGGCCGGCGACGGCGCCACTCGTGCCGCCGACGGATACATCCGGATCCTCGGCCGGCTCGACGACGTGATCAACGTGGCCGGTCACCGGCTCGGGACGAAGGAGCTCGAGTCGGCGGCGCTCAAGGTCCCGGGTGTGGCCGAGGCAGCCGTCATCCCGGTCGCCGACGAGGTGAAAGGCCGGGTGCCCGAGATCTACGTGGCCCTCCAGCCGGGGGTCTCGGCATCCGAGGAGCTCCGCAAGGCCGTCTCCGACTCGATCGCCAAAGAGATCAGCCCGATCGCCCGGCCGTCCAAGGTCTGGCTGGTTCCTGACCTCCCCAAGACCCGGTCCGGCAAGATCATGCGCCGGGTACTCGCTTCGATCTCCAACCGACGGGACCTGGGCGACGTGGCCACGCTCGCCAATCCGGACATCGTGGAGCACATCCGCCAGATGGTCCAGGGCTGAAGAGAATCGGCTCCTACAAGGAGGTGATGCCCGGCGGTCGGGTCATGAGCGGTCCATCAATGTCTCCATCACCCGATTCAGGCTCGCAGGGTCTGACTCTCATCTGAGGAGGATGGTTGCTTGACTAGGGCCAATCCGGCCCCGCTGGGGCTCGTTGGGTTCGGTCTCACCACCTGGATGCTCTCCATGATGAACGCCGGCTGGTTCGGCGGTAACGACATGGGTCTGGTGCTCGCTCTCGCCTTTGCATTCGGCGGGCTCGCCCAGCTCGTGACTGGCGTCATGGAGTACGCCAACGGCAACACGTTCGGTACCGTGGCCTTCTTCTCATACGGTGCGTTCTGGATCTCGTTCGCCCTGTTCGTCCAGTTCTTCGGCAAGGGTGTCGACGGAACGTTCGTCGCCTGGTACCTCCTCATGTGGGGCGTGTTCACGTTCTATATGTGGATCGGCACCCTCAGGAACCACCCCACCTCAATCATGCTGGTGTTCCTGGCGCTGTGGCTCACGTTCGTGCTTCTGGCGGTCGGGGACTTCGGCGTCGGCGGCTTCGGGACCATCGGTGGCTATGTCGGGCTGATCACGGCGCTCCTCGCCATGTACGCCTCGGCATCGCAGGTCATCAACGAGTCGCACAAGAAGACGGTCCTTCCGACGGGCGCCTCGAAGAGCGCCTGACCCCGGGACCGTTCCCAACGGAAGGGGCCCCGGCCATCAAGCCGGGGCCCCTTCCGGCCATATCGGCGAGGTGATCCCCATGGCACATGAGGTGGGAGACCGGGTGATGGATCCCAGGCCGCGGCCCGGGCACGGCCTGGGAATGGTGATCGAGGTCCGGCGCAATCCGGCCTGTCACCTGAAGGGACTTGTAATCTCCTGGGATGATGGTGCTGTCGAGGAACTGCCCGAAGATTCCTTCGGGCCGATCGACGATTAGGCTGTGTGCCTGGCGAGGAGTTCCAGCGTCCTCGCCCAGGCGAGGCGTGCCGACTCCGGGTGAAAAGACTGCCGGGTGTCGTTGAAGAAGGCGTGCCCGGCTCCCTTGTAGACGATCGCCTCGTACGTCTTCCCTCGACTCTTCATGAGTTCCGCGACCTGGGGCACGTCTTCCGTGAGTCTTCTGTCCGTCTCGCCGTAGAAGCCGTACACCGGGCAGGTGACCTGTGCGGCCTGCTCGGGCGTCGGCCCGTGGCCATAGTAGACGAAGGCACAGGCCATCTCGCGCCCCCGCCCGGCGAGGGCGAAGGAGAGGGCGCCTCCCATGCAGTAGCCGGTCGAGGCAACGGGTCTGCCCCTGGTCCAGGGGTGCCGGGCGAGAAGATCTGCAAACGCCTCGATGTCATCGACCATGGCGCCTTCGTCTCTGGGTCCCAGGATGGCCCCCATCGTCTCCCCCACCCTCTTCGCCACGTCGGGGCCCTTCTCGGCGAGCTTCGCCTCGCGTGCAGCCGGGTCCCACAGGGCCGCCCCAACCTCGTCCATGAGGCGCTTCACCTCTTCGATGCGCTCCAGGGAGAGGGCGGCAGGGGTGCCGCCGTGGTAGTAGAGATCAGGCGCCAGGGCCACGTAGCCAGAGGTTGCGAAGCGGTCGCAGACATCCCTGATGTGGTCGTCCACGCCCCAGATCTCCTGGATGACGATGATCGCCGGCACCGGGCTCGCCACCATGGCGGGCCTCACCATGTACGCCCGAAGCTCCGTGTCGCCGCGCGAGATTGTGGCTTCCGTGCGGTCGAGTTCCATGAGGCACCTCCGCATACGCTCTTCTCATGTCTCAATTGGCTCTGGGTATCCCCGGTCCCTCCAGATGATCCCATAGGGCATCCGCCGCCCGCTCGCCAGATCCGATGCAATCGGGAACCCCGATGCCGTGGTAGGCGGCGCCAGCAAGCCTCACACCGGGCACCTCGGCGCGCAGGGTGTCCTCAATCGACCGCACCCGTTCGAGATGGCCCAGGTAGTACTGCGGCATCCCTCCCGGCCATAGGGAGGCGATGGCGAGGAGGGGGTCCGTGCGGATGCCGAGAAGCGCCGACACCTCGTCGAGCGCCGTCTGGCGCACGGCCTCCCCGCCAGCATCGATGAGCTCCTGGCCGTGGGCTCCCCCGACAAAGGCCCTGAGGAGCACCACGTCCGGGTCGGGGGAGCGCCCCTGCCACTTGAGCGACGAGTAGGTGACGCCCATGATTCGGCGCCTCTCCTCGCGGGGGATCACAAACCCGTGCCCGAGGAGCTCCTGCGCGATCTCCCCGCGCCTCCAGGCGAACGATACCGTCGCCGCCCCAATGGAGCGCATCTCCCGCAGGACGGCGGCGCTCCGGGGAGACACTGTCGCGAGGAGTTCCGCGGCCACCGAGGCGGGCGTGGCGATCAGCACACCGTCGGCCACCACCGTCCAGCCCTTCCCGCCGATCTCGAACCGCTCCCCAACCTGGACCAGGGAAGAGGCGACATGCCCCGTCTGGATGTCGGCATCGGCAACGGAGGCGACAAGGGCCCGGGCGAGGTCGCCCATCCCGTTTTGGAGGCTCATGAAATAAGACAGATGCACGCCGTCCACCACCTGCGGCGCGGGGGGATGGGCGCGGCGTCCCGCCAGGGCGGCACGGATCAGGGATCCATGCTTGCCTTCCATCTCCAGCATGCGGGGGAAACTCGCCAAGAGACTCATCGTCTCCGGCTCCGCTGCGTGTATGCCGGCGATGAGGGGTTCCGCCACCCGCTCCAGGACTTCGCGGCCAAGCCGCCTCTTGACGAACGAGGCGAGGGATTCGTCACCTCCCCCCCGCCGCGCCGGGATCACGAGGTCTGCGAGGGCTCGTGCCTTCCCCCACGGCGACAGAAGGTCGGTCGCGAGGAGCGAGGAGATGCGGCCTGGGACCATCAGCACGAGCCCCTCGGGAAGCCTCCTCGGGTGGCCCCGGGAGTATACGTACGACCCATGCGCCCCTCCCCTGGTGGGGATGAGCGACGGGGTGAGGTGCTCTTCCTCGATGATCCGAAGGACCTCGGGCTTGCGCGTGAGGAAGCTGTCGGGCCCGGCCTCCACGACAAACGGGCCGAGGCCGCTCACCGCGGGGTGAAGGGTCCTCACCTTGCCACCGGGCTCGTCGGATGCCTCGAGGAGCGTGATATCGAGGGGTCTCCCGGCCTCCCGGGCCCGGCGCACGAGACGCCTCGTGGCGGCAAGACCCGCCACGCCGCCGCCGATGACAGCGACAGCGGGCGTCATGAGAGGGCTCCGGTCACGATCTCCGCCAGCGCCTCGATGAAGCGGGGGTCCGTATTGAGACAACGGCAACGGTGGAACTCCATGCCGATCTCTTGGGCGTGGCGGCGGTGGACGATGTCGTTGTCGTAGAGCGTCTCGAGATGGTCGGCCACGAATCCGATCGGGTCGACGATGACCGTGCCGACCCCGTTCACCCGCAGGCTGTCCATCACCTCGACCACATCGGGACCCACCCAGGGATCCGAGGCGGCTCCCGACACCGACTGGAAGGCGAGATGCGCATCGAGCCCGTCGAGCCGCCTCACGATGCCCTCTACCGTCGTCTGCAGTTGGGCGACGTAGGGATCCCCCGCCACCACCATGCGTTCGGGTATGGAGTGGGCGCTGAAAATCACGGAAATGCCAAGACGCTTCCCTGGGTCCACCTCGTCGAGGGTGCGCTCGAGCCGGTCAGCCAGCGCCTGGATGAAGAGCGGGTGGGCGTACCAGTCATGCGGGAAGATGATCTCGGACGTCATGCCGAGACTTGCGGAAAGCGCCATGACGGAGTCCTCGTACGCCGTGGTGCTGGCCCGCGAGCGGTAGGGCGCCATGGAAAGGGCCACCACCCTCGTGAAGCCCTCATCCCGAATGAGGCGCATGCTGTCCTCAAGATGCGGTGCGGCATGCTGCATGCCGACGATGACGGGCCAGTGCACGCCGCGGCGGGCAAGTTCCGTACCGAGTGCTTCCGCCTGGCGCCGGGTCGTGGCCGGGAGAGGGGAGCCGCCGCCCAGGAGACGGTAGCGCTCAAGGACCTCGTCGGCCAGCTTCGGCGGGGGTGTCCTTCCCATCACGCTCTCTACGAACGGTGGCACTTCCGCAAGCGTCTCCGGTCCTCCAAAGGCCATCATGAGGACGGCAGTCTTGGGCGTTTCGGTCACAGCCTGGCGATACCTCCTGGCGATGGTGCCCGGTGCACGGCCTCGATGAGAGCAGCGACGTGTTCCAGCGGAGTGTCCTTATCGATCCCGTGGCCGAGGTTGAAGATGTGCCCGGGAAACACCCCGCCCCTCCCCACGATCTCAAGTGCAGCCGCCTCGATCTCCCGGACCGGCCCCTCCCTGAGGAGGAGGGGGTCGAGGTTGCCCTGAACGGCCACGCCCGGCCCAAGCGCCCGGCGCACCTCGCCGATGTCGGGCCGCCAGTCGAGGGCGATGACGTCGCCACCGGCCTCCTTCAAGGTGGCGAGGTAGGCGGAAGCGAGCGGGGCAAAGTGTATGGAGGGCACGCCGAGATCCTTCACCGCCGCCAGGATGCGTTTCGTGTGGGGGAGGACGAGGCGCCGGTAGTCCCTCTCGGATAGCGCCCCCACCCACGAGTCGAAGAGTTGCACCATCCCCGCCCCCGCAGCCACCTGGAGGGTCAGGTACTCGATGGTGAGCGAGGCGAGGCGGCCCAGAAGGTCCGCGAAGGCCTGTGGATGGTGCCACATGAACCTCTTGAGGCGCCGGTAGTCGCGCGAGGGGCCGCCCTCGACGGCGTAGCTGGCGAGGGTGAAGGGAGCCCCGGCGAAGCCGATCACCGGCACCTCCGGCGGCAGTTGGCTCTTCACGATCCGCACCGCCTCGGCGACAAAGCCGAGGTCGCTCGCGACGTCGACCTCACGAAGCCGTGCGAGATCCTGAGGCGTTTCTACCGCCTTGGCGATGTGCGGTCCCTCGCCGGCCTCGAAGCTGAGTCCCAGCCCCATCGGGTCGAGGGGCAGGAGGATGTCGGCGAAGACGATCGCCCCATCGAGGTCGAAGCGCCGCAGGGGCTGCACGGTCACCTGAGCCGCCAGCTCGGGGGTGCGGGCCATGGTCAGGAAGTCGTGGTGCGCCCTCAGCTCCCGGTATTCGGGAAGGTAGCGCCCGGCCTGGCGCATGAGCCAGATGGGGGTGCGATGCACCTTCTGCCGTCTGGCGGCGGCCGTCAGGTCAGGCACGCTCAAAGGAACAGCGACCGTTCGCCTGGGATCTCAAGACGCCTACCGAGGATGAACGGGCCGAACTCCGCAAATCGGGCGCTCACCTCATCGAAGCGCATCTCGTAGACGATCTTCTTGAAGTCCAGGGGGTTGGCGGCGAAGAGGGTGACGCCCCATTCGTAGTCGTCAAGTCCGACCGACCCCGAGATGACCTGCTTGACGCGCCCCGCATACCTGCGACCGATCAGTCCATGGTCGTGCATGAGGCGCCTCCTCTCGGCCATCGGCAGCTCATACCAGTTGTTCCCCTCGCCGGCAAGCCGCCTTTTGTCCATGGGGTAGAACGAAACCCATCGGGCGGGCGGGATCTCGGGGTGGAGCCTGCCCCGCAGGTAGGGATCGGCCAGCGGATCCTCGGGCAGGGGCCGGTCCCCCGCCCCGTAGGTGGATATCTCCACCACGGACAGGTAACTCATCGCCGGTACGAGCACCTCGTCGAGGTGCGAGCGCCGGAAGGCCTCCTCGACAGTGAGGAGGTCGTCGGGCCCCGGCCTCAGATGAACCTGGAGAAAGTCCCCCTTCTGTCCCATCACCTCGTAGTAAGCCGACGCTCCGTGCTCGGGATCTGATGGCATCACAGCTCGGACGTACTCCTCAAGGGCACCCTGCCGTTCCCGGCGCTCGGCGTCTCCGAGGCCAGGCAGGACGTGACGCAGGTCGTGAAGCATCCACCAGCCTTCAAGCGTTGCGACAGCTTCTGCCACGGGTCAGACCTCCAGATGGGACGTGGGGCAGGCCTGGTGAGGCCTAGTTCCCCAAGGAGGAGCGCTTAACCCTCTTTCGTCAGCCGTCCCTCTCCTCGCCCATGGGGCGGGAGGTATCGCTGCGAGTCCATCGCGCTTACTCACGGCGTCCTCGCTTTGCGGCGCCCCAAAAGGGGCCCTCTCTCGCTCCGACCGCCGTCGTGGTGCACGTCAGGCGGGGGTGCCGTCAGTCGATCGGGGTGATCGGGCCGAGCTCCTGTGTCCCGACCGGCTGCCCCCCCTGGGCCGAGTGCGGCGGGGGAGCCCCGTCCCTCGCCTTCTCCTGCTCGTCAGAATGGATGAAGCCGATCGGGTGGTGCGGCTCATGGGGCTCCTCGATCCCATCGTCGAAGGCGAGCACATATTCGATATCATCCCACGGCACGGCCAGCTTGGCCTGTCCGATCAGGGCCTGGCCGGTCTTGCGGTTCATCTCGGGCACCTGCACGTCGATCCAAAGCCCCGTGGGGCCGACGTCGAGCTCCAAAAGGTACGTGTACTTGCGCCTGAGGTCGATGCCGTGGCGAAAGTAGGGCCGTGGTTCGGGGAAGTCCTTGAAGTGGACCTCGAAGACGATCACGAGGGCATCACCTTGCCCAAGCGTTCGACAGGGCCCGACCGAGACCTCCACAGGAGCGGGTGGTTATCGAGGTGTCACAGGCTCCCGGATGCCCCGCCCGCCGCACTCCGGGCACTGGCCGCTGCCGCTGCACTCGGGACAGGGCCCGCCAGCCACGTCACCGCGGCCGTCACACCTGATGCAGGCCCCGTGCCCGAAGCAGTAGGCGCATTCCTCCATCGTCCACGCCTCCCGGCCTAGTGTGCCGATGAGCATGCGGGCGATTCAGCGTCCACTCTCCACCCTGGCCCAGAGGGCGCGTATCTCGTCATCGAGACGGCGCGCCTCTTTCTCCAGATCCCGCCTGCGCGAGGCCGGGATATTCAGGGAGGCGAGCTGCGAGAGGACCTTCTCGCGTGCCACCTCCCGCTCCCTGAGGCGTGCCTCCAGGCGGTCCAGATCACGGTCATCGCCGTCATCGGCGAGGTCCGTGAAGAAGGTCCGGCCCCCAGGCCGCACCTCCAGCACGCGGGCCCCGATCGCCTCCAGGAAGGCCCGGTCGTGGCTCGCCAGGATGACGATCCCGTCATAGGCGACGAGTGCCTCCTCCAGGGCCAGGCGGACATCGATGTCAAGGTGGTTCGTGGGCTCGTCGAGGATCAGGAGGTCCGCTCCGCCGAGGCACAGGTAGAGGAGGGCGAGCCGGTTCGTCTCGCCGCCCGACAGGTCCGAGGGCGCCACCTCCGCCCGGTCGGCGGGAAAGCCCCAATTGGCGAGGAGCCGCCGTGCCTCCTCATGATGGAGTCCGGTCCCCATCACGACCTCGAGCACGGAGGGTGCCCTGGGCAGGGAGCTCAGGTCCTGGGCGAAGTACCCGATCTTCATGTCGTCCACGCCCGCGACGCGTCCGGCGAGAAGCGTCCTCTGCCCGGCGAGGGAGCGGAGCAGCGTCGACTTGCCGATGCCGTTCGGACCGACCAGGGCCAGGCGCTCCCCCGGCTCGAGGCGCACGTCGACCGGCCCGATGAGGGGTGTGTCCCAGCCGGCGACGACCCCCTCCAGCCTCACCACCCGTTTGACCGCGGCCGGAGGCAGCCCGAGCCGCGCCTTGCGCTGACGGCGTGGCACGTGGATCTCTTCCAGGCGGGCGAGCTGAGATCG
>Ga0207433_10002205_pt1 | contig 40134 bp, 43 predicted proteins | sample YelNatPaOPGAMG01_FD_187559 | JGI IMG/M metagenome (GOLD analysis project Ga0207433, IMG submission 187559) | Hot spring thermophilic microbial communities from Obsidian Pool, Yellowstone National Park, USA - OP-RAMG-01 (SPAdes) (version 3) | ecosystem: Environmental > Aquatic > Thermal springs...
CAAAAAGTATTGAAGTTTCATTATCGCCTTTCATGTTACAACTCAAAAATTCAAGCGTAACTATATCAAATTTGCGATTCCATCTATTGTTATTTTTACTTCATCGGCAAAAGTATAAATATTTTGTTTAATTTTTGAGTACTTAGAAGGTAGCTTTTCAAACCCTATAAAGGAAGACTTTACCACGCTGTGATTCATCATAATAACTATTCCGTCACTATATTTCAATTTTGTATTAAAAGCCTTAATGCCTATTTTATCCATTTCTGGTTTCAACTGTTTTAATGTTTTGTCCTGATCCGGCTTGTATTTATTCACTAGAATAACGCATTTTGGTATCTGTCTTATGATGCTCATCATATTTATAACACTATACGACTCCGCCTGCAACACATATATATTTATATCATTTTCGGCAAGCAACGGAAGATTATCTATACTACTATCATAGTCTTGTACTGTGATATTTATATTAGCATTTTCCGGTGATACGCTATCAAGATTTTTTACCGAACGCAAAAGGTCTTTTTGCTTGTCATAACTAACCACATCTAGATTATAAAACTTTCTAAGGGCAGAATATATTAAAAATGCTACAGTAGTCTTACCAACCCCGCCTTTCCATGCAAATACTCCAATTTTAATATTTATAGGCATATATTCCAAATCTCACTTAACTATTTCTTTAATGTTGCAAAAAAATCCGTGCATATTACCATTTCAACCTTAATAGTTATATCAAAAAGAAAAAGAAAGGTTTCTTGAAGGTTTAAAAAATAGTGGTTTTTTAGTCAATAACCCTAAATTTCGCTACAGACACATGGTTAGCATCAGTTTTAACCTCATAGTAGACGGTTTGCTTAGGGTTTGTACTGGATTTGTGTTTAGTAATCCTTCTCTATTTTTTTATTATCGTATGGTTTATCCACTTGTATGCTATGAAATTTGACAGAGTTAAGTTGGTATTTAAAAAACATTTTTAATCAATCAATATCCAAAGCATCAATAATTTTTACCAGCACTTCTCTAGCACTTTCATACTCAAACTCGCCGACAAGTTTTTGCATTTTCCTTACCGCTTCTTCTTGCCCAAGAATAGTTAACTGGTTAGCAACACTTTCGATGGCATCTGAAGCCTCAAAATCCAAGTCTGCCAGTAGTAAATCTAATCTTTTTAAGTCTGACGCCAAAATCTCTTCATCGATTGTAACCGTTATATCATTTTTGATTGTGGCAAACATAGATTCTGGTTCGCCAATAGCATTCTTAATATGCTCAACCAGACTTTCGAGTTCCATTTCTCTAATAGCTATAGCCTTTCCAATATTCCCATTCTCACCAAACTTTAATGTTCTCTCTATCTCTATACATTGCTCATATAATTTAGTGGCGCCTATGCTTCCGGCCAAGCTTTTGATAGTGTGAGCCAGCCTCATAGCGCTATCTATATCATTTGAGTTTATAGCCGAGTTGACACGGGATAAAGTATCAGCTTGAGTTTCCACAAAACGCCTGAGTAGTTTCCGTAGTAGTTGCTCATTGCCTGCTACCTGTCCCAGTGTGCTCTTTATGTCTATTCCTGGTATATACAAGTCTGTATTTAATACTGTTGCTTCAGTCGGCATATCAATGGTATCTATAGATTTGATTTTTGGTTTTATCCATTCTGCAAGCGTAAAAAATAGCTTTGTCACGTCTAGTGGCTTGGTGATGTGGTCATTCATTCCAACCTATATAACCCTTTCCTTATCGCCAGCCATAGCATTTGCCGTCATTGCTAGTATAGGAAGATCGGCAAATTTAGCTTCTTGACGTATCCTTCTGGTGGCCTCAAATCCATCCATAATTGGCATCTGGCAATCCATCAGAACTCCGTCATACATCGCCTGAGATAGCATATGGAGTGCTTCTACGCCGTTATTTGCAATATCAACTTTTATACCAGCCTTTTGCAAGACCTCAATCGCCAGTTCCTGATTTACAGCATTATCTTCGGCAAGTAGTAAATGCACACCCCTTAACGATTCAGAAGCCTCTTTATAGCTTGCCTCCTTTTCCTGTCTGCGACTGCCCTGCACAACCTCTTTTCCAAGAGCGTTTAGGATGCTACCTAGTAGCGCGGAGGGATTGACAGGTTTTACCAATACGCCGTCTATCTTGATTCTTTGAAATGCCGCTTTTTGTAGTAATTCCTCTCGATTATATGCAGTAACCATGACAAAAGCCTGAGTTTTAGACAACTGACTGTCAGAGCGAATTTGTTTGATAGTCTCCACACCGTCCATATCAGGCATCATCCAATCCATAAGGACAAGTCCATAAGGTCTTTGCTCTATTTTAGCCTGCTCTAGTTCTCTGATAGCGTCCTTGCTGTCAAGCGTCACAATAATCTGACCATCTGCGTCATGTAAAATTGACCATCTTTATCTCAAATCTCAAACTTACTTTTGACCAATTATTGTTTTTGCTTTTGACTAAATAGGCATATTTACTCTGGTTGATTTGTTTTATGATTTCAAACGAACTACTAAAAGCGTTTACGCTTATATTTTATCGATGTGTAGCGGCATAAAATAGTATCTAACTGTTTCCGATTTGCGGATTTACAACTATTAAATGACCTTGAAGTATTGTTTTATAGGGATTTTAGAGACTTTGTTGGACTATCTTAGATTATAGTGAATTAAGCAATTGGAGGCGACACCCGGATTCGAACCGGGGATCAAGGCTTTGCAGGCCCATGCCTTACCACTTGGCTATATCGCCCTCTAAGGGGTGGTGCGAATGGCCGGAATCGAACCGGCACGGGCAAAAGCCCGCAAGATTTTAAGTCTTGTGCGTCTACCGATTCCGCCACACTCGCATAAGAATTAAAGTTATGTATTTATAAAGAAACTTCAAGGGAGGTTCAAAAAATGGAGCGGGAGACGGGGATCGAACCCGCGGCCCCAACCTTGGCAAGGTTGTGCTCTACCACTGAGCTACTCCCGCGCTCTAAAGTGGAAGTGGGATTATAGACGAAGAAACTTTAAATTTAGCTTTATTAGACATAGAAAAACGCAAAAACAATCAAAAACCGCCATTGAGACTTCTAGGTTCACCTATAAAATATCCTTGCGAATAATCTATTTCCAAAGCCTTTACCATTTTAAATATTTTCTCGCTATGCACGTACTCTGCAACTGTTTTTGCGTTAATATTTTTTGCAAAAGCTACGATAGCTTTCACGACCTCACAATTTGTAGAATTAGTATCCATATCTTTGACAAAAAAACCGTCTATTTTAATAATATCTATATGTAACTCCGACAGACGCTTAAAGTTTGAATGTTCACTACCAAAATCATCTGCCACCAATAAACATCCAAGTTCTTTTATCTTGGTCAGCGTGTCTATACTACTTGATACGGTTTTAGAGTCAATACCCTCTAGAATTTCAAACGCCACATTGGTTGGTTTTATATCAAAATAACTCATCTTTTGTTTTAAAAAATCAACAAAACCCGCATCAGCCAAATCATCCTCGGATATATTTAGAGATAATGAAATATCGCTTCCCCTAAAAAGTTTGAAACTCTCGGCTATAACAACCCTGGTAACCGCGCTAAGCAATCCACTCTCTTTTGCGCATCCTAAAAATTCAAGCGGCAATACCATGCCGTTTTCCGTCTCCAGTCTTATCAATGACTCATATCTCTCTATTAGACCATTTTTATTATTTATTATAGGCTGGAAAAATGGAAACAACTTACCCATAAGCAGGGCATCTTTTAACTTCTCTTGCCAGTAAAGACTCTTTTTGTTGCGATTAACAACCTCATCTGATGTTTTTGGGTCAAAATAATAATATCTATTTCTACCTAGCTTTGTCGCTTCAAGTAGCGCCAACGTGCTATTTTGAATGAGTTGCAAACCTGTTCCTATGGATATTCCGATATTAAAAAATATCTTAACTTCACCCACGCTAAGTTCTAAAAATTCAAATAAGGAAAAGCTCTGAATCTGCTTTGCCAACTCTATCATCTGGTTTGGCAAAGTATTTTTAAACAAGATTGCGAACTCATCTAAATTTATCTTGAAAATCTCACCGTCGTCATTAATATTTTTACTTAATAACTCTATAGATTTTTGCGTCAACTCGTCACCTACTTCAACACCGTGAGAAGCTACAAAATTAAAAAAACCATTAATCTTCAGGATAGCCAAAGTGCACTGCAGGTTGTGCGATTCATTTTTTAAATAGCCCTTTAGAGCATCATAATTTTTTACAACAACCAAAGCAGTACCTTTTTTGCATAATGATTATATAAAATCAGCATAAATATATAAAATAATAACCTCATAACACTAAATTATTAAGTATGACGTTGATAAAATATTTGAGGTTGTTTATATTATTTTGGAGTTTTAATTATGTCATCAATAGCTTCTTCCGGTTTTTATATAAAGGATAATCTAACTGAAGTTCATAAAGCGATTAGTTCACAAGCGGCAACTCAAAATTACGATACTTTCCCAAAGTTGAGCAAAGAAACTCAAAAAGACGAGGTTGAATTTGACAAAAGCGTAAAGCAAAAAAACCAAGAGGGATTTTTAAACTATACGCTTAATGTATATGCATAACTATTGCATTGTTACTATCGTAACTTTATCCATTCCTTTTTGTTTTAACACGTCTATTACGTCCACAAATCCTTGAAAAGCCGCAGATTTATCGCTTTTAACCACTATGCTATCACTTGAAGAAAGCTGACTAACCCTTTGCCTCAGAATCTCTTTGTCTACTTTTTCTTTACCAAAATAAATATCCCCACCCTGCTGAATGGAGATTTCCACGTATTTTATATCAGCTCCAGGTTTAGCATCAGCTTTCGGAAGATTTACAGGTATAAGACCTTGGGCGATAAATGTAGCCGTAATTAAGATTATTGTCAGCAGAACCAACATAATATCGATAAAAGGCACGACATTTATATCCTCAAATTTGCGAATTTTAATTGCCGCCATAAAGTGATTCCCATTTTGCTTGTAAAACCTCGACCTTACGCACCAACAGATTGTAAATAACGATAGCAGGTAAAGCTACGCAAATACCTGAAGCCGTAGCAATCAAGGTGTATGAAAGACTTTTCATTATTGTTTTGGAATCAACCATAGACGTATCTCCTATGGCAGAAAAAGTGACCATAATACCCAAAACAGTTCCTAGCAACCCGATATATACAGCATTTGCACCTATAGTTGATAGAACCGTTAAGTAATTAGTAAGCGCTATATCTAGCTCATTTTTATCGTTAAATTCTCTTAAATTAAGATTTTTATAATATAGATACCTTTCAATGCCAATCCACACACTAACAAAACTAAGAGATGCCAAAACACCAAGCACCCCATACTCTATAACAGATTTTAGTTCTAACAACATAAACTCTCCAAAAAATAAAATTTTAGGCATATTATCCAAAAATCGTTTCATAAAAAATAAGCGGTTAAAATCACGAAATTAATAAAATATTTAATTGGGGTCATGTGTATCAAAAAGATTTAGACGCTTTACTATTAAAAGACAGTTCAGGACTACCTTGCTCATTTTTGCTATTTGGGTATTGCAGATACCTTTCGACACTTTACTGCGAAAGGCTTTTGACGCTGTTTAGCGGCGAGTCGGATACGCTAAAAATGTACTTTGACGAGTATAACTTTGAGAGTGCCAAAAACTTTTTGTCACAAAGTTCGCTTTTTGGCGACAAGCTTATCTTGGTGGTTAAAAACGATAAAAAAATACCAAAAAAAGACGTGAAAGAACTGATTGAAGCGGCTCAAAGAAATAATGGTCTTTTTATATTTGAATATTTCGGAGATATTTCCGTAAACAAAGAAGATTACCACAAAACATTCAGTAGTTTTACTAGATTTTTCCAACCAAATAATCTTCAAGAAATAGTAGCTCTGGCAAGAACTGAAGCAACAAAATACAATTTATCAATAGAAGATAAATATCTATCAAAAATTGCATACGCTATGAATATGGATTTGGAGTTAATTTCAAATGAGATTAGAAAACTAAGCGCGCTTGATCTGCCGATTGATGACGAAATAATAAAAAATGTTGTTTTGAATAATGAAAATATAAATAGCGATAAATTTTATGAATTAGTACTTTTAAAAAAATCTTTTGCGCAAGAATTAGAGTTTATTCTGGAAAAACAAGGTTCAAGCGAAGTGGATGTCACTCTTGGCTTTGAGAGATTCGTATATGATATTTTATTAACAAAACTATCTATAAAACTATTTGGAGATGCAAAGTCAGCATTTGGCTATAATCCTCCGCAAGAGATACTGAAAATGCGCCAAACACTAGCAGTATCAATCAAAGACGATAACTTAACAAAAATACTAGATACGTTATTGCAAACAGACTCTGAACTAAAAAAATCAAAAAACCCAGATAAAAAACTGCTACTAGTTCAAAATTTAATCAAAATTCAATCTTTCTTGTGATATATTTCCATCCTTAAATCCTTATCGTTGCTCGCTTTAGAGTCTCGGTGAAATCCAAAAGGAGATAATTATGAACCTATATGAGACAATGTTTGTCTTAAAGCCTACGCTTACGCCTGAAGAGACACAGGCAAAAATCCAAATGATAAAAGATGTCATCACTTCGCAAGGTGGTGAGATTGCAGGTGTAGAAGACTGGGGCAATAAGAAACTAGCCTACAAAGTACAAAAATTCGATAGAGGTTATTATTTTGTATGCTACTTCAAGTCTGCAGGGAAAGCTATTTTAGAACTTGAAAGAATCTACAAAGTAACAGAAGATGTTATTAAATTTATGACTCTCAAATATGAGAAAAAAGTAGAGCTAAAAGCATGGCATGCTATGGTTGACAAATCAAATGGTAAAAAACCTACCGCTGAAGCTCCAAAAGCTGAAAAAGTAGAGGCTCCAAAAGAAGAAGCCGTAAAGGAATAAATAGTGAACAAGGTAATATTGGTTGGAAATATCACTAGAGCAATAGAGCTTAAACATCTTCCTTCCGGTTCAGCTGTTGCAAAGACCGGCATAGCTGTTAATAGGAATTGGAAAGATAAAATGACGGGTGAGGCAAAGCAAGAAACAATGTTTGTAGACATAACAATCTACGGCAAATCTGCAGAAATCGCCAACCAATACATTACTAAGGGCAAAAAGGTTTTAGTAGAGGGTAGACTTGTATTAGAGCAATGGGTTGACCAAACTGGTCAAAAACGCTCAAAGCATACAGTAGCTGTTGAATCATTTGAGTTTTTGGATTCTAAATCTTCTGACGAGACATCTTATGACTCTTCAGACGGATATGGTTCAGAATATCAAACGCCTGCAAGAACAGCTCCTAGAGTACCAGATATTAATATTGATGAAGAAATACCGTTTTAAAAGGAAATAAAAATGGCTGAAAAAAGAAAATATTCAAAAAAACACTGCAAATATAGCGAAATGAAAATCGACTATATCGATTATAAAGATGTAAAACTTCTAAAGCATACACTATCTGAAAGATATAAAATTATGCCAAGAAGACTTACTGGCAACAGTAAAGATGCTCAAGATATGGTAGGAACGGCTATAAAAAGAGCTAGACACATGGCTCTTATTCCTTATATCGTAGACAGAAAAAACGCTGTATCGCAGGCTGATTAAAAATCATCAGTGATACCCTCTGCGGTATCACTGTCTTCTAATATATCAGTAGCCTCTTCCTCCCCTTTATTTTTAAGCATAAAAATAGTCTGATTCATTAGTCGTATTCTTTTCGAAAGTGTCTGCATAACTCTAAATGCAATATTTGGTTCGGTTGAAATTACGCTGTTGAAATTGCTCCTACTCAGAACAAGGGCGCTCAATGTTTCAGAAACCCTAATAGTCGCACTTCTAGGCATCGTATCGACCAAAGACATTTCCCCAAACATATCGCCCACCTCAAGCGATGCGACCACATTATCTTTATGCAACACATCTACTTTCCCTTGAAGTATTAGATACATATCAGTTCCATCATCACCCTCTCTAAATAAAATACTATTTTCTTCAAATCTTCTAACAGATCCTTGCTTTGCTAGAGACTTAACATCGATCGTATTCACATCAACTTTTTTATCTTTTACGATATGCTCTGCTCTTATCTGAGTTTTTGGTTTTTTAACAGCATTTACCAGCTCTCTAACTTCTTGTTCTGTATACTCTGTAAACATTAGTCTAACAACTCCATTGCAATTTTTAGATAATTATGCCACTCTTTATCAGCCGATGTATTAACATTAATGTTTCTCAAATAGTACTTAATAAATGTCTTTGTATCGTAATTACCTTCTATATTGGCAGATGACAAAAAATCAACTATTCTCTTGTTTCTCTCAGCCCTATCCCAGAGCAACTTATCAAGATGATAAGCTTTGACATTAATAGCATCCGTCAATCTTGCAAAATAATTTTTTTTAAGAGTATTAAATCTTTCAACAAAAATACTATGAAATGCGCCCTCATACTCAGTCAAAAGAATACCTAGCTCCGTAGTTCTATCTCTAGCCAATGCAAAATAGTGAACAGCATCTGCATACTTACCTTTTAACACCTTAATCTCTTTTAATTTCTCTTCATTCTGACTTTGAACGGACAATACTTTTATTTGTTCATCTAGTTGTTTGAGCTTCATTTCATAGAGATCCCTTGAGGCTTTTGTAGTGACAATTTCATCTTGAATCGCAATATACGGCTTAAGAGACGATAAAAATTTTTGTTGATAGATAATATCAGGAACCTGGGTCGCCGATTGTAATTTTGCAAAATAGTCAAATAGTGAGTATACATCCTTTTGTAGCTTCAGTAATAGTCCTGCTATGAACTTATCGTCTATCTCTCTAAAATTCCTAAGAGCAGTAGTCAGAAAGCGCTTTAGTTTAAAATAGTCGGCTCTAGGTTTTTCTAGGCTATATTGCAAGCAGAAATTTTCTTCAAAGACCACAATCTTCTCGGTTTCATCAAAAAAGGATGATAAAAATTCATCCACATACACCTCAGGTTCATGTTCAAGATCTAGCATAATGCACTTTTCCAAATTGAATTTTACTGATTATACAAGTTTTTTTGATAAAATCAGGTCTATGAAACAAAAAAAGTTTAGCTTATTTAAAAATTTTGCACACAGTATACGCGGATTGGTTGATATTTTTAAAAATGAAACCGCTTTTAGAGTGGAGATTGTAACCTTTATTGTTTTTACAGTAATAGCCATATTTCTACCCATACAACTAATTTATAAAGCCGTACTCATCCTATCATTACCATTGGTATTGGTAGCGGAAATTATCAACTCCGCTATCGAAAGAGCCGTAGATACCGCAACTCTCGAATATGATGAGAATGCAAAAAAAGCAAAAGATGCCGCATCTACCATCGTATTAGCATCGCTATTTTGGGTATCAGCTATATGGCTTATAACCATATACATAGCTTTAAATCGTTAAGGAAGCGTGCTCGGTTTTGTCAAAAATCCATCTTCCTGCATAGTTGTAACTATTTTTTTAAAAATCGGTACTGCCGTATCTGCGGCAAAATGTTTTGTTTTCGGTTCAACCACCAACACCCCAATCGTATACCTGTTGCTCGAATCGTTTGCGAAACCAAAAAAAGAACTATTAAATGCTTTTGCATAAATACCGTTTTTAGCTATATGGGCAGTACCGGTCTTGCCTCCAATTTCAAGCGGCGAAGTTTTTGCTGAAGTTCCGGTGCCTTTTTCAACAACCTCTATTAGTATATTTTTTATCTTTGACGCCGTATTTTCGGAAATCACACGTCTTGTTGCAGGTTCGGGTAATGCCTGCTCGGCACCTCCATCAATAACTACACTACTAGTAATTCTTGGTGTTACCATTACGCCTTTATTGTTAAATATATTATATGCTGATATTAGTTGCATAAAATTGCATCTCATACCATACCCGTAACCCAAAATCCCTTTTACGACCTCAGAGCTTAGTTGTGCTTTTTTTGGAATATTTCCGACTAGCTCGAACGGCAGATCAACACTACTTTTCTGCTCAAATCCAAATCGTTTCAGCCAATCCAACATACTAGACGAATCCATTCGCAAAGCAAGCTGGGTCATACCAACATTACTAGAAAAAACTATTGCGTATTCTGCCGGTACTATTCCCATCTTATGCTCATCAACTACAGTTTTTTGTCCAAGCTGAAATCTACCAAGCTTACAATCAATCATTTCACCGATATTAACTCTTCTCTCCTCCAGAAGCATTGAAAAAATAATAGGCTTTATGGTGGAACCTGGCTCATAGACATACTGCACGAAATCTACTTTCATGTTGGCTAGCGTTCCTTGTTGTACACTATACGGAGTATATCTATTTGATGAAGCTATAGTTAAGATCTTACCCGTTCTTGTATCCATAACACATGCCATAATAGAATCAGCTAGGAGACCTGGCTTTGCTTCATCCAAAATACGCTCAACCTCTTTTTGTAGCTTTAAATTAACAAATAGTTTAATACTCATCCCGTCTTGTCTAAAGCTATTTTTTGTTTTCTCATTAAATATGATATTTCCGCCGACATCTCTTTGTCCAAATGTAACACCTTTTTGGCTCGGAATTAAAGCAGCGTTGTAAAACTTTTCCAACCCTAACAACCCACCCATATCTTCAACTTTTACATATCCCAAGACAGGTTCCAATGAATCTTGATATGGGTACTCTCTAAAAAACTCGTTTTCTACAACCTCAAGCCCATAACGTAAAAATCTTCCGCCTACTCTTTTCGGAATAAAAACCTGCATTTTATCTAACACAGTAGATAATTGCCTAAAATTCTTCGCATCCCTAGCATCTATATCCGTAGCCACAATAATCTTATCATCGCCTTTTAATAGGGAATAAACTTCACTTTCCGATTTTTTTGAATAAATACTAAGTAGTTTTACAAATACTTCTTTTTTAGCAGGGTCAACATTTGCAGGATTAAATGATACAGAATATCTTTTTTGGCTTTTAGCTATTTGATAACCATCTGCAGTAATAATATCACCGCGAAGAGGAGTTTCAATTTCCCTTTTAATTGTAATATCTTTATATCTATTTGAAGTCGCCACATCAAACACTCGAGCCAAAAAAATAATAAACCCGACAGTCAGAACTAAAAAAAGACCTAATATTTTGCTGGCTTTTGAATTCATAGGAGAGCGCCTATTAAGACGCTATTATAGTTGAGTTTTCGAAATCTCTTTATACGCAGAGATTGCTTTATTTCTAACCTCAAGCATCAGCTTCATATTAAGCTCTGCTTTTGATATAGCAATAGCTGCTTGATGCAAATCTTTTACATCTCCCGTCGCCAAATCAGTCATTGCTTGTTGTCCATTTACTTGCTCTTCATTCATATCTGCAAGTGAGTTTTTCAACATATCGCCGAAAGATGGGCCACCGCCCGTATCAGTCTTCTTTGCCCCTTGATTTGATAATAGATCGCTTGACTTTAGGAGTCCAATTTTTGAAATTTGATCTGCCATTTTATACTCCTAATTAAGATAACAACTGTATTGCCGACGAGGCCATCGTTTTTACGCTTTGAAATGCTGAGACATTAGCCTGATAAGCTTTTGTAGCTTCTATTAAATCCGCCATCTCTATAACAGGATTTATATTTGGATAGGCAACATACCCGTCACTATTAGCATCCGGGTGGGACGGGTCATATTTCATATTCGGCTTAGAATCATCTCTTACCGTTTTATCTACCACTACGCTCATAATCGGCGGTTTAGCATATTGGTTTAATCCAATTTTTTCATCAAGTGGATTTTCATATTTATGGAAATTATTTTCTGACTCTAATTTATCGTTATATGCTTTTTCAAAATTAACGGCCTTAAAAACAACTTGTTGTCTTCTGTAAGGACCGCCTTCATCCGTTCTCGTCGTATTTGCATTTGCTATATTTGACGATATAACGTTCACCCTATATCTTTGAGCCGATAAACCGTATCCGCTAATATCAAATGAATTTAAAAATGCCACCTATTATCCTTATTGAGACGATTTACTAGCATCTATTACAGATGAAAAAATCATCGTATCTTTTTTATAAGCCGAAATCAGCGCTTGATACATTGTTGAGTTTTTTGCCATTTCAGATGACTCAACATCTATATCTACACTATTTCCGTCGTTACGCGCCATATGTCCATCTCTAAAAAATACAGTAGACTTATTGTTACTTTCATCATCTATGGGACTAAGATGCGAACCGTTTGTTTTTGCCATTTCTAGCTTCTTAGAGTTAGAACCGCTAAAAGCTTTATCACTTTCAGTTTTTAGCATATTTTCAAAAGACAAGTCCCTAGGTCTATATCCCGGCGTATCAACATTTGCAATATTACTAGAAATCATATCCTGCTTGACAGCTCTAGCATCTAGTGCACTTTGGACAAAAGCGGAAGCTTTACTTATTTGAAAATCAGCCATCTTTTCCTCGCTTGAACTCTTGTCTTATTAAAAAGCAACAACTGTTCCTAAATTTGTTATTATCATTTACCACAAAAGGAATGATAACATATTTTAGACTCAAATAGACTCTTTTAGTTTCTTCCAGACGGCTAGCATCTGAGCATGTTCTTTTACGTCATGAACCCTCAGTATAGTAGTGCCGTTATCGAGCGCTTTTTGGTGAAGAGCTAAAGTTCCAGGTAATCTATCCTCTACCTCAGAGCTATAAATACTATGTATCATGCTTTTTCTACTGGCGCCGATAAGCAACGGATAATTAAAATGGGTAAAATGCTCAAGATTTTTCACTAGAGAAAGGTTGTGTGCCAAACTCTTTCCAAAACCGATACCTACATCAAGTATCAAACTCTTCACTCCGAACGAATGAGCTTTAGAGATTCTCTCTGTAAAAAATTCATCTACCTCTATCATCACATCATCATATTTTGGCAACTCTTGCATATTTTGAGTTTCACCCTTTTTGTGCATTAAAATAACAGTTGCATTATATCTACCTATAATATCTGCAAGCTCATCACTTTCAAGTCCAGTAATGTCATTTATAATTCTAAAACCACTATCAAGAGCAATCCTTGCCACCGCAGGAGAGAAAGTGTCTATGCTAAAGTCAACCTTTTCAAACAGTTTATATCTTGCCACACTCTTAAGCACGGGCTCAATTCTTAGTAACTCTTCTTTCTCGCCAGGATAAACCGAGCCAGGTCTAGAAGACACCGCACCAATGTCAAGAATATTAGCGCCTTCATCTATCATCTGAAGTGCTTTATCTAAAAAATAACCCTCATCAATTCTACTGCCGCTAAAGAAACTATCTGAGTTTATATTTAACACACCCATAAGTTTTTTTTCATAGCTACTTTGACATCTAAAATTCTGAAGTTTTTGAGCAATTTTTTTAAGCCCAAACGGTTGAATAAGCTCTTTTTTAGCTAATACTTCTAGTTGCTTATCATTGCAAATCAATACGGCATCCGTAGTTTCTGCGCTAAAATCGGCAGTATGCCTACTCGTAGCCAATTCCGCGCCAATTGACAAAGCGTCTTGCTTTAGTATATTTGCGGCTTTTATACTTAAATTTTTTATGAAAAATATATTAAGTTTAGCTTTTTTTGACATAATTGCAGAACCGACTTTATCCACATCAATCAATTCAAATATCTTTACAATATCATGCTCATTTGATATTTTATATATCAACTTTGTGCCTTTTACGAAGCAGAGTAAGTAAAATATCAGCAAAAATAATTTTCGGTTGCGTATTAAGCCCTAAAAGTTCGACAGCTCTTTCAAACTTTGCTATTTCCATGTCACCGATAAATTTACTATCAGGATAGAGATTGATACTATCCTGAAGTAATATATATAAAATTACTTTCGCATCCTCTTTGTCAAGTCTATCACTCTGTTTTAAAAATTCAAAAATTGTTTTTAACGATATTTTTGAAATATCAAACCTAATACTCGGTTCTGTTTTTTTTGTATTCATAAAATAAGTAGAAATACGGGAACGAATCGTATGAAGTAAAGCTGAGGCAGTCTTTGCAATAATAATAAAACGGATATTATGAGGTGGTTCTTCTAATATCTTTAAAAGCCTATTCTGCACCTCAATTCTATATATTACAGATTTAAGAATTATTGTTTTTAACGTCTCACTTGTCAAATAAGCTTCAGCAAAAAGCTCATCAATATCATCCACAAGCAAGTCTTGTTGTTCCTTGTATGGCTTAGGAAATAAATGCACATTGGTTAGTCCGTCAATCAGAGAAGCAAAAGCCGCATCGAGATCATTTGATATTAACACAAAGCCTGCACCGTTTTGCAATGCCTCACTACTAAAAAGTTGCATTAACCATACCTAATATTATTAAAAGAATATATCAAACACTAATCTCTCCAAACATAACCGCATCAATAGTTTTATCCAAAAGTTTTATAAGTGATAATAGCTTCATATCAAGATTCTCGTCGGTAGAGCGAAGGCTAAAACTATTTTGCCACTGTTCATCAAATATCCATAAAAAGTTATCATCTTGTTTTTTTGCAAAATCTGCAAGCTTGTTATCATGTCTACCTATATACCAAAATACATAACTATTACAAACAATATCCAGCATATTGGTATAAGATGAAAATACCTCCTGCTTAGCATCGGCATAAATATTCGGCAACATTCCTTTAGATGAAAAAAAAGGTAAATATGGTCTATTTTTAATAGGTTTATTAATACTCTTAACTATATACTCTTCCAACCATGAGCGATCCTTGTCTGTTACTATAAATACAGCTGAACCGTTAATTACATTATCTACAAAACTATTAACAATAGGCACCCATTCAAAACGCCTTTCCTCTAACCACGCCAACTCACTATCGTCCCTAATAGTGTCTAACGTCCACTTTAGAAGTTCCGTCATTTATTTGTCTAGCCCATAAGCTTCATGTAAAGCCCTAACAGCTAATTCGCCATACTTTTCCTGTATAACAATAGAAATTTTAATTTCACTAGTACTTATCATGAGAATATTTATATTTTCATCAGCAAGGGTAGTAAAAGCTTTACTAGCAACACCGCTGTGACTTTTCATACCAACACCTACGACAGAAACCTTTGCAACATCTAAATTATAAGCCACTTTTGCACCAAGTTTTTCAAACTTAGACATCACTAGCTTACTTCTTTCAAGCTCACTTTGCGGAATCGTAAAAGATATATTTGCTTTTGCATCATGAGAAATATTTTGCACTATCATATCAACTACAATATTTTCATCAGACAATGTCTTAAAAACATCGGCTGCAATACCTGGCTTATCATCTAAATTACAAATATCTACTATCACTTGGTTTTTATCAAGCGCAATACCGCTTACAAGCACATCTTCCATCATATCATCTTCCTTGGTTATTAATGTTCCTTCGTTTTCATTAAAACTACTTCTTGTGACCAAATTCACATTTAGCTTTTTGGCCAATTCAACTGAACGATTCTGCAAAACCTTTGCCCCTGCCGACGCAAGCTCAAGCATCTCATCGTAACTAATTTTATTTAGTTTTTTTGCCTTTGGCTCAATTCTAGGGTCTGTAGTATAAACACCGTCTACATCGGTATAAATTTCACATAAATCCGCCTTTAACGCTCCGGCTAAGGCAACAGCCGTCAAATCACTTCCACCTCTTCCAAGTGTTGTCACTATGCCGTCATCAGTAATACCTTGAAAACCTGATACAACTACTATACACCCCTCTTCTATTTTTGCTTGCATAGCTGAAGGGTCTATCGAAGCTATTCTGGCTGTTGTAAAAGCGCTATCCGTAACTATTCCGGCCTGTCTTCCACTCATAGCAACAGCTTTCAACCCGCTTTCATTCAGCGCTATCGCAAGCAATCCGGCAGTTACTCTTTCTCCAGAGCTAACTACAAAATCCATCGCTTTCTTATCTGGGGTTTTACTATAGTAATTACAATATTCTAATAGTTTATTTGTTTCTCCGCTCATAGCAGAAACGACGACTACAATCCCGTGCTTGTCTTTTGCAGTTTGTTTTACTCTTCTGGCAACATTTTCAATTCTCTCCAAAGAACCAACACTTGTACCACCGTATTTTTGAACAATCAACATTTAGATAAACCCTTCTCTTCTAAAATAAGTCAATACTTTTTTGTATATAGGCTTCTTGAAGTGCGATATAGAGTCAAAAATCTCTTTAACATTTACGAACCTAAAATCATCAAATTCTGGATATTTTGTCCGTATATTTATCTCTTCTTCATTTTTTAATCTAACCAAAAAATATTTCTGTTTTTGACCGTGAAAATCATAAAGCTTCTTACTCTTGGTTGCATTTTCAGGAAAGTCATAAAACTCCCATTCAGGGTATTCTGCCAAGATTTCAACATTTTGCGTTCCAATCTCTTCTTTTAACTCCCTAAACATAGCCTCTCTAGTATTCTCTCCATCATCAATCCCACCTTGCGGAAATTGCCAAACCCCATTCATATCCGATCTGTGTCCTATAAAAATACTAACGCTTTGCGGATATGACGAAGAAAGAATGACTGCCGCTACATTTGGCCTATATCTTTTTTCTTGCATTTTTTTACCCTTATCTGCTAAAATAGTATCAAAAAAAGGTTTAAAAGCCTTTTACCTAGGGCTTTGAGACTATGTCGCACATATATATACATATTCCATTTTGCGAAAGTAAATGCCCATACTGTGCGTTCAACTCATATCAAAATCAACAAAACTTCACAGTAGTGGAATACTTTAAAGCATTAGCTAAACAATTATATTTTGAATTGGAACGTTTTAACATTACTACTCCAGTCCATAGTATATACTTTGGTGGAGGTACCCCATCTAGCGTCGACTACTCTAATTATAAAATAATTTTTGATATTCTCTCGCCATATATAAATAAAGATACTGAAATCACTATTGAAGTCAATCCAAACTCAGCTAAAACAAACTGGTTGAAAAATATGTTCAAGTTTGGAGCCAACAGAATATCTATCGGTGTCCAAAGTTTTGACGATGAAAAACTAAAGTCTCTAGGCAGAATACACTCTTCGGGACAAGCCTCACAAGCAGTTTTTAAAGCAAAAGAAGTCGGATTCGATAATATCTCTATCGATATAATTTATGATACTCAATATGATAGTGATACATTTATTAAAAATGAAATTGAAAAAGCATTGCAACTACCAATCACCCATCTATCTGCATACTCACTGACAATAGAAGAAGGGAGTGCTTTTGCAAATAAATTTGAACTCAAACAAGAAAATATTTCGGCTACAAAAACACTCTTTGAATTACTAATTTCAAACGGATTTGATCATTATGAAATTTCTAGTTTTGCAAAGATAAAATCAAGACACAATATGGCTTATTGGGGCGCAAAAGACTATATAGGAGTAGGAGCTGGAGCAGTTGGATTTTTAAAAAACAAGCGTTTTTACCCCCAAATAAATATACAAGAATATATAAATACCCCGTTAAAAATGGACGAGGAAGAGATGAGTGAAGACGAACTTAGATTTGAGCGTGTCTTTATGGGGCTTAGATCGTGCGTTGGGGTTAGCATGGAAGATATAAAAGACAAAAGCAAACCAATCGTAGAAGAATTAATAAAAAATGAAAAATTGAGAATCATAAACCAGCGATTCGTCCTACCTGATTTTTTATTGGCAGACGAAATCGCAATTCTTATAGGTTAAAACTCTCTTTTTAATAAGCCTTCTGCTTTTAAAATCGTAATTATCTTATCTTCTCTCTTGCCTATACCGTAAATCAATCCTTCTTGTTCAGATTGTACGTCAAGAGTATGGTCTATCTCAGCCTCTTTTAAAATAAATGCTTGCGTCAACTTATCAATTACAAAACCAAGTATTAAGGTACCATTTTTAATAACAATAAATCTAGTATCCTCCGAATATTTTGAAGAAGAAAGCCCAAATTTCAATCTCAGACTGACTAGTGGCAAAACATTGCCTCTCAGGTTAAAAACGCCAAGTACATAATCAGGAGTCCCTGGAACCCTAGTAAAATCAATAGGCTTAATAATTTCTTGAATATTCAAAATTGAAACCGCAAACTCTTCATCGCCCACGTTGAAGCCAACAACCTGCAAGGTATCTTCATCTTTTTTTTGCGGTGCTACTTTTTGAGCTTGTTGTTTTTTTATTACATCTTGTAATTTTTCACTCATGGATTACGCCTCCACGCTTAGATTTATGTGTCTTTTAACAATATTCATCAGATAATCAGGCGAGTAAGGCTTGGTTACATACTCTACCATTCCGACTTCAACGCCTCTCATCCTGTCGGTTTTACCAGTTCTGCTTGTAACTGCAATCAATGGAAGGTTCCTATACTTATTGTATTTTCTAATCTCACTAGCAAGTGTATAACCATCCATTTTTGGCATCTCAATATCAATCAAAATAGCGTCAAACGGCGCATCACTTGATTTAATCTGAGAAAGTGCATCTACTCCATCAACCGCTTCTACAATAGTTATGCCGAGCGCTTTAAGAGAACTCTTCATGATAGACCTATCGGTTTTACTATCGTCAACAATTAAAACTCTATAGTCTGAAGAATGCATCTTTTTATGAGCTAGAACAGCCGCATCTTTTGGTTTTACCTTTTGATCTACTTTTTTATGAGCGCTTTTTGCTAGTTGCATAAGAGCTGATACGTCAACGATAAGAGTAACTCTACCATCACCCCTAATTGTAGCCCCTGCAATGCCTTCTATGCCTTTCAAATAATAACCTAAAGATTTTATAACTATCTCTTCTTGACCTATCAACCTGTCTATTATAACGCCTATTTTTGTCTCCGCTAACCCTATAATAACTACATATAGGTTATCTCCTTCTTCTAGTGTAGATTCCACACCAAAGATGTCGGCTAACCTAACAAGGCTAAGCACCTCATTTCTAAGTCTAAGAACGCTCTTGCCTTCAACCAAAAATATATCATCTCTCGTAATTCTAACAGTCTCCAAAACACTTGATAACGGAATGGCGTAGAACTCTTCTTGCACGGCAACCAATAAGGCTTGTATAATAGCAAGAGTAAGAGGTATTTTGAGTTTTATAGTTGTACCTTTTCCATTAATACTATCAACCTCAATAATACCGTTTAATTTTTCGATATTCGTTTTGACGACATCCATTCCAACGCCCCTTCCTGAGACATTGGTAATTTTTGCAGCCGTTGAGAAACCAGGTTTAAAAATTAGCGAAAACGATTCTTTATCCGACATCGCATCTGCTTCTTTTTCACTAATCACTCCTTTTTCAACGGCTTTTGATTTTAACATCATCGGATCTAATCCTTTTCCGTCATCCTCTATCTCTATAACTATAGAATTGCCTTCGTGATAAGCTTTTAAAGCTACTGTTCCAGTGTCGGATTTAGAATTAGATGTACGAATATCTGGAGATTCGATACCATGATCGACAGAGTTTCTAATAATATGCACAAGCGGATCGCCTATTTCCTCAACTATTGATTTGTCAAGTTCCGTTTCCTCACCGCTTATAACAAGCTCTACTTTTTTATTTAATTCTCTTGATAAATCCCTAATCATCCTAGGAAACTTGTTAAATACTTTTCCGATTGGAAGCATTCTTGTTTTCATAACTGCAATTTGCAAATCTGTAGTCACAGTAGAAACGGATGAAACAACTTGGTTAAGCTCATCTAAAAACTGCTCGCCTTCATATCTCTCTTCAACATCACTATATATTTTTATAAGCCTATTTTTACCTAAAACCAACTCGCCAATTAGGTTCATCAAATGGTCTAGTCTATTTACATCAACTCTAATTGTTTGTTCAATTGCAGAACCGGAAGCCTCTCCGCCGCCTTGCTGAGGCGAAACTGCTGTTTTTTGCGCAGAAGGCGCAGGAGCAGTTACTGGAGCAGGCGTAGATTTTGGAGCCTGTGGTTGCTCTGGTAACGGTTTTGCCGCAGGAACTTCCGTCTCTACATGCACCTCGCTTTGTTCGGAGGCAACAGGTTTGTCTGCTTTTTTAGCGGCTCTTCTTTGTGCGTCTTCCTCCTGCCTTACTCTTAACAATCTCTCTATCTCTTTTTCTATCTCATCGGCAGACATATTTGCATAATCTGGTTCTTCTTCATTGCTTGATTCTGAAGAGTCGTTAACTACAACTGGTTCGCTAACAGATTCTGGCTCTATCGTATTAACCGCACCTGCAGACTCCACGGAATTACCTGATGATACGGCATCAAGTTTTGCAACCATCGGATTTATATCTATACCTGAATTTGAATCGGTTCCATTATCACGAATAGCATACAAAATAGACTTCATCTGATCAATAGAACCCAAAACGACATCCATAATTTCTGGTGTAATTCTAAGTTCACCGTGTCTTGCCTTGTTTAAAACATCCTCCATATGATGCGTCAAACGTGTCAAGATATCAAAATTCAAAAAAGATGAAGACCCTTTAACAGTGTGAGCAACCCTAAATATTCTATTTAACAAATCCAAATCATCAGGTCTTTGCTCTAGCTCAACCAAATCCTGGTCTAGCTGTTCAATCATTTCAAAAGCTTCTATCAAGAAGTCTTGCATTATCTCTTGTAATTCATCCATAACTGTCCCCTGAACTTGTTAAATAGTTTGTACTTTTCTAGGATTTCTTAAAACCCTAGAAACCTCATCGTGAAACCTAGTCGGGTTAAACTTTACCAGATAGGCTTCTCCTCCGGCTTGTTCACCTCTAACATCAGAAAAATCATCAGAAATAGAGGAGCTAAAAATAATAGGAATCTCTTTAAATCTTTCATCGGCTTTAGCTCTTGAGGCGAAATGGAAACCGTCCATTCTAGGCATTTCCACATCCGATATTATAAGCTTTAGATTTGTCACTATATCAGAACCGTACTCACCATACAAGCTTTCTAGCTTTGCTAGCCCATCTTCACCGTCTTTTGCCTCAACAACACTAAGTCCCATTTTCATCAGGGACTCTCTTACTATTTTTCTAGCCGTAGAACTATCGTCAAGAATAAGTACGGTTCCAGAAAATCTTTCATCTTTAATCATATTTGTATCAACCTCAAAAAGACCAAGCTCCTGAACTATAGCTTCAAGGTCTAATATCAGTAAAACATCATCATTCTCAATCTTTGTAACGCCGGTTATTTTAGTTTTATCCAAAGCACCGCCGGCTCTCGAAGAAAAAGAGGCCGGTTCAATATCTTTCCAATTGATTCTTCTAATTCGTTTCGCCTCATGAACTATGAAACCTATCAATATATTATTAAACTCCGTTACTATAACTCTAGGTTTGATAGTACTTATATCAGGTGTCGTAATACCCATCCACTTTGCTAAATTAACAACAGGCATAACAACGCCTCGTAAATCAAAAATACCCTCTACAAACTCTTGTGCACCTGGTAGCTCTGTAAGTTTTGGGACATTTATAATCTCCCTAACTTTTGCCACGTTTACGCCATATATTCCTTCGTAAATTTTGTCGCCCTCTTGCTTGCAAATACGAAAATCTACAAGCTCCATCTCATTTGAGCCGACAAGCAAAACATTGTCTGCTTTAGACATAAATATCTCCTATTTGTTGTTCAAAAAATACCGAATCGGATTGTTTAAATTCTACTTTAAAAAAACTTTTATTACACGCAAAACTTGAAATATTTATATATATCTTGTTGTCGTATATATATTTTTTACCTTGATGAAAATGCCCTTCTACAATATAGTCAAAATTAAACTTTTTAGATAATTTGGAAACTCTAAGACGACAGAGTTGATCAAAATTCTTATTCTCATCGCAAATTATTTTTTTACTTAACTTTGCTACAACAAACTTAATAAAAACAGGAGAAATAAAATCAAGCAATAAAACACGTAAAAAAGTCAGGGAAAATACGCTTCTAATCAAAAATGAATAAGCTAAATACATAAAAGATTCAAACCTGTCACCGTGCATCAATAATGCCGTCTTGCCATTAACATCAAATAAAACAGGTTGCTCAAATAAAGAAAATACAGTTGCATTTTTAAAAACAGATGACAATACAAAATCGTGGTTACCTTCAAAAATAAACACTTCAAGAACCAATGAGAGCCTATTTATAACATCAATAAGCTCTCGATTAATATCCACTGTATATTTTACCGGCGGTATCAAAAGATCAAATATATCACCCATAAAAAAAATTTGGCTCGTTTTTATACTTCCAGACTCTATCAATTTCAACAATAAGAGTAAAGTATCTCTCTCTTTTGTATAATGAGAATCGGCTATAAAAACTGCATTATCTTGAATTTTTAACATTATGGAACATAGGCGACTTTTGGAATTGCGAGTCCTTCTTCATATCCAAACATTATATTTGCATTCGCTAGTGCCTGCGAGCTTGCGCCGCGCAAAAGATTATCTATTGCACAAAAAGAAACCAACGCTTTATTGTTTGTATCTGCATAAACATCGGCAAAGTGAGTACCAACAACAGTTTTTGTATGCGGCGGATCTTTTCTAACCCTAATGAAAGCCTTATCTTTATAAAAAGAATGGATTATTGTTTTGACATCAATATCATGCTTAAGCGTAGCATATACGCTCGCCAACATTCCTCTTATCATCGGCATGTGTGACGGCACAAAAGTAACTTTAACATCTTTGCCTACAAGTAATGAAGCATGCTCTTCTATCTCTATTGCATGGCGATGTTTAATTATATTATAAGGGTCTACATTATCACTAACAGATACAAAATGGACCGTAGCATTAGGTGATTTTCCCGCACCTGAAATACCTGTTTTGGAATCTATAAATATTGGTTGTGCCAAGTCAATATATGATAAAAATGGAGCCAATGCTAAAAGCGAAGCGGTTACATGGCATCCAGGATTTGCTATTAAATTGACGCCAAAAGCACTATTTCCATGAAGCTCCGGTATACTGTATACTGCATGCCGAAGATTATCAGCATCTTCGTGTTTACAGTAATTTTTCTCATAAGACTCTAACGATAGCCGATAGTCAGCCGATAAATCTACAACCCTTACACCGCAAGCCAATAGCTCTTTGGCAGTATTCATTGCAGTCTTATGCGGTAAAGCCAAGAAAACAAGCTTACAAGTATCGGCAATCTCCTTAATATCAACCTTTTTTACATCCAAGTTAAAAACACCGTCAAGAATTGGATGTAATTCTGTAAGCCAAGTGCCGCCTTCCGTATTTGCAACGTATTTCAATTCAAAATATGGATGTGTTATAAGCATCTTGACAAGTTCAAGCCCAGTGTAGCCACTGACGCCCACTATGCCGACAGGAATCTGTTTACTCAAAATCAATCTCTATATAAGTAACTTCAATAATTTCTATCTCAGCTGAACCGCTAGGAAGCATAATATTCAAAACATCACCCTCCTCCTTTCCAACCAAAACTTTGCTAATAGGGGAGTTAAACGACACCAAACCTTTTGAGGGATTACTTTCTACAGCGCCGACTATCGTATAGCAGTACTCTTGTTCTGTCTCAGTATTGCAAAATTTTACGGTAGACCCAAAACACACTTTTTCATGTTTTAACAACCTTGGGTCTATCACTTGGGCTTTTGATAGCATATCCTGAAGCCCGGCAATTCTCTTTTCCAAGTGAGCCTGCTTTTCTTTTGCGGCATCATATTCGGCATTTTCGCTTAAATCACCATGACTTCTAGCTTCAGCTATCTCTTCCGCCACTAACGCTCTCTCTACATTTTTTAAATACTCAAGTTCTCTTGCTATTTTTTCAAACCCCCACTGGGTCATAGGTTCAGTCTGCATACACCCTTCCTTTTTTTCCTCTTGCGGTAATGATAACCTAAAATATCCTAAAATGGTCCTAAACTTCTACGTAGTCAAGCTCTTTATGATATGTTTCTTCAAGATAATATATAGCTATAAAAGCCAAACCAAAAACTACAGTACCGACAATAAAAGCTGAACCAATCACTCCGTAATAAGCCTTAAGCCATATAAAAGCCATACTCATAGGAACAACTGCACCTCTCACAAAATTAGGTACTGTCGACGCTACGGTAGATCGAAGATTTGTTCCAAATTGTTCTGCGCAAACCGTAATAAATACGGCCCAATAGCCGCAAGCAATCCCAATGAACAGGCAAGCCGTATAAATTGCAAATGCAGAAACGTGATACATATTTATATAAATCAAAAACATTAGAAATGCTAAAACCGTAAACATAGCCGTAACACCTCTTCTGCTCTTTAACTTTTGACTCAAGTAACCGCTAGCAAAATCACCAAAAGTAAGTCCTATATAGCAAGACATAACCGCATTACCTGGATTAATTTTTTCCCCCACACCAAGAGCAGACCCAAACTCCGGAGCAAACATGACAAGTATCCCAACGCTAAACCAAAGCGGTAATCCGGATGCTATAGATTTTAAATATTTTGAAAGTTTATATTTATCTTTAAATAATGACAGAAAGTCACCTTTTGATGCAGTATGAGAATTGGCAATTGAAGTAAACATAGCCGACTCTGACATCTTAACTCTAAGCACGAACAAGACAAACCCCAAAACTCCGCCTATAATATATGCACTTCGCCAATCAAAAACTTTTGAAATCACATTTGCCGCTATCGCTCCCGTTACACCGAGTCCGGCAATCATCATTACACCGTACCCTCTGCTTTCCTTTGGTAATAATTCTAAAGTAAGAGTAACACCGGCACCCAACTCACCAGCCAAACCTATACCCGCTAAGAACCTAAGCAAAGCATACTGCTCCACATTTGTTACAAAACCATTTAAAATATTTGCAATAGAATATATTGCAATAGAGGCAAATAGTACAGATAATCTGCCTTTTTTATCTCCTAAAATTCCCCATAAAATTCCTCCCAACAACATTCCTGCCATTTGCATATTTAAAATCATAGCGCCATAATTAGTAATCTGAACACCGTCCAATCCTAATTCTTTGAGACTAGCAACCCTAACGATACCAAATATAACCAAATCGTAAATGTCAACAAAATAACCTATCGCGGCAACAATCACCGGCAAGGCTAAAACTGAACTTTTTATATCTGCATACTGTTTCATATTGTCCTAAATAAAAAAATTTTCTGATTTTACAAGTCAATTGATTGATTTTGGTTTAAAACACAGCTTTTGAGTTCATCTTTGCTTTAAAAAAATAATAAAGTTACCGATATAAAGCCAAGAGAGCCGGTATGGAATATTTTTTGCGTTTAAATTACGGCTCAAGAACCCACAAGGAAAGGTGTAATGATGTTAGCAAGGATAGCTATTGTATCAGGTTTTGTAGTCACAATATGTATGGCGGACAACTTCCTAATAAAAGATAACAGGAGTGCGGATAGTTTTTTTAATATTAAAAGTGACTCTTCTCATTATGCAAACAAGAGCGGACAGGATGAAGATAAAACTCCACAAGGACCTACTAGAGTTGTAATTGAAGATGTAAATCCAAATAGCGACCTAGGTCAAGCCATAAAATATATTATCAAAGATGGCAAGCAAAAAGAAATTGCCGAAGCTAAAGCAAAATTAGTAAAGAAAAAAATAGTTAAAAAAAAGTCTAAACCTAAAGTGAAACCTAAAAAAACCGACGACTGTATCAAACCGGTACCAGATGAGCATGTAATGGAAATGAGCCAAATGCCTAGCGGTGAAACACTAAAGGCAAAAGAAGCTCCGGTAGTAGATGACAAAGCCATGTCAACAAAAGAGGAAGGCACAGAGAAACCAAAATCTGAATCTCCAGCTCATGAAGAAAAAGTAAAAGACAAAAAAGAACATAAATAGATTTTAGGTTCTAGGTTTAAAACACTTAGAACTCTACATCCATCATATCATACAACACAACTGCTTTTTTTAGATTTTCATACATTGTGATGTCATGCAATATCTCGAGCTCGTTATTTGGCTTTAAATGATTAATATATATCTCAACATTCCTACTAAACCCTAAAATCAACTTTGACAAAGTACTTGGCGTTAAATGCTTGCTAACTTCAGCAAGCCTTGATAATGAGTTAGGAAATGAACACTCCAATATAACAGTGGAAATATCCTGATTACTATTTACCTCACTAACTATATCGTCACACAAATAAGTATCGGCACTTATAAGTATCGAACTATTACCCTTTGTAACGACGTATCCGCAACTAACTACCGAATGCTCAGTCTTGATAGGTTTGATATCAAAAGAATCAAAAGTATAAGTTTTGCCGATTTCAATCTCTATAAACTCTATAGCATCTACACTTTTGCCTAATAATTTAATATGAGAGAAATCAGGCCAAATCAAATTATTAAGAATATGCTTTCTTATATCCATCAAGGTTTCGGCTAGTCCATATATCCTAATCGGTTTGTCTCGTTTGGCATAAAATGTGTCTATTAGAAAAGGGATGTCCAAAAGATGGTCAAAATGACAATGCGTAACAAATATATGGTCGATTGCCAACGCCGCCTCACCGAGTCCGTCTATAATATTACCTGCATCTATTACCGCATCTTGCGATAGTTGAATACAAGTAGTATTTCTAGATATTCCCCTACTTCCAAAAGCTCCTAAAACTTTTATTTTTGCCAAAATTACCCTTTGGTTGTATGTGCAAATACACCGTTGAAATCCGCTGGAGGTTCGGCAATATAATGCTCGCATCTTTCTATATAGATATTATAAATATACTTATTTGATTTGTCCTCCCATGAATTTACGTCCTTGAAGATTTCCAAAGCTTCAGCAAATTTTGCACTTTTATACAACTCTATCGCTTGATGATACCTTTCTAGCTCTACAAAAAGCCTCTCTTTAGTCACCTTAAATAAATAGTACCCTTCAAGTCCGTCAACAAAATCATGTATTTGCCATATCTCGACAGGTTCCTTTTTACCTTTAACGGTTACTAAGTCTAAGAAGCGATAAATATACTTACCATCCGGTAGTCTATCTTTTACAAAATTTGAAATATTACATTTGGAGTTATAGTATTTACAAAGTGATTCAAGTCTGGCGCCGAGATTAATAGGATCACCTATGACGGTATAATCACTTCTATTTGTAGAGCCCATTTCACCTACGATAGCAACCCCGGTATTAAGCCCCATTCCTATATCTATCGGCTCAACGCCCATACCCTCAGACATTTTTACCATATTAACAAACCTAGGATCAGCTTTTATCTTAGCATTCAACACTCTCAAGTGGTGGATTTGCATTAGTGTAGCTTCTACCGCCCTATCAGGATGGTTCGGCACATCTGCAGGCGCATTCCAATAAGACATAATAGCATCGCCTATAAATTTATCGACCGTACCGCCCGTCTTGATAATAATTTCAGTCATAGGGTCCATATACTCATTCATTAACTGAATTAGAGTTTTAGGATTATGCAATGATTCTGAAATGTTAGTAAAATTCCTGACATCCGAGAATGAAACAGTTATCTCTCTTTCATGTGCGGCAAAAACATCCCCATTACCAGACTCTGCATTTTTAAGCAAATCCTCCATAACGGCAGGAGAAACTTTGGCTGCAAATTTTTTCTTTACCAGCTCTTTTTGTTTACTTTCCATCATATAGTTAATAGCCATTAAAACTATAAATGTAAATATGACGGCTGATGAAGGAAAGAAAATATTTAGCATTACGCCTTTCGTAAATAGTTCATAATACAAGAATGCATTCAGACTGCTAATAGCCGCCAACATGATAACCATTGACAGTCCGGCGCTGGCAAAAACAAGTATAATCGAAAGTGCAAAAGTAACTCCAACTATCATAAATAAATCGGCGCCCTCTGTCCATGCAGGTTTTGATATAAAATCACCTTTTAGTATATTATCTATAGCATTGGCATGGACCTCAACTCCAGGATAAGTAGAGTCAAACGGTATTGCCCTAAGATCTAGAAGTCCTGCCGCAGATGTTCCAACAATCGCAAATTTACCTTCCAAATCTGCTTTATTAAATTTATTGTTATATATGTCCACAGCCGATATGTATTTGAAGCTATGTTTTGGACCTCTAAAATTAACCAAAAGCCTACCGAACCTATCCGTAGGAATCTCAATATCTTTTAGTTTAATAGAACCTACACCATTTGCTTCATAGTTAATATGAACTTTTTTTGCTTGTTTTGCCGCCATTAACATTTCAAGAGACAAGGATGGATAAACCATACCGTTAAATTTCATAACCATAGGAACGCTTCTAACTATACCGGCATCATCAGGTATAGTATTAAAAAATCCACTGGCATAAACATTATTTTGCAATACCGGTATATTAAGTATTGCCCTGTATGGCGAAATCAAAAACTCACTACCTTCAGGCTTATTTTTCTCTATAAACATGGATGGAACAGATGGGGTATCTTGAGATTTTATACCATCATTTTCAAGTGCAAACACATAACCGGCAATGGTAGGAGTTTCAGCAAAAGTTTTAGCTAAAACCTCATCATAATCAGGAACATTTGCATTATCAATCCCAAGCCCTTTTAGAACTTTAGCCGGAGAACTATTATCTGTTTCTGCAAAAACAATATCCAGCCCAACGACACCTACACCTGCCAAACTCATATTGTCGAGAATTTTGGCTACTTTATTTCTAGACCAAGGCCATTGACCAAGTTCTTTTAGACTTTTCTCATCTATATCCACTATTACGACGTTTCCTGTTGTAGGAATAGGTCCTCTATAGTTAAAATAAATATCCCTAAGCTTGTCGTCAAGTGTAGAAAAATAGGATGGTAGAAACAGGTAGGCACTGGAGAGTAAAACGCTCATAATAAAGGCAAACAAAAGATGCATTGTGAGTTTTTTCTTCATTCGCGACCCTTAAATAATTTTCTGGGAGTATAACGCAAGATTTATAATCTTTTATACTTTCTGCACCACCTAAAAAAAAGCCTATCACTATCTATTGCCATAGGTAAATCTGAACCTCTTAATATGGACTCCGCAAAAAGTCTAGCAGTATAAAACGCCATGCTAAAAGCCTTGCTTGTATGTCCTGTAAAAATAAAAATATCACCTTTGTAGTCTATCTGTTCTTTATGCATATGCCTACCATTAGCAAGAGAAGGATGCCTTGCGAGAGTTTTTTCGCCATTTATAATTCTACCGACAATTGGAAAATGGTCAATACTCGTAGCTCTCAGCCCGCCCTTTGCAACCACAATATCGCAAGATTTAATATCAACAATTTCATTAGCAGACTCTACAAGCTTATCCGACTCTTCATCGCTTACGCCAATCTCATCCTCGGAGCGCACATAAGTTGCGCCAACAGCAAACTTTCCGTCTTTTACTGCTGAAATCAATACTTCCCCTGAGATATTAGAGTTGTTTTCAAGCAATCCGTTAATCTCGATTTTTTGTCCCCAAAGTCCTATAACAGCACTTTTCAAATACTCTTCACCCAAAAGACCCTTGTTTGCTCCTGTTGCCATAATGACAGCCTTGGAGTACATATTGCAGACAATATAGGCATCATCGGTTTTTTCTATTTTTTCTATTTTCTGATTTTCAAAAACATCACACCTTTGCACCAATCGCTCACAAAACAACTTTGGCTGAATAATTCCCGCACTTTTACAAAAATATGCGCCGAATTTTCGCGCAGGCATTTTTATAAAATCAATACTATTTTCATCCAAATATTCATAATCAAAAGGCATATAGTTTGACTGAGCCAAAAATTCTTCTTTTGTTTTTTCAACTTTCGGAAGTAAGTATGTACCGCACTGCCAAAAAATATCATTGAAATGTCTGCTGAAATACTCGGTAGAGAATAAAAATGCTTGGTCGGAAATAGTTTTCAGATTTGATGGTTTACCCATAACTGGATTAATAAAAGCTCCGGCAGCGCCGCTAGCTTTTGAGCAAATTGCGCCTTCTTCAATTAGGGCTACTTTTTTACCCTCGACTGATAAAAAATAGGCAATAGAGCAACCTGCAACTCCTCCGCCTATAATAATAAAATCATACACGTTAAAAGGCAATCTCTTTAATGTCTGCAATTTTTCTAAATGCGACATAAATTGTGCTAACTAAATTTTTTCTATTCTCTCTTATTTTTGGGTCATCGGCATTTACCATGCAATTATCAAAGAAGCTGTCAAGTTTTATTTTCAATCCAAATAGTGCATGAAGCTCATCGTAATATGATCCTTGATTACCAATTGCGTTTTTAAATTCTATAAATAATTCATTTTCGTACTCATTTTCAAACAAAGATTCATCAACTGAGCCTACACTATTTAAATCAAAATCTTTTGAAATATTAGCAACCCTTTTAAATGTTGAAAAATTTTCCCTGAAACCGTCTCTTCTTGATAAGATACTCAAAGCTTCTACTTTTTCGGCAATCGCCAAAATATCTCTCTCACCGCTTGCAATAACTGCAGTTATAATACTAGGATTTACTTCACTAAAAAGCTGATAAACACGATCGACCAAAAAACTTTCTACTTTTAATGAATCAAATTCTCTGTAAAACGACTTAAACCTTGAAACAACTTGGGCAATATTAAAGTTCAGATTAAACTCAATCACAATTCTAACAATTCCAAACCCAGCTCGCCTTAATGCAAACGGGTCTTTTGAACCTGACGGAATCATACCCAAACTAAATAGTGCCATTATGCTATCAAGTTTTGAAGCTATGGCGGCAGTAGCGCTAAAAATAGAGCTTGGAAGTTCGCTATCTTCTCCCTTTGGTAAATAATGCTCCATAATAGCCGTTGCTATCTCGTCAGAATAGCCATCATTTTTAGCGTAATATTTTCCTATCACGCCTTGCAACTCACCAAACTCACCGACGGCATCTGTTACCAAGTCGGCTTTTGATAAGTGCATAGCCGTTTTCAAATCTTCAATATTTTTTATGCCCCACAAATTTCCAAGCTCAACGGCAATATCAGCCTCTCGCATACACTTATCATATACGCTTCCAGCGCCATTAACAAAAACAATATTTTTTAAAGGATCTGGGTTTAGTCTTCTTGCTAAGTCATTTTTCCAGAAAAATAATGCATCAGACAATCTAGCCCTTAAAACCCTCTCGTTGCCTTTGACGACTCTAGTAAAATCATCGGATACGGCATTCGATACAACAACGAAACCGTTAAATAGTTTGCCATCTTTAAAAACTGGAAAATAGCGCTGATTTTCCCTCATTGATGTTATGATAATTTCAGGAGCTACTTGTAAAAATTCAGCATCAAAAGAACCTAGTAGCGCTTTTGGATTTTCCGTAATAGCTACAACCTCGGCAAGCAAATCATGGTCAATTTCAATCACTATGCCATTTTTATTTTCTATCTCGCCTATTTCAGCTAGAACCCTCTCTCTTCTTAAATCTTGATTTATTTCAACACCAGCATCCTTGATAACTCTAAAATAGGTAGCAAAATCATCAAATCTTATAGCATCAAACGAATATTGCCTATGTCCGTATGTTTCGTTTTTTGAACTTACCCCAAAAACCTCGGCTTGCAAAATGTCACTACCGTATAAAGTAACAAGCCACCTTATAGGTCTTATAAAACCGTCGCTTCTACTAGCCCAAAGCATAGTTTTACCAAACACTAACGAATCTAAAAATTCTTGTAAAACTAAACCGATACTAGCTTCTAGGCTGTCACCTTTTTTTAGTTTTTTAGCATATAGACACTCTTTGCCATCTTTTTGTATAGTTTTTACATCATCTGCAGTCAATGAATTTTTTACAAGAAAACTTTCATAAGCTTTTGTTGGAACAGTATCTTTGTATGCTACCGTCAAAGGCGGTCCGAAAAATTCCACCTCTTCATCAATACCGTTCTCGGCAACATCTGTACTAAAAAAAACAAATCTACGCGGAGTATAAAAAAAGTCAAACTTAGCCAAGAAGCCTTTTGACTTTAAACTGTTATGAAATTTTGTTGAAATATTAGGAAGCTCGCCAAGAAGCGGGATGGCTGGAAGCTCCTCAAATCCTATCTCTATAAGTAGCGGTTTTGACATAAAAAAAGGCCTTTGGCTTAAAATATTTCGGGCATTTTAGCCAAAGGTTGATAAAGCGGCTAGCAATAAGAAGCCAACACATCTCGTTTAATAGAATCTGCCATCTCTTCTCCTGCAAGTTTTTCAACTAAATATAGTCCAAAGCAAATAGCAGTACCTGGACCCCTAGATGTAATTACATTGCCACTTTCAACAACTGCTTTTCCAACAAACATTGAAGACTTAATACCATCTTCCACACCAGGATAACAAGTATATTCAGCCTTTAAAACTTTAGCTTTGTCAAGCGCTAAAGGCGCAGCACAAATTGCCGCTATAATTTTATCTTTTGAGTTAAAGTTTTTTATAATTGTTTGGCTAGCAATATCCTCGCACAGCCTCATAGTTCCTTTATATCCGCCAGGAAGAATTATTGCATCAAAATCAAGCTCATCGATAGTTTTGATACTGCAATCAGTTTTAATTGTTACGCCGTTTGCGCCAGTTACAAACTCACCGTCAACACTAGCTATCACAACCGTTATTTTGGCTCGTCTCAAAATATCGATAGTGGCTACAGCCTCGATCTCTTCAAACCCATTTGCCAAGAGTATCACAGCCCTTTTTTGCATATTTTCTCCTTGCACATATTGAATAATAATAATAAGTAGTTTACAGTTGAAGAATCCGCACGGCTTAGTGCGGATGAAGTACTATAAGGGTTTATTTAACCTTATCTAGATATTCGCCAGTCCTAGAGTCAACCCTAACTTTGTCGCCCTCAAGAACATGATAAGGAACCTGAACGGTAAGTCCAGTTTCTAATTTTGCCGGTTTTTTTGAACCGCTAGAAGTGTCGCCCTTGAAATTTGGAGGAGTATCCACAACAACAAGTTCAACAATTTGAGGAACATCTACGGTTATAGCTTTGTTATTATGGAAAAGCACTTCAACCTCAGTACCGTCAACTATATAATCTTTTGCTTCACCTACTTGATCAAAAGTTAGCGAGTGCATTTCACAACTTTCTTGATCTATAAAGTGCATATAATCCTCATCGGAATAAGAATAGTTCATCACTCTCTGCTCTAGGTTTGGCTCCTCAGCCTTGTCACCAGCATGAAATGTCTTCTCTAAAACTCTTCCATCCATAAGCGACTTAATCTTAGCCCTAACAAAAGCGGCGCCTTTACCTGGTTTTACATGCTGATACTCTGTAATTCTATATGGAATACCCTCTAGTTCTATTCTCAAACCTTTTTTTAGGTCACTCATACCAATTGATGCCATATGACTCCTTATTTTTTACTTGATTATAACCAAGCTAGTGTAAAAATTAATACTCTTCTCTTACAACATCTATATTTCTATCTTTATACATTTTTTCCAATGGCTTTGTGATAATAGACGGAACAAAAAATAATGATACAAAATAGGCCGCTAACGTACCGCCGATTAGCGCAACGCCTAAGCCGCCGAATACAGCATCCGTAGCAAGTAGTGAACTAGCAAAAACAATCGCTAAAACTGTTAATAAAATAGGCTTAGCTCTTGTCTTGGTAGCTACAGCAATAGCTCTTTTTGGATCGATATTATGTTGCTCTACAAGTTGTCTAGAAAAGTCTATAATCAAGAGTGAATTTCTTGAGTTAATACCGATAAGACCTATATAACCAATTAATGATGTGGCGGTTAAATAAAACGTGTCACTGGCAAACTTATCCATTACAAAGTGTCCAAATATAACACCTATCAGCGACAAGAAGCTTGCAAGCACTATGCCGCCGGCAAGTGCAAAATTTTTATAATATATAACCATCAAAAAGAATATTAAGATAAGCGCACCTATAAACGCTCCGCCAAGGTCAATAAAAGTATCAATTGTTACTTTAAGCTCACCGTCCCAGTTTAGTTTAAATATCTCGCCCGTTTGTTTATCTTTAAACTGCAAATTCAGCATACCAGTAGGAGTTACCTCGTACTTGTCTTTCATATTTTCTAGCATATACTTTCTAGCATCAAGTAATGGATATATTTGACTCTCCATATCTGTTTCGGCAACTACATTTATCATGTTCGACAAATCCTTAGAGGTTATGGACGGGTCTTGCGAAACTTTTTTAATCGCAACGAATTTACTTATCGGTAAAGTCATACCATTTTGATTTATTAGCATTATTTGTGAAAGTTTTTTCTCTAGACTTTTTTCGTCACTATTTTCAAGCAATCTACTGTCATCCAATCTTACAAAAAGGGCAAGTTGATTTTCAACATTACTCTTATTTACAACCCCCATATCAGTGCCCTCGAAAGCTAAGTAGAGTACTTTTTTAACCTGATCCAAACCTATACCGCTTTCTATAACTTTATTATTATCAATCTCAAGTGAATACTTTGTTGTCAGTTTGTCCGCCAATACATCTACGTCTACAAGTTTTTTTTGCTTTGATAAAACTTTTGCAATCTCGTTTGCAAAATTAAGTCTACTTCCATAGCTATTACCACCGTATATCTCGGATACAATTGAAGCAAGAACCGGAGGTCCTGCAGGAAGTTCTATAAATTTAATATTTGCATCATATTTTGTGCACTTTGCTTGAATACTCGGTCTAATCTTATGAACTAAGTTGTAGCTCATAATATTTCGTTCTTCTTTTCGCTTAATATTTACCATCATTTCGGCTTTATTTTCACTACTCTTCAGGGCGCTTCCTTTGACCATTCCGGCAAAATCAAGTGGCTGACCTTCATTTAAAAACGTAGAAACAGCCGTAACAGACGGCTCCTTCACCAGTTCCGTAGCTATACAGGTAGTAACTTCTCTTGTTTGAGACTGCGACGAACCTTTTGGTAAATCTACATATACGGAAAATGTATCAGAATCTTTCCCCGGCAACATTTTTGCTTTTACCTTTTCTGTAGGAATCATCATAACTGAACCTATAAAAATAAGCAGTGTAATAAGATATACCAAAGATCTTCTAATTCCAGTCTCAATTGTCCAATGAATTAATTGTTCTAATTTACTAGTTTTTACCATTAGTGACTCTTTTTAAGCAATTTTTTTACTAAATATGGTGTGAAAATATAAGCAACAACAAGCGACATAAATAGTGAAATCGGAACGAATACAGGCAATGGATGCATAAATTGGCCCATCATTCCACCGACAAAAAACATCGGAACAAATGTCATAATAATTGCAATGGTAGCCATATTAGTTGGGTTACCAATCTCATTAGTAGCCTCAATCGAGATAGTTTCGAGATCTTTATCTTTACTGTGATGATCATGCATATGTCTATGAATATTTTCTATAACAATAATCGCCGCATCAACCAAAAGTCCAAGACTTAAGAGCAGAGCAAAAAGAGTGATCCTGTTTATTGTCTCACCTATTAAATATCCAACAAACAGGGTTAATGACAAAATCATAGGAACCGTTAATGAAACGATTATAGCCTCCTTAAAACCAAGAGTAAAGACAAGCAATATTGCAATTATCACGACTGAAATCAAGAGATGTGAAACAAGTTCGTTTACCGCATGATTTGCTGTGTACCCATCATCTCTAGTTATTATGTAGCTTATTCCATTTCTCTCTAAATCATTTTTTATTGAATCAAGATATGCAAAAATTTTATTATTTATCACAACAGTATTTGCACCTTTCAACTTGGATATAGTCATTGTTGTTTGGTACATCTCAATAGGTTGAGCAGTATTTTCAGATTTTACGGTTAATAGGGCGATTTTTTTATTTTGGATATCGTCACCCTTGTATACGCTTGCTATATCTCTTAACAAGACAGGCTTACCAGAGCACCTATCGACTATAATATTTTGAATATCTTTTTCATTTTCTATAACATTATCAATTCCAAACATTACAAATTGCTTATCTTTTAGCTCGCCTTTTACATCCGGAAGCTTAAAAGTTAGGCTGTCAAGAACTTGCGCCACTTGACCCAAAGTCACCTTATATCTATTTAATTTTTCAGCATCAATAAGAATATTAAACTGCTCTTTTCGCTCACCCTTCAAGTCAACAAGTGCAACATTTTCAATTTTATTTATATCTTTTGCAACTTTATTAATTTTTTGATAAATATCTGTCTGTGTTAGATTTTTATCTTTAGCATAAAAAGCTATCGTTGCCACAGGAATATCAGTATCAATATCCATAGTTTTTACAATTGGTTGCATTGCCCCTTTCGGTAACAAGTCTATATTCCTCATAACTTGATCATACAGTTTAAGATCAGATGCTGTCTTCTCCTGTCCAATATAATATTGAACCTGAACAATCCCGACCGAGTCTTGAGCTATTGAAAATACATGCTCAACACCCTTAATCTCTTTTATTTTTCTTTCAAGAGGTTCAATAACCACCTTTTGTATTTCGCTAGCACTAGCACCAGGCATAGGCACAATGACCGCTCCGCCGGCAACTTTAATCTGAGGATTTTCTTCTCTTGGCGTCAAAACAAGAGAAAGATAACCAACAGCCAGAATAAAGACGCCCATTATTAGCGTTAACGGATGTCTTATAAAAGTTTTCGCCAATTTTCCGGCTATATTTTCATTTTGTATTTCTAAATTCTTCAAACTTTACTCCTAAACTTTTAGCAGACTATTTAATCAAAGATTCGCCGACAGCAAGCTTTAAATTGGCTTCGGCAATAGATTTATTATATCTAGCCATTGCAACGTCAGCTTCGGCTTGTACCATATTTCCAAGTTGCATAAGCAAGTGCATCATATTAGTTCTAAACCTAAGATTGTCATCATATACGTCTTTAATTTCATTCAAAATATTTCTCGACATAGACGCAACTTCCATTTTTTCTTTCAAAGTCTTATCTTCAGTCTTTAAGTTTTCATAGTGTTGTTTTATCTCTAACGCTATCCCATCTCTCATATAATTTTGATAATTTTGCACTTTTTGATAATCAACCATTGCCTTTTGTCTTTTAATAGACGACAAATCTCCATCAAAAATCGTATATTTAAGACCGACTGCGGCCACATAATAGTCTTTATTGTAGTTAAGCCCTAGCATCTCATCATTCATACCAACCTCAAAATGGGCTCCAATCGTAGGAAGTCTATCTGCCGTATCAAACTTAATCTTTTCTTTCATTGTTTTTACATTGTAGTCCATATAGGTATAGTCGTCTCTTTTAGAGATAGCGCCTTCTTGTGCGCTTGCTAAACCTTCAATATTTGACTCAAAATGTTTTAACTCGCTTACATCGTCAATATTTTTATCTCCCGTCAAAAACTGTAAATATGCGATTGCTAATTTAAAATTTGTTCTTGCCTCTTGAAGTTTTATATCTATACTTTTATAAGCAGACCTAGCTTGCTCAACTTCAAATTTTCTAACCAATCCATCGTTATAAAGTCTTTGCGATTTTTTAATAAAACTGTTAGCTATTTTTTTAGAATCCTCAGTTATTTTAATAAAACTTTTTGCGGCAACAGCGCCGTTGTAAGCTTTCAAAACTTCTAAACCCAAAAGCTTTTCGTCCCTGGCGTATTTTGCTTCATTTGCGCCGACCTGAAGACTTGCCATTTCTTTTGCACTATCAAGCTTACCACCCGTATACAATGGAACCTCATAAACAACCTTGCTTTCAAAATTCGTTATTGCATCTGGATTATTTAACTTACTTGGCTGGGTAGCTAGCAATGCTGCAGCATCCGCTGGAGTCGGAGTTGCATTTGTCATTATCTTACCCATAGCGGAAGAACTTAGAAACTGGTCAAAACCAAAATCCATAAAAGAAACCTGACGCTGTGATAGTTTCATACCAAAAACATACAATGGATTGTTTGTATTTGTTATATTCTCATTAAACTCAATCTTACCTCGATCATAACTCTTGGCTTCTCTTAATTCTTGCTTAGCCTTTTCAACATCAAGTTTTTTGGCCTTCAACTCTTGATTGTTTTTAATGGCAAGTTTAATCGAATCATCAAAATTTGCCGTATATGAAAAAAGCAGAGCTTGCGATATAACAATACCTATTGATATTTTCTTCAACATAAGTTTTAATCCTCTGGAGATTTTATATTTTTGTAAATGAATTATAGCATAACAAGTACTAATCATTGCCTTAAATAGCTAAAACCATAATTATTGGTGTTAGAGCAAGATTGTATCAGAAAAAAAAGTAGTTGATTTTTAAAAAAATAATGAAATATAAAATAGATGGCGGGCTATCGTCCAACCCACCAAAAAACACCGATAGATACAATTAAAAACTGAACAAATAAAATAGTCGCTACACCAATAATATTGCCAGTTTGGCAACTTGTACACTGCTTAAATTTTCGAGATTCATACTGCGCATACAAAAAATAACTTATAATCAGCATGGGTATAAGTGCCAATGTATACTTATCCACCATATATACCTTATGAGAAACTTCTTTCGACGCAAAAAACGGAATGGCAAAAGTTAGCAAAACGGCAATCATAATATATTTTGCGGCTCTTTTAAAGTAGTCTCTATAAAACACAGTAGGACACGCTCCTCCGCTACTATCCTTAACTAATCCGAACTCAAGGTGATTATTAATACGCTCCTTCACTTCTTTGTCAACCCTATCAACAAAGGTACTTCCAAAACAGTAGTCTAAGTAGTGTTGAAATAGTCTAGCTTTTTCACCTTCCAAATCCTTGCTTTGTGGGGCGCCATGCTCATCTTCATATATAAGAGTAATCCTCTCATATCGCTCGACATCTACACTTATACCCTCATAGTAAATACTTCTTTCAGTAGCTGTTACCTTGCCTGCATGCTTTATGAAACGACCGTTAATATATGGTGTATATATATCGTCTTCTTTTACGACCATTATATTATATTGGATACCTATCAAGATCGCACTAAGAGCTTCTAAATCGTACTCTTTCATAGTATCTACCATGTCAGCAATCCAATCTTGCAACTCATCATTGAAAAAACGAACATTCGCAGAAATAAGGCGAACCATAGGGTCTGGATATTTAATAATATTTCTAATCATTGTTGTGACTTTAAAAGGAGTTTTGAAGAAGTCGACGGAATTCCGCCGACTTGAAGTTTTAGTGGCTTTTACTGACCACTACAAGCATTTTTAGATTTATCGCTATAAATCTTATCAATTGCCAGATTTTGCAAGTTCTAAAGAAACGTGCAGTTCTACCTGGAATCATAGCCGTATTAAATTTGTCATTTTTTGCAAAGTTAAACTCTTCTGGTTTTGCCATAGTATTCTCCTCTTAATTATTCTGGAATCATTGTCCAGCCCGGATTGAGCTTGGCTTTATAGATAAATAGGTAATGCAAGATATGTTTTATCCAGTGACCTGCAAGACCGATTTCACCGAACGTATAATCCGTATCTCTTCCTGTGCCAGGATACTTATCAAAATCAGGTACAACAGGATAAACAGTCATGGCAGCAGCTTGTCCGTCTAACCATCCTTTACCAGCAGAAGCAACGCATGCCGCGCCCATTTCAGCCATAGAAGCCTCATGAAGATGTGCATTTGGACCTTTTTTAACCAAATCACATACGCTATGCGCAACTGTTTTACCTATAATACCGCTTGGCATACCGGTTCTTGGAGGAGTCGGATTAATAACTGTTCCATTTGGAGACTTCATAGGTTTTGATATAATATGTGGCGGAGCAAATGCGATTCCTGCCGCAAATATATTTTTATATTTTGGACTTTGGTAGGTTCTAGGCCAATCACTTGCTTTCCACTCATTATAAGGTTTAGCCGTATAATCTGCATCAACTTTCATAAATCCGTTTGGCGCAAACATTGTTTCAGTAATATCTTCGCCTGCTTTATTGTACGCTTTTAGTCCCTGTCCCGCAAAAGGAGGAATTAGCATAGCAAAGTCAAATGTCTCTTCACCTTTTGAACCATCAAGTAATTCATACTCAACTTTACCTTTTTCAACTTTATAGGGATGAGCTCCAAGAATATAATAAACACCTCTTT
>Ga0207433_10002206_pt1 | contig 40132 bp, 43 predicted proteins | sample YelNatPaOPGAMG01_FD_187559 | JGI IMG/M metagenome (GOLD analysis project Ga0207433, IMG submission 187559) | Hot spring thermophilic microbial communities from Obsidian Pool, Yellowstone National Park, USA - OP-RAMG-01 (SPAdes) (version 3) | ecosystem: Environmental > Aquatic > Thermal springs...
ATCATGGCTCAATTTGGTGGAAACAGCGTTCTCGAAGATGGCCCGGACCTTCCTTCGACACATCCGGGTGGCTTCAAAACAGGAACTCAAGAACCGTATCCTCAATGGGATCGCCGAATGGAACGCCCATCCCGTCGTGTTTCGATGGAGCAATGTCGATCTTGGGCTCAAGTGATACGTTAATTTTTTCGGTTACAATCTCCTAGGGAAGAATCCGGATGTGTGTCACCTGGGGTCCATCCGAACCGTTCTGGTAAACCAGCCGGACCCGGTCTCCTTTCCGGAGCGCCTTGACCCCCACGCTCTTCCCTTTTTTCCAGACAAGCGCCCGGGGGAGGAGATCCCCGCCAAAGACAAAATGTTCCGGCCCCGCTCCGCCGTTTTCAGCCGTCAGTGTCATAGGGTGACTTTTCAGATTGACATCCACCAGGATACCGGAAAACACCTTTCCATGATGGACCGTTTTCTTCCCGGTCGCCCCCCCGCTGTCCTTCCCGGAATAAAAAGGTTTCTGGTTGTCCGGATGGGCCAACGCCAGCGAAACAAACGCATTTGCTGGTCCGGCCAGCAAGAGCGCTATCACCACGAAAAATCTTCCGGCCCATTTCTTCCTGGATTCCCGTTCGGACATGCCTGTATCTCCTTTCCTGAAAATAAAAAATCATTGTTCCCGGGTTCAGAAATTGTTTGCCGAACCTGTGTTTAGAGAAAAAATTGCCACACTTCTGCCTTCGACAGGAAAAGGACGGCCTCCCCGGTACAAACCCTTTTTCCTTGCCTGAAGATCCCTGAAGCGCAGGGAGGTGTCCATGATCATCGACCAGTGTGCCCCTTTCCGGTGGGCGGGAAGGATGAAATCCAGCGTCTCATGAAAAGCGTTCAGCAAGACCAGGAGAGTCTCTCCGAAAATCGGGTTGCCCCGGGGGTCCCTCTCGGTAATAGCGTCTCCGGCCAGACGGACGCCAAGACAGCGCACGTAGTCGGAGTCCCATTCCTCATCCGTCATCTCCCTGCCGGACGGAGAGAACCAGGAAATATCCTTGATCTCGGATCCGCGGATCTTCCTGCCGTAAAAGAATTTCCGCCGCTTCAGGACGGGCTGGGTCTTGCGAAAATGGATCATGAAGCGGGTAAACTCCAGGAGGTCTTTCTGGTCAGCTGTCAGGTTCCAGTCAAACCAGGTGATCTCGTTATCCTGACAATAGGCATTGTTGTTCCCCTTCTGGGTCCGGCCAAACTCGTCCCCCCCCAACATCATCGGCACTCCCTGGGAAATCAAAAGGGTGGCCAGGAAGTTTCGCATCTGCCGGCCGCGAAGCTCCCGTATTTCTGCCTTGTCGGTCGGACCTTCCTCCCCGCAGTTCCAGCTGATATTGTCATCCGTCCCGTCACGGTTTTCTTCCCCGTTGGCTTCGTTGTGCTTGTTGTCATAACTGACCAGGTCGTTCAGGGTGAAACCATCATGGGCCGTAATGAAGTTGATGCTGGCGTGAGGGCGGCGCCCTCCCTGTTCATACAGGTCGCTGCTTCCCGACAGGCGGGTGGCCAGTTCGGCCACCTGGCGTCCCTCTCCCTTCCAGAACCGCCGGATGCTGTCCCGATAGCGTCCGTTCCACTCCGTCCATAACGACGGAAAATTGCCGACCTGGTAGCCCCCTTCCCCGATATCCCAGGGTTCGGCGATCAGCTTGACCTGGGAGACAACGGGATCCTGCTGGATGACATCAAAGAACGAGCTGAGACGGTCCACTTCATGCAGCTCCCTGGCCAGCGCGCTGGCCAGATCGAAGCGGAATCCGTCCACATGCATCTCCGTCACCCAGTACCGGAGACTGTCCATGATCAGCTGAAGAACCTGCGGATGCCGCATGTTCAGGGTATTGCCGCATCCCGTATAGTCCATATAGAACCGGGGATTGTCCGACACCAGCCGGTAGTAGGTGGGGTTGTCGATCCCCTTGAGAGAAAGGGTGGGCCCCATGTGATTTCCTTCGGCGGTATGGTTGTAGACCACATCGAGAATCACTTCGATGCCCGCGTCGTGGAGGGAGCGCACCATCATCTTGAACTCGTCCATATCCGACATTGTCCCGGAGCTGTATCGGTTGTCCGGAGCAAAGTAGGACAGGGTGTTGTACCCCCAGTAGTTCGTCAAACCCCTCTTCACCAGGCTGTATTCGCTGGCAAACTGGTGAACCGGCAGAAGCTCGACCGCCGTCACGCCCAGAGAAACCAGATAATCGATGACCGGTTCACTTGCCAGTCCGGCATACGTCCCCCGCAGTTCCGGGGGCACATCGGGATGATTGATCGTGAACCCCTTCACGTGCACTTCGTAAATCACCGTTTCCGCCCAGGGAACCCTGGGCGGCCGGTCGGCCCCCCAGTGGTAAGCCGGGTTCACGACGATCCCCAGCGGGGCGAAGGGAGCGTTGTCCGTCTCGTCCATCCGGAGATCCCCTTCCGGATTCCCCAGGGGATAGGCGAACATCGCATCGTCCCACTGAACGCGCCGCGCCACGCCCTTGGCGTAGGGATCCATGACCACCTTATGGGGGTTGAATCGATAACCCGCTCCGGGGTCGTACCGGCCATAAACCCGGTATCCGTACAACCATCCGGGCCGGGCTTCCGGCAGATACACATGCCAGATATAGTTGGTCCTCTCCGTCAAGGGAATCCGCTCTGTCTCCTTCTTGTCCGGGATCGCGGAAAAGAGGCACAGCTCGACCCTCTCGGCATTTTCGGAAAAAAGGGAAAAATTGACCCCTTTACCGTCCCATGTCGCCCCCAGCGGATAGGGTCTTCCGGGCATTGTCCTCATGGCTCCCTCCATTAACCCTCTATGGTTTCCCTTTGTTTTGATCCCTGTCATCAGAATCAGGAGCTGGAATATTCGTCCCCCTTGTTGCATTCTAACTTTTCTCCCCTTCAAATCCACTATGGAGTACTGGAAACATCGGGGAGAATTCGACAAAAATTTACGGGAATCTCCGTCCTTCAGTAAATTTTAATTGCGAACTTCAGAAAAGTTTGACAGAATGCCAAAAACATTTATGCATGATTCGGAAAAGCAGGGTTAGCCTTGATACAAAAATTAGGGAGACGCGCATCCTCCCTTTGACAGAAGATCTGCCAGAAAATGATTTTTCCCGATTGGCCAGGGGCAGGAATCGACAGGGGAAGGATGGAAAAATTGCCCGACATTGTTCCTGATCCATTGAATAATCCCTCCAGGAAACGGGCATTTTATCCCAATACGCAAGAAGAATTCTTTTCAGTTGCGAAAACGGAAAAGACTATCTTCATCGATCCGGGTACCAGGTTCTTCCCGACGGTGAAGCGTTGAAGAAATACCGGACGGTGTCCATCCAGCAGCTGAAAGTTGGCGATTATGTGATCGGCATCGACAAGAGCTGGCTGGAAACTCCATTTGTTTCCCATCGCTTCCGGATCCAGTCCCTGGCCGATATCGACCGGCTCAAGGCGCTGGGCGTCTCGATGGTCACACTGGATGCGGACCAGTCAGAGTTTCATCCTCCCCCTCCTGGCCCTGTCGTCCCCCCGGAGCACCCCCCCCTGAAGGAAGTGCCCCTGCCTTCCTACAAGGTGGCCGAGATGCTCACCAGTCTCCACAAGTATCTCGTTTACAAATACAAGTCCCTCTTCGAGGAGCTTCGACGGCTGCCCGAATCCGGGCAGATCGACACGCGTCCCTTCCTGAACGCCCTGTCGGAGGTCGAAAAACTGGGCCGGCAGTATCCGGATGCCTATCTTTTTCTGGCCCATCTGCAGTCGACGGACGACGAAACGTTCATCCATTCGGTGAACACCATGTTTTTGTCCCTCTACCTGGCCCACTTCCGGGAATACTCTTCCGAGGAGGCCGTTCTGTGGGGTCTTTCGGGTCTCTTTCACGATCTTGGAAAGGTGCATGTTCCCCCGGAGATCCTCCACAAGAACTCCCCCCTGACACCGGATGAATGGCACATCATCCAGGAACATCCGGTCAGGGGGCAAAAACTGATTGCAGAACATACCTCGCTCCCCCCCCTGGTCGCCAAGGTGGCCGGAGAGCATCACGTTCGGCGGAGCGGAAAAAGCTACCCCGACAGAACCCTCTACGAAGCGACCGACAGCCTTACCCGCGCCATCATGATCCTCGACACCTTTGACGCGATGACCTCCGACCGATCCTATCGAAAGGGCATCTCTCCCTCGAAAGCCCTGCGCAACATCCTGGAAGCCTCCCGGGATTCGCTTGACCCCGAATGGAGCACCCACTTTTTCCTCAGCATGGGGATCTACCCTGTCGGTACCGTCGTCGAACTGTCGGACGGGGCTGTGGGCGTTGTGACAAAATACCATTCCCGCCATCCCGACAGCGGAGCGAACCCCAGGACCACCCAGTCGTTTTCCGTCCTGATCCTGAAGACCCGTCAGGGGCTTCCGGTCATGAAACCGTTTATCCGCCATATCGAATGGCAGTCGACCGCCTCTCCCCCTGTGCAGAAAACCTGGAACCACTCCGACTTCAACATCGACTGGGATTTCGTAAGGTCACACGCCAGCACCTGGATGTGACACCTCCGGCCTGTTGCCGTCCGCCCCATCGAATGGTAGTCTATAGTGACAGTTTTCTGACGGACTTTGGCCGTTTCCCCGAACCAAGTCATCTCCGTTAACCAAGGAATTTCCGGTCGTGACCCGTCATACCGACATGAAACCACCTGCCCGGCTACCACGGGTTCCCAAGCCTTCCTGGCTCCGCGTCCCCTCTCCCCTCCATCCGGACGTGCTGGCGCTCAGGAAACGTCTTTCTGAATCCGGCCTGCATACCGTCTGCGAGGAAGCCCGGTGTCCGAATATCGGAGAATGTTTCCGGAAGGGAACGGCGACATTCATGATTCTCGGAAACCTGTGCACCCGAGCCTGTCCTTTTTGCGATGTCGACCATGGAAAACCCCTTCCGCCCGATCCCTTCGAGCCTGAACATGTTGCCCGTGCCGTGGTCAGGATGGACCTTCGGCACGTCGTCGTCACATCGGTCGACAGGGACGATCTTCCCGACGGGGGAGCAGGCCATTTCGTCAAGGTCATTGACGCCCTTCGGAAGGAGGCCCGGGGGGTCAAAATCGAGATCCTGGTCCCCGACTTCCGGGGATGCCTTCCGGAGGCCCTGGATACCCTCTCCCGCTCCCTGCCGGACTTCTTCAACCACAATATAGAAACTGTCCCGCGACTGTATCGCAAAGCCCGTCCTGGAGCGGATTACGCACACTCCCTCGAACTCTTGTGCCGATTCTCCCGGGCCCACCCGGATATTCCCGTAAAGTCCGGGATCATGCTGGGGTTGGGGGAGGAGGATGCGGAAGTCCTTGACGTGATCCATGATCTCAGGGCCGTGGGCTGTTCGATGCTCACTATCGGGCAATATCTTTCCCCCTCATCTGTGCATCTTCCCGTCGAGCGCTACGTGTCTCCGGCAGAGTTCAGCCGATGGGAATCCCTGGCCCTCCAGGCCGGCTTCCGGAATGTCGCGGCAGGCCCCCTTGTCCGTTCTTCCTACCATGCGGAGGAGTCGGCTTCCGGGCTCATCCGAAACATCCCTTGAAAAAACCGGATGCCTCGATCAGAATGAGTCCCGGCAACCCCATATCCCATATTTTTCAACCCTCTGAACCCATGGACGCACGATCCATGTTTTGAACAGCGTGAGGAACCTGTGAAAGAAAAGACGACCGCACCGCTTGAAAAAATTCCGGGGAAACTGGTCCTGGTCCGTCATGGACAAAGCCAGTGGAATCTGGAGAATCGTTTTACCGGATGGGTCGATGTGGATCTGACCGAACTCGGAAGAGAGGAAGCCAGAAGGGCGGGAGAGCACCTGAAAGGGATGAAGTTTGCGCACGCCTTTTCATCCCACCTCAAAAGGGCCCAGGAAACCCTCCGCATCATCCAGGAGACTGCGGGTCTGTCAGTACCCGTCTCTTTCAGCTCCGCCCTGAACGAACGGCATTACGGTGACCTCCAGGGCCTGAACAAGGACGAAACAGCGAAGAAATACGGTGCCGATCAGGTTCATGTCTGGCGGAGAAGTTACGACATCAGCCCTCCGGGCGGGGAAAGCCTGAAGACGACCGCCGAACGGGTCCTCCCCTATTTCGACGGAGAAGTCCTGCCCTTGCTGAAAAACGGGGAAAACTGCCTTGTCGTGGCCCACGGCAACAGCCTGCGCGCGATCGTCATGGCCATCGAAAGACTGACACCCCAGGAAATTCTGGAAGTGAACATTCCGACCGCCGTTCCCCTTCTGTATGCGTTTCTGCCTGAAAATCCCGATCCGGCCTTGCCGGGCTTCCCATTTATCGTCCAGGCGAAGAAAATCCTGACATGACCTCCCCTTCCACCGGCAACAAGGAAGAAAAACCGGTGAAAGGCGGAGCGGAACCCCCGAAGGATCACGCACATGGGGACAATCATCACGCCTACAAGATTCTGGTCATGGTATTCAAGGGACTGATCGGTCTTCTGGCATTCGGTTACCTGCTCCAGTACATGATGTCCCGTACCTGAGATGATATCTGGACGTTTCGTTCGGACAGAAACAAGAAAAACAGGGGAGGGCGTTCTGGAATAGCCGGCGGTCCCCGGCCCGTCTACATGATTTCACCCCAAAAAAAACGCCGGAAGAAAATCCTCCGGCGTTTCATCAACAGGGTTCCCGCCAGGCATTAATGGAACAGGACCGCTCCATGACTGGATGCGCCCATGAAAAACAGCATGGGAATGGACAGCATGGTGTTTGTCCGCGACGCCAGAAATGCGATCCGGCCCGCTTTGGCTTTCTCTTCGGGTGTTGCAGGAACGAGACCGAGGACTTTCTTCTGGTTCGGCCAGATCAGGCCCCAGACATTCAGCAGCATGATGGTTCCCAGCCAGGCGCCCATCCCGATCACCGCCGCGCCTTTGTGCAAGGTGTAGGCGTCCAGGAGGATTCCTCTCTGTCCCAGGATCGACAGACCGAACAGGACGGTCAGAAGGGCCGCCCAGCGGAAGAAGAACAACGCCCGGGGCACAAGGTGCTTGAATGCTTCCGCCTTTCCTTCGGGGGACACAGCCTTGAGAAAAGGTACCTGAATGAAATTGAAATAGTAGAGAATTCCGATCCACATGATTCCGGCCAGAAAGTGGCCCCACCGCATGATCAGTTCTGTGGCTTCTTTTTCCATCAGTGACAACTCCTTGATGTTGATGTTCGTTGGATCGGCAATATGACTCTTCTTTCTGCCGCAATGACAATCGACGCACCCGGACTGACTTTTCCCGTCATGATTCCAGAACCGCAGCCGGAGACAATAAAACAGCCGGCACCGGAACTAGGCATTGACGAGGGCGCGGACAATAAAAAACAGGATTCCGGTCAGTACAAACCCGGATATCACGGTTCCCCAGAGGGAATCCAGGGGATTCTTCATCGAAAAGCTCCTTTCAGATCGGGACAAACCATCCCGCCAGTCATCCCTGTCTATCCGGAAACAGACTGGCAGACATATGGCAGATTTTTGGCATGACTTCGGATCTCAGATATTTCCAGTCCTTGCAAGGTTATTGTAATGGAATTTCACCTGTCCCTCAAGAAGCCGCCAAGCCGAAAAAAGAGCATGCACCCCTTTTTCTCCCAAGACACGAAGAAAAAAGCTTGCGTCTGAAGACATGTCAAAACTGTCCTTGCTTTTTCCGGGCCTGTGCGCATACAATGGATTCAGTTCGGAGCATGAGCGCCGACAATAGAGTCGTTCACCACGCCATACATCGATTGTGACCTGCCTGAAACACCTCCCGTCATCCTGACGTCCGAGAGGAAAGTGCCGTTCCTGAATGAACGCCTTGGCCGGTCACCTCCAGCAGCGGTTTTTTCTCTGCCGGAGGCGCGAAGGCGGAAAGAACGCATTTCCCTCAACTTTATTCTTGCAAAGGACTGTCATGACTTTTGAAGCACTCGGACTTTCTCCGGAGATCCTCCGCGCCCTGAACGATCTGGGACACGCAACCCCCACCCCCATCCAGAAGCAATCCATTCCCCATGTCATCGACGGAAGGGACCTCCTCGGCATTGCCCAGACGGGAACGGGGAAAACAGGCGGATTTCTCCTGCCTGTCCTCCACAAGATCGCGGAAGGCCGCAGACACGGCCTCCGGACAAAAGCCCTCGTCCTCTCTCCGACACGCGAACTGGCGACGCAAATTCACCAGGCCGCCCGGGATTACTCCAAATATCTCCATACGAACGCGGTCCTTCTGGTCGGTGGCGTGGACTTTGTCCGGCAGGAAAGGAACCTGAAGAGAAGCTGGGATATCATCGTTGCCACTCCCGGCAGACTCCTGGATCATATCCGGAGGAACAACCTCTCCCTGTCCCAGACCTCGCTTGTCATCATCGACGAGGCCGACAGGATGCTTGACATGGGATTCCTGCCCGACATCAACACGATCGTTCGCCATTTGCCGAAAGGCCGCCAGTCTCTCCTGTTTTCCGCCACGTGTCCTCCGCGCATCCAGGAACTTGCCGCCACGTTCCAGAACGACGCGATTATCGTCCGCGTCGAACCGGAGAGAAAAGGATCCGATCATATCCAGCAGGAATGGATCACCGTGTCGCATGGTTCCCAGAAACTGGGACTTCTGAAAAAGGTACTGGATGAAGGGAAGTCGGAAACGGGCCAGATCATCATTTTCACCCGAACCAAGAGAAACGCGGAAGATCTGTCTATCGCCCTCAACGAAGCGGGATTTCCGTCGGACGCCCTCCACGGGGACAAGTCCCAGCCGGTCCGGAACAGGGTACTGAGCCGTTTCCGCCGGGGTGACCTCAAGGTTCTGGTAGCGACCGACGTTGCCGCCCGGGGTCTCGATATCGACGGGATTACCCATGTGATCAATTACGACCTTCCCCAGACCGCCGAAGACTATATCCACCGGATCGGCAGGACGGGACGGGCAGGGCGAACCGGCCGTGCCCTGTCCTTCTTTCACCCGGCAGACAGGGATGTCGTCCGGTTGATTGAAACGATGGCCGGAAAACCCATTCCGCACTCCCCCCACTCCATCCCGGTCAGTGAACAGAGCTTCCGGAAAATCTACAAACGGCCGTCTTTCGGTGGCGCTTCGGATCGGGGTCCCCGGGGAGACAACCGCTTCCGGTCGGACCGTCCTTCCCAGGGCCGTCCACGTTCTTCCGCCGGTAACAGGTTCTCCTACGGATCCCGGAAACCTTCCCCGCATCGCGCGGCTTCCCAATCCCATGAAGAACGGTGAAAAACCGCTTCTGATCGGCATTACATCGGACTTTGAACCTGAGGAAACCGGGCGCCACGCCCGGTTTTTTTTGAAGGAACCTTACGTCCGGTATATCTCTTCCGCCGGAGCCATTCCCCTGATCATCCCTTCCACTGTTTCCATACCGGTTGAAGCATGGGGGTTCCTGGACGGCCTGCTCCTGTCCGGGTCCGGACTGGACATCTCTCCGAATCACTACGGACAGGACCGGACATTCTGGGAAAACACGCTGATGCCTGAAGACAGGGTGCGGACTGAAATCGGACTTCTGGAGCTCTTCGAAAAAAACCGGAAACCGGTCTTTGGTATATGCGGGGGGTTTCAGATGATCAACGTCTACCGGGGAGGAACGTTGATCGAGGATGTGCCCAGTTCTGGCAGGTCATCCATCGAACACAGGGAAGGGACGCACCCGATTGTCCTGAAAGGGGGGGTTGACTGGATTCCGGCCGAAGTTCCGCCGGTCAACAGCTTTCATCATCAGGGGATCGACAGGGTCGGAGACCGGCTGATTCCGTTTGCCCGAACCCCGGACCATATGGTCGAAGGATTGATCGATCCGGAACTTCCTTTTTTCATGGGTGTCCAATGGCATCCGGAACGTCAGAAAGACCATCCCCTTTCGCGGATTCTCCTGTCCCGTTTTCTGGAAACGGCGTCCAGAATGGCGGATCGGGAAGCGTAAGCACCTCCGGCAATATCCCGATCGATTGTCCCAACAGATTTTCACCGATCCGGACAAACCGTTCCGGACTGTCTGTCACATAAAATCGTCGTTCGTGACGCCCCGAACCCTTCGGGGACAAGACCCCGGATTGACGAAGTTCATGAGCGAGTTCCTGTCCGGGGTCCACAAAAACGACTCCAGGCAGAATGGCCTCGAGGGTGCGCCTTAAAGGTGGATAATGCGTGCAACCGAGGATAATGGTATCGACGTCTCCGTTTTGCTTCAGAAATGGTTCGAGATACATCCGGGCGACGAGCTCGGCTACCGGGCCGTCCGTGACGCCTTCTTCAACCATAGGAGCAAAAAGGGGACAGGCCTGCCCCACAACGCGCATCGAGTCGGAGGAGATGGAACGAATCACCGAAGGATAGGCCTGGCTGGCGATCGTCCCTTCTGTCGCCAGAACCCCGATAGACCCGGAACGTGTCAGCCGGCAAGCAGCGCGGGCGCCGGCATCCAGGACGCCGACGACAGGAACGCGGGGAAACTCTCGGGAAAGATCCGGCAATACCTGGCTGGAAACGGTAAAGCAGGCCGCAACTATCAACGAAGGCTGGAGCGTCTCCAGAAAAAGAACATTTTCCCGGGCAAATCGCAGGATCGTCTCCCGGGATTTGGTCCCGTAAGGGAATCGGGCCATATCACCCAGATAGGCACAGTCCAGCCCCGGGAAAACCTCGAGAAAGTGGCGAAGAACCGTCAGACCCCCGACACCGGAATCAAAAAAGGCCACGCCCCTCGGGAGCGGATCGTTTCCGGAAAAGGTCATGCCCTCTCCCTCTTCATCTGTCTCCTGCCGCCCTGTATCGGGCAATCAGTTTACCGACCCTTTCCCGCCGTTCCCGGGACCGTTCGAAGCGACGTTGCCAGGAACCGGGATTTTTCGAGACCAGGGTCTGGAGGATCTCCATCGCTTCCAAGGGTTTCTCCCGGCTTTTCAGAACCAGAAGGCCATCACAGGATGCAGCAAGCGCCCGTTCCACCACAACCCGGAAACGGTAGGGGTGACCGACAGCCGCCATGGAGAGATCGTCCGACACCACCACCCCCCCGTAACCCCATTTTTTTCGCAAGTACCCTGACAAAACCGTATGGGACAGGGTAGCGGGCCATCGGTTGTCCAGTGCGGGATAGATAACGTGGGCCGTCATCATCATGGGAATCCCTTCCAGCGCGGCCACTTCGAAAGGAAGAAGCTCCCTTTCCTGCAGGGTGGACAGTGGTGCCTTTACAGTCGGCAATGCCAGATGGGAATCCAGAAGGGTGTCTCCGTGGCCCGGATAATGTTTTCCGCAAGGAACGACACCTCCAGCTTCAAGACCACGGGAAAAGGCCATTCCGAACCGGGCAGCCAGATAGGGGTCCTGGGAGAAAGAGCGATCTCCGATGACAGGATTGACGGGATTGGAATCGACGTCGAGAACCGGGGCAAAATCGATATCGATACCGATTTTCCGGAGGGCCTGTCCAAGTTCCAGCCCAGTCCGGAAAATCTCGGCAGGATCTCCCCGGTCTCCCAGTTCCCTCGCCGGAGGAATCCGGGGAACCCCCTCCTTCAGCCGCGCGACGCGTCCGCCTTCCTGATCGATGGCAATCCAGACATCCGAAGGCGCCAGGGCTTCACGAACGGAAGATACCAGGCGCCGAACGTCATCGGCCCGCGTCCCGTTCTCGGAAAAAAGGACGACGCCTCCCGGACGAATGCTCTTGAGCCAAAGAATGTCTTCCTTGCCCAGGCTTGTTCCCGGCAGGCTTACCCACAGCCATTGACCCCATTCGACATCCGACCCCTTCCTGGCCGTTCGGGAGGTCATCCCGGTTCCGGCTCCAGAATGGAAATCAGATTTCGAACCGCCCGCGCCCGGTGTGAAATCCGGTGTTTGATTGTCGCCGGCAAAATACCGAATGTCACCTGGTAACCCTCCGGAATGAACAACGGATCGTAACCGAATCCTCCATCGCCAAGGATCCCCCTTGTCAGTCGTCCTTCCGTCACGCCCTGGGATGCGGCGACCAGATTGCCGGAATCTCCGTCCAGAAGGACAAGGACACACCGGAAGCGGGCCGAACGTTTTTCGGAGGGAACTTCCTTCAGTTCCCGGATCAGGGCCTGGCAGTTCATAAGAGCGCTGGCGCCCGCACCGGCAAAACGGGAAGACAGGAGTCCCGGACGACCGTCCAGGGCGTCCACTTCCAGGCCGGAATCGTCTGCAAGGATAAAATGACCTGGCGCCGGATAACAGGCCATGGCCTTCAGGCAGGCGTTCCCGAAGTACGTCTCCCGATCTTCAGGCGGAAAGAACGTTCCCTCGGGAGCGGGTTCCAACGCCATGATTTTCGGCAACAGTTGGCGGAACTCCTCCAGTTTGTGGGCATTGCCCGACGCCAGGAGGAGTGGTTTCAATGGCGTATCCCGGAAGGGAAGGAAAACAGCGATTTCTGGCAAGCGATGATTTCCCGGACGCCCTTTTCCCCCAAAGAGAGCAGAATATCAAGGGTTTCCCGGGAAAAAGGGGCTTCTTCCGCCGTTCCCTGAATTTCCACAAATCGTCCCGATTCTGTCATGACGAGATTCATGTCGGTTTCCGCTCCGCTGTCCTCCGTATAGCACAGGTCGAGAACCGGCGTCCCCTCCACAACCCCCACAGAGACTGCGCCCAGATACTCCCTGACAGGCCATTCGTTCATCAGTCCCCGTTTGTAAAGTTCGGAAAATGCCAGGCAAAGGGCGACAAATCCTCCGCTGATGGAAGCCGTGCGCGTCCCGCCGTCCGCTTGCAGGACATCGCAGTCCACAGTGATTGTCCGTACCCCCATTCTGGTCGTGTCGACAACGGATCTCAGGCTCCTTCCGATCAGGCGCTGGATCTCCTGGGTCCTTCCGGTCTGTTTGCCACGGGCCGCTTCACGGGCATTCCGCTCGTGGGTCGCTCGGGGCAACATGCCATATTCGGCGGTGACCCATCCTTTGCCCTGATCCTTGAGGAACGGAGGGACTTTTTCCTCCACGCTCGCCGTACAGAGAACCCGGGTATTTCCCATTTCCACCAGAACGCTTCCCTCCGCATAGAGGTTGACACCAGACTTCATTGTCAGGGGACGCAGGCTGTCATGCTTTCTTCCATCAGATCGAATCATTTACCTGTCTTTCTCTTGTGAGATTTTTGCCAGAATCGGGGATTGAACCCGGAAGATAGATGTGTCGCCCGCCTTTCAACAATCCGTTATTCAACATCATCCGAACCCGGAAAGCCGGATAACCGGCCGTTATCCTGGAATGGTCCCCGTCTTTCCGGGAGAAATCACGGGCTCATGGACAATCCGGTCGGCGATAAAGCCGGCGGCCCGCGCATGTCCACCTCCGCCAAACCTTTCGGCTATCCGGGCAACATCCGGCCCGTCGGGGGAGGACCGGAGACTATAGGAGATGCGCCCGTCCGCACGGTGGGACCAGATGACAACGAGCGGAGACCGGGGCTTCAGAAAGCCGCCGATTTCAGAATTCAGGATCGGTGAGTTGACGAAAAGTCCTTCCTCTCCCCCGGGAAACCTTCCAGGATGGCTTGTTTCCCGGACAGCCGCCTCAAGAAGCTGGGCCTGATAACGGAGGATGCTCTTTCCTTCCAGCACCAGGGGGCAGTCTTCCCGGATCTCGCCCGACCCCATCTGTTCGTCAAACCGGCTCCAGACATCCAGGTCGAAAGGGTAGGACGCAAGGGCCGTATTGATCTCCTGACTGAACGGCAGGTTCCATTTCCAGAGGTCCTTGTCTTCAACCAGCCGGATGAGATTGGGAACCGGCTCGTCCGGGTGGAAATGAAACCAGCTGATCATCGCCCCGGAATGCGCCATGTCAAAATATACATCAGGATCGGTCGAAAACTGATTCGACATCCTTTCAAAGGCGGTCTTGTGGTGATCCAGAACAATAACCCGTTTATTGGTTTTTTTCAGGGTGCGGATGGCGTCGGGACCGAACGAAAAATCAGCCACATACACGGTCTCTCCTTCAGGGAAAACCGGGAGCGGATCACCGTAGGCCACCGGAATCAGGCGCAAATCTTTTTTTCCGGCAAGTTTCTTCCAGGCGGCCCAGGCCGATCCAAACCCGTCCGAACAGTTTCTGTGGTAATAGAATGTGACAGGACCTGGATCAATATCGAGCCTAGGAAGAGGCATCGTCATGGGCAAACTCCCAAATCATAGAGGAAAGTCCGTCAGGATTGGAAACGACAGCGAATATCAAAACCCGTTGCAGACACTTTTTCTTCAAGACCGACTCCGATCCCTACTCCGGCAACCGCGCCGCTTCCATTTCCCAATCACGGGTCAAGGCTTCCTGCTTTTTGAGAGCCTCCTGCCGTTTTTGTTCGATCTTCTTCCGTTCGCTCTTGGCCTTGTAGTCCGGATTGACGGTGAACCGGGGGGAAGAGAGTTCCTCTTCAAAAGAGGCCAGTGAACGGTTCACCTCTTCCATATCCGATTCGATCTTTTCAAGCCTTTTCCGGATCATGCTCGCATCCCCGCCGTTCCGGGTTCCGGATACGGGACGGACATCGGGAGATCCGTCCGGATGGGAGGCCTCCTGGGACGGTGCCTGAGGAAGCCTCGGGCGGCGTTTTTCCAGATAGATATGGTAAGGGGTGTTCAGATAAGGATGGATGTTTCCCGGCATGACCTCGATGATATCGCTCGCGATGGTTTCGATCAGATGGCGGTCATGGGTGATGAACACCAGCGTTCCCGTATAAGCAGAGAGGGCATTCTCCAGACATTCACGGGAGGCGATATCGAGGTGGTTGGTCGGTTCGTCAAGCAGGATGAAATTGGATGGCACCAAAAGCATCCGGGCGAGGGCGAGACGGCTTTTTTCTCCACCGGAAAGAACTGAAACTTTTTTATAGACCTCGTCTTTCCGGAAAAGAAAAGCCCCCAGAAGGCTCCGGATACGCGTCTGGTTTTCCGATTCGCTTGCCGCAGCTTCCATGGCTTCAAGAACGGTGTGATGGGGATCCAGCGTCTCAAGCTGATGCTGGGCAAAATAGGTCATTGTGACATTTGTCCCGACCAAACATTTTCCGGAATCCGGCCTCAGGGAACCCGCCATCATGCGCAGGAGGGTCGACTTTCCGGCGCCGTTCGGACCCACAAGGGCCATTTTGGAGCCCCTGTGCAGGGTCAATCCGAATTTTGGAATCACCTGCCTTTCCCCGAACGACTTGGTCACATCTTCCAGCGTGAGGACGATGTTCCCGGAACGCGGGGGTTGGGGGAATTTGAATTTGACGGTTTTTTCCTCGGAGTCGAGTTCGATTCTCTCGATCTTTTCCAGCGCCTTCAGACGGCTCTGGGCCTGGGTGGCCTTTGTCGCCTTGGCCCGGAAGCGGTCGACAAACGACTGCATGTGGGCGATTTCCTTCTGTTGCCGTTCATAAGCCGCTTCAAGGGCCTCTTTCTGGGATTCCCGCTGTTCGATATAACGGTCATAATTTCCGTGGTATACCGTCGCCCTGCCCTGGGAAAGTTCAATGACGCCATTGACCACCTGGTTCATGAAAGTCCGGTCATGGGATATCAGCAGGACCGATCCGGCAAACTGGTTCAGGAAATCTTCCAGCCACTCGATCGAAGGAATGTCCAGATGGTTCGTCGGCTCATCGAGAAGCAGGATTTCCGGCTGGGTGACAAGCGTGCGTGCCAGTGCGACCCGCATTCTCCAGCCGCCCGATAGCTGGGAAACCCGCGTATCCATCTGCTCTGAGGAAAAATTGAGCCCCGCCAGAATTTTTCGGGCGTTGGCCTCTTGCTCAAACCCTCCGGACGACCCGAACCGGGTCTGGAGGTCCCCGTACCGGACCAACAGGCGGTTCATCTCGGATTCCGCAATACCGGAAAGGGACATCCGGTTCTCGATCTCCTGCATCTCGTCCTCGAGACGCTGCAGCACCTGGTCCCCTCCGACCACTTCATGGACAGCCGACCTGTCGGAGACGATATCCAGATCCTGCGGAAGATATCCGATGCGGACCCCGACGGGCAGGACGATCTGTCCGGAGTCCGGTTCCATGAGACCCGCAATCATCTTCAGAAGGGAAGACTTGCCAGCCCCGTTGGGTCCAACGATCGCCATCCGTTCCTTGAGACTGATCTTGAGAGACAGGTTGTCAAACAGTGTTTTGGAGGGGTAGTGCTTTGATAGATTGACAAGATTGATCATGATGGCCTGAAAAAAGTCCGACAACCCAGCCGGACCTGTTCTGTCATTCTCCTTTCCCCGTCTGATCCTGCCGGGGACGAACATATGCTCCGTCTCAAGAAACAGGAACCAAACGGCCTTGGCAAACCAAACCGGTTATTCGGATGAAAACTGTAGACGAGATTTATTGTAGGACAAAACAGGGCGATGGGCAAACAGCGATGGGGGCCTGCATCATTCAACAAGAACAAGGTGCCAAACACGCTTGAAACCGGGTGCGATTTTCAATCAAGGAGCTTGATCTCGCATGCACAACCCATGTTGAAAGATGGAGGAGGTTATGACTTCAGGGTGAACGGATCGGACGGTTTCAAAGCAAAATGCCTATAGAAAAAAAGGGGAGAGCACAGAGCCCTCCCCTCAAAGTGGTCCTCGAGGGACCCGGGGTCTTAACCGACCTCGATCTCGACTGACCTTGGCTTTGTCTCGGCCAGTTTTTCGATCCTGACGTTCAGCACGCCGTCCTTCATTGTCGCTGTTACCCGTTGAGGATCGGCGTCATCCGGAAGAGAGAAACTGCGGAGGAAACTCCCGTAAAGACGTTCAATACGGTGGTATCTTTTCCCGTTCTTCTCTTCCGAGATCTTTTTGCGCTCCCCCGATATGGCGAGAATACCGTTTTCGATGGAGACCTTCACCTCTTCTTTTCTGACTTCCGGCAACTCCACCGTAACATTGTAAGATTCTGCGTCTTCGGATATATCGACGACAGGAGCCCAATCGACGGCAGTCAAGGCCTGCCGCTCATCCGTTCTGACTTCCTGGGGTACGCGTGCAAAAACGGGCGACAGACGGCGCCCCAGATCTTCCAGCTCCCTGACGGGATCCCATCTCAACAAACTTGGCATTTTCCATCTCCTTTTCCATAGATTTTGACACTTTTAGTTGTAAACCTGAAATTTTTGGGATCCGGATCGTCCCTCCGGATCAAACCTCGGGGTCAACGGGTTTCACTCGGACATCGAACCCGCCCCTTCTTCTTTCAGTTCAATTATATCTCCATTCCTGATCCTGTCAAGTATTATGTCAAGTAGAAACGTTTTATCCCGAAAAAACCAGCGGGTGATATCAATCAGCGTACCCGGGGGCAGATCTTTCATTGCAAAAGGGCCAAACCGGATCCGGATCAGATGGAGAACCGAATATCCCCCGTATGCGAAAATTCTTCTGATTTCTCGGTTCTGGCCTTCCACAAGACGAAGGCGGAGCCAGGTGCTCCCCCGGTTTGCTGACTCTACCTGACAGTCGACCGGAGCGAATCCCAGCGCTTTCGCCCAACCTCCCTTTTTCAATCCCGATTCCAGATCCGGCTGTCGTATGGCGGGACGGATCTGGACCCTGTATTCCCTGGGAACGGCTCTCTTCGGATCAAGGAGTGGCGCAAATAATGAAGGTCTGTTTGTCAAAAGGATCAGGCCGGCTGAGGCCATGTCCAAACGCCCGACCGGCATGATCCTGGATATGTCCACCCCCGATCGCAATCCGGACGGAATGGACAGTGCATCCAGAACCGTCGTGCGTCCTTCCGGATCCACCCGGGAAACGAGCACCCCTCTCGGCTTGTTAAAAGCCAGTACAACAGGTCTGTCCGGAACAAGGGGTCTTCCGTCGAGAAAAAAATCGGGCTCCCGACCGCCCCGGCGTCCAATAAATTGCTCGTTGCTGCCAATCGGAACACCGTCTTTCAGTGAAAGCCGTCCGTCCCTGATCCATTCCCGGACCATACCCCGAGTGCCCAGACCCAGTTTGGATATCCAGCGGTCAACCGTGTGTCCAGACGCGGGGTTTGATTTTCCCCTGTCGCGGCCCAAAAATACACTCCCTTCCAAATGCGATTTCTCCGGAAAACCTTGTCCTTTTGGCGATTTTGTTTAAAACAGGGTGATTCTGTCTTTCTTTTCATTCAATCAAGAAAAATATCCCTCAATATAAGCTTTTCTCGTTTTTTCTTGACCAGGCAATCAGACCGATAATAAAATAGAATCATTGAGCATTATCTTGGGGAAAACATAGGGAGCCAGCAATCCGGAAAAGCTCCCGCTAGAGAGGTATGAGTGAATTGGATTATTCACCAGTCTGTAACTTGGTGTCTGGGCGCCCATCTGTTAAGCAGCACCGTCCCTTATCATACGGCGATCACCCGTGTCGCGTGCGAAGATCATGTCAATCCGGTTCTTGTAGCCGCAGTGATCGAACGGGAGTCCCAATTCAATTCCCATAAATTCCGGCGGGAAAGACGGATCCATGACATATCCAGGGGGCTGATGCAGGTCACTTACAGGACGGCGAGGTGGCTGGGATTCAAGGGAGCCCCTACTAGCCTTTACAATCCGTGGGTCAATATCCGGTATGGCACAAAGTATCTGGCATACCTTCTGAAAAGATACTCGAACGTTTCCGATGCCCTTGCGGCCTACAATGACGGCCGACCAAGGAAGAGACACGGCCGCTATGTCTCTTCCAGAGGCTCCTACTCGGTCGATCATTATGTCAGGGGCATTCTCTCGAACACAAAGGCTCTTTTCCTGACTGCAACGGCAGAAAGGCTCCGGAAGCCTTCCCGTTCTTCGGAAGGGGACGGGTTACTGGCTTCCGGTCTTCCCGCCGACGGGCTGAGTCATTTCGGCTTTCCCACGGCGGGTCTTTTTAACAGGGTGGAGATGGGCTTTTAGCCATTGGGACCTGAGGTCAACATATTTATAGAGGCTCGTGACAGTCCTGTCGACCATTGATTCTTCAGAACGATGCGTCAGGGACTCATAGAGCATCAGGGAGCCGCCCAGGACAACCAGGCTGCCCATTGTCAGTGCAACGGCCGAACGCACCGGGTGCCTGATCCCGAGGCCAAGGGACAGGGCGACAACACCCAGCCCGATAATCATCAAGCAAAGAACAGACAGCACGAGCAACGTCATTGAACCCTCCTTGACACCCCGGAATTCGGGATGCAAATGCCAACTCAGTCTTACCTCCTCTCTGCCAGGCTCCGGAAAAATCGAAGACCTGGCAGATTCCCGGCCATTCTAGCACACCCTTTCGATCTCACACACCCGCATCCCTTTTTTTATTCAATCTATTTTCCACACAATCAAGTCTCCCTGGAGAAAAACTGCCGAACGGTTTCAATGGCCCCGAAATCCTTGTGGTCAGGCTTGGCAAAAACCCTGACCGCCAACTGCCTGACCGGAAGTCTTTCCAGCATTTCCGCAAGCGGATCCGACACAAGGGATCCGGTCAGGGGTTCATAAATCCATATCTGACGATCCCCCATCTTCCAAGGATTTTCAGGCCGGTTATCCCTGTATGCCACATCAACCCGAAAAGGCGACTCCTCCCCGTGGATTCCGAGAATAGTCTCGAGATCCTGCCCGATCTTCTCAGGAGATCCGTAAACCGTGGTCTGCACATCCTCCTTTTCAAATACCAGCCGCCATTCTTTCTTTCGGTCAAGAAACCTGCGCCATCCTTCCCCGAGAGCAACTTTTCTCTTGTCGGAAGAATCCGCCCATCTTCTGACGGTTTCAAGCAAGGACTGATCTGTCAGTTCGAGGTAAGAGGCAAGGTTTTCTCCCGGGTTGCCCAGTCCCCAAACATCCATCGTCTCCCCAAGCAAATCCCGGAGGGACATATCAAACATCCGCGTCGTCCGGTGAAAGTAAATCTGCCTATACATGAAGGCCCGGGCTGTGACGAAGACCTCGAACGCTCCCAGTCCCGAACGGTGAAGCGCCAGCTTCCCTTCCCGGACATGGGTGTAATAAAGAAGACGTTCCAGGTCGACCGGCCCGATGGCGACACCACACATATAAGAGTCCCGGAGAACATAGTCCAGATTGTCCACTGTGAAGAGGCCGGAAAAAAGGGGTTTCAGTGCTGCAAGTTGGGGCATGTCCTGAGGAACGGGGTTCGGTCCGCTGCCCTTGCCTATCAGATAGGCCACCCAATCCGCCGACAACCGTTCTCCAGGTTCAAAAACTCCGGACGGAGAACGGTCAACTCTTTCTATGATTTCCCGAAGGGGCCCCCGAATCAGAATCTGCCCCATCCGTTCATGGGAAAGGCCAAATTTCGGGAACAATACATGTTCATCAAAAAAATGGCAAAAGGGTCCGTGGCCGATGTCATGCAACAGGGCCGAAACGCGCAGAAGTTCCTCAAACAGCGCCGGGGAAAGGGTGCCGGGATAGGATCTGGAAAAGCTCGGGTAAAGATGGAGGGCAAATCGGCCGGCGATATGCATGGCTCCCAGCGAATGGACAAAGCGGGAATGTTCGGCGGATGGGAAAACCAGACGGGCGCTCTGGAGCTGAAAAATCGACCTCAAGCGCTGTAACCATGGAGAATCGATCAGCTCTGCTTCGGAAGACGCTTTTTTTTCAGCGGGAGAAGAAACAAAACGGATATATCCATGAACGGGATCTGAAAAAAGGGAGATCCCATGGAATGGATCTTCCTGGGCGCCAGGAAAAGATTCCATGGGGGAAAAAAGAGGCACATCTCCTCCCTGGGTTTGCGAAAGACAGGACATAAGCCGAGTTCTGTCCTGCCAGTAATTGGCAGTGGCGACCATTACTCTTGGGCCGCAGTTACCTGCGACCTCCAGCGACCTTACCCGGGGGCACGAACCGGGCCGATTCCTTCCCGTTTTCACGGGAAAGCCCCCCTATTTGGTCTTGCACCGGGCGGGGTTTACCATGCCGTTTCTGTCACCAGAAACGCGGTGAGCTCTTACCTCGCCTTTTCACCCTTACCCGATTGCTCGGGCGGTTTGTTTTCTGTGGCACTTTCCTTCCCGTCACCGGGACTGGGCGTTACCCAGCGCCTTGCCCTTTGGTGCTCGGACTTTCCTCCCGGAAATACCGGGCGGCCACCTGCCCATCTTTCGCAAAACCCGGGGAGCTATGCGCTTTTCCCGGACCGGTCCAGGGCCTCGTTCGCGAGTCGATCCGCGTGAACGTTTTTCTCCCTGGGAACATGTTCGAAACGAATGCTGTCAAACTCCCTGGCAAGTTTCTGGGCCTGCTCGTAACAAACGACCAGACCTGGATTCCTGACCTTGTACCTTCCTGTCATCTGCCGAATCATGAGCTCCGAATCCGCCCGGACCAGCAGGTTTCTGACGCCTCTCTCGCGCGCCGCGAGAAGACCGGCCAAAAGGGCCTGGTATTCAGCCTGGTTATTTGTTCCGGGATGAAGAACCCGACCTTCTGAATGAACGACCTTGCCATCATCCTCCTGGAGGACATATCCAATGGAGGAAGGTCCGGGGTTGCCACGTGAAGCTCCATCACAATACAGAATCACTTCGCCGGCGCCGCTCCTTTTTCGCTGGAACCATGGAATACCTGTTCTCCCTCCGTTCCCCGGTCCGGCAGAAACAGCCATCGCTGGCAGAAAAGACATGTCACGATTTTTTGCCTTTTCTTGACCTCCGTCACTGTTCTCGGAGGAAGGCTCATCCGGCAGGCTTCACAGGCACCATCCAACAAACGGGCAACAACCATTCCATTCCTGTGGGAACCCTTGAGACGAGTGTAGGTTTTGAGAAGGTCTTCTGGAAAACCTTGTTCCACGTCCATTTTTTCCCGGGCCAGCGCCGCCAGTTTCTCGTCCCTCTCGCGGTTCTCCTTTTCCTTTTCACCTTTCAGAACAGAAAGATCATGTCGGGATCGAGCCAGTTCAGTTTCGATCTCCGACACCCTTTTCTTCAGCTGATCCTGTAATTCCAGGTTTTTCAAAATTTCTTCTTCCATCCGGTCTTTTTCGTCCCGCCGAAACTCCATTTCCGACAGATATGCCTGGATATCCCGGGGATGCTTCAAGTCTTTCTGCCTTTTTTTCCCGTCCGCGAGCAAACGCTCCGTTTCCTGGAGGTCAAGATCGATCTGACGTCTCCGGGATTCAAGGCTGGCGAGCTCCTGGGTGACCGCAACTGCCTGGGCCTCAAGATCTGAAACAAGATTGACTGCGACCTGAACTTGATCAGCGGCTTCCTGCATGTCAGCCGTAAGACGGAACACTTCTAAATCCATCGTTTGCAACCGGTAAACCAAGGAAAGCGTTCCCTGGACCGAATGGCCCTCTGACAAGCGAACCTCCCTATCTCTCTTCCGTCCCTAACTGCCCCTGAACTAATTTGGTGGGCCCACCAGGATTCGAACCTGGAACCAACCGGTTATGAGCCGGTAGCTCTGCCGTTGAGCTATAGGCCCTCTTTACCAGTCGACAAAGCTCTTGAGGTGCTTGCTTCTGCTGGGATGTCTCAGCTTGCGCAAGGCTTTCGCCTCGATCTGGCGAATGCGTTCCCGGGTTACGTCAAAGTCCTGACCGACTTCTTCCAGTGTGTGGTCGGTTGACTCGCCAACCCCAAAACGTAACCGGATGACCTTCTCCTCACGTTCGGTCAATGATGAAAGGGCCTTTCCGATTTTTCTGACCAGATCATAGCGGACGGCTGAATCCACCGGGGAAATCGATTTCTTGTCTTCGATGAAATCGCCCAGATGGCTGTCCTCTTCCTCTCCGATCGGTGTTTCCAGAGAGATTGGTTCCCGTGCAATCTTCAGAACCCTCCGGACTTTTTCAACCGGCATCTGCATTTCCTTGGCAAGCTCTTCGGGTAACGGTTCCCGCCCCAGTTCCTGAACCAGGTGTCGCGTGGTCCGGATCAACTTGTTGATGGTCTCGATCATGTGGACAGGAATACGGATTGTCCGCGCCTGATCCGCGATCGCGCGCGTAATGGCCTGCCGGATCCACCAGGTCGCATATGTCGAAAACTTGAATCCTCTTTTGTATTCAAACTTGTCCACAGCCTTCATCAAGCCTATGTTGCCTTCCTGGATCAGGTCCAGAAACTGAAGGCCCCTGTTCGTATAACGCTTGGCGATCGAAACAACCAGGCGAAGATTGGCTTTGATCAACTCGGCTTTTGCTTCGCGCACCTTTTGTTCACCCGCTTCCAGTTGACCCAGGCTTTCCCGGATTTCGGAAGAAGAAAGGAGGGCAGCTACTTCGGCATCGTGGATCTTTTCCTGGGCAACCTGGTAAACCTTCAGCAATTCCTGCTTTTCCGGATCACGGAACCGCTCTCCCGGATCCTTGCCCGCTTTCAAAAGGTTGATGGCTTTCAGGATATCTTCTTTTCCCGCTCCGAGGCGACGTCTGGAATGGTCCAGATTGCGCTCCGACTCGTCAATAACGTTCACCACATCATGCAACTGCCTGATCATGAGGTCGACCTGCTTGCGGTGGAGGCTCATCTCCATGATCAGTTCCACAATCTCTATCTTGATTTTCTTTGCCTGATCACGCAAGGCCTTTTTCCTGGCAGTATTTTTCTGGGCATCCTTCCATTTTTCGGAAATGGCATTCAACTTGAGGAAGAGCTCGGACAGGGCATCTGTCTGGCGGACAAACTGTTCCCTGGCGTCACGAAGGGCCGCCGAATCGCCTTCTTCAGGCTCTTCTTCAGACTCCTCCTCCATGACATCAACGATTTCCCGAATACCGATCTGTCCCGTCTGGAATTTTTCCCTCAGGGAAAGAATGCTCCGGACGGTCAGCGGCATACCGAACAGAATGCCCGAAACCTCTTTCTGGCCTTCCTCGATCCGTTGCGCAATGGCGATTTCACCTTCCCGGGTCAAAAGAGGAACCGCACCCATCTCCTTGAGATACAGGCGTACAGGATCATCGATGCGAGAAAGCGTTCCCGGAGTCATGTCGATACCTTCGTCTTCCTCTTCGACATCCACTCCCCGGACAGAATCCAGCTCGGTGAAGCCCTCTTCCTCCTCGGCGTCCAGTTCCCCATATCCGGCTTCCCGGGTTTCATCATCAACGATATCGATATTCATGTCCCCGAAATAGGACATCAGATTGTCGAGCTGATCCGACCCGATCGCCTCCGGAGGCAGTACATTGTTCAGCTCGTCATAGGTCAGATATCCCCGTTCTTTTCCAAGGCTGATCAAATCCTTCATTTCGTTCAGTTTTTCACTCTTGCTCATTCGATCTCCCGATGATATGGCCGTGGGACTGACAGCTGAAAATCATATTTCACAGATTATCCCGGCACTGCTGATATACGTACTCTCTTCGACAAACGGGAAACACGGAACACCAGATCTTCCAGTCTTTGCGGCCTGGTTTCGCTATCCAGTGGAAACTGCATCCAGAATTCGGCCAACAGGGGTTCCTTGAGGACCAGATCCCGTGCAAGGTCTGAACCCTGTCCAGCTGTTTCCCATAATTTCTGCACAAATGAAACAAGGGTTCCGGAAGACAGGAATCCAAAATCTCCCGGAGTCAGGAGACTTGATGGATGGGGCTGGAGTCCATCCGTCCAGAGACGGGCGAGCTCGAGAACGATGTTCCTTTCCATCAGACCACGGTTGGAAGCCGTTTCCCGAACCTTTTGTACTGTATTACCCTTTGTTACCAGCGATTCCTCGCGAAACAGTCCTTGTGCGAGGAGATCCTTGTTCAGTTTGAAAATGGAAGCACCCCTGGAAAGAAAATGATCAAGGAGATCCGGATCCGGAATCCGTTTTGCCAGATCGCAAAAAGATTCCAGGAGTGAGCTTCTCCCCGCGGCATCCGTTTGTCCTACTCTCGCATCAAACAGTCCGGCCACAAAATCGGGGAGAGGAACAGCCCGTTCCATTGCTTCCATAAATGCCTCCGGGCCAACATCCCGGATCCATTCGTCCGGATCCCTTCCCGATGGCAGGGAAAAAGCCTTGACCGGAAGACGAGAATCCATGATAAATCGGTCTGCCAGTCGTGCGATGGCATTTTGACCTGCCTGGTCACCGTCGAACACAACAATGACCTCTTCGGCAACTCGGGACAACTGAATCAGGTGTGTCTGCGACAGCGACGTTCCCAGAGGAGCGACCACAGCCTCCACTCCTGCTTCAGACAAGGCCATCACATCAAAATACCCTTCAACGACCAGAACCCGTCTTCTTTTTTCGATTGCGGACAACGCCTGGTCGAGACCGAACAGAATTTCCTTTTTTCGGAAAAAGGGGTGTTCCGGAGAATTCAGATATTTTGGGCCCGACCCCGCCCCGGGAAGACTCCGGCCCCCAAAAGCGACGGATGCCCCGGACTCCAGGCGAATGGGGATCATGATACGGTTTCTGAAAAACTCCCGCATTCCACCTTCGGCCTGTTTCAGTAGGCCGAAAGCTTCGTATTCCTTCCGGCGGGAGGGTGATATCCCTTTCAAGATCGCCCCTGGAGCTGACCAACCCAGACCAAATCGTTCTACAGTCGCTGGCTTCAGGCGCCGCGTTTCGATCAAATACTTTCGGGCTGGCTCCGCCTCTGTCAGGGAGAGAGACCTTCTGAAAGCTGTCTCCGCTTCGTGACATATCTGGAAACATTGTCGCCGGCGGTCATGATTTCCCCCCGCAGGCATGGGGATACCCGCCTGTTCCCCCAGAAAACGAACCGCTTCTCCAAAGCTCTTTCGTTCAAACTTTTCAATGAACCGAAAGACATCGCCACCCGACTGACATCCAAAGCAATAAAAAAGCTGCTTTGCGGAGTCGACATGAAAAGAGGGGGTCTGCTCTTCGTGAAAAGGGCACAGAGCTATGTAATCCTTTCCCCGTCTTCTCAGAGGGATGCGATCTCCGACAATCCGGACGATATCGCTCGCCTGCCGGACCTTTTCCCGCCAGTCCCTGTATTCAACCGAATCAAGCTCAGCCGTTTTATTCTCCCAGCCTGGCCTTGACCTTCTGGCTGACCAGTCTGTTATCAGCCCGCCCGGATGTATGCGGAGCGAGCCATTTCATGACATTTCCCATCTCACGGGGAGAAGAGGCCCCTGTTTCCCGGATTGCCTCATCCAGCAGGCGTTCAAGTTCGTCTTCGTCCAGTGGCCTGGGAAGGTATTCTTTCAAAATCTGCCGTTCCAGGCGTTCTTTCTCTGCCAGGTCAACCCTGCCAGCCTTCTCGAATTGCTCAACGGACTCATCGATTTTCCGGACCATGCCGGACAGGACCGCAATGACTTCGGGATCCGTCAGGGATGCCCCCTTGCCCTTCTCGATCTCCGCATTTCGAATGGCCGAAAGGGCCATCCGTATAATTGAAAGCCGCTCCTTGTTTCCACTCCGCAGGCTTTCCTTCTGGTCGTCCCGCAACCGGGCAAGAAGTGCGGAACCAACGTTTCCGGCGGTGGTCACCGGGATGCCAGTCTTGCCCTCTTCAGGGCTTTCTTTCTCGCGGCGAGCGCCTTCTTCTTCCGGCGAACACTGGGTTTTTCGTAATGTTCCCTTTTCTTGATCTCGGACAGGATTCCGGCCTTTTCACACTGTTTCTTGAAACGCTTCAGAGCACTTTCAAAAGATTCGTTTTCCTTGATGCGAACTCCCGTCATACACCCTCCATTGGTCTTTCCGGCCCTGTTTCACCTGAATGAATTTTTCAAAACTTCTTTTTGCAAAAAGAACAGTTTTTCAGTTTACTTCTTTCGAAAAGTGTCTGTCAAAAGCGTTCCTGTCCCTTGTTTCTATTGTACCACACCTCGAAAACCCTCTGGAGAATCGGGCAATCCATTAAAAAAAAGCTTTACAACAAGGGTTTTCCTTTGCTACAGTCCTCCCGATGCTTGAGATGACTCAACCCGGACCCGCACAATCTGTTCTCTCGTGCGGCCATCCTGAAGATCAATCCTTAGTATGGAGGCTTCAATGGCAAAAGCGGCAAAATCAACATTGACCAAATCCGAACTGATTGACACATTGCATTCGAAAAACGGAACCCTGACCAAAAAGGCCGTCACCGAAGTCGTGGATCAGGTTTTTTCGACGATCACCGAACAGGTCGCCAAAGGAACGGCTGTTAATATTGTCGGATTTGGCAAGTTTCATGCTGTCAAGCGTGCAGCTCGAACAGGACGTAATCCGGCCACGGGCGCAGTCATCAAGATAGCAGCCACCACCACGCCCCGTTTTGCAGCCGGGAAAGCATTCAAGGATTCCGTGGCCCGCAAGAAATAGTTCGGTTTGCTCTCCCGTCGTTTGTCAACCGGGGGGCCAGAGCATCTGTCGTCCACCCAGAACGTGGATATGAAGATGGCCCACTGTCTGCCCCCCGTTCTCTCCTGTATTGATGACCAGCCTGTATCCGTTTTCAGAAAGACCGGCCCTGGCGGCTACCCTTACAGCCATTTGCATAAGCCTGCCTGCTTCGGCCTCTCCGCCGATTCTGTCCATCAGGGCAGCCATGTCGTTGACATGTGTCCGGGATAATACCAATGCATGGAAGGGGGCTTGCGGATTGACGTCGTGAATGGCCATCCCATCCGGCTCCTCCAGAATTTTTTTGGATGGAATCTTTCCGGTCAGGATCTGGCAAAATATGCATGCATGTTCAGTCACATGACACCTCCCGTTTTACGTTTTCCGGCTCTTTTTTTCCGCAAATCCGCCACGACTCTTCCGCGATTCCAGAACCTCCATTACCTCCGGCCATGTCAGACCGGCTTTTTCCAATGCAACAGCCGCATGAAAGAAAAGGTCCGCCCATTCCGACAGCTGGCGATCACGGGATTCCACCAAAGTCGAAACAGACACTTCAAAAGCCTCTTCCATCACTTTTTTCAGGACAAGGGATGGTTCACCTAAAAGTAGCGATGCGGTGTATGACAAAGTAGGATCCCCTCCCCTCCTTTCATGAATGGTCGAGAGCAGCTCCTCCCAGATCTCGAACGGAGGGAGGCTGGCGGAAGAGGATGGAGCGGGTCCTCCGGGAGGACCGTCGAAACAGGAACGGCTCCCCGTATGGCATGTCGGTCCCTCTGGTTTTGCAAGAACCAGAATCGTGTCACGATCGCAATCGACCCTGATTTCAACAACATCCAGGCCGTTTCCGGAGGTTTCACCCTTCACCCAGATTCTTTTTCTGGATCGGCTATAAAACGTCACCTTTCCTGTTGACCGGGTCTTTTCCATTGCTTCCCGGTTCATGTAGCCGAGCATCAAAACTTTCCCGGTGTCCCATTCCTGAATGATGGCGGGAAGCAGCATCTCTTTGAGGAAAAGATCGTCATCGTTTTCCAAGATACCCCCTCCTTCACGGAACAACAGACGATCGCTCACAAGGATTTCCTGAGCGGCCGGACGGCAACTCCCCGGTCCAGAAGATACTGTTTCAGACGGGGAACGGAGAGCTCTCCAAAATGAAACAGGCTCGCGGCCAATGCCGCATCGGCCCCGACCTGGAAGGCTTCCCGGAAATGTTCCATGGACCCGGCGCCCCCTGAAGCAATCACAGGAACCGGGATTTTTCGCACGATCTTTTCTATGAGATGGGTGTCATACCCCATTCCGGTTCCGTCCTGGTCGATGGACGTCAGCAGAATTTCTCCGGCTCCCAGAGAAACACCTTTTTCTATCCACTCGATTGCATCCAGTCCGGTCGCTTCTGTCCCCCCACGGGTATACACCCGGTAACAGCCGTTTTCCTTTCGGACATCCACCGCAAGCACGATGCACTGGCTTCCGAACATCCGGGCCCCTTCGGCCAGAAGGTCGGGGTGTGCAATGGCGGAAGAATTGACGGACACCTTGTCTGCGCCCGCCAGAAGAAGGTTTCTCATATCCTTCAGGGTCCGCACACCGCCGCCGACAGTCAAGGGAAGAAAGATCGCTTCTGCCGTCCTTCTGACAACCGACAGGAGTGTCTCCCTTTCCTCCAGCGTCGCCCCGATATCCAGAAGACAGATTTCATCCGCCTCCATCCTGTCGTACAGGCGCGCAACCTCGACGGGGTCTCCCGCATCGACAAGGTTTCCGAACCGAACACCCTTGACGACCCGACCCCCTTTCATGTCCAGACAGGGAATGATTCGCTTAAGAAGCACCCTGCTTGCCTCCAGGCGAAATCTTGAGAAGTCGAAGAGCTTCCGGAAGATCCATTTCGCCCGTATAGATCGCCTTTCCGACAATCGCACCGTCCACTCCGATTTCCCTGAGACGGGAGATGTCCGAAATGTCCCGTATCCCCCCGCTTGCGATCACAGGCACCCGAACTGTTCTTTTCAGGATTTCGTATCGTGCAAAGTTGGGCCCCCCCAGCAAGCCATCACGATGGATGTCAGTGTAGACAAAACCCCTGACTCCCAGCTCTGACATCCGCACCATCACTTCAAGGGGGTCCTGGGTATCCACATCGATCCATCCGTTCAGGGCAAGACCCTCATCCCGCACGTCAATACCGACAAAAAACCGGTCAGGATGACGTTCAATCATGTTACCGAGGAACACCGGGTCCGTAATGGCTGCCGTTCCCAGAATGAGGCGGGAAACACCGGCATCAAAATAAAAACCGGCGATCTCCTTCGACCTGACCCCTCCGCCCACCTGGACAAACCCCTTGAAAGCCCGGACAAGTTCCCGAATCAGGGAACCGTTGACCGGAATCCCTTCCCGGGCACCGTCCAGATCGACAACATGCAGGTGCCTGACCCCCTGATCCCGAAATCTGATGGCCATCCGGACAGGATCGTCCGCATAGATCGTTTCCTGATCGAACCTTCCCTGCGTCAGGCGGACGACCTTGCCGTTCCGGATGTCAATGGCGGGATAAAGCTGCATCTTTGACCTTTCCAAAATTCCTGAGAACCATGATCCCCGCGTCCTGGCTCTTTTCGGGATGGAACTGGACACCCAGTGTGGCTCCTTTTCCAACGACTGACGGAAAGACCTCCTGATAATCGGTGGTTCCGATGACGGATTCGTCTTTCATCGCCCGCGCATGGAACGAATGGACAAAATAGAATTCGGAAACGTCCGGCAAATGTTCCCGGATCGCATGGTGTTTCAAAAAGTGGACCTGATTCCAGCCGACATGGGGCACTTTTCCGATTTCTTTGGAAAAAGGGACGACTCTTCCGGACAGCAATCCGAGTCCCTCATGAGGGCCGAATTCTTCCCCGCATTCAAACAGGAGCTGGAGTCCCAGACATATTCCCAGTAATGGCTTTCCTTTTGCAGACCACTCCCGCAGAAAAGGGACGAAGCCCCGCTCCTCAAGGTGGCGCATTCCTTCCCCGAACGCCCCGACGCCAGGGAGGACGATTCTTTTCGCGTTCCCCGCTTCAAAAGGAGATGAGGCGAGGTAGGGAGCATGACCAGCGGCTTCCAGCGCCTTGATGACGGAAAACAGATTGCCCATGCCATAGTCGATGACGCATGTCTCCGGGATCATCCTAGAGGGTTCCTTTCGTCGAAGGAACGCCTTTTCTCCGGAGATCCGGCATCGTAGCCTCCCGAAGGGCCCTTGCCAGGGACTTGAACAGCGCTTCAGACTTGTGGTGGAGGTTCCGCCCATAAATAACCCGGGTATGGAGGGTTGTCCGGCTGCGCGTTACCCATGCCTGGAGAAAATCCTGGATCAAGTCGGGATCAAATGCCCCGATTCTCTCACCCCTTTCAAAAGGCAGGCTGTGAACAAGAAAGGGTCTGCCGGACAGATCGACAACGGTTTCTGCCAGGGTTTCGTCCAGCGGCACCCTGGCCTGCCCGAACCGGTGAATCCCGTTTCTGTCTCCCAAGGCCCGGTCGAAAAGTTCCCCCAGTACCAGACCTGTGTCTTCAACCGTATGATGCAGATCGATTTCCAGGTCTCCGGTAACCTCCAGTGTGATGTCAAACAACCCATGCCTCGAAAGCTGATCCAGCATATGGTCCAGAAAGGGAATACCGGTCGAAATACGGGCTACGCCCGTCCCGTCGAGATCAAGGAATCCCCGGACCACCGTTTCCTTCGTCTTTCTTTCCACGGATGACTGCCGGGCGGTTGACGCTCTACCGCCCGCAAGCCGGTCTTCAGGTGTCATCGGGCCACTCCTTCCCTCAACGCATTCAGAAAAATCCTGTTCTCTTCCTCCGTACCGACAGTTACCCGGAGTGTACCTTCCAGAAGCGGGTGGTGATCACTGACATCCCTGACCAGAACACCTTTATGAAAAAGTTTCAGGAACAGGTCGGAAGGAGAAATTCCCGTTACCCTGAACAGAATGAAATTGGCCCGGGAAGCAACGGGAGAAATTCCACCAATGGATGCCATGCCTGAGTAAAGCTCTTCTCTCAAACGACGGATCTCCTGAACCTGTTTTTCAAGGAGGGGGTAAACTTCCTTCAGCAGAATCACCGCAGCCCGTTGTGTCATTGAATCCATATTATAGGGGAGTCTCAGGACGTCAAGAAGACTGACGAGTTCTTCCGGCGCCACGAGGAAGCCGAGCCGGAGACCCGCAAGGCCCATTTTTGAAAAAGTCCGCAGTACAAGAACGTCTTCCGCTCCCGGCGCATTGAGGGACGTTTCTCCATGAAACGGATAATACGCCTCATCCAGTAGGGTGACAAAACCGAATTGTCTCGCAATCTTCGCAGCCTGAAGCATTTTCTCCATCGCATAGGCGACACCTGTCGGATTGTTCGGAGACGCCAGAACCAGAATTCCGGGTTTTTCTCCCGACAATACGGTCAACAGGACCTCGGGATCAAAGGAGTAATCCGGGTTCAGCGGAAAACCCCTGAACTTTCTCTCCACGCTTTTGGCGATGATCCTGTACATGGAAAAGGTGGGTTCAGGAGTGACGATCGTTCCTTTGGTGGCAAGAAAAAGATTCAGGAGAATCTCGTCCGACCCGTTGCCAAAAAACAGCCGGCCTGAAGGAACGCCGAAAACCTCGGAAGCCGCATCCCTGAGGTCTTTCGCCTGGGCGTCCGGATAACGGTTCAAAGACAGCTCTGACATCCCTTCAGCGAGTCTCTTTCTCACCGAATCCGGCAACCCGAAAGGATTCTCCATGGCGTCGAGCTTGATCGTTCCCTCGGGAGCGTGGAGGACACTGTAGCCACGGGCGTTTTTCAGATCATCACGGATCCATTCCATCGGATCATTCGCCATGGGAAATGCCCCTTTCTCTGGATTCTAGCCTGGCGAGCGCCGATCGAGCATGTCCTTCGAGACCTTCGAGACGGGCAAGCACGGCGGTTGCCCGGATGATTTCTTCCTGTTCTTTTACCGAAGCGAACTCCTCCATGACAGTGGTTCGCTTTAAAAAGGTCTCCACCGAGACAGGTGAAGAAAAACGGGCAGATCCGTTTGTCGGCAAAACATGGCTGGGCCCAAAACAATAATCTCCGTAGGCTTCTGCCATCTCCTTTCCCACAAAAACGGCACCGGCATTCTGAATTGACCCCAGCCATTTCCGGGGTTCTGACAGATGCAGTTCCAGGTGCTCAGGCGATACAAGATCGGATATTTCAAATGCCCTCTCAAGCGTAGGTACAACCAGGACAAATCCGAAGTTTCCGAATGCTTCCTCCGCAATTCTGCGACGCGGGAGTTCCGTCAGTTGCCGTTCCAGTTCGTCAACAACTGCCCTGCCGAGGGATCTTTCCGTCACGAGGAGAACGGAAGACGCCTGTGTATCATGTTCCGCCTGGGCAAGGAGATCCGCGGCCAGAAGTCTGGGAGAAGCGGCATTGTCCGCCACAATCAAAACCTCCGTTGGTCCGGCTATCATGTCGATATCTACCGTTCCGAAGACCTGGCGTTTGGCCTCGGCAACATAACGATTGCCCGGTCCGACAATCTTGTCTACCCGACCGATGGTTTTTGTACCAAAAGCCAAAGCCCCGATCGAATGAACACCGCCTACCTGATAGACCTCCTTTACACCAGCGACATGGAAGGCCGCCAGAATCGCCGGGGGTATTCCCGTCCTTCCTGCCGGGGTGACCCCCACGATCTCGGGGACTCCGGCAACTCCGGCAACAACGGCAGTCATCAGGACAGTGGACGGATAAGCTGCCGTACCTCCCGGAACATAGATCCCGATGCGGCGGAGAGGACGGACAAGGACCCCGGCGGTTCCTGGGGCGGAAGAGAGGGGTCGGAATGCGTTTTCACGGATCTTTCCATGAAATTGGCCGATCCGGTCCTTGGCCAAGTGCAATGCTGACCTGATCTCCGGAGCCATGGATTCGAAAGCGTCCCGCATTTTTTCCGGCGCAACCCTGAGGTCGGACAGGTCGCCCGGATAACCATCCAGTTCACGTGCATAGTGGAGCAGAGCCCTGTCCCCTTCTTTCCGGACATCGGCAATGATCTTTCCAACACGTTCCCTGACAGCTTCTCCTTCGGGATCCTGTCCCCTTTGAAAGATCGGAGAAAGGATTTCCCGGGCTTCATCCAGTGTGGCGGCTTCAAAAAGACGGGATGAAAGATCTGCCATCCTGTGGTTCTCCTCGACGGGTGGAAAAATGGCTATCCTTCCGAAATCACCTGATCTCTGGACAAAAATGGACGAATGCGGTCCATGAAATTCTTGACCCTGTCATTTTTGATTGCCCATGATGCCCGGTTGACAACAAGCCTGGCGGTGGAAACCAGAATTTCCTCCCTGATTTCCAACTGGTTTTCCCGCAGTGTTCGGCCCGTGGCAACAAGATCGACAATCTGGTCCGCCATCCCGACTTTGGGTGCCAGCTCCAGAGACCCATACAGTTTCAGAATCTCGACGGACATCCCCCGCTCCAGGAAAAACTGTTCCGCCAGACGCGGATATTTTGTCGCTATCCGGATCGGTCTCGAAACAGATTGGCCTTCTGAGCCGGCAGGCGCCGCCACCACCAGGCGGCACAAGCCGAATTTGAGATCGAGAGGTTCCAGCACCTGCCGACCCTGCTCCAGAATGAGGTCGAGTCCCACAACACCCATGTCCGCTCCACCATGTTCCACATAGGAAAGGGCGTCCGTTCCCCGGACCATCAAGACCCGGAGTTCACCATCGGCGGAATCGAAAGTCAGACGGCGGGATTTTGAAGACAGACCATGGAAACGGTATCCGGCAGATTCCAGAAGGCAGCAGGCATCATCAAACATCTTTCCCTTCGGCAGGGCGAGTTGCAGGGGGGAAGTTATGGCACATCCTCCCCCCGGACTCTTTTGATCCGGGCGCCCAGTTTTTCAAGTTTCTGTTCGATACGCTCGTACCCCCGGTCAATATGGTATACACGCTGGATCTCGGACTCCCCATTCGCGATCAGGGCAGCAAGAACCAGCCCTGCTGAAGCTCTCAGATCGGAGGCCATGACGGACGCCCCTTCCAGGGAGGACATTCCGTGTACAAATGCCCGGGAACCGTGCACGTCAATATTGGCCCCCATCCGGTTCATTTCCATCACATGGGTGAACCGGTTTTCGAACACGGTCTCCACCACAGTCGATGAACCCTTCGCAATCGACATGAGAGGCAAGATCTGGGCCTGCATATCGGTCGGGAAACCCGGATAAGGTTCGGTCCTGACAGATGTCCCGCAGGGTTTCTGGATCCGGCCGAGTGTCACCGAACCAGGGGTTTCCTCGAAATCCGCACCCATTTCCCGCAAGGTTCCAAGCAGGGAAGACAGACAGGTGACATCGATGTTTTGAACGGTCAGCGGATCACCCAGGAGAGCTCCCGCCACCATAAATGTTCCTGCCTCGATCCGATCGGCCATGACGCCGTGAGACGCGGGCAAGAGACTGTCGACCCCGGTGATTTTCAAAGACGAAGTTCCGATACCCTCTATCCGGGCCCCTCGTCTATTCAGGCAAACAGCCAGATCACTGATCTCAGGTTCCTGTGCCGCATTGAAAATACGGGTCGTGCCCTTGGCAAGCGTTGCAGCCATCAGGATATTTTCCGTGCCTGTCACTGTCGGATAGGGAAGATGGATATCACACCCGACAAGCCCATCCGTATTGGCATCGATATAGCCATGATCGATCGATATCCTTGCACCCATACGACTGAAGGCGTTCAGGTGCATATCCACGGGACGGGCGCCGATCAGGCAACCGCCCGGAAGGGAAACCCTTGCCCTCCGCCGCCGTGCGAGAAGGGGACCCAGACAAAGGATGGACGCCCGCATTGTCCGGACAAGATCATAAGGAGCCTCATGGGCCGTGGTATTTTCTTCCGACAAAAAGAATTTCCCGGGCCAGTTTCCGGTATCCGAAAAAGTCCAGGAACTTTCAGAAACTTCCCCCTTCTCTTCCTGAAAGAGAGGTTGTGCCCGGATCCCGAGCTGAGACAATAGGGAAAAAGCCGTCCTGATATCCCGGAGGGACGGAACATTCCCCACCTCCATCCCCCCGCCCAGCAGGGATGAAAACATGATGGGCAATGCCGCGTTCTTGGAGCCTGAAACGGAAACAACACCTCTCAGGGAAGATCCTCCCACGATATGGAATCGATCCAATCTGTCTTACCCTTTCATCCAGAGAACCACTCGATCCAGCCCTGACACATCCTGGTGAATCCAGGGCCCCGACAAGCCGGGCAAACAACTCTCCCGCGTTCTGAAAAACCACCCCTGGTCACCCCCGATTTCTACTGCGGCAACGCCACCGAAATTCAGAAGACCGGGCAATGACTCCAAAAACCTCCGATAAAACATCAATCCGTCCGGCCCACCGTCCAGGGCTTCCCGGGGCTCATGAAAAACGATCTCCGGTGCCAGGCCCGGGATGACTTCAGACGGGATATAGGGAGGGTTTGAAACGACAAGATCGAAGCGACGGGAGGGGCGGATCATTTCCGTCCAGTCTCCCCTGAGCAGATGCATCCGGTCATTCACCCCGTGCAGAAGAGCATTTTTTGCCGTCAGGAAGAGCGGTGTCTCCATAAGATCCACCGACAGGCACCGGGCCTGAAGAAATTTCTTCAGGAAAGTAATTCCCAGAATACCGCTGCCGCACCCCAGATCCAGTATAAAGGAAGGCGCCCGGCAATCCAGGAGATCCAGAACGCTTTCCACAACAAACTCCGTTTCCGGGCGGGGAAGAAGCACACCCGGGACGACCTCGAAACGGGCATCCATGAAGGGGACAGAACCGGTAATCAAATGAAATGGCTCCCTCTGGCTCCGGCGGTCAACCCATTCCTGATACCTTTCCGAAAGGGTCGCCGGCAAGACTTCCCGTTCCCTCGTCCAGGGAGCAAGGGGATCTGACAGGAGTTCCGACAACAAAAGACGGGCCTCTTTCTCCCCTCCTTCCGGAATCTCCTCCAAAACCTCTGAAGCCCACCTCATCCATTGGGAAATCCGGCTGCCAGGTGCCGGCAATGACTTGACCGGAAGGCTCATTCCAGTCGCTCGATTTCAATAGCCCTTTCCTGGGCTCGCAAGGCATCCACGAAAGGTTCGATGCTTCCTTCCATGACCTGATCCAGTTGATAGAGGGTCATCCCGATACGGTGGTCGGTCACGCGATTCTGTGGAAAATTGTAGGTCCGGATTCTTTCGGATCGGTCACCGGTTCCGACCTGACTTTTCCTGTCCGAAGCGATCTTCTCGTTCTGGCGCGCCTGCTCCTTTTCAAGGAGCCTGGCCCGGAGGACCTTCATCGCCTTGGCCTTGTTCTTCAGCTGGGAACGTTCGTCCTGACAGGAAACAACGATATTTGTGGGCAAGTGGGTGATCCGGACAGCCGAATAGGTCGTGTTGACGCTTTGCCCTCCGGCGCTGGAAGCACAAAAGGTATCAATTCTCAGGTCTTTGGGATCTATCTGGATTTCGACTTCGGAAGCTTCGGGAATCATTGCCACCGTTACGGTGGAAGTATGGATGCGGCCCCCTGCCTCTGTGACGGGAACCCTCTGGACGCGGTGAACCCCGCTTTCGAACTTCAGCTGGCTGAACGCCCCTTGTCCCTGGACATAGATGATTGTTTCCCGGGCGCCTCCAATTTCCGTGTCGTTCGATTCCATCACTTCAAACCGGAACCCCTTTCGTTCAATAAACCGAAGGTACATCCGGACGAGTTCGCGAGCAAAAAGCGCCGCTTCTTCCCCTCCAGCTCCCGCACGAATCTCCAGAAAAAGATTTTTTGAATCACGTTCGTCCCGGGGAAGGATGGAGTCCAGAAGCCTGGACTCCACCTCTTCCAGTTTCTGGCTCAGCCTTTTTTCCTCTTGCGGGACGAGATCCAGGAACTGAGGATCCTGCTTGAGCTCTACCAGGTCTTTCTGTTCGCTGACAAGTCGCAGATAGCTTTCATACAGGGAAACAATATTCGAGAGCTCGGACTGGTCCCGGGCCAGTTTCATGTAAATGGCGGGACTGCGGGATACTTCAGGGTCCGCCATCTTCCCGGATATCTCTCGGTAGCGTTCCCGCATCGATTCAAGCCTGGGACGGACCTTTTCGATAATCCCCGCAGCTGACAAGAACTTCCCCTTACTTTTTGGCCTGTCCGTATTTTTTCATGAAACGATCCACCCGGCCTTCGGTATCAACAATCTTCTGCGTCCCGGTAAAGAAAGGGTGACACTCGTTACAGATATCAAGTTTCAGGTTTCCGACTGTCGTCCGGGTGACAAAAGTGTTACCACAGGCGCACGTGACTGTCGCCACCTGATATTCTGGATGAATTCCGGCTTTCATTGGTTTCTCCTTATTTGACGGTTTCCCCGAAAAGAGCCCCATGCCCTCTCCGGCATCTTCCCTGAAAGATGTATCAACCTTTCATCATGCGTTCGAGAAATTCCTTGTTACCCTTTGTCCCCTTCATATTGCTGAGCAGATATTCCATATCGTCCTGGGGATTGTTCGAGTTGAGCGCCTTGCGCAGGATCCAGATCTTGTTGAGGTCGTCCTTGTCCAGCAGAAGTTCTTCCTTGCGGGTTCCGGACAAGGTGACATTGATCGCCGGAAATATCCTTCTGTCAGACAAATGCCGATCCAGATGGAGCTCCATATTGCCGGTGCCCTTGAACTCTTCAAAAATGACGTCGTCCATCCGGCTTCCGGTGTCAATCAGCGCTGTCGCGATGATTGTAAGGCTTCCACCTTCCTCGATGTTCCTTGCCGAACCAAAAAATCTCTTGGGCCTTTGCAAGGCGTTCGAATCCAGGCCTCCCGACAGGACCTTCCCGGAGGGAGGGGCAACAGTATTGAAAGCGCGGGCAAGCCGAGTGATGCTGTCTAGAAGAATGACCACGTCTTTCTGGGACTCCGCCAGTCTCTTGGCTTTTTCCAGAACCATTTCTGCCACCTGAATATGTCTCTGCGGAGGCTCGTCAAACGTCGAGCTCACAACTTCGCCCTTGACCTGACGGACCATATCGGTCACTTCCTCCGGACGTTCGTCGATCAGGAGCACGATCAGCACGATATCCGGATAGTTCCTGGAAATCGCTTTCGCCAGCCCCTGAAGAAGCATTGTCTTGCCGGTTCTGGGAGGAGCCACGATAAGACCCCGCTGCCCTTTTCCGATGGGTGTGACCAGATCCATGACCCGCATGGAAAGATCTTCCGGGGAGTGCTCCAGCCGTATCCGTTCCAGCGGGTAAAGGGGAGTGAGGTTGTCGAAAAGGATTTTTTCCCGACCGGAATCGGAATCTTCAAAATTGACCTTTTCGACCTTCAGCATGGCAAAATATCGTTCACCCTCCTTGGGAGGACGTATCTGCCCCCAGACGGTGTCGCCCGTCCTCAGATTGAACCGGCGAATCTGGGAAGGCGACACATAAATGTCATCCGGTCCTGGAAGGTAATTATACAGGGGGGACCGGAGAAAACCGAACCCGTCCTGGAGAATTTCAAGAACGCCTTCCCCTGTAATGGGTCCATTTTTATCCGACTGTGCCTGCAGAAGGGCGAAGATCAGATCCTGTTTTCGAAGGTTGACTGCTCCTTCGATATGCAGCTCTTTCGCAACTTCGGTCAATTCCGCAATACTTTTTTCTTTCAATTCCGCAAGATTCATAAAAACCTCTCGTCCACCCGAATCCCCTGCAACAGGAAGACGGACAGACAGTTATCGTTCAGGAACCCCTCTGGTTCCCCTCTCCTGCCTCAACACAGGTTGAAGCGACAAGATGACTCATCGGTTCTTTCGCCATCCTCCCATCAGCCCTCGAGCACATTTCGCTCAAACACGAGATTGCCCTAACAGTATGGGATTTCAGCCAATACACCCTCTGCAAGCAATCCTCCGCCCCGTCCGGTTTCAGAAAAAAACATCAGTCAGACGAAAAACTGGGTACTACCGGATTCATTCACTTTCACCAGATGAGTTCTGCCAGAAAATAATAAGAATACCCCGGGATGTCCCTCATACGGATAAATATGACCTTCAAACGGTTCCACAGGGGTTCCATGGGGATTTTTTCAAGATCGAATCCAATAGGGGATGACCGATATGAAAGCCACAGCCAAGAGGCTCACAACGGAAACAGGATCGGTGAAGGCATGTTTTTTCACATTTTCAGGCATGCATACGGAGTATCAATATACGAAGACAGGACTGTTGTCAAGAAACGGTGGGGGGCTGTTGCCAACCCCCTACCCGTAAAATTGGTATTACTTTGCTGCTGTATTCAGAAACTCGGGCTTCAGGTTGCCAGCAGCTTCCTCGTGGACAGGCTGCTTGGAAACCCAGTCGGCAGAACCGGCAACACAGTCCATGTCACCGCCGCAACCGAGGCTTCTCTCATAAATAACGGCTTCCCATGCCTGCTTCTCCGTGATCTGACCGGCGCTGACAAAGCCCACCATGGCCGGCTGGAGGGGAGAACCATTCGAAACGACCCAGAACATTTCCCCTGCAGTACGGACCTGCTCGAACTGTTTGTTGGTGAAGTTCCGGGGGCTAGGATCCATACCTGCCGCACCCGGACCGTTCCCGTCACCACCCACGCCATGGCAGGTGTAGCAGGTACCGGCACCATTGAAAACTTCCTTGCCCTTGGCGATCATGTCCGCCGTGACGGCAAAGGGGGG
>Ga0207433_10002207_pt1 | contig 40109 bp, 36 predicted proteins | sample YelNatPaOPGAMG01_FD_187559 | JGI IMG/M metagenome (GOLD analysis project Ga0207433, IMG submission 187559) | Hot spring thermophilic microbial communities from Obsidian Pool, Yellowstone National Park, USA - OP-RAMG-01 (SPAdes) (version 3) | ecosystem: Environmental > Aquatic > Thermal springs...
CATAGTTGGCAGCTGCAACTGCATCTGCTCTTATAGCAATTCTTTTAATTAAAGCTGTTTTTCCTGATGTAGATGGATTAAAAAAAGCAACATAGACATAATTTGCTGTTGCTGTTCCTGCTACTGGTCCAACATCAATATGATATTCCAATTCATTTGAATCAAGAGCTGCTTTTGATTCCTTTATAAAATTATTAAAACTTGAAAAAATTAAAATGAAGATTAAGATTATCACTAAGCTTTTATCTAAATAACTAGAAATTAAACTTTTTATTTTATTCAGAACTCTTTTCATAGTATCCCAAATTATTTAGCTCTTCTTCATTTAATAATTTATTTAAACCAAATACCCTTATAAAATTATCTTTAACAATACTATTTTCATCAGAAAAAACCTCACCTATTTGTGGAATTTGAAAATAGAAATTATTACCCTCCAAAGCCAAAGTTAAATTAAGATCAGGAAATGATAAATATATTCTTTGTGAAAAATCTACTGTTTCTAAAGTTTTTTCTTTTATAGTTAAGCTATTTAAGTTCATATAATATACCTTAGTTCTATCTTTTGAAAGCCAAAAAGCATGATTAACTTTTATGCCTATATCAAAGTTTACATCTATATCATCTGAAATCTTTGTCTGTTTCTCTTTAATAAGATCAAAAAACCAAAGTTCACCTTTATTTAAAACAGCTAGAATTTTATTATTGCTTATACCTTTAATTTTTATAATTTTTAGGTAATCGAAGTTTTGATCAAGAGAAAGATTTTTGTTTAAAATAGAAGTATCTTCTGGTGCTATTTCTTCAACTTTTGAAACATACTCTACCTCAAGCCACATTGATTCTAAATAAAGATAATAGTCAGTGTTTGGAAGAGAATTTATTTTAATTTGAATTTTTGAGATGTCTAGCCAGTTATTTACAGGGATGTCAAAACTTAAGTTTTGCCAATTATTTTCATTAACACTTCCTAGATAATTCCAATTTTGACCATCTAAGGTGTAATGAATATCAAAAAGAGTTTTTGACGCGGACGAGTTCTGACTTAACACGGACTCTTCGGACTGATTATTTGTAGACTGGTTCGGACTTAACGCAGACATTTTGGACCTTTTATTATCTTCATATGAACTCGTTGCTGTTTGTGATTCGTTGCCATTCGTATTATTAATTTTGTTGCTATTCGTGTTTATATTGTTAGATTCGTTGCCATTCGTGTTTATTTCATTTATGTTCGTGTTGTTTTGTGTCTCTTCATTGTTAGTGTTGTTTCGTGTTTCATCTTGAGCAAAAACAAAATTAATAAACTTAAAAATCTGAGAACTTGTTGCAGTTTGTGATTCGTTGCCATTCGTATTATTAATTTTGTTGCTATTCGTGCTAGTAGATTCGCTGCTATTCGTATTATTTTTCGTGTTGTTTAGTGTGTCATTAGTGTTTGTGTTGTTTTGTGTTTCGTTTATTAGTATATTCGACGTCCCAACATTAATCTCAATTGTCTTTGAAGGAATGATTTTTTCGATTAAGCTTTTTGAGCTTGTTGATTCAATGATTGGTTTTTCTCTTAATTCTTTTGTAATTACCCAGTTAAAATGTAAAGTAACTTTTTTGATTTCTCCTTCTTTAATCGGTCCTTGAAAATTTCCACAATAAATTTCTTTAAAACCGCTATAATAAACAGCAGAATTTAGCTCATTAATCAAATCAGGACTGTTCACTTCCCTTTCTCCTTGTGCTTTTTCAGGATTTACAAAGCTCCCCAAACAGGTTTGCGGATAAAAATAAACTAAATCAGCCTTTGTTTGAGGTTTAAAAGTGATGAAAAATAAAAAGACAATCAATATAAAAGCAACCCAAAAATTTTTATTTTTTACTAAATCAATCATTTCTAATTAAATTATATTATACTATATTGGGCACGAAACGACGCGAACATTATAATGACACTAAAAAGCACGAAAAATGTTCATGGACCGAAACAACGCGAAAAATTATAATATCACACGAAAAAACACGAAAAATATTCATGAGACACGAAACAACACGAAAATATATATGAAACACTAAACAACACGAAAGTTTTTCGTGTGTTTTCGTGTATTTGAATTTTTTTTCGTGTATTTTAGTGTAATTTTAGTAATCATGGACACGAAACAACACGAAATATAATGACACGAAAAAACACGAAAATGTTTATGGGACACCAAACAACGCGAAAAGATTTTCGTGTGTTTTCGTGTGAATTAAAAATTTTCGTGTTGTTTAGTGTGAATTAAAATTTTCGTGTATTTTCGTGTTTTGTTTTCGTGTGGTTTCGTGTATATTAAAAATTTTCGTGTGATTTAGTGTTATCATTAATGTTAGCTAATTTATAATTTTGTTTTATAAATCCAACTATGATGCCCGCAGGTAACTAATAAAATCTCTTTTGATGATACAAATTTAAAAATAACCCTATAACTTCTATCAATTCTAAAGCTCCAAATTTCTTTAAAAGGAGGACTCAGTTTTTCAGTATTAAGGAATGGATTAAAAGGATTTTCAATAAAAATTTTAATTTTCTTGAAAAATTTTTACTTTACTGATTTGGGTAATTTTTCAAAATTATTCTTAAATTCTTCAGAGACTATTATTTCAAACATTTAAATCTTTGAGTTTGTAAACTCTTTTCTTTCTATAATCTCTTAACCCTCTTTTGACGCTTTTTATAAATTCTTCATTATACAAGCCTAAATCAGCGGCTAATTTCTCCCATCTATCTCTATTGATTACTATCTTATATTTATTTTTATTAATTTCGATTGTGATGTCGGCCATATTTTTATTATAACTTATCTTTTTCTTTTTAAAAAACAATAAGTTATCAAATTAAATCCGCGTTTATCCGTGTTAAAATCTGCGTTTATCCGCGGTTATTGATGTTCACTAATTATTTTCCCACCTAATGTTCTTAATTCATCTAATGCTTTCTTTGCTTCTTCTTTGTTTGGAGGTTTGCCGTGCCATTCAAATTTCTTTTCCATAAAACTTACTCCTTTTCCGGGAATAGTATAAGCAATAATAACCGATGTTCTTCTCCATTCAGATTGCGCTTCTCTAACTGCATCAACAAAAGCTCTAATGTTATGACCATCAACTTCTAAAACATGCAGCTTGAATGCTTCTAATTTTTGTCTTAATGGTTCAAGTGGCATTACATCTTCAGTAAATCCATCAATTTGAATATAATTTCTATCAATAATAATTGTTAAATTTGGTAAAGGATTTTTGCCAAGCCACATATAAGCTTCCCAAGTATTCCCTTCTTGATGTTCTCCATCAGAAGTTATGCAATAGACATGGTAATCTTTTTTATCTAAAATTCCTGCATAAGCAATGCCAATGGCTTGAGAAATTCCTTCACCGAGAGGGCCTGAGGTTGTTTCAAGTCCTGGAAGAGATGTTCTATGTGGATGACCTTGAAGACGAGAATTAATTTTTCTTAAAGTTTTAAGTTCTTCTATTGGGAAATAACCAGCAAGTGCCATAGCAGCATAACGAACAGGGCAAATATGACCATTAGACAAAATTAATCTATCTCTATCAGGCCAATCCGGATTTTTAGGATCATGTTTTAAGATATGAAAATAAAAAGCTGAAAAAATGTCTGCCATTCCAAGTGAACCAGCAGAATGACCTGAACCAGCCTCAAGTAGCATTTCAATTATTAGCTGCCTTATTTCATTAGCTTTCTCTTCTAAAAATTTTACTTTTTCCTCGCTAAGTTCTTCAATCATGTTATCGCGGATAAATGCGGATAATAACGCGGATGATATTAATGATATTTTTTTATTATAAATTATCTTCTACTATAAACGAAAACCGCTAAAATGTATATGAATGCAGATTTCACAAGCTTTGTTTTCTTCGATTTAATTGCAACATTTTTATTTAAAAACATGAGGTGTTTTAAATTAACAAAATTTTATCGTAAACACATAAATTCATTTTGATACTCCTATTTAAATATAAGCTTTTAATACTCTTTTAATTTTCTTTATCCCCTCCCCTTCTCTTAAAATTTGAATCTTTTGGGTACGTAAGTCAATTAAAGTGGATGGCTTAGAAATTAAATCTCCTCTATTTAAATAAAAAACTTTATTGCCAAAATATCTTCTTGCTTCTTTTATATTTTTTGCTGGTTCATATCCTTCCCAATTTGCTGAAGGAGCAATAAGTGGCCCAGAAATTTTCAAAATATTTAAAACTAATTTATTTTTAGGAAGTCTAAATGCTAAAGAATTAGTACCACGGTGAAGATATTTATACGCGGATTTACGCGGATTATTACTACGCAGATTTTCGCGGATAGTATTATCAGCGTGTATCTGCGTATTATTTAATTTATCAGCGTGTATCTGCGTGTTTTTATCTGCGTTTATCTGCGTAGATAGTATTACACTTATTTTGCCTGGCCACAATTTTTCTAAAATCTTTTTTTGCCATAAAGTTAATCTTATATTAAATTTTTTTAAATCTTCTAAGCTTGAAATTAGAATAATACATGGCTTATTTGGATTTCTTTTTCTTAATTTATAAACTTTTTCTACAGCTTTTTTATTAAAAGCACTTGTGCAAATTCCATAAATAGTGTCAGTTGGAATTACTCCAATAGCTCCTTCTTTTAAAAGCACAGCTGCTTTCATCCAATCTAAACCTTCTTTTCCTTTATATCCACCAACTAAGTTATCGTTTCTAATTACTCTATGACATGGAATATTATGATCTTGATTTTTAGCTAAAATATTAGCAACCACTCTATAGGCTTTTTCATTGCCTGCTAACTTTGCTACTTCTTTATATGTTAAGAAACTACCTGGAGGAATTCTTTTTACTATTTTTAAAACTTTTTCTTTAAACAGAATTCTTTTTACTATTTTTAAAACTTTTTCTTTAAACATAAATTTAATCTAAATGTGAAACATCGTGAGGATAACTTTCTATTAAACCTGCTTCTGTAATTTTTATAAATTCAGCATTTTCCCAAAGTTCTTGTAAATTTCTTGCTCCACAATAAGAAAATCCTGATCTAATACCTTTTTCTAATTCTTCTAAAATTTTCACTACACTTCCTTTATAATCTACAAAACCATAATTTACTCCTTCATCTGTAGGTAAATATTCTGGATTTTCTTGTGTTTTTTCAATTTTATCTTTATAGGCACTAGTGGAAGCCATTCCCCTGAAATATTTTACTAATCTATCTTTTAATCTAAATATTTCACCTGGTGCTTCATCTGTACCTGCTAAAAGAAATCCTAACATCACACAATTAGCTCCAGCCGCTAAAGCTTTAACAATATCTCCAGAATTTCTACAACCACCATCAGCAATAATAGGTGTATCACCAGCTCCTTTTCTAGCAAGTTGTATAGCAGTAATTTGCGGTACGCCTACGCCAGCAACAATTCTAGTCTTGCAAGTACTGCCTGGTCCTATACCAACTTTAATGATATCTGCGCCAGCTTCTTTTAAATCTAGTGCTCCCTCTTCTGTAGCTACATTTCCAGCAATTAAAGGAACATTTGGAAATTTTCTTTTAACCTCTTTTATAGCTCGTAATGCCTTTTCTAAATGTCCATGAGCTACATCAATACATAAAACATCTACTCCGGCTTTTACTAATTCTTCAGCTCTTTCTAAATAATCCCCTTTAATTCCAATAGCAGCTCCAACTAATAACCTTCCTTTTTTATCTCTGACAGCCTTTTTATTTAAAGAATGCTCAAAATCTTTAAATGTAATTAAGCCTCTTAAGGTCCGATCTTCATTAACAATAGGAATTTTTTCTATTTTATATTTTTTAAAAATTTCTTTAGCTTCTTCTAAAGAAATTTCTTTATAGCTTACAATCAATTTTTCAAATGGAGTCATGATATCTTTAGCTAATTTATTATCATCATCTTCTAAAATGTAATCACGCTTAGAGATTAATCCTAAAAGTCTATTTTTCTCATCGACGACTAAAAAAGTATGAAAATGATATTCTTCTGCTTTTTCTTTAATTTCCTTTAAAGTTGTTTCAGGAGAAACAGTAATAGGATTTTCAACAAAATAATTTTCGGCCCGTTTCACTTTTTCTATTTGTTTAGCTTGGTATTCGATAGAACAAAATCGATGAATAATACCTAAGCCACCATTTCTAGCCATAGCAATAGCCATCTCAGCCTCAGTTACGGTATCCATAGGTGAAGAAATTATAGGCAATTTAAGAATTATTTCTTCTGTTAATTTTGCAGACAAATCAATATCTTTTCTTGATTCTATCTTCGATCTTTTAGGTATAAGCAAAACGTCATTAAAAGAATATCCTTCTCTCATGACAATTTAAATTTTACAATAATTTAGCTTTAAAAATCAATTGTAGATTTATTTGTTTCTTTTTTAAGTTTGATAATTAAAGCTTTATATCTAATGTTATTTTCTAAGTTTGAAATTGCTTCACCATCGCAACCTATATCTAAACCTAATTTTTCAATAATCAAATTTTTATATTCTTTAAAAACTTCCCAATAAGGATTATTTTTAGCTAACAATTCTAAGTCAGTATTATTTAAAATTTCATTTTGCCATTTCTGAATTTCTTCATAATTACTTTCGATAGTTACAAAATCATATTCTAAAAATAGATTTTCTTTTTCTAAGTCATTTCTAAGATCTTCTATAAAATCTGTCCAAGTTTTTATTTCTTTATTTTTATATTTTTCTAGAACCTTTTTAAATAAAAGAAGAAAATTATTTAAACCTAATTTAATGCTATAAGCATTTTGTTTTGCTTTTTCATCCATCACCAAAAATTCCGAATTAATTTGGTTAACTAAAGCAAATAAAATAATAGAAAATTTAAAAGGATCATTGAGATAAAATTTATTTTTGATGGCCTCTTTTAAGTCATTAAAAAGATTAACTGCATCTTCTGAAAAATTTTGCTCAAATTCTTTGTGTGCCCTTTCAAGGTCAATGCTTGTTTTGATTAAATTTTCAATTTCTCTGGAAAAATCATTAATTTTTTCTTTTTCTAAAATAAAACATTTAATTTTTGCTTCATTAGGATCATAAACAAAATAAACATATTTATTTCCTTTTTTCTGATAATACAAAGCTAAAGCAGGAACATACATATTTAAATCTTCTATAAAAATAGCCTCACCTCCATCTTTAAGAATTCTTAAAATTTCTTCAATATTACCTAAGCCTAATATATGAAGAAAAACATTAGAACCAATTACAATAGGCAAAGAATTTTCTTTAATTGGGATATTTCTAAAATCAAAATTTAATCGTATTCCTTCTAGATTCTCTTTTAAGGCTTCTAAATTTATATCTGAAAGAATATATCTTTCTTTTAATTCTGGTGGTAAAAGTTCCAAAATTCTGCTTTTGTAACTTCCAATTTCTAATATAACAGGCTTTTCTTGTGTATAGTTTTCGAGATAATTAGGGTAAATATAATTTTTAAAAAGTTTTTCAAAAAAATATTGATAAAAAAATAAAATATTTGGATAATCAGGATAAATTGGATTATCTTTAAATCTTTTAATTAAACTTTCTACATTTTCCTCAGTTGATTTTATTTCTTTTCTTCTTTTCCAACTTTCTAAAAATTTGAACATATTTTTAAAAATTTTAAGACATTTTTCTTAAAACAATAGTAATTTCTCCTTTTAATTTCTTATCTTTTAGCCTTGAAATTATTTCTTTCAGATCTCCTCTTAAATATTCTTCATAGATTTTTGAAATTTCTCTAGCAATAGCTATTTTACAATTTCCTAAAACTTCATAGATTGTTTTTAAGGTTTTTTCTAATCTTTTTGGTGATTCATAAAAAATAATTGTTACATCTAGTTCTTTTATTCTTTCTAAATAATTTTTAAGCCCCTTTTTAGGCAAAAAACCTAAGAATAAAAATTTATCTGTAGGAAGACCAGAACCAACTAAAGCAGTTAAAAACGCGGATGGCCCTGGTAATACTTCTATTTCTAAATTATTTTCTAAACATGCTTTAATTAGCTTATAACCAGGATCTGAAATACCTGGCATACCAGCATCAACAACTAAAGCTGATTTATATTTTTTTATTATTTCCAAAAGAACCGGGATTTTTTGATCTTCTTTAGGAGCAAAATAAGAAATTAACTTCTTGTTTTTAATGTTATAATGATTCAAAAGAATATTAGTTCTTCGAGTATCTTCACAGATTATATAGTCAACTTCTTTTAAAATTTCTAAAGCTCTTAGAGTAATATCTTTTAGATTTCCAATTGGGGTAGGAACAATATAAAGCTTATTCATTTTATAATTTTAAAATGAGAATAGAAAAAGGCCCAAAAGAAAGTAAAAAGGATAAGAAATTATCAAGAAGAAGATTTTTAAAAACTCTCTTGCTTACTGCTTTAATTCTGTCTCTTAAAGGAGATACTAGGAAAGAAGAAAAAGAGATTCGAAAAGAATTTAGTTTAGAAGAATTTTTAAGTAATATTAATAAAGAATTAAGTGAAATAGAAAATACTTTAGAATTAGAACTTTCAAAAGAAGAACAAGAAAGACTAGAGAAAGAATTCAAAGAATTAAAAGAGAATCTTGAATACTTAGCTTATCCTATCAAAGCATATTTTTTAGATAATCCTCTTTTAGCTATTGATACTTTATGGGAAGAAAAAAATGAACGAATAAAAGATGAAGAATTAATTTTCAAATTTAGAGAAATAAAATTAAATTTTTTAAAAAAGCTTCTTATAGAACCTAAAGGCTATATTAAAGACTTAGAGGAATTTAAAGATTATATAGAAGGATGCATTACAGAAGCTTTGTTAACTTTAGATTTAGAAAATTTATTTAATAATGAGAGGTATAAATTTGACGAAGAAATTAAATCTGTAATTTTAGAAATTTTACAAGATCAAACTTTCACAGATTTTCTAGTTAAGAGTTTATTAACTTTAATATTAGTAGAAATATGTCACACAAGCAAAGGGGTTGAATTTGATAAAAAGGTTTTATCTTATATTTTACAAAAATATGGATTAAAATTCCTTTCTTCTATTCCAGCTGTTTATGACGATCGACTTTCTTTAGGGCCATTTCAGTTAACAGACTTAGTTATAGGAGAAAACAAAGAAGTATTTTATCCAATTAATTTTATAAACAATTTTGTTAAAGAATTTGATGAAGAAATTAGAAAAAAATATAATCTTCCGCAATATAAACTGCCAACATCTTTAGAAAAATTTGAAATTAGACATCATTTTAAAGCTGAAGTTTATTTACTACTCTTTTATTTATTAGAGCTATTTAGAAAAGTACCTTTAGAAAAAATCAAGAAAGCTTATCAAAAAGATAAAAATTGGTTTTATGATCAATTGTGCTTTTATTTTGCTGGCTGTCATCATCTGCCAGGTCCTACACAAAATTTATTTGATGAATTTTTAAATGATGAAGAAAATATAGAAAATAAAAAATCTTTCGTTGAATTTGTAAATAACAAAAGTACAAATGAAAATTTGATTGTTTATCTTAGAAGGTTCAAAGAAAAATTTTAATTACGATTTAAAAAATGCCGCCTTTGTAGGCGGCATTTTAAAAAGAGCTATTTTTTAATAAATATATACATATTGAATCCTGTTCTTTTTTACATATTCAAAAACAAAATCTGAATAACATAAAGGTATTCTTATACAACCATGGCTTGCTGGGAAATTAGGTACACTTTTATATCCATGTATTGCATAAGCTCTATAAAAATATATTGGATTATGCATATATCCTGACCAGGGTTTACCTATAACTTTATGCCATCCTTTTTTAAATCTATATATTTTAAATTGCCCTTTTACAGTACTATTATTTTTACCTGAGGAAATTGGAATAATATATTTCACCAAACCATTTTCTACAATATAAAGCACCTGTAATTTTATATCTACTTCAATATGCTTTTCATTCTTTTTAAATTTTGCTTGCGGGATAGCAGGGTTTTTTAAAGAATTTAAAGTCTCTTTACCTATAATTCCATCAATTTTCAATTTGTTGACTTTTTGAAAAGCTATAACAGCAAATTTTGTTTTAATTCCATATTCTCCATTCAAATCTGGTAGATAACCTAAATTAGCTAATTTAACTTGAATTTCTTTTATTTCTTTTCCTTTTTCTTTAAATTTATACATTTCAGCAGAAGTATAGTTTGTTATTAAAAGAACCAACAACAGCTTGAATAATTTCTTCATCTTTTCACCTCCTTTAAGAGTGCAGGAATTTTAATTATAAACTATCTTTACAGAAAAATAAAATATTGTTATAATAAAATTAGTAATCTAAAAGGAGGTGGAGAAGGATATGAGAGAAGTGTTAATTCTTACATTATGTTTATCCTTTATTAATATATTTATATGGTTAGGAGAAGAAATGATATATTGGTTTAAAGATACTGAAAATATAATAGAAAAAATAGCCTATATAAATTTCTTTATCTATCTTATAACAGGTATCTTTCTTTGTATACTGAAAATAGGAGAGGTGCTAGGAATATGGAGTTTGTGATAGTTATGTTTATTATTTGGCTTATAATGAGTATTATAGTTATAGGAAGCGCTTCTATATTAACATTACTAAATAAAGGTAGACAAGGTATAGTTATACTAGGAATATGGATAATTATTACCTTTATCTTATTTATGATTAATCTAATAATCCCAATTAAATAGGATAAAATCTAATAAAAATAGGGCCAAGTTTTATTCTTGGCCCATTTTGTTTTTAAACTCTTCAATTAAACTAGTTTTAATAGGATCAATATTTTTGAACCTAGCTAAATAATAACTTGTAAATCCTGCTAATAAAATGTTCTTAACTGAAATTATTAATCTTTCTTTTCCTGTAAAATTGGCTATTTCGTTCTTTATTTTTCTTTCTTCTAATATGTCTCTCAAAATATCTATTCTTTTTTTAATTTTATCTGAAATGAATTCTGGAGCATTTAAAAATAGAATAAAGAAATTTTTATAAAATTTTTCGTTCTCAAAAATTTCTAATTCGTTATGGCAAAGTTCTGGTAAAAAATTATAAAAAGCAGGATATTTTGTGTTTTCATTAAACATTATTTTCCAATAATAGGCTAAAGGATATAAATATTCTGTAGTATAAATTAACAGAATTTTGCTTCCTATTTCTTCTGCTAAAAGTTGCGCTTTATTTTCTATTTCCTTAACATTAATTTCTTTTTCAAAATAATCACTTTGAACTTTTAAGTCTTCATTTATTAATTTAAAAAGAGCTTTAAGCATATATCCTATAGCTAATCTTGGTAAAAGATCATCTTCAGGTAATTGAATGTATGGTAAATTATTTTCTTTTGCTAGATTGAGTAATTTTCCATTTTTAGAAATAACTATCAAACTTAATTTTCTATTAAGAGCCTCATTAAAACTTGTAATTGTTTCCTCAGTTTCCCCAGAATAAGACATAACTATAATCAATCTTTCCTCTAAATCATTTAAATGAGGCAAGTTGTAATCTTTATGAACGTAGATATCTATTTCTGGAAACAAGAATTTTAAATAATCTCCTGCTAAGTGAGAACCACCCATTCCACAAATTAAAAATTTTTTAGAATGTTTAAAATTTTCTTTGTTTTCAATAACAGGTTCGAAATCAAATTGCTTAATAAAATTTCTAAGTTTTTCTAAGAAATCCATTGATTAAATTATATCTTATTCACTAATATGACTGTAATTAAATAAAGCAAAAATATAACTATAGTAACGGAATCAACTATTAAGCAGTAAACGCAATAATCTTTTATTACGTTAAATTGTAAATATATTAAATAAATAGAAAATATAAAACCTAAAAAAGAGAATATAACTCCTGCGCTTATAAAGTCTTTATTTACAAATGCAACCAGTGTCAATAAGAAAAGAAAAATAAAATAAATAAATCCTAATAATGATATAGACATCCCATAGATTTGGCTATATTCACTTTTTAAAACTTTAATGCAACTACTATTAGGAACACAAATTATGGGTTGATTTTCTAATTCGCTTAAATATAAATAAAAGGAAACTAAAGCATTAATCACAATTAAAAATAAAATAATATTCAGCAAGAAATTTTTTTTATCTGGTTTAATTTCCAATTTAATTTTCATCAATATTAATTTTAAACTATTTCAGTTTGGTAATTTTGTAAAATTTTTTCTATTCTTTCTCTATCAAATCCTATAATATATTCAGCATCTTCATCATCAAAAATTATCTCTGTTACAGGAACACCATATTGCCCGGTTTTTTCAATCATTTCTTGAGCAGAAACTGGATTAAGATCAACCAAAGTATATTCATATTTTATACCCTTTGAATCTAAATACTCTTTTTCAGCTTTACAATAAGGACAATTTGTTGTAGCATAAACTTTTATTTTCTTTATTTTTCTTTCTTCTGCTTCACTTATTTCATCAACTAATTTTTTAAGTTTATTTTCTACATTAGAAATTTCTTGAAAATCAGTTATAGATCCCAAAATTTCAGGATTAAGAATCCCAACTTTATTAATTTCGCCTTCATTAACAATAAAGATAATCATAGGCAAAACAGCTAATAATTCTGGATTTATATTTTTATAAGTTTCAAACAAATTTTTATCATAAATAGCAACCAAAGTAATATTATTAACCTCTTTAATGCCCCAAATTTCTATTTTGTTATTTTCTTCATATTTTTTTAAATTTTCAATGATTTTCTCTTTTGTTATTTTGGTTTTTCTAAAATAAGTTATCCTCATTATATTCAGTTGATTAATACTGACTTTATTTAATTGGATGTCCACCAAATCTATTTCTCAACGCTGTTAAAATTTTCCCGATATAGCTTGGATTTTTTTCTGATTGTTTTCTAAATTTTAATGCATATTCAATAATCTTTGCTTTTAGACCCATCTCTTTTGCTGTTTTTACAGTCCACTCCCCTTCTCCTGTATGTTCTACTTTATAAGAAACACCCTTCAAATCTTCCCCATAAATTTCAAAAGCTTCTAATAACCAGCCAATAAGACGTGATTCTATCACGCTCCCATTATTATAAACTAAAGCTACATTTTTTAAATTTAACTTATATTTAGATTTTTTAAGTATATTGAAACCTTCTGCTATAGCTTGCATCATCCCATACTCTATCCCATTATGAATCATTTTTACAAAATGTCCTGCTCCTATACCATTAAAAAATTTATAACCTCCCTTTTTAGCTAAAGATTTAAACAATGACTCTAAATATTTGAAATTTTTATATTCACCACCAATCATTAAAGCTGGACCAGTTATTGCTCCTTTTGGACCACCTGAAACTCCTACATCAACAAAATTTATTTTAAATTTCTTTAACTTCTTATATCTCTCGATAGAATCTTTATAAAAAGAATTACCAGCATCTATTATAAAATCTCCTTTATCTAAATAATTAACAAGCCCATTTTTACCAAAAATAAATTCATCTATAATCTTGCCTGCAGGCAGTGAAAGCCATATAATTCTTGGTTTATTAAGTTTTCCAACAAAATCTTCGATTGAATATGCACCTATTAATCCTTCTTTTTCTAATTCTTTTGTAACTGATATTGTTCTATTATAACCTACAACTTTCCATCCTTTATATATTAAATTTCTTGCGATATTACTTCCTATTTTGCCTAAACCTATAATTCCTATTTCTTTTTTGAAATCTTCTTTAAATAAATTATTTTCAATAATTTTTGATTTCTCTAAAATTTCTGTAGTATCGGGATTATAAAATTCTAATTTTACTTTGTTAGCTTCCCAGGCTTTAATTATTTTTTCTACCTTCTTCCAAGAATATAAATTTTCTTCTAAGCTTACAAAATATTTTTTATCTTTTTTAAATAGCGCATAAATTAATTTTTCATATTCTTCTACGTATTGTTTTTTATTTTTCTTTCTTCGGTCAAAAATCATAATACGTTTTGAAAATGTGCTCAAATCAAAACCTGGTTTCTTTTGCACAATTTCTAATTCTATTTTTTCTTCAGGTTCTAACTGTATTTTTAGTTTATTATTTTTAAAATAAAGATTAATTTCTTTAATCTGATCTTTTAGTCTTTTACCGCTTTCAATTATTATAGGTATATCTAAATATTTGTCTTTTTCTAAAAATAAAGCGATTTTAAAGTATGTTTCTGTATTAGAGTTTTCCTTAACGCCTTTTATATTTCTATAACCTAAGTATTGTGCTCTAAAAGTATATCTTTTGATTTCATCTAAGTTATATTCTTTTATGCTTTTAATAATCTCCAATTTTTTATTTTTAATCTCTTTGTGATCATAACTAAAAGGTAAATCCATAAACAAAATACTTAGAATTTGCATTATATGATTCTGCCCCATATCTCTTAAAGCCCCAACTTTATCATAAAATTCACCTCTATCCTCTACTCCTATCTTTTCCAATAATTTAATTTCTACTTTTTCCAAATTTTCTTTATCCAAAATTTTAAAAATTTCATTCTCTTTTTTCATCAACAAAAGATTAAGGATCATTTCCTTTCCTAAATAGTGATCAACTATAAATATGTTTTCTTCATTAAAAATTTTCAAAGCTAAATTTGTTAACTCTTTGGCTGATTTATAATCCAAACCAAAAGGCTTTTCAACTACCAAATAAGAATTTTCTTTGCATAAAATTTTTAATTTTGATATCAAAATAGCATTTAGTATTTTTTTATAATGATCAGGGTGGGTAGAAAAATAAAATATTTTTTCATTACAAGTGCCAGATTCTTCATCGAATTTTTTTAAAATATTGAATAATTCATTTAACGAGTCTTTTTCTTCAAAATTGCCTTTTATAAATTCAAAGTAATTTAGAAATCTATTATCGGGAACTTCATTGATTTTTTCTTTAAGCACTTTTTTAACAAAATTTTTAAAAGAATTTCTATCTAAATCTCTCCTTGATATTCCTATAATTTTTAAATTTTCTGGCAACAATTGATTTTTATATAACTTAAATAGAGCTGGAATTATTTTCTTTCTTGAAAGATCACCAGTTATTCCAAAAATATTTAGTAATATAAGGTTTTCTGTTTTCATTTTGTAGATTAATTAATTTAATATAATAAGATTATAATGAGTTTTGAGGACTTTGCGAAATTAATATCAGAAAATAAAAAATTTGACAATAATGAGTTAGAAATAATTAAAAAGGCTTTTGATTTTGCCAAAGAAAAATTCAACGGAATATATAGAAAAAATGGGGAGCCCTATTTTAACCATTGTATAAGAACTGCTTTAAATTTAGCTAAATTAAAAATGGATTATGAAACAATTTGCGCTGGTTTATTGCACGATATAATAGAAGATGCAAAAGTAGAAAAAGAGGAATTAGTAAAAGAATTTGGCGAAAATATTACCTTTTTAGTAGAAGCTGTTACTAAAATTGGAGGAATTAAGTATCGAGAGAAAAATTTAGTTCAAGCTGAGAATTTAAGGAAATTAATTTTGTATGTAGCTGAGGATTTGCGAGTAGCTATTTTAAAACTTGCTGATAGATTAGACAATATGCGAACATTAGAATATTTACCGGAAGAAAAAAGAAAAAGGATAGCATTAGAAACTTATGATGTTTATGCTCCATTAGCATTAAGATTAGGAATATTTGAATGGGCAAGCGAATTAGATGATTTATCATTCAAATTTTTAGAACCTGAAAAATATAGAGAAATAGAAAAAGAAGTTAAGAAAAGACTAGAAGGAATCGAAGAAATTCTTCCAGAAATTATTGAAAAAATAGAAAAAGAAATAATCAAAAGAAATATTAATTTACATGCGATTCAATATAGAATAAAAAAACCCTCAAGTGTTTATAGAAAATTACAAAAGAAAAATTTTGATTTTGATCAAATTTATGATTTAATTGCTTTTAGAATAATTGTCTCTACCGTTGATGAATGTTATTTAGTTTTAGGAATTTTACACTCATTATTTAAACCTTTATTAGAAGAATTTGATGATTATATTACTTATCCTAAACCTAACGGATATCAAAGTTTGCATACTACCCTTTTAATTGCTGAAAATAAGTATGCTGAATTTCAAATAAGGACTTTAGAAATGCATATAAAAAATGAAGAAGGAGTAGCTGCTTATTTTGCCTATGCTCAATTTAAAGATACTAAAGGTTACAAAAAAGGATTAGGTATTGAAGGATTATCTGAAGATGAAATTAGGTTTATACAAGAATTAACTAAATGGAAAAATATAGACAATGCGAATCCAGAAGAATTTTTGAAGGAATTAAAAACTGATGTTCTGCAAGAAAAAATTTACGTATTTACGCCTAAGGGAGATGTAATTGAATTACCAAGAGGAAGTACAGTTTTAGATTTTGCTTATAAAATTCATAGTGAAATAGGACATCACTTTGCTGGCGCTAAAGTAAATAACAAAATAGTTCCTATAGATTATGAACCTAAAACTGGTGATGTAATTGAAATTATAACAAATAAAAATAGGCACCCTTCTCCTGATTGGTTAAAAATAGTAAAAACTTATAATGCAAGGAAACATATTAAATCTTACTTAAAGAAATTCAGATTCAGTGAGATAAGACAAACATACGAACTTAAAATTATTGCTAAAGATAGAATCGGTTTACTTAAAGATATTTCAAATATAATTTCTGCTTATGGAATAAACATAATTGAAGTTAGAAGTCAAACTAAAGGTAACTTAGCAATTCTAAAATTTAAATTAGTTGTTAATGATAAGGATGAATATGAAAGATTAAAATCAGCAATAAATAGAAAAATAAGTGATGTAATTAAAATTGAATAGAAAATAAAAGCAAAATATTAATTTCTTAAATAAAGGGTGGTATTTATAGTTTTTATATTAATGATATAGCCTTAAATGCGGGATAAAACATTAAGCTCATTATAGATACATAACGAAATCATAAGGTGCTTTATTAAATTTTCCTTTATTTTTCTCATTTTTTAGTAGCTATTTAATGTTTAAAATGAAGAAATTTTACTAAAATTTAAATTAGTGGTTGACGGCAAAGATAAATACGAAAATTTAAAATCAGCAATAAATAGAAAAATAAGTGATGTAATTAAAATTGAATAGAAAATAAAATAACCTCCTAGTGTTCACTAGGAGGTTGCCGGTTTTTACCCATATTTAACCCGGGGGACCGGCTCCCCTGATTCCCGGATATCCGGGAACCCCTACCCGAACACCGAGTTTCGGTTCCTCGGTGCCCAAGTAGGTGGGCCTCTTTTTGCGCGCCTGGGATTGGCGCGCCTGGCCCCCTGAGCTAGGTTAGAATCCTAGCTCAGGCCGGAGAGCTCGGGCCGTCTCACGAACCTCACTAAGGTCTAAGACCTTACTGAGGTCGTAGACGAACCCGGCCTCCGTCCGGGTTGCCACCAGGGTTCTCGGCATGAAGCCGAGCAGCCCTGTAAGGGCTGCTACGACAGCTGCCGCGACCCCGGAGGCACCAGGCAAGGCCACCACGATCCGCTCTCCATTTTGAAGAGCAGATCGCAGTTCAGCCGCCTGGCCCCGGACCAGGGCCAGTGCCACTTGGCCTACCTCCACGGGATCCGAAGGATCCCGGAGGTTAGGCACCGGGCAGTCAGCCCGGCGGACCTCCGTTCCCTCCGGAGCCACGTGGGGTGTGGCCGCGTGGCCGAGGTTGAGGAAGAAGACCTTCATAGAAGATCCCTCCTCAAACCTCGCAGGGACTCGGTTCGCCTTCGGGTTCGAGGAGATATCTCCTCTACACCCTGGCTCCCCTAACCCCCTTTTTATGGGGGGCTCCCTGGGCCTCCCGATATTTCTTGCGCCTCGGGAGCGGGCGCGTTTTGTTCTAGAAAACCGAAAAATATTATAACATACCTTAAAATATTTGTCAAGACTTTACAAAACTATGAAAAATAATATAATTTTAAGGTTGAGGAATGACTTCTGGTTGTACTGGTTGAGGTTGAAGATTTTTTAGCATTTCCATAAGTTGCTTTATAAGATCATTTATTTGGGGTTTAATTGCTTGAGGCTGCACAGGTTGAACAGGTTGAATAGGCTTTACTGGCAATATTGTAGGTTTTTCACCAATTATTTTTACATGATCAGCTACAAAAATATTGTTATTAACATCCCATCTTCCAGTAATTTTAACTTCTTGATTTACTTGTAATTTTTCTTTATCTCCTTTAGCATTTTCAATATTCCATTTAGTAGTAAAACCTAAAGTATTTAAAGTAAGAATATTATTTTCGATATTATCAATTTTACCTCCTGCCATTGCTCTACCTGATGGAGCTAAAACAAAGATATTTCTTCCTAATCTTATAACTCGTTGAATTTCTTTATTAATATCTTCAATATTTTCTTTAGCTACTTCTTTAATTTCTTGTTTTAATTCTTGAACCTCTTGTTTAACTTCTTTTACTTGTCTTTTTATACGAATTAAACATTTTCTATATTCTAAACCTTTTAGCCCTTTACAGGCTTCTTCAGGTACGACTTCAGGTGCAGGAGCTAAAAGAGTAGGCATAGGCAAAATTGTTGGCGCAGGAGCAGGTTGAGGATTAACTAGCGCAGGAGTAACTGTTGTTGGTGTAGCAGTTTGTTGTAAAACAGTTTCTTCAGGTAATGGAGGAAGAGCTTCTTGATTTTGAGCTAATCCGACCTTTATTAAAAAGATAGTAAAAGTTATTAACAAAATAACTAAAAATGATTTTTTCTCCATATTTAAATTTAAAAATTAATTCGACCTTATTTTATTTTAATCTATTTTTTCATAAATTCTTACTGTTCCTGTTCCCCAACTAAAAAGAAATTCATATGTTCCTTTTAATTCCCATATTTTATCATTTATTTCCTTTGTAACTATTATAAATTTTGCTCCTTTTTTTAAATTTTGTATTTTTTTATGTAGATCTTTCATTAATTCATCGCTAAAACATGTAGCATGAGAAAATATAATGTCTGCATCACTAAAATCAAAATCTCTTATATCTCCTTGTAAAAATTCAATAGAAGTTTTTATTTCTAATAAATTTTCGAGTTTTTCTACAGCTTTTTTAGCAATTTCAACTAAGTCTGGAATATATTCTATGCCTATGGATTTTTTAGGTGTTTTATATAAATAGGCAGTAATTACAGCCTTACCACTGCCACTTCCTAAATCATAAAAAATAGTTTCTGGACTAAATTCAACTAGATCTAAAATATTCATAAATTCTTCTGGCAAAATTTCACCATATACAAAAGATTTATCTGTTATATTATGAGTGTTTCTATAGTTTACCGAAACCATAAGAGGATTAATATCAGAATACAAATCTTGCAATATACTAATAATTTCTTTTTTATCCATTATTAATATTTTAACTTTATTTAAAATATTACCAACTTTCAAATTTAATTAATTCAAATTCAAGCTTCTTTTTGACATTCATTTCATTAAGTTTAAATTCTTAAAAGACTAAAAATGTAATAATCTTTTTATAATTAGGAAGAATTTATATAAGATAGAAAGGGCTAACACTATTACAATTGCATAAACTAAATATAAAACTACTGATATTACAAAAGGTATGATATTAAGAAAAGCAAATAAACCGTCAATTGTATTTTGAAGAGTTACTTTTAATTTTTCTCTTAATCTATTTGACCATTCTTCGTCTACTATTTTAATTTTCTTACTTTGTTCTAAAACGATTGAAAGTTTATTATAATTTTCAGCTGTTGTAGTTTCTTCAATCTCTCTTTCATAGTTTTTCATCTCTCTTAAAATATTCATCTTCTTTTCATTTATATACATCAAAAGTTCTATATTATCTCTTGAAGGATAAGTACTAGCCAAGCGTTCTTCATATCCACTTAAGGAATCAAAGGTCTTCTTTAAAATCTCTAACTCATCATAAGTCTTCTTTAAGGAAACTACATATAATCTAACATTAGAACCTACAATTTTGAAGTTTCTGTTTAAATAATCAACAAAAGCATCGAAAGTTTCTTGAGGTATCTTTAGATTTAAATAAATTGTAACTTTATAATCATCTTCTAATTTTTCATATTTTTCTAAATCTCCTTTATAAACATTTAAAGTATTTTTAATTTTTTGATAATCTTCATCTGCATTTTGCGATTTTATGCGTATTTCTCCTTCTTTTATTCTATGTTGAGCAACTAAAGAAGGTTGTTCTTGTGGTGCAGAAGATTGTGCTGGAGCTTGTAATTTGGGAAGAGGTAAAGAAAATTGAGGTAAGGAGATGCTTGGTTTAGAAGGCGCCATCTCAAATGTTGATTGTGGCGTTGGAAGCCCCATATATTCAGAATAAGATTCTGATCTATAGCTTGTACCGATTATTGGAAGATTTTGCGAAATAATATATAAAGTAATTATTAAAACTACAAAAAAGATAATCCACGCTTTATATCGACTTATAAAAATTTTAAATTTTGAAAATTTTCCTTGTTCTTCCATTTATTTTTTTAATCCCTATTTACGACCTTTATAAAATTTTAAAACCAAAATTATAAAAAATTATAAAAAAGTGGATAAATTATAAATAATTTAGGTCATTAAATGTTTTAAAATAATAAATGGGGCTCGTAGCTCAATGGCAGAGCGTCTCGTTCACAGCGAGAAGGTTGCTGGTTCGAATCCAGCCGAGCCCAATAGATCAATTATCTGTGCACCACTGATTGACGCAGATACAATGCTGATAAACGCGGATAATATACCAACTGATGAACGCAGATGCAACGCTGATGAACGCTGATAACATAAATTATTTGTTTCAATTATTATTTTATATCTGCTTTTATCCGTTATGAATCCGCATTCATCCGTAGTAAAAATTTTTCTCTGTGGAGATGTAATGACAGGAAGAGGAATTGATCAAATTCTACCTTATCCTTCTAATCCTAAACTTAAAGAACCCTTTGTCAAAGACGCTCGAGATTATATTATATTTGCTGAAGAAGTTAACGGTAAAATAAATTATCCTGTTTCATTTGATTATATTTGGGGAGATGCTTTAAAAGAATTAGAAAAAGAGAAAGTTGATATAAGAATAATTAACTTAGAAACTACTATAACTACAAGTGATAATTTTTTACCTAAAGGAATTAATTATCGTATGAATCCTAAAAATATTGATGTTTTAAAAGTCTTTAAAGTAGATGTTGCTTGTTTGGCTAATAATCATATTTTAGATTTTGGAGAAGAAGGACTTTTAGAAACAATTGAAACCTTGAAGAAAAATGGAATTTTAACAGTTGGCGCTGGTAAAAATATTGAAGAAGCTTCAAAGCCAGTGGTAATAAAAATAGATCCATTCCAAAAAGTCCGCGTTGAGTCCGAAAAATTCAGTGTAATAATTTTTAACTATGCTGATGTCTCTAGTGGAGTGCCTATTTGGTGGAAAGCTGAGAAAAATAAGGCGGGGGTAAATCTTTGGGACGCAGACTACACAGACTTAACGCAGACTAGGCAGAATAAAATTTCTAAATGGCCTGCATTTCATTCAGCCAGTTATACGTCCTCTTCCGCCGAGTCTGCGTTTTATTCCACTAAGTCTGCATTAAATAAAATTTCTGCAGGGTCTGCGTCCTCTTCTGTAAAGTCTGCGTTTAAAATTTTTTCTATTCATTGGGGTCCTAATTGGGGTTATGAAATTTCAGAAGAAGAAAGAAATTTTGCTCATAGATTAATTGATGAAGCTAATATTGACATTGTTTTTGGTCATTCATCTCATCATTTTAAAGGAATAGAAACTTATAAAGGGAAATTAATAATTTATGGAGCAGGAGATTTTATTAATGACTATGAAGGAATAGGTGGATATGAAGAATTCAGAGGAGATTTAGTTTTAAGTTATGTTGTAGAAATCGAAAATTTAAAAATTAACAAATTAATCCTTCTTCCTTTTCGTATTAAAAAATTTAGATTAAACTATTGCACCGATGAAGAAATAGATTGGATTTTTAATGTTTTAAAAAGAGAAAGTAAAATATATGGCGGAATGATTAAAGAAAATAAAAGAATAGTAATTGAATTAAATTCCTAAACTATTGCTAAATAGGCCTTTCAAATTTAATATTATTCAATACTTTGTGGATGCCTCTAATTTTTAGAAAATAAAAAAACTAAGAAGAACAAATCAAAAAGTTATAGATTTTTTAATTATAAATTCATTTCAAAAAATAGTAAAATAATATTAGGAGGTGATCTATAATGATTCAAGTAAAAGAGAGGAAGATAGATCATAAAGGCAGAATCTCATTAGCTAAAGCAGAAGTAAAAGTAGGTGAAATAGTTGAGTTATGGATATTAAAGAAAAACCAAGTGTATAAATTTATACAAAAGATAGATAATAAAAAAAGATTAACCCTACCTCTTAAAATAAAAAGTCCGGAAAATAAAGTAGGAATTTTAATAATAGAAAGACCAGGCGCAAGAAAAATTTTTATAGTATTTAAAGAATGGCAAGAAGTAGAAAATATGTTAGAAGAGATTAAAAAAGTTATAAATTAGTATAAGAGGGTAATGGCTCCATTACCCTCTTTTTTATAAACTATTCCAACCATTTATATTTTTGCACTAGCCTTACTTTAAATTTTTCATAAATTCCAACTTTTTATAATAAACTAAAATTTCTCCTAATCTATTATATTTGGCTACTCCTACGGCGTTTATCAGTTTTTTAAAATTATCTAATCAACATATCTTATTTTATTTCTCCATCCTTTTTTAACTAAAATTTCCTTTAATTTCATTTGTCTTCCAGAAATATAAATTTTACTTCCAACTTCTTCTAAATCTCCTAAGTCTTCTATTTGAGAATTTGCAAGATTTAAATCCCCACCTACTCTTTTTAGTTTTCCTAAAGATTTAATAGGAGTGTTGCGCAGATCTAAAGAAACTCCAACTTCTTCTAAATCTCCTAAGTCTTCTATTTGAGAATTTGCAAGATCTAAATCCCCACCTACTCTTTTTAGTTTTCCTAAAGATTTAATAGGAGTGTTGCTAAGAATTAGATCCCTTCCAACTTCTTCTAAATCTCCTAAGTCTTCTATTTGAGAATTTGAAAGATCTAAATTCCCACCTACTCTTTTTAGTTTTCCTAAAGATTTAATAGGAGTGTTGTATAGATATAGAGAACAAAAAGCATACTCTAAATTAGAGGGTAATTTTTCTAATATTGGAGCTTTTTCTGGTGTATAGATTAATCTAGTTTTGTCGGTTATTTCAAATATGTTAATAGCTATTTCATCTTCTTGACAATTAAAAATTATGCTGAAATCTCTTCTTTTATTTCTATTTCTTAAAATTTCTTCAATTCTTGGATCTCTTTCATAGCCAAATCTTTTTATTTCTCTATCAATCTCATAAATAAATCTTAGCTCTTCTTGTGTTAGTTCTTGATTATTTAAATGTTTTAGATAAATCTCTGCTAATCTCTTTTGATCTTGCATTGTTTCCATCCATTCTATACCTTGTGGAATTTCTCTTAATTTTTCTTCAACAACTGGATGAATATAAGGATCAAGATTTTGGGATTTTGCTATACCTCTAATTTCTGTTATTCTTTGTAATTCAGGATTATATACTATAGCAGCTCTTGGAATTGTAGGATTTCCATTAGTATCTTCTGAAAAGTAAATATAAATGTCTGAATGTGATAGATAAGAGGTTGCTGTTCCTTCACCGGCTATACACCAACCAGTTGGGAAATTTTGAATAGCTCTTACTAATTCTTTGGGATCTGATCCTTTTTTGAATACTCTCCATTCTCCTTTTATAATAGGCAATCTTTCTTTTGGTAAAACTAATCTTTTTACATAATCTAAGGCAAAACCATATAAATATCTGAAATTTTCTGCTTGTAATCTTTTTTCAAATTCTTTTCTTTCATTTTCATCTTGTAAAGATGCTAAAATTTGAGATGGTTGTTTATTTTGTCTTCTTATTATTTCATCTAAAACTATAGCTAAGGCTTGTTGATTTAATAGAGGGAATGGAGCTATTGTTGATTTTGTTCTTTCATTAAATGTTCTTCTTTTTTCATCATAACTTCCACATTTTAACATTTCTATAAATGCCCAATATCTAAATTCTAAAGGATAGTTTTCTGCTTCAGGAGAAAGGAAATAGTCAAACCAATAATTTAAGCTTTCTTCTTGATCTTTTATTACTTGTTCAATAATTTTTTCTTTTTCTTCTTCTGGTATTTGATAGGTTGCAAAATTTTGTCCTGTTTCTTTTTCCCATTGTTTAATTACTTCTTCTCTAATTTGAGGATTTTTTAATTGTTCTGGTGTATAACCAAATCTAAGTTCTGCAAAATTACCAAGCAAAATCCTTTTAAATTCTTCATTTAAATTAAGAATATTTTTTAAAAATTCATTTAAGTTATTCTCTATAGGTTGTATATTTTCTTGCTCTATTTGATAATTTTCAAAATCCTGTCCTATATCTTTTCTCCACTGTTTAATTAACTTTTTTTTGATTTTTAAAGCTTTTAGTTGTTCTAAGGAATATCCTTTAAGTTTGGCAAAAGCAAAAAGAAGAATATTTTTATAAATTTCATTTTTGTATTTATAAATTTCTTCTTTTAAAATTTTAATCTTTTTATCATAAGATAATTCTTCTTTTTCTTCTTCTTTTTCTTCTTCAATTTTCTTAAGAATTTCTTCAAGAATCTGGGATATTATTCCATTTATTTGTTCAATAAGATTTCGTTTTTCTTTTAAAGATAGTTTAAAATCTTCAAATAGTTTGCCTGTTTCTTGCTCCCATTGTTTAATTATTTCTTCTTGTGGGATTTTTTTAGTTTGAGAGAGTATACTAATATAAGCATATTTAAAAATTTTATTTAAATCATTCTCAATTAGTTCATGGAGATTAAAAAAATATTCTTTTTTGATTTTATAAATGATAAATCTCCTAAATCTTTCTGGAAGGCCTTTTCTGATTAATTCTTCTCTTAATTCTTTTCCTGTTAAACCTTTATATAATCTTTGAAGATAAAGATTTATTTGCTCTTGTGGTTTAGGTGGTATTTTGCCTGCTTCTCTTCTTGCTGATCTTTCTACTGCTTTTTTAAATTCTTCTCTTTTCCAATATTTTCCCTTTAGAAATTCCCCGTTAGGCATTATTTAAATTATACTAAAATTTTTCTAAAATTTCTCTTAATCTATTATATTTAGCTACTCTTTCGCCTTGGACTGGTGGACCAATTTTGAAAAAATCAGCTTTAAAAGCAATGCCTAAATCTATAAGCCAATGATCATTTGTTTCTCCGCTACGATGTGAAAAAATTGTAAATAAATTATTTTCTTTGGCTAATTTGACAAATTCAAAAGTTTCTAAAATTGTTCCAACTTGATTTGGTTTAACAATAACTCCATCAACTGAATTTTTCTCTAAAGCAATTTTTAATCTTTCAACATTAGTTACTGTTAAATCATCGCCAATAACTTTAAATCCGTGTTTTCTTAATTTTGCAAAATTTTCAAATTCATCTTCCTTAAAAGGGTCTTCTAAATATATCACTTCTAAATCTTTCAATTTTGCATAAACTTCATCCCAATTTAAATTCTTATTTATTTGATTAGCAGCAATATCCGCTCCAAGCTGAAAAGTTATATTACCCGAATCGGGACCGAATGAACTACCCGAATTAGGACCGAATTCTATATTATTACCCGAATATTGACCGAGTAATTCTTCAAGTTTTTCATTTTTAAAATGATCAGCTATCGCTGGATTAATTATTCGTTTATACTCTAATTTCTTTTTCTTAAAATTGACCAGAATAGCTAAAGGCAAATTTAAGCTTTTAAGATATCTTAAAACTTGTCTTAAATCTTCTTTTGTGAGCAAAGGTTTACTTTTAACCTCTAAAATTATTTTATTTTCTATTATAAAATCGACCCTTAAGCCTTTTATAATTAAACCTTTAAAATCAGCGCTAATTTCCTTTTCTCTTTCGAATCTAAGACCTAATTTATTTAAATAATCAGCGATAGCACTTTTATATTGTTCTTCTTTAAAAGAAGTACCAAGTTTATTATGGACATCGAATAAAATATGCATTAATTTGTAACTCAAATCTTTCAAAACTAATTTTTCATTATTACTAATTCGGTCGTTTAATTCGGGGATATTATTCGGTCGTATAATTCGGGTAGAATCTATTCGGTCGCTTAATTCGGGTAGGTTATTCGGTCGGTTATTCGGGTAGTTATCGGCAAATTCTTTCAAATACATGAATGGCTCATAATTATCTGAAAAATTAGTACAAAAAGCTCCTTCATCATTTCTTCCTAATGGTTTTGGTAACTTTTCTTTTAACTTATTAATAATTTCCAAAATTTTTGCCAAAAGTTCATCGAAATATCCGCATAAATCCGTGTTGAAATCAGCGTTAATTTGCGTATCAAAATATCCGCGTTCATCAGTGTTGTATCCGCGTAGATCCGCGTTGTTAATATCTATCCGCGTTAATCCGTGTTGTAATCCGCGTAGATCCGCGGTAAGCCAATACTCCTGAAAATCCAAATTATTTTTTGAATGAACTCCCCCACCAATGATATTAAGAATTAAACCAGGGACATAAAATTTTTCGTGTTGTTTCGTTTCATTTTCATGTTGTTTCGTGTATTCCTCAATTAGGTATTCCCACAGCTCTAATCCTTCTTTCTTTGCTAAAATCCTTGCAAAAGCAATTGAAGCTCCTAAAGTAAAATTTGCTCCTAATTTTTCTTTGTTCTTCCCTGCCCTTTCGATCAAAAATTGATCAAATTCTTTAGAAGTTCGAAAATCTATATTTTTTACCTCACTTAAAATTTGTTTTAAATTATTTTGAATTTCTTCATAATTTAAACTTATTGCTTCATAGCTTCCTTTGCTCTTACCTGATGGAACACTTGCTTTTTCTTTTATCCCATCACTTATTATCTCAACTTCAATTGTCCATTCACCTCTTGAATCCAAAATTTTATTAACCTTTATATCTCCAATCTTCATTAATTAAATTGTAAAACAAAATTTTAAAAACTTATGACCGAAATATTTTTATTAAAATTTAGCTTTTTAGTTTTTAAATAAATTGATATTTTCAAACTATAAAAATTACAAAAATTTGTTTGTAAATTCAAAAAGTTTGTTTTAAAATATTTTAAATATGTTAAATAAAAAACAAAAATATTTACAGATTGCCTTAAACAGCACTTTAGAAGAGGCTAAATTAATTATTAATCAACTTCCTGTAGATGAAAGAATTATCATAGAGGTAGGAACACCTTTAATTAAAAAATATGGTATTCAGGCGATAAAAACAATAAAATCTTGGTGGACTTCTAAAGTATCCCTATCTTCTAAAAATTTTTATCCTTATGTAGTTGCTGATCTAAAAACTATGGATAGAGGAGCAATAGAAGTGGAAATTGCTTATTCAGGAGGTGCAGATGCAGTTATTGCTTTAGGAACCGCACCCATTGAAACATTAAATGTCTTTGTCGAAAAATGTAGAGAGTTAAAAATAGATTCTATGATTGATATGATGAATATAGATTTTTCTTTAGAAGTTTTAAGAAACTTGAAAAACTTACCCGATGTAGTCATTTTACATCGAGGTGTTGATGAAGAGGAGTTTAATCCTGAATCAGAAATTCCTTACCATGAAATACATCGCATTAAAGAAAATTATGACATCTTAGTATCTGTAGCAGGTGGTGATACTATTCAAGAAGTCCAAAGAGCAATTTTTAATGATGCAGATATTGTTATTGTTTGGAAACATTTTTATGAAAGTAGCTCAGAGGTCGCAAAATTAGCCCAAGAATTTTTAAATGAAATTAAATAACAAAAAGTAAAAACATGATGAGGGAAATTTTACAACAATTAAAAGCAGCGTTTAAAGAAGCCTTTAAAGCTTCTTTAATCTATGGAATTTTAATAATAATTATTCTCTGGGGTCTATATTATAGCCTGTTATCTAACTTAATAAAAACTAACTCGATCTCATTTTTCCTTTTTGTAACTCAATTTAATGCATTTATTACCTTTATGATAATAGTGGTTATTTTATTTTTTGGCTTTGTAACTCTCGTACTTGAATTATTTATAAAAAGCTTTAAAGAGCCCGAAATAAATAGTATCAACCCTCAGGATATCGAGAAATTTAAAAAATACATTCAATTAATTAAAAATTATTTCGGACTTCAAGGTAAAATATGGAAAATTATTGGAATAATTATTGTTGTGTATTATGCGTATATTTTTGCAAGCATTTATCAAATTTTAAAGGGACCTTCATTGATTAAATAAAAAATGGAAGAAAATTCTTTTCTAGATAAAACTAAGAAGGAATTAGAGGAAGCTATTAAACAATCTATGAAAATAGGTGCTTTTATTGCAATTGCTTTAATTATTTTAACTATGATATTAGATGGAATTTTATACTATAATATGCTTGTTTCTTTCTTAATTCCTTTTTATAAAAGCTTCGAGGAGCAATCTACAGAAATTTTTCTTGAACGTCGCATATTGACTAATAAAATATCTACCGATTTATTTTTGCATATTACAAATTTTAATTTTTTTATCATTGCAATCATATTCAGTATAATAATGTTTCTTTCTTACACTCTTTCTATACTAAAAGAACCTGATCTAAATCAAAAAATCAACGAACAAAAATTAAAATACTACTCTCAAATAATTAAAACATATTTTTGGCCTGGAGCATTGACTTGGAAAATTATTGGTGTAATTATTGTTGTGTATTATATGTATATTTTTGCCCAAATTTATCCTATTATTCAACAGCTCCCAATTTTTAAGTAACAATTAAATTTTACTCATTCAACTTATATTTTGCTAAAGATTTTAAACCTTCAAAAATTTCTACTGGTAAAGCAAAAATAACAGTTTTAGATGGATCAGGCTGAATTTTTTCAATTGTTTCTAATGTTCTTAAGCTCAAACTACCTGGCACACTTGATAGAATTTCAGCTGCTCTTTTTAGATTCTCTGCAGCTATAACCTCTCCTTCTGACTTAGCTATAATAGCTCTTTTTTCTCTTTCTGCTTCAGCTTGAGCTGCCATAGCTCTTTTCATTGCTGCTGGAAGTTCAATGTCTTGAATTTTAATCGAAACAACATCTACACCCCATGAAGATGTTTCTTCATCGACTATTTTTTTAATATCTGAAGATATTCTTTCTCTTTCTGAAAGTAAAGTATCTAATTCAACACCACCAATAACATCTCTTAAAGCAGCTAAAGCATACTGAGATACTGCATAAGAATAATCTTCAATTTTTAGTACTGCATCTTCAGCTTTTTCAACTTTAAAATAAACAACAGCATTTACTCCTATAGTTACATTATCTTTAGTAATAACTTCTTGTCTTGGAATATCTACTGCTCTTAATCTCATATCAACTTTTATCAGTTGTTGAATTACAGGAATTACTATTTTTAAACCAGGACTTAAAGTATAACTATATTTACCTAAAGTAAGAACAACCCCTCTTTCGTATTCCTGGATTATTTTAATAGAGCTACCTGCTAAAATAACCAAAAATAGAATTAGGTAAAACAAGAACATTTTTTAAAAAAATACTAATTACGACCTGATTTTTCTTCAAATTCTTTTACTAAATTAATTGTTTTTATAACTACATCGGGATTAACGCTAATCGAGGTTATTTTATTTTTAACTAAAAATTCAACTATTTCTGGAAAGTCTGAGGGTGCTTGCCCACAAATTCCAACATATTTATTTTTCTCCCTACATTTTCTTATGGCTTCTTCTAACATTTTCAAAACAGCTGGATTTCTTTCATCACCAATTTGAGTTAACATTTCATTGTCTCTATCAATTCCTAGAACAAGTTGTGTTAAATCATTTGAACCAATTGACATGCCATCAAAAATTTCTAAAAATTCATCTGCTAAAAGAACATTACTTGGTATTTCGCACATAACATAAATTTTAAGTTCTGGATCTTGAATAATTGATCTAATAATTTTTACTACTTCTCTACCCTCTTCTGGAGTTCGACAGAATGGCACCATTGGCACTACATTTTTTAATTTCATTTCTTCTCTAACTTTTTTAATAGCTAAAACTTCAAGTTCAAATGCTTTTCTAAAATTAGGATGATAATATCTACTTGCTCCGCGCCAGCCAATCATTGGATTTTCTTCTTTTGGCTCATAAATTTCACCACCAATCAAATTTCTATATTCATTAGTTTTAAAATCAGAAAATCTAACAATGACTTCATTTGGCCAAAAAGCAACTCCAATTTTAGCAATTCCTTCGGCAAGTTTTTCTATGTAATATTGTTTTTTATCTTCATAGCCCTTCGTTAATTCGTCAATTTTTTCTTTTATCTCTTGGGGTAAATTAGGATAATCTATTAAAGCATTAGGATGTATCTTTATCTCACTAGCAATAATAAATTCTTCCCTAGCAAGACCAACACCTTTTACCGGCAAATACCATTTTTCTAAAGCCTCATCGGGTTCTCCAATATTTACATAAACTTTTGTTTTTGTCTGAGAAATTTCTTCTAATTTATGTTCTATAACTTCATATTCTAAAATTCCTTGATAAATTCTCCCTTCAAGCCCTTGAGAATTATCAATGGTTATCTCGTCACCTGTTTTTAATTTTTCTAAAGCACCACTTACACCAACAACTGCAGGAATTCCAAGTTCACGAGCAACTATTGCTGCATGACAATTAGCTACTATTACAGGAGTGTATTTTGAAGTAAAAACAACATAATTATGGTTATCTTCAACAGTGATATTATATACTTTAGTAATCTCTTCGTACGTTTCTTGCGTTACCCTCAACATTTTTAAGTCTGATTTTATAATTTTTGTAAGTTCATGATTAGCTAGTGATCCTTTTATCATTGGAATTATATACTCAGTAATTTTATCTGCATCAATTAAAAGATTATTCAAAACATATGGTTTTATTCTTCCTTTATAATTAACTTTTTCTATAATGTCACTAAGTAATTGCTTAGCATTAAAAAATATAGATCCAAATTTAATTCTAATTGGTTTCCCTTTTACTCTAGCGGTATATCTAAATATTTCTTCAAAATTGTCAACTAATTGTATATTATAAATATTTCTGTTTCTTGAAACCTGAAAAGAAATATTTAATCTTAAACATGACAAAATTATAGCTTGTAATAGTTTTTCTTTAGAAACAAAAATATTAATCCTATTATTCTTGGTTGAGTATGTACCATCGCCATCTATTACTCCTGCTAAAAATTCTAAAACAAATTCTTTAGAAGCACTTAAAATTATCTTGTCTATTTTCTCAAAATACGTTTTTAATTTTAAGGCTAAGTTTTTTGAATAACATCTAAAATGAGTAACTTTTCCTTTAACTTTCCTTCCTCTAATGTAAGATACATATTTGTTTTCTTTATATCGCTTTAGATCTTTATTAAATAATTTAAACCAGTAACCTTTTAATTTATTAATAAATTCCAGTTTTCCTGGGATCTCTTTTTGAATAAACCTTACTTCACCATGAGTTTTAGATAAATAAATATGACCATCAGTAAATATTGCACCTAAGATATAGCCTAATTTATGATTTATTTTAAGGGCTGATGATACTGGTAATCTTTTAATACTTAAAACACCATATTGATTTTTTATTATTTTTTGGATTTCTATTTCAATCAATTGCCTATTTTTGAAAGTTAAAAATTTATGATCTGGAGTAACTTTTAAAAAGTTATCTTTATGTCTTCCCGTCTGAGAAACATTAATTTTAATTACTTTAGCTTCTCTTTCAAAACCATTTATGACTTTTTTCCATTCCAACTTCAATGTTTTAGGATTTAAAGATAGTACTTTTATTTCTTCGTTGTTATATTTTTTAACTAAATCTTCAATATTCATAAAACCTTTATTAGTTAATATTTTAGTATCGCCCGCAAAACAAGTCCTACCTCCTTTTTCTGTTATTATTCCTTTAGCAATTTTCATTATTGGTTCCCAATCAGGATCAGTCATTTCTGTAACTAAAATTTCTCCAGCTTGAAATTCATTTATTTTTTCAACATCTCTAATCACTCTAACTCTTCCAGTTGTTATTTGACTTCCTATAGCAATTCCTTTAAGTATAGGCTCAGCTTTTGTTTTAAGTCTATATTCATGCCAAACATTTTGTTTTGTTGAATGCACTGTTTCGGGTCTTGCTTGAACAATATAAAGTTTATTTTCAATTCCATCTTTTGCCCATTCAATATCCATTGCTTTTCCATAATGTTTTTCAATTAAATAACCATATTTAGCAAGAAGCCTTACTTCTTCATCGGTTAAAGAAAACATTCTTCTCTCTTCTTCTGTTGCATCAACCTCTTTTACTCCACCTTCTTCAGCATAAACAATTTTTCTATTTTTCTCTCCTAATTTTTTAGATATTATTGGAAACGCAAAATCATTACCCCAATCTTGACCGAATAAGTTACCCGAATTATGACCGAATACATTTTTACTATCCAAATCATGACCTAATACTCCACCCGAATCAGGACCGAATGTTTCATTTTCATTCGGTCGGTTATTCGGGTAGTTTATTCGGTCGTTTAATTCGGGTAGCTTGGGTTTAAAAACCATAAATTCATCTGGAACAACCTTTCCTTGAACAATTAATTCTCCTAAACCAAAAACAGAATTAATAACAATAACATTTGGGCAACCATTATCTGGATCAATAGTAAACATTACTCCAGAACTTCCAACATCACTTCTTACCATTTTTTGTACAGCCACAGAAAGTTTAACTTTAAAATGATCAAAACCTTTATCTTCTCTATAAGAAATAGCTCGATCTGTAAAAAGTGAAGCAAAACAAAATTTTATTTTTTCAAGCAAATCTTTTTCACTAACATTAAGATATGTTTCTTGCTGTCCTGCAAAAGAAGCTCCTGGAAGATCTTCAGCGGTAGCACTGCTTCTTACTGCTACTCTTAAATCTTCTCCATATTCTTCTTTTAATTTTTGAAAACCATTTAAAATTTCATTTTTTAGATCTTCAGGAAATTCTCCGCTTTTAATCAAATTTCTTATTTCTTCTCCTCTTTTATGTAAATCTTCGATATTATGAGTATCTAAACCTTTCAAAACATTGTGAATTTTCTCTTCTAAATTATTAAATTTAATAAAATAATCATAACCTTCAGCAGTCACAGCAAAACCATTAGGTACCGGTACACCAACATCAGCTAACTTATTATACATTTCTCCTAAATTAGCATTCTTCCCACCAACTAAAGCAGTATCTTTTGCTGAAATTTCGCTAAAAAATTTTATATATTTCATTTGATTTAAAAATTTTTCATAATCCGACCTTTTCAAATTAATTAATTTAATTATAATATAACAAATGTCTTCATCACAATCACCAAAGTCAAATTCTAATTTAAATCTATGGAATAAATATGCAAATATATGGGATTTTCTTTTGCTACAAATATTTTTCCACTTTCTTCATCAAACTTCAATCAATTTATTAAAAGAATATTTAAAAGATAATATCAAAATTTTAGACATTGGCTGTGCTACAGGCAATTTTTTATTCAAAATTCAAAAAATAAATAACAATATTGAATTATATGGCATTGATTTCAGTCCCAGAATGATTGCTTTAGCAAAAAATAAATTTAAAAATATAAAATTTTATAACCTAAGAGCAGAAGAGATAGATTTCCCTTCAGATTATTTTGACATTATTACTATTATTGAAACATTTCATCATCTTCAAAATCAAAATCTTGTTTTGGAAAAAATTCATAGAATTTTAAAACCTGAAGGTATGTTATTAATATGCGAACCCGATATCAACAACAAATTGATAAATTTATTTATTAACTTTTTAAAAAAATCTCATATTGAAAAAGAAAGCAAATTTTTTAACCAACAACAAATAATTGAATTAGCTTCAAGTTTCCAATTAAAACCTATTAAAACTAAAAAATTTTTAGGCAATATTTTCTTACTTTTTCAAAAAATCATAAATCTTAATTTTTAGACAAGACCATTTAACTTTATCATATAACCTGCTAACATTTTTCTTTTTTCTTTAAAATTAGGATCTAATTTACTTACAAGTGCCCAAAATTCTTTATTATGGTTTTTAACAATCAAATGGCACATTTCATGAATAACTATATGTTTGATCAATTCTTTGGGAAGATACTCCAGATTCTTATTAAAAATTAAAATTTTCTTTTTATAATTACAACTTCCCCACCTCTTTTTCATTTTCCTAAATAAAATTTTCTCTGGCTTAACATTCAAAATTTTGCTTATTTCATAAACAAAAACTTCCACCAAATTATAAAGATTATCTTGCTTATAAATTTCCAAACTTTCTGCAATTTTCTTTATTTCATTCAATCTCTTTATTCTCTTTTCTATCCATCTTCTATGCTTTTCCAAAACTTCTCTTTCATTAATTTCAATCCCTATCGGCACAATTATTTTAATCCCCTCTAACCCCACCTCCAATCTCAAATATTTAACCTTTCTTTTAAAAATTAAAATTCTCTTACCTTTCATATGTAGAGACAAAATCAAAAACTTCTTGGAATAATTTATCAAATTCTTCGTAAGCCAAATTGTATTTTGTTCTTATTTCTGCTAAATATTCTCTTATCTTTTTTGAAACCTCTCTTAAAAGTGCTGGATTTTTGCTCCATCCTAAAGAAAGTAATGGTTCTATCTTTTTATATATTTCTTTTGCAATACTCTCGCTCTCTTCTTTCTTAATTTTTTCGCAATTCTCTAATATTAACTTAATACCAAATTCTAATTCATTTAATTTCGTTTCTTCTTTTTCTCTTTCTTTTTCTTCAATATAATTCAAAATCTTCTCAATCTCAATTCCTAAAGAAATATAATCTATTTCATCTTTTTGCCATTTTTCAATCAATTCTTTTACCCTTTCTGCAATACTTTTATATACAGGATTTTTAGAACCAAGAACACAAATATGCTTTAATGCATAAAGCGTCCCTATTGTTTTTTCTTCTTCTGTTAAATCTGAATATTTCAAGGATCGAGTATAATTTAAATCAATTACACTTGGCTTAATTTTAGGTATAATTCCTTTAACTTCAATTAATTCATGGATTATTTTTATCGTTTTGTCAAAGAATTTTTCTATTTTTTGTTTTTCATCAGGTTTTATCGTTATTTTTTTATACCGCTCATATAATGCTGTCAGCCATTTATAATCAGTTAGATATTTGATCATTCTCTCATCAGATGCTAACATCTCAAACCACCTTCGCAGTTCTTTATAAAGCAAAACAAATTTATTTTCAATTTCTTCATCTTTTAATATCATCTCTAAAGCTTTCTCAAAAACATCTTTATCAAAATTACCTATTAACCCATCAAAAATCGCTTTAATCTCTTCTAAAATCTTCAAAAATTCTTCAAATATCTCAACTTTATTTTTGATCTCTTTTTTAACACTTTCTTCCTCCTTCTCCAAATAAAACTTAAAAGCTTTCTCAATAAATTTGAAAACCCCAACATAATCAACAATTAAACCCGCTACTTTTTCTAAATAAGGCCTATTAACTCTTGCAATTGTTTGAAGTAGTCTATGATTTTTCAAAAGTTTGTGTAAATACAAAACTCCAAGCTTTGGCTCATCAAATCCCGTAATTAACATATCAGTGACAATCAATAATTTAGGATATTCTTCTTTTCTAAATTTCTCTATTATTTGAGCAATAATTTCATTAGTATCATTAATTTTAAACCGTTCGATTAATTTGCGTCTATATTCTTGAATCTCTTCTTCATCATCTTGATTAAAAGTCATAACTACTTCACTATACTCTGGAGGTAAATAATTATCTAAAGACTTTTTGTATCTTACACAAGCTTTCCTACTTCCAGTAACAATCAACCCCTTAAATTTTCCATCAAAATTTTCCTTAAAATGATTCGCTAAGTCTTTACAAATTTCTTCGATTTCCTTGGGATTTTCTAAAAATACTTTAATTTCATTAAGTCTTTTTCTTACTTCATCTTTAACTTGCTTTAGTTCCATTTCATCGCCAATATCTTCCGCATCAACCTTTTCTAAATACCATTCTATATCTTCGTCTTTTAATCCAATTTTCTCTTTTCTCAACTCATAAATTATTGGCACCACAAATCCATCTCTTTCCGCTTCATCCATAAAATATTTATCTAAATAAAGTTCCTTATCTTCATCACTAATATATCCAAATTGCTTATAAGTATCCCTATCTGCATATGAAATAGGAGTTCCAGTAAAACCAAAGAAAAACGCGTTTTGTAAAACATTTTTCATTTTCATAGCCAATCTTCCATATTGACTTCTATGAACCTCATCCAAAAAGCAAACAATATCTTTTCTATTTCTTATTTCTCCTTTTTCTTCAAGTTCGCCTAACAAAAATTCTTCATCTAAATTAAATTTATGAATTAAAGTCAAAAACACTCCTCTCTTTCCTCGATAATCATCATAGATTAGAACTTCTTTCAAAGCATTAATACTTTCTATTTTTTCAAAACTAAAATTTAAATCCAAAGCACTTAATTCCTCATTAAATTGCCTTTCTAAATCCCTTCTATCCACAATGAAAAATATTGTCGGCTTTCCAAGTTCAAAATAAAGTTTATGGGCAGAAAAAATCATTGTCAAAGTTTTCCCAGAACCTTGCCAATGCCAAATTAGTCCTTTGTTTTTATCAGTTTTTCCTTCTAAATTATCAATAACCCTTTGATAAATTTTATTTGCTGCTCTATACTGCATATATCTTCCAATTACTTTCGTCATTTCTCCGCGAAATTCTCTCACAAAAATGAAATTCTTTAAAATATCGAGCAAAGTTTCAGGCTTTAACATTTCAAATATTGCTTCATCCTCTTTATATCCTTCCCATTTCCAAACTTCCTGCCTTACATCATCTAACCAAGGAACAATCGGAAAATATTTAACTACTTCAGCAAAACCAACTCCAATTTGAATGTATTTGTAAAGTTCTAGCGCTGTTTTTTCATATCTCTTTATTTGCTTGTAAGCATCATAATAATCTTTTTTATCTGTGTAAGGATTTTTACATTCAATATTTACTAAAGGAATTCCGTTTACAATCAAAAGAATATCAAGCCGAATGTTTTCTCTTCCAACAAATTTAAACTGATTAGTTACAATAAAATCATTATTTTTCAAATCTTTATAATCAAAAAGCTGAATGTATTTTACAATTCTTTCTTTTTCAGTTCTAATTGGCACACCATATTTTAAGTATTTCGAAATTTCTTTATGCCCATTTTGATCTGTTGGAGCATATTTGAGTTTATTAACTACTGCATTAACATCATCTTCGGTGAGTTCAGTATCTTTATTAATCTCTAAAATTTTTTTCTTTAAATCTTCAATAAGCAAAGGCTCATCAAGGCTTAACCTATTCAACTTTTCAGCTTCAACATAATTCCATCCTTTTTCTTTTAATTTTTCCATCACCCACTCTTCAACTAATTTTTTCTCTAATTGTCTCATTTTTAAATTATATTGATTATTTTTTTATTTTGATGGATGGGTGGGTGGTTTGGTTGTTGGTTGTTTTGTGGTATAACATTATTATCACGCCCCGGGTTAGGCTATGCCGCCCGGGGTAGATTTTTTTATAATCTTTTTTCTCAAATTTCTTAAACCAACCATAAACATTCGCCCAATCTATTAAAACAATTGTTTTTCCTTTAAGTTTAAATCTAAACTCGTTCATATTTCTATTTTTTCAACATTAATTTCTTGATTCATAATTTTATTAAGCATCGTTTTAAATAATTCCTCATAAAGTTCTTTTTTCTTTTTCTCAATCTCAATTTTTTGGTCAATGGTTTGCAAAATCTCCGCAATCTCTTGCTGTTCGGGAAGAGGGGGAAGAGGGATTTTAATATTTCTCATAGTGCTCTGATTTAATTTTCCTCGTGTAGATCCACCAATGTAATCATTCAGATTTAAATAATTCAATATGTTCATAAGATAAAAATTAATTGCTTTATCTTTTAATGCCCTAAAAATATGGACGTGATTATTAACCCAAAATTTTCCTTTCATAATATAAGATGATTCCTCGAACGGTCCCCAATATCCGCCATCTTCTGCTAATAATACGTATTCGCCATCAAAAATATAATCATTTATATAATCAATAATTCCATTGGCACCACAATACGGATACGGTCCCTTCATATTTTGTCGTTCTTCTTCGCTTAAAGGAATCCTTTTATTATCGAAGATCTCAATCACTTCTCCCAACCTCACCACTTCCCAATCTTCTGGAATTTCGCCGATTTCAGTTTTCTTTAATTTTCTTCCTTTTCTAAAAGATGGGGCGCCATACTTAAAAAGTTCCCCCATTAAACTCTTTTTCAACTCCTTCGTCTTCTCAATAATCTTTTCCTGAATCTCAACTGCTGAGTGAATCGTGTCAAGAATTTTTACAATTTTTTGCTGAATAGGAAGAGGAGGAAGAGGGATTTCAAGATTTAAAAATTCTTTCTTTTGTAAATGTCTTAATCCCGAACCTCTAAATAATACTTCATCAATATATTTCAATCTTGCCAAAATTTGATAAAAAACAAATTTAGTCAGAGCATTTTTAACTTTTAATGACCAAGTATCCGCTGAGTAGCTTGCTTTTCCGTTATAATATTTCACATTTGCATATCCTCCGGTTGCTAAAAAAATATTTTCTCCATCTACTAAATATTCATCATGGGTGAGAACACTTTCGCCACTTGTAAAAAATGGGTATTCTCCGGAATTAAAAGCATCCTCTACTTTAAAAGGTGATTTTATATTTTCTTCACAAATCTCTCCTAATTTTTTTGTTGGCCAAGGTGATTTCATAGTTGACTCTCTTTTTGTGAATGTATTTTTATTCCATATTTTACGCTTAATTCGTTGGCTATTTCCTTTAATTCTTTCAAAATTTCTTTAGAAAGAAGAGATAAGGTATTTCGGTTCCTATCAAATTTTTCTTTTTCCTCTTTTACTCTTTCATCGTTTCTAAAGATTAAGAAATCTTTCTTATATCTTCCCCAAAATTCATAATACCCATGCCCTTTTATTAGCTCTTCTTTTTCATTAAGGATCCATTTAATTATCCAATTATATTGGGATGGATTAGCTTCAATTGATTGTCCATATTCTTTCCATTTTTCATCTACTTTTTGTCTAAATTCTGGAAGAGTATTTATTTTCTCTTCGAATTTTTTCCAGGCGGCAATTAATTTTTCAACTGATTGATCAAACTCTTTAAATCTTTCGTGTAGGTGAGGGTATATCGCAATAAACTCTTTAAAAATTATCTCTTCAACACTTTTATTAAACATTGGAGCGATTTTAAATGACCATGTAAGAAGAGAAAGGTTTATTTCTTTATCTCTAAAAATTTTATATATGGTTTCGAAATGTTTTATTAAAGGGTGTATCACTATATCGTAAATTTCTTGAACCCTGGATTTTTCTTTTGTTCTCTGCTGCTCCTTTAATTGCTGTAACATAAAAAATATACCAATAAAAGTACCAATAGCACCTATTCCTTGTAGAGCATTCCATATAGAAAAATTCCAAACTGGCAAATTCAGAAAATTGATAAAATTATTGATAAAATTACTCGCCATTAAATTATTTCTAAAATTTCCCTTACCCTCTCTTCGACCTTTTTTCTTTCTTCTTCTAATTTTTCTGATAAATTCGTTATTTTTATCATTGTGGATAACTTTACTTGACTTTAATTTCCACTTGCGTTAAAATAATTATATCCAACGAAAAGGGCTGGGCTCGTAACGGGCACCGGCCCTTTTCATTTTTATCTTTGAATTTTCTTAACTTTAATATATTTAAATAGTTCGCCATAATCTCTTTCCGGATGTGTAAAAAATTTTTCTTTTACGCTTCCACTAATCCAATCCACTATTTGTAAAAGT